>JAAUXU010151156.1_pt1 | contig 23982 bp, 26 predicted proteins | sample 7278151 | NCBI WGS metagenome assembly JAAUXU01 (sample SAMN14350113, study PRJNA611818) | marine sediment metagenome | isolation source: surface marine sediment (1.8m) | place: French Polynesia: Moorea | collected 2018-08 | reverse complement strand
TTCTTCCCCGCCCTTCCTCTCGCACACACCCCACCCCCCACACACCCCCCCCATCCTGCCCCCCAGCGGGGGGGGGGGGGCCGCGCCCCCCCGAACTTCTATTCATATGTCAGGGTTACCTGGAGATGGCTTTAGACACCGGACAAGTTGGGTGTGGGTGCGCTCAAAAAATGGGTGCCGTCAAACCACCCAAAGTGGAACCACACAGCGATCATTTGAGTCGGGCAAACAAGGTGGTTTCAGTCACAATCCTGCTGTGTACACAGTTCTTTCCATTTTTTGGGTTCATTTTGGCCATAGAGTCAAAGTCGATTCAGTGACTGATTGACCTGCGAACCGTGCAATCCCTGGCGATTTCATTAGCTGGAGTTACCTGATTCAACTTCCGAAAGTTATCGGAAATAAAATTGGGTAAGAGGGAAGAAAAGGAAATGAGGACTTAAATGACAGAAGATGAGAGCTCGAAGAGGCTTGAGCTCTCTCCCGTGGTAATAACGATACCAAATTGCCAATACCTTGTGGAATTCCGCTGTTTTTGTCCCTGGGCTCCACCACTTGAGTGCTCTCATCTTCCAGGTAGTGTAGTATGACACATCTGAACACACAAGAAGCACAGACATGAGGGGTGGAACCTGGAAGGGCCGTCCCTGGTTCATTCACCTGCGAATTCTTTCTCCCGGTCCTTCGTCTTCGTCACGTTCAGAGAAGTAGGCGAAGAATCTCAACACTTGGCGATCTCCTCGGATCCAGGCCGGGGTCGAACCCGAACCCCGAGCAGAGGACCAGCCGTGACGCTCCTCGGAAGACCGGACGCAGTCCCAGGGATCTTCAGGCTGAGAGAGGGACTTCTGTGTACGCAGGTACGATTACAGCTACCGCATATCAGATGCGTACAGTCAGGAACAAAAATATTGAACCCCTGTAGTCATGAATCAAGTGTATGGAGTATAATTTTTTGCCTACATCGTTGATGCTGCCTCAAATATGCAATTTTGTCCAAAGTGAAGTGAACAACTTTGACTGCCAATGCCTCAACCTTTTCAATGAAGCAAAGAGCCTTTCTGTAGCTGCCGCATCAACAAACTAAGATTTTTTATGAAAGGTCCTGGAACTGGCCCAGTACATAAACACCGCATATGCAAATGTGCTGGCAGTGCCTTAAATATGAGATATTACCTTAAGTGAAGTAAACAGCTTCAATTATGAATGCTTCTAGCTTTCCAACAATCTCAAGAGCCCTTTTTTTAGCTGCAGGATTGACAGTGCTACATTTTGTGACGTTGGGGAAAACAAAGATTTCCAGTTGTGTTACTCACACTCTTCATGTGAAACTTTACTGATGCATGGTGAAACCAGTAAGGAGATATTTCTCCTTAATAGCTTTGACTTCTACTGGCTTATAAATAAATGTAGCCTAAAGAATTATAGGGATCAATACTACAGGCCCGTACGAGCCAGGACGTGTTTCACATAATAAGACAGTTAAGAACAGAACTTTGTGACACCAAGCAATCTGTGAGAGTTTGTGCATGACCTATGACATGAGCCAAGACTTGCTGCACAGGTGTTGAGTTTCTACTGTGTACACCATGCAGTCACTTATGGTACCCCAGCTTATGTATCATGCCAGATGACTGAGTACACGAGCAAGACTTCTAACGACCTATGACTACATACACTAATTCTGTGCAATACACCCTGGCTCGTTACCGTTGCACGCATACACGTAAAACTTATAGCGTTAATGAGTACCGTATAAATGAGTTTGTCTCCGCCGATGCCGCATTTCCCCTGCTCCAGACGACGGACTCGTCCGTCGGGGTGGATTTGGAGGTGCTGAGGGCGATGGAAGCGGTCGCGGAAGAGCTTCGTCTGTAGCCCAGGAAATAAGTTTTAGCAAAGAATCCTTAAGAACCTCTTGAGTTAGAGTAAACGTAAAACGTTCTAAAAAGCAATGTTAAGGCCGTGGGGATCATCTCCAGTCTTAGATCGCGTCTTAGGGTCTTTCGTGTCAGCCAACGCTTTACCCGTGACTTGTGCGACTCACACACTGCACCTACGCAGTATGCGTATTTTGCGTTCAGTGTGTCAAGGAACTGGTGTCAGGTGGGAATTTTTCCTTCCTATACAAGTAGCATCTTCCGCTGATGTTCGAAGTGCCAAACATGTGATGTCGTTTCCCACTGGATCAGTCACCACATACCTTGTGCTACCAATCTCTGTTCAGGCTGTCCCATTTCAACAGTCCTTTTGGGGGGAAAAATGAGCGCTTTCCGGACCCTCCGTTATCTTCTTGACGCAGTGTGTGTAGTGCATGGGTATGACCACGTCCATTGGTCTCAAGTCACGGTCGACGACGTCCGTGTATCAGACCACTCACCGCTATGGCTGGGCCAGGCAGCTCATTAGTTGACCGGTAATGAGCAGGCCGCTGCGTCATCTTTGAAGATTTCGGGGCGAGGACGACGCTGCTGCACTTGCGTGGACTTGGCCCAGAACAACCTGGTTTGGTCGATAGCCTTCATACAGGTATTTAGGTACCCCACATTACAAAAAGGTGTGTGCGTAATACCTGGTCGCCGCCAGGTTGTGTTGTCTCCCGTAGAAACCGCTACTGTCGTGCATCCTGTCGAGCTCGATGACTCCAGTCTGGTGGAGATTTGTGCCATTCTTTTCGGTACATGCTGCATGCATGAGTTGCGTATGTAAAAAAACGGGCAACTTGAAAGACTTACAAAGCACAGAATTGAGCACCTTTGCGCTCTTTTGCAGTGCCGAACAGATTTTGCCGGGTCTTTTTGTGCCTCATACAGTATTGGTGTGATCAATAAAGGTCTGCATCACTTCGATAGAAAAAAACTCTACCTTGCTCTGGTATAGAACTGAAATGAGAGAAGCTCGGACACAGTTGGCTGCACTGTTTTGTTCCACCTGTCAGCATGGTAACGTTACCTCACGAAGCATCTCAAACACGCACTGACGATGCGTGTATATTCTGCTGTTCCATGCCAGCGCCAGCTCTTTACTGTGTATCCATTGATGTCCCCATCAATCTTATTGAGGCAATAAGACCATGCAATCGATTCCAATTGATTCTTTGCGTCTTTAGACAGAAATGAAATCCAGATCGTAGGCAGCTGTCTCACTATTTCTCGACACAGTTATACAATTCTGCAGTTCAACAATGTGGTACATTTGGTAAATAGTGTAAAGATGTTTTTTTAGCTTGTTGCAAGGACAAAACTTCTCTCCTATGCGCTGACATGCGTATTTCCGAGAAGTACTTTAATAGACAAGTATGCACGCAACCTCGACCCTTCCCTTCTTCTTGATACTTGAACAGACAATTGGGTGCTTCTGTGTTCACTTTGTCTCTCATCTGCTGGACACCAGCACGTTTTCCTCTGTCGTCCGCACGTCCTCACCATGAGGACAGACATCGTCTTCGTCTTCGTCGTCGTCGTCGTTACCGTCTGCGGACTCACAGTCCAGTAAGCTGAAAATGAGAGAAGATAAGCAAAAACACATCCTTTCGGCCTGGTCGTGTCACGCGTAACCTGATCTTCTGCAGTGTCAGGCCCAGCAGGGTTGTCAGACGGGAGGTCAATTTCACCTCTGACCCTCCGCCACTTAAAGAAGCGGCGTGACAAAGAGCCTTCTGAAGGCAGGAGGGTCTGGGCAGGAGCTCCATCGAGTTCGTCCGCTGAGGGAGCAGGCCTTTGAGGCCGTCCGAAATCGCGGCGAAGGCAGAGACCACGCTGAAATATGAGCGCACGTCCATGTGTAAGTGATGTGTACGTGTGCCGACGTTCCTTCTGTGCATCTGTTGTACTTTCAGTGCGTGCACTATCCGGGTGTATCTGGGTTTCTGCCTAAGACCTCATTTTCCTGCACGCATGACAAACACAGTGTATGGATGCGGCCGCAGAACCCAGTCTGCGCTGTTCGTACTCCATGCATGAGCCTTTCTCTTTCTTGTCTACACATTGGTGTGTTTGGCAGTGACTAAACAATACCCAAGGGAAGAAACAGAACTGCTGACTGTACCATTTTTCTGTAAGCAGTTGCGTGGGAGAGAGGAGAGTTTCCTGAAAAAGGCTGAGGGAAAAACCAACAAAGAGTGGTGTGTCATTCCTTTCTCTGTGTGTGTAAAGATTACGCCACCAGCGGACTGTGACCTATGAACAGTCAAAGTTATTGGGACGTCGAGGGACAGACTCTGGAAATTCTTTGGCGTGGAGTTGCCATGTCAATGCAAGCTTCTCAAACAAGACCAACTGATTGGATGAAATCTGACCTTAAAGGAAACTCAACTCTCGGCCTACAACTAGAGAGATGGATGTTAGTCAGAACAATGTCAAGCCGCGGGCCTCGGAAGAGCGAAAACTTCTTGTTTCTTGCTTTTCAGAGGCAAGATCTGGCAGTGGCAGATGAGTTTGAGTGCAATTTCTCTCAACTCTTTTACGTCAGAGTTTGAGTGCTGGCACACAATCACAAAAACAAGAGGACAGGCCTCGCTCACCAAAGATATCCGTGCGCTGACCTCGGATGCATTCTTTAGTGGCGTCAGGTCTCAAATATCTCGTACACAAAAGCCAATAGCAATTGTCAACATACCGTTGCAACTGACTGTCGCTGTTGACCCTTCTGCCCTTCCTCTTCTCCATGGCCTTGCCGGCTTCCCATCCGTAGTAGTAATTATCATGATATCCATCATCCGCCCACCATTCGTTCCTCAGTGGCTGGAAAGCGGCGGCGCCATCGGACCCTCCAAAAAGCCCCCACCAGTTGCTGGCGTCGTGGCGCCGGTACCAATCGCTGGAAGAATCCACAAAGTTGGTCCTGTATTCCTCTCCGTCCACATCCACGTCGACGTCCTCGTCGTTTCTGACAATCTTGACGGACCCATCGAGGATGGGGGCGAGGACCAACCAGACGACGCCCAGCAGAAGTAGAGAGGTGGCAAAGTTTAAGGCGGCCATGGTCTCGGCGTCAAGAAATCCTAAGAAAAAGTGGACTAATTTTTCCCGAAAAAGAACGCAGCAGTGGACACCTTTTCTGCCGGATTTCATCTATTTCTCTGCACTAAAGGAGTGTAATTGAATAAGCGTCAGGCTTCCACCTGGTGTCTGTTTCTCTCTGTTAAGTCTGACTTCACGTTCCAAGTGGGACGTCCTTGGGCACACGTACGCAGGCCCGTCCGCGTGGCTGCTGAACAGCACCTGTATACGTCATATGCACCTGAAAGTTACGCATTCTTTTACGAAACCGCCATTTGAAAGTAGGACGTTTGTCAAACTCGCATAGTTGCTTGACAAGAAGGTGGGGGAGCCTCTTTGGCAGGCCGTAGGAAGTGTTCGTTGCATCTGTCAAGCTGGAATAGAATCCAATTTATGTTCGGAGTTTGCACGTTAACTCTGCACCCACAGAGGAGAACACGCAGACCTTTTGGTTGACACCTGGCGGCAGAAAGAGAAACGAGAAACACTTCCTTTTTCTTCCCGAAGGGCGCAAGAACCAGCTGGTTCAGTTGGTTTTGGAGCTTTCTGCATGAAGTTTCCGGGAATTCAATCTTTATTCATGGCTTCCTCCCATCCTCAGAGACTTTCAAGGGAAGGGATTATTCTACGTACCATCTGGGGCACAACCCACGCTCGCACTGTACAGGGTGTTCATGAGTTATTGTTTTCTTCATCCACCTTGTAGAGGCAATATGGCAGACAAGGGGCTAAAAACGTCCGTTTTCACTAACCCCCCCCCCCTCTTTTCCTGTAATAAAGGGTGTTACAGAATGAAGGGCCAAGCATGACCAAGATTTTGAGGAATTACCCATTTTTCATCGTGAAAAGCCAGGACTGCTTTGGTAATATGACATTGCTTAAACTATACAAAATTGTTATTTCTTTTTGGTTAGTGAAAGCGAACGTTTTTACTCACTGCTTTTGCTTGCCTGTATTTAGTTCTTCGTCCGCCACATTGCTCTTTTTGTGACATTGTTAAATAATTTCAAAACCATGCGAAAGTATAATTTATTGTCGATCAAACGAGCCCGGGCAGGCCGCAAGGTGGCCCAGGGAAGCCCCCTTTACCAGGTGGATGAAAAAAAAAAACAATAACAGCTACTGCTGAACATCCTGTACGTAGTAAATTGTACTGCAAATACCCACGAGGGTCGAGCACTGTTATCATGTTGAATTACGGCTCTTACTTAGCAAAGCGTGTTGAACATGCACACAGTGGAGCTCTGTAACGTGAGGTCGGAAACATCAGTTCTCCAGGGGAGGTGGAAACATTGAAATCAACTGCCGACTTCACCTACCCATAAGAGGTCCATTTTTGGTACCCAACTCCTCGTCCCCTCCTTCACCGGCCACTGATCCCGCCAACAGCAGCACCAAGATGCAGAACGAGACCATTTGGCAGGAGAAAAGTCCCCAAATACGCTTGCACTTGATAAAGATCGTGGGTCGATCTAGTCACTGAGAAGAGAGTCTTCACTTTTACTTTCATCAGACCGGGCGTTGCGAGGAAACTGTGTCATAGGCAGGGATCGCGTGGACCAACAAAACTTCCGCCATGATGACGCTCTCCAGCGGGAACAGCTGTCCCATCCAGACCTGTCCGAGAAGGTGACGTTGCAGCAGTGTGACCAAGCTGAGCAATCTGGTCCACACGACTTCGGTGGGGGGTGTTTTTTGCGGCTCAACTGCTCTGTATTAATGGGCAACATTTTCCCACACGCGCGCTCCTCGCTTCTCTGTGCAACCGTGTGTGCGTGAGTGAGTTGGCGCGTTACTTCTTATTGACCTATCTTTTACCTCCGCGCTTTTTTCAGCACTTATTGTGCTGTGCAAATGGGGAATTCCAACGAGGAAACAACAAAATTGGCACGAGTGTCACCAGTCCCAGTCCCCAGTCAAGCCTCTTCCACCTCTTCGCCACAACGTCTGTCACGGTCCTTATTCTCCCCGAGGGTTGGCACGGGGGGGCTTTGTTCAGCAAGACAGCAGAAAATTGAAATCCGACTTTTACACAGTTCGTAACTCACACCAAGCTTAAGGTTGACGTTTTAATTTGGGCTGCGTTTGGGGATCTTGGCTCAAGATATGGTACCTGAACATAAGGCACCTGAAGCTGTGGTTCTAGAAGGCCCTCCCCACGGATGAGCATTGTACATGGACGAGAGAACTGGAACAAAAAAAGACTAACATTCTGGCCTCTACAGATCAACCAAATGGCCTGGAGGTAAAGGCTCAAAAGAAAATGACAACGACGTGGAAAGCGCGCCCGCGAGCTGCAATAATAAGTCTTCCCAGGCACTGTTACAAGGAGAGGAGAACACGGAGATTTCCTGTATGTGGCGGAAGGAAAATAAGGCCGCCTCAGGGCTTACGCACCGTGTGAGCCAAGAAGACGGCGCCACAAGTCGTCGTTGCATATGTGAGTGTGCTCGTCTAGAGGCTCGTCCTTCTACTGTCATATGCCAACGGAAACGCCGCAGGAAGCTGGTACAACCGCTGTAGACACAGCACCCTTGCTACATACGCGGTGACCGTGTGAGGCAGGAGAAACCGCCAGAGGCACAGAGGCTCTACCCGAGAACGACCCGCACGTATTGACTTACCCCTAATGAAATGATTTCGCTCTGTCAGATTTCATATTGAGAAAAGCAAACAAGCTTGGTCAAAAAGAGCATGTGTTTCACCCTGTAACTGGCTGACTGACAACGAAGCAATTTCCTAAGAAAACAATTGTTGTAGGGACTCAGAGAGAAGCCAACGAAGATCCGTTCACTTTAGCTTTGGTTGTACAGGTCGAAAAGATCGGCGATCTGCAGGCCAATGTCAGTCAGCGGTTTTTTGCGACTCACAGGGTATGCGATCGTAAGAGGCGCGTTGGCAGCCCCAAATCACGCCTCTCCCCCCTCACCTCAGATCCACACTTTCATTTACCTGCTCAGTTGCAAATGGACGTACGGGGGTCGTGACTCAGCAATATGAATACATATCCACCCGGGTGGATGGATGCTCAGTAGTCCTCTCGCCCAGTTTGGTGATTCACCATGTGCGTACCCGTCTGCTGCAACTGCCAGCGTACGTTCGACTAGAGGGAAATCCGGGCCACAGTCTTGGATTATCTTTTGTTCTAGTATTCCGAAGAAGGTTCTGCTGAATTGAAAGAAACTGTCAACATCTACGGCACACGCGGGTCCTTGAGGAAAAATTCATGCGACGAAGCCAAGGTCGAGATTTGGAGGAGTATAGACCCGTAATGATCCAGCTCACAAAGTCCATGGCGGGGATAGAAATCTTGCTTTTGGAGAGCTGTGTAACAACTACAGAGCTTCAATGTGCGCTGGATATGACAGTTCTCTGTGATGAGAAGCTAGCAGCAGTACCACGAAGTGCAGTCGGTATCAAAAAGTCAATGAGCGCATTTTGGCAAGGCTGCAGCCTTCAGGACCTTCGGTGTTCATGTGGGCATAGTTTACAAAGTCTTAGATCAGGTGCCAACTAGAATATAGTCTCTGTCGAAGGGTTTGACACCCACTATGACCATTTGCAACTCCATCAAGATCACACACCGTCCTATCGTTATCAGGCATCCTCTCTTGGATGTGGGGTGCTTGTCACAGGCCGAGAACAAGTCGAGGTCGAAGCTGTGGGGCTTATGAAGGAGGACGTACCAATTAGGGTATATGAGGGGACTTGATGCAATAATGTCTCAATGTTGCAAAACTTACACCTGATTTGTACCAACCAGGTACAAATTTTGTATCAAAGGCGGAGTTTTGAAGCTTCAGCACGCATGCAACTACTAGAATGTCACCAACAACAGTGAGCATAGGATTTATAACTTTGTTTTAGCGTGTACACACGGTACAATCGACTGCTGTAAATGAGTCCTTCTGTCCTTAGAATAAACGCTCGCTAACCTCTGAGCTAATGGCATTTAGGACGGCAGTTTTCGTGGCAAGACTTCAAGCGTAAAATCGTTATGGGCCCTGCAAACGTGCGTATCTTTGGAGATGCCTGGGCTTTCTGTCTGTGGGACGCACTACTTTAAAGCGTAGCACATGGTGAGGACCAGCAATTTTTGTTGAAACTTTCTGTTGTCCCACTGTCAGGGAGAATAGCCAAGTCCTTTGTATTGTTGACTTGACTTGAAGGACCGGTTCTTCGGCGAGATATCCGGACAAAATCTCATACTGATCAGTTGGGTTCGGAAAAAAATGTTGATTTTTTTCCCCAAAAAAATTTCAAGTACAAATGTGACAACTGAAGTGGTGATTTTTGGATGAAATGAGTTCTGCGTGAAAAACCTTGGCTGTCAAGGTCACCCTGTCTGGCGAGGTCAAGATGCCTGGGCACACCGCAATGCTTTTCCCCTTGGCCTGGCTCTTAAAGCTGCAGGCACAGGCCATTTACAATAGTGATGTCAAGTGAGCCTGCCCGACCCACGCACTGGCCAGCACAAGTTGGACCGTGACATGCCAACTTTTCAACATCACTAACTTGGAGGGACAAAAAACGAGTGTGAACCTTTAGACAAGAGGAGAGTTTATTGCCTTGGTTTCTTTTCAGTCTCAGAAGCTCGAAGGTTTTGGGCCAAAATCACCTAACTCAATGCAAACCATAGTTTTTGCTTAAGAGCTTTCCAACTGGGTCAGACTGATGCTGACCGACTCTTTAACTGACCAAGAAGTACTGCAAGAAAAGATGTGAAAAACTCGAAAAAAATTGTTGTCTGTAAAAGACCAAGTCGTCTTTTTTTAAAAAAAGAATATTGTCTTGCCTTTTTAAAAAAAGTTGTTTTTTCAAAATAAAAAATGTAAAAAAAATGCCTTAAGCGAAAATCACATTTTATTCCCAACCCTCCTGACTGATACTGACCCAGCTCAGTGTTCAAAGATGAAGCTGGTCAGCACCCCTTTTTTTGTGCTCCTCATGGTATTTCTCCTGCCCGCGCTAGAGGCATCGATTGCCTCGGACGAGAAGAAGCATGAAAAAGAACTGTGGGAGTTCATTGGTGCGTCAGCGGACGTGCTCGACCAGGTCGTGGCCGTCAGAAGCCTCCTGAGAAGGATTCTGGGTGAAAAGTTATCTACCAAATTCCGGCTGCATCTCACGAAAAAGAGGGAAAGCTCAGAGGTATAGTTAGGCATACTAATTACCCGCGCGCGTCTATCGCGCGTAAACACATGAGCAGAATCTCATATGTGTTTACTCAGGTGAGACCCTGACAGAAATTTTGATTGTTTCTTTGCTTGGGCTCGCCATAAGATAGGTAACGTGAGGTCTGGCCATCATTTCCACTCACCTTCGTTTCTCATCTTTAGCAAATGACCCGTGAAATATCAATGACGCGTTTCTTTCTGCACAAAGTTGCTGCACACTTAACATTGTAGAGGAGGTCGCTATAAAATTGGCCGTAAAATTCTACTCATCTGTTTCCTTTCCTACCCACTGATCCGTGAAAGTATAAACTTTCCCCGCATTTCTGTTGCCGCTGTCCATCGAAGCTCGATTGGGTGAGAGTGACGTCTCCGCTACCTGACGGAAGGATCGGGGTCACGGCCAATTCGGGCGTGGGCGCCGCGTGGGGGATCAACCACTACCTCAAGTATTCGTGCAACTCGCACATCTCGTGGGATTCCACTCGGATAGGTGCGTCATCGCTGCGTTAGGGCGGAAGCAGAAAGTTTAATCGGGACTTTCTCCTTCTCTCCGGACGATGAAACTGTCAGTGCGTCTCGACGCACCTCAGTACTTTCCATGTACTTACGTACACAGAACTTCCCCTCCCGCCTCCGGAGGCCAACATCTCGCTGACGGCTCAAGACCGATTCAGATACTTCGGGGTGAGGAAGAACACGGGGAGCCCGACTTGCACCAAGGTCATGAGCCAGCTGAGATTTTTGCAGAACGTTTGCACCTTCGGCTACACGTACGCGTTCTGGAACTGGACGTCCTGGGAGAGGCACCTGGACTGGATGGCTCTCAATGGCGTCAATCTGCCCTTGGCATTCGAGGGACAAGAACTCATCTTCTATAGAGTCTACCGAAAAGCTGAGTGATCCGGCAATTCGCCTTATGTTCAGCCGTCAAGGTGAAAGCTATACAATCGTCTTTTCTCCTCCTGCAGTTAGGGTTGTCCAAAGACGAACTTTCCGCCCACTTTGCTGGCCCAGCATTTCTACCTTGGGGCAGGATGGGCAATTTGAACGGCTTTGGAGGCCCCTTGTCCAAAGGGTGGATGCTCAGAGCTGCAAAGCTACAGCACAGGATTCTGGACGTGCGTTGCTTCAGAGTGTTTGTTCCAAGTTCTCGTGAAAGTTTGCTAGTCGACTTGTACGTACCATGCACATTTAAACCCCTCCCCAGCGCATTCGCTCGTTGGGCATGACGGCTGTGACTCCGGCATTCGCCGGCCACGTGCCGGAGTCCTTGGTCAGGCTGTACCCAAACGCCTCCTACAGCAGACAGAGGTGGAACGGATTTCAGCCGACCCTTCTGCTAGGTCCGTGTGCGCTATACGTTCCGTATAGATGTGTGTCTTAGAGTTTCATGACCGTCACAGATGCATCTGACCCATTATACGCTCGTCTTGGCTCCGACTTTATTCACGAGTACGTGGCAGAGTTCGGCACCGACCACGTCTACAATTGTGACGCCTTCAACGAGATGAGACCCAGGTCGGACGATCCAGGCTTCTTGGCCAAGCACGCTCGAGCGGTTTACTCGGTAAGGGTCAAAGAGATGCCTGACGTTGCTTGTTGGGTACAACTCTACCATGATACCCACGTACGCCCAAATTAACTTGTGCATTCCCGATTTTACTAACTACAATGTCATGTCCGGGAAGGTAAACTGACCCAATTCAACATGGCCTGCTGCAGCCAGATAAATCAGACTTTTATCTGGAGATATTCAGGACCTACGGTAAAATATCTCTCTCCTGAGAGTTCCACATCCACTGAAATCTGATTTGCGCACGGCTGAACGAACAATCACTGCGGTCATCTCATCTTTAATACGTATACCAGTCCGTACAACCGTACATGGTGTCCATTTAGGCGATGGCTTCTGCTGACCCTCACTCGGTGTGGGTGCTGCAGGGTTGGTTGTTCACTGATCAGAAGTTCTGGGGGTGGCAGCAGATGAGAGCGTTCTTGACGGCCGTCGACAGAGGTAGCATGATCGTGCTCGACTTGTCCTCCACCGACAGAGAACAATACACGGTGAGTTCATGAGCTGATGCGACATTCTGTGTCATGCTTAGCATCACGTGTCAACAAAGAGGCGCACAGCACGACACGTCACAATGTAAGCCAATGAAACAACATATTAAACTAGTGCACGCCAAGTACAGTACTATTGTTAACTGCCACTGACGCAATTTTCAGGATGAAAACCTGAAAAAGGTGGAAGGAGACACTTTTTCAACTTTGTCATGATCTTTTTCAACCAAAAGCCGCAGGATGAAAGAAGCAAGAGATTAAGATCTTGTTCAAACTAATTTTCCAAGTTCTATACATGTGGAATGGAAGACATTCTGATTAATGACGAAGCCTCCAAAGGTAATCTGTCCTATGCACTTCACTTTTACATACGATTAGCTATGTGCGCACTATACTTAGGGAGAAACCAAAGATACGTACGTATTAAATGAGTGTGCATAATGTACCTCCTTTTCTAGCACTTGTGTTTTGCATTTACGTTTACTTCCCCAAAGTGAAGATGACTCTAATTTTCTCCCCCTTTGAATTCTAGGGAGTACTGTTGTTATTGCAGAGATCTGACTCCTATTTCGGCCAGCCTTTCGTAGTCAACGACCTGAACAACTTTGGAGGCCAGGTAGGCTGCTTGCAACTGCAGGGGTTGTTGAACAGCCCCCTGTTTATCAACTTTTGCCACACAAGGATTTCCCCCAGGGAGCACTTAATGCATTTCTGTCTAAACTCGATTATGTCCGCCCAGAAGAGCATGCTGCATCTTCCAAGTCTTGCAGGTGGGAATTTTCGGACGTTTCGATGCTGTCAACTCACTGCCACATGAGGCAAGGAAGCACCAACGAATGATCGGGTTGGGCCTGACTCCAGAAGGACTCAGTGACTCCTATATGACAGCTGAAGTCATGTTCGAGGCTGCCTGGCGAAGTCAGCCCATCAAAGGAGAGTCTGGCTTTTCCACTTAACGCGTTAAATCAGTTCTTTGTTTGCCTAAGGCTGATAAAATAACTTCTTTCTAGTCTGTTTCTAAAAGCAAACAGTTTATGGCAGCCGTAAAAGCCGCTTAGTGGAAAATGTGAGACCAAAGACAAAAGCCTGTGGGTGCAGCATTATGTGCGAAGAAGATATGGCCGGGGACCCTTGGGCCTGGCGACCAAGGCCTTCGATGTGTTGCGTGGTAAGATGAATTTTCTCTATGCACCTAATTTTCTCTATGCACCCTCTCCAAAAAGTTTGTCAGGAGGGAATGACCTCAATGTCTAATCCCGGGCTGTGCAGGTCTCGGAACATGAGGACAACCCGGCGTTTCGGGATTTCCTACCAAAGCAATGATTTGGTTAGTAGGAACATGTTTACTGCCTTTGAGCAACCACGAAATGGATCCAAAGAAAGTACAGCTCACACTTTTCATCAGGGATGATGATGAATAATCTAGTCACAAAGGAGGCGCACTTGCTCTCCTCAGACATGAGAAGGGCCTTTTGGGCGACATTCAACAAGGTCCTCGGATATTTGCAGCGATCATGATTATTGGAGGTGGGGAAAGCATGCAAAGAAGAAACCCTCTGTTGGCGATCCCAGCAACATTCTTTTTTTTCTTTCACGCAGCCACTTTTTCCCACGCAAAAGAGCGTGTACAAAAGGAAAAGAAACCCTTTTTTCAGGCATTTTTACTTTTTTTCACGCATTTTTTGAAACTCATCAGAGGGAACTCAGGGAAACTCACGAGACACCAAAATCACACTTTGTTGTCACAAACCTCGACTTGAAAAAGTGGCTGTGTAAAAGAAAATTCCATGTTTGAAAAAAGCTGCTTTGGTGCTCGTAGCTTGTTTGGACCTCGGGAAAATCAGGGAAAAAAGTAAAGCTAACTTTTTTTTTTTAAAAAAAAAAAAATTTGAATGAGCTCTAGCTCAGGAGAAAAGTATTCTTTCCAGAGTCCGAACAGCTTCAACTTTGTCGTCTTAAACTCTTTCCAGAGCTTCCAATTCATTTTTGGGATTCATTCACTTCACTGCATCGTGCCTTTTTTGCCAATTTTCCCCACCTCTAACGATTCCTGTAAACAGAAAAGTAAATAACTCCCTGGATTCTTGGTCTGGCTGGACCGGAGTCTCGGAACCGAGAACAAGCAGGGACTTTCTGAGCTTTTTCAGCCTGGTCAAGCACTAAATGTCAGTGATCTCGAAGGTTTTGAGCGTGTCGCATGTGTTCATGTGACACGAATGGACCCCATCTCGTGCAGTACGTGGCACGCAATCTTTCCGCTGTGACGACCAGAACGTCAGGAGCAGATACATCGCTGCGTTCATATAGTCGGGGGCGAACGTGAGGATATCCCAGCAAAATTCGCGCATTTTTGTGCAAACATTGGGTCTGAAGGCCCATGGCGAGAGGAAACTGGGTCTGAAAAGTTAGGCCCACTAAGCCAACGATCGAGTGCAGAATCAGTTCTTCACAACTGGGATTTTGGCACACGTAACTGCAGTTGAAGCAAAAATCAGGTGGACAAAAGTGAGCTTACCCCAGTAGCAGCAGAAAAGCCCTTAATACATAATGACTGGCTATTTTGGAGCATTTATGACCTGTTGCAGATGGTTCTGGTAAGTCCTATTAGAGTGTCAGCTTTATTGGAGACAGTTAAAAGATGTGCAGAGAACTTTAAGATACAGTTGGAGCCAACAGCTGTCAGCGAAGCACAGTGCACTTCGTATAAGTGGGATAGCTTGGGAAAAAGGCTCTCTCCCTCTTACCTGGAGTTCCCGCGGAAGCACAGGTGATGATCTACTTCAAGGAGTAAATGTTCTCAGTAATTTATCCCACTCAAACGAAAGTTTCGTTGACCCTCTTATGCGGAGTGCATTGTACTCATCAGTGCAGTGCATTTGCAGCTCCATCACCTTCTGCCATTCTCATACTCCACCTCTGTAGGCAATTATGGAGTGGAGGAGGGTGGAAACTGGTTACTTCTTCCACCAGTGGGACTGGCCAAGCCATCTAACTTACGAATACCTAAAACATGGCTTTGATTTTAAAGGAATTTGTCATTGACCCATATTGGAGCAAGGTCGCTATTGTCGTCCCTCTTTCTGCTTTTTCTGCCATTACGTGTCCCAAGATCCTAGCCAGGAGAATTCTGCTTGGTTCCCCGTCTTAGCCTTGGTGGGTTTGATAGCCATACTTATAATTTTCTTGTAATTAGCTCTTGCCAGGCGCCTGCAGACCCAATTTATCCTCAAAAAGCGCGACTTTTGCCAGGGCATCCTCACCATCTTTTGTGACTGCAGGTCTTATACCTTGTGCGTGCTGAGCACCTTAGTGCGTAGCTCCTTGAGTGCTGCACGCTAACTGCTAAATCATACACTTTTAGGAAAGTGCTTGTAGTGCTGACACAATGATACCATTGTGTGCACTAAAAATGCAGGCAACGTAGTACGTAGATTGTCCTTGTAGTAGGGCATGTCTGCATACAGCAACAAGGGGGTCTCACAAGTATTTGTCAAAAAGAAAAAGACGAAAAATATGCGCAAAACATTCCCCTCGGGCGAAAAAATCCGCACAAAACTTTCTCTGCGTTGCAGATTCTCCCGGGAATACGCGCTGTTTCAATTTCTTTACTTACGTATTCTACTAAGTCAGGAAAACCGAGCAATACATCAAAAATTCTTACGCTATAAGTACTTTCAACACCCTCTTTCTGCTATCCGCGGCATGATGTGAGGCTAGAAGCCGTGCAATCGTTATTAGTACAACTTTTTTTGAATGTACATACTTTAGCAGGTTCTGGTGAAAGTGTGCGAGTAGCTCCACTCCACCTATTGCTGGCCCTTGCAGAAAGTCTTCATCGACGAGGGCAGCTCAGAGGTGCGCACAGAGTGCGCAGTGTTTGGCTTCCTATCGACGCTCGCTGCCTTGACCGGGTATGCGCAAAATGGATACTTCTGCACCAAGAACAAAATGGGAAGCAAGCAGAGACTTTTGATTTGCAACATAGCAAATTTCACCGAAAGAAATCGGACGCAGTTCTGAATTGCATGAACTTTCTTCAGTGATGTCCGTTAATGGAAATATTGCTTCACAACATGCTCGTGCAGCCGAGTTATCAGTCACTTTCCAGAGAAGACGAAATATTGCGTACCGTACTAAATGATGCATTCAGAAAGCACTTAATGCATCATGTATGACACACGAACCATGTTTACGACATCGTTGTTGCGTCCGTGAAAGGTTGCAAAGACCTGAAATTTTGACTGGTATTTCCATGGTATTCCACGTACACATTTGAGTAGATTCACGTCCCTACATCAGGTCTACGTAACGTTTTTCAAGGCAGTAACTTTCTAATTGCTGTCTGGACTGTCCAGGATCATTTACTACGGTATTAAGTTGACGTAATCTGCTGAATCATAACAATCAGGTCCGACAAAGTCATCCCTGGTAAGAATGAGTAATTTGCCATTTTGTAGAACAGTCCCAGTCGCCCGAGTACTTTCGTTCCCGACGCGTAAAGTTAGTCGTTAATCGAAACTCACCATTTGCAGCAAACACAGTGTTTGGCATATTGGGATAAAATGGGCTCCCCTCACTGTACTATCAGCTTTTCAGACGGGGTCTTCACATGGAATTGGTGACCCAGACAGTGCTTGACAAGACCCAGCATCTTGAGCTTCTTGGTGACTAACAGGAAGCTGGGCTGCTTCTTTGATGCTAGAGCGCTGAAAGTGCAGCTACCCCTGGAGGGCGGCACACCGAAATGCACAGTTTCCCCTCTTCTTCAGTGGCTTTTCCAAGATGAAAGTGGCTGAAACTTTCCGGGGGTGCCGCCACACCCCCTCCGGTGCCACATGCCAAAGATGGCGCCCTCTGATCCGTCCTCGAACATGCCACATGCCAAAAAAACGTCATGTTCATGAACAAGAGCATGAGCGTAGTCAAACGAAGAGAAACAGGCTGCAGAAGAAGCGCGCTCTGTCCACCTGTGTCCCCTGTCACTGCTGCTGAGCATACGCGCTTGTCATTTGACCGTGATGATGCCTCTGTCCACGAACATGGAGTTTCTGACCTGTAGCATGTCCAAGTATGGATCGGAGGGTGCTGTCTTTGGCGTGTGGCACTAGAGGGTGTGTGGCGACTCCCCCGAAAGTTTCAGCACTTTTCATGGCCGAAAACCTGTTCAAAACGTCAAAAATAGGAGTGTTTCGGCTAGGGCTCATCTGTGACTCGGTCCACTTTGAGCACTCCAGCACCACAATGGGCTCTCAGAAAGATGCTCAGAGTGTTGCGTCTTGCCAAGCACTGTTTGGGTCACCGATTCTATATGAAGATCCCGTCTCAAAAGCTGTCGGTACAGAGTGGGGAGCCCATTTTACCTCAACGACACTGTACATAAGCGATACATTGTGTGCCCTAGGTTCAAAATCAGGACAGACAGTTGAGAATGCCAACTGAAGTGGTATGACGTTTTGCCTGCAAAAAATGTGAGTAACTTTTACATAGTTGTAGGGAACTTTCAAAAGGACCGCCTGAAGCTGATCTGGGGCCTAAATGCCTTGACTTTATGCAAATTCAAAGGTATGCCAGTCATGCCACTTAAAGTATGAGAAACAAAATGTGTTGACAGCAGAGATTAAACACTTTACTCCTACGAACTTTTTTCAGCCAATTACTTAAAACGTATTTTTTGTTAAGCCGACTTCTTAAAAATGTCGGTGCAACTGCTCACTTTTGGGGTATCAACCTCTCATTTAACGCTCGGTGCTTTGTCATAGGAAAATAAGAGTTCAACCGATTCCACCACCTCATCTTGCAACATCTTCCAATCGTTGCAGGCTCACTCAAGTAGAGACTCCCTCCTCTGCAAAAGCAGTATTTTGCTTACATATTTCGAGTTCAATGGCAGCACCGAAAACTTTTACTCAAAACTGTGTCCTAGACCTTGAAGCTAACTAAATTTGTCCTTTCAATAATAGTGTGCAAACACGGATTGTAGACAGTACGTACCACAGTCACACCCTCGACTGTCGTCCATGAGCACGTGTTTGGTCAAATGTTGGGGATTCAGTGTTATTCTTCCATCAGATGAGTCCATATCTAAGTACATACACCACAAAAAATAAACTGGGGAACACTATGAAGGAGATTAAAGGCACTGGAACAGTTAATGGAGTTGAAAGAACGACCTTTTCTGTAACTCATACAGTATGTGCATGTGCACGTCAGTGCACGCACCGCTAGTCATCGCTTCAGTCTCAACCAACATTCTCAAGCCCAGGCCATCAACAACAGATTCGTATTACAGTCACAGCTCTTCTATTTAGTACAGGGTGCCCCAGAATAGGCTTCCCCAAGAGACAGACTTCATTTTGTTTGAGCATGACACAAACCGATATTTATGTCGATAAATAAGGAAGTTTCGTTCCTGATTAGACCACATAGAGCAATTTTGAGTCAAAACACTTGAGCTCCCGGCAAGACTTGATAAATGAAGACAAGTCAACAACCAAAAACTTCAATGAGATGGAGGAGGTCGCAATAGAAGAATGTGAATCAGTTGCTCTGAACAAAGCTTTTAAGCGTTGAACCTTTTGAGCCTTGAAGAGTTTTTAAGCCTCGAGGAAGCGTAGCCGAGTCGCACAGTTAGGGCTGCTTTGACTTCACGTGCGGGCTGAATCGGCCGACAAGACACACACACGTGAAAAGGTGTTGGTGAAAACGTGCTCGACTGCCATAATGGGGGTTGCGACTCAAAAACTTTAACACAAGATCGACATGAACCAAAACACAGCTGCATGGGATTTTCAGGAGATATTACTTCGATTTGTACTCCTTGGTTGACATGCTTATTCACTGAACAAGTCAGAGATTGATGCTTCCAAACTAAAGCAGTTGCCAATACTGACAGTTTAAACTGTCGTCTGAACAATTCATTTTCAAGAATCTCTCGTCAAAACAATGAACCTGATGTCTTCACCTCCGAACTATGTTCTTTTGGACGAAGGTGTCCGAGTTGTGTAGCTGCCGAGACAAACGAGTATCCAAGGGAAGTTAAATTCCTAAGCTAAATTCTGCCACACCCTGTAAATGTTAACTACAATGCAGTCGCAAGTCGGTATGACGACGTTCTCGCTGTAACCGAGATTTTGCTGGTGACCACAAATTCGGCAACGGGGAGATTTGGCTGTGCATTTCTGGGCTTTCTTGTTGTTTGCAGAAAGCCTCTACAACGCTCACAACGTGACCGGCACCTTCAGCTTGCACACCATGGCCACCTTGATGCCATCGACACACTTGCAAGCCTTTCAATGGTTTCATCCCCGCCAACTAATAGAAGTGTGGGATCTTATGACTGCTTCTGTAGCCAAGCTGAGGAAAAGCTCTGCTTTTAGGTCTCTCCCGTTGTATGTAAGAGTCAAGAGTCAGCGCAGGTCAAACGCCCCTTTCTTCAATGCTCCTCACAGATTCGACTGGATAGATGTTTCCCGCCAAAGCCTGGTCAGTCTTCTGCTCCCACAGTTATACGGCCATGCGATATTGGCCTACCGCAGAAATGATAGCATCGGGCTGAGGCAGAACTCTGAGCTGTTCTTGGAAGCCTTGACGGATCTGGACCGACTGCTCGCCACAGGTATGAGTCAGTCACTGTGCAGAGAAGTCCCACGTTGGCGTCGGGTGCCGGATGCGCTTCGTCCCATTCTTCTTTCATACAGTAGTGGACTGATTAATATCAGTGAAGCCTTCGTCTTATCAAGGGAGGTCTACGTATTTCATAATTTATGCTTCTCGCTTGGCGAAAATTGTTTCTGGCCTCTCTTTTTCAGACCGTCGCTTTCTCCTCGGCTCGTGGCTCGAGGCAGCTAAAGCCAAAGGACGAAACGATCGTGAAAGGGCTCTCTATGAATTCAACGCACGAAATCAGGTATAGCAAAGAATCCATTATGGGGACCAAATGGGTAGCAAAAAACACAGAACGCTCGTAGACTCTTGGCCTTCAACTGCACTCAGGCCATATCGCGCATTGCGATATGCTCAAGATCAGTGATCGTGGAAAAAAGCCTTCTTCTTCCTGTTGCGTTCCCGCCCACTTCCATTCAGGGAGTCGGAGCCAAAAATAAATGACCATGTCTAAGTCCCTACTTGTGATTAACCGACGTCACTGCTCAGCTGCACGTCACAGCTCATCCGTGCCCCCCCCCTCCCTCAGGACCAAAATCAACTGATTTTGAAGATGACATGAAGCACATTAGAGGAACATTAGCTCTCTCTTTGATGGCTAATTTAACAAAGGCTTCAAAGGATGCTATTGAGCTCAATTTGAAAGTTCAAGGGCGCAAGACAAACATGTTCCTTTTGTCTATTTCTTACACACGCCGGTGCAATGTGAGAAGCCACAGCTTGTAGATGCACCTTTGGTTGTCCAATTAAAACTTTACAGACTGTACTTTCGTCGTGTGCCGCCAGTGACAACACCCGTGCTGGGGTTGCCTAAGTCAGCAAAAAGTCAAGTTCAAGGCAGGTCAAGAACTTCAATTTCAAGCAATGTCCTTGCCAATAGTGACCATTGTCATCAATTGGCCAACAATGTGCGGTGCCTGTGGTGACACAAACACAGATGCCGAGGAAGAGGAGGATTCTGAGGTTGATGATAACAATGTTGCCACAGTTCTCGGGTCTGGTGCTCCTGACTCTTCTGAGCTTGAACATGGCCATGAAGGTGAGGACGAGGAGGGAAAAGAAGATGGCTTTCACAGAGGCAGTTTCTGTTCTAAAAAAAGAGTCTCCCTGGCTGTGACTCTGGAAACTTCATGCTTCTCAGGAAGATAGAGGACGTAGAAGACCCTTCAATCAACAACTGAGGTTCTTTGAGCAAAAGTGATCCGAAAGTCATCACTTAAGGTAATAAAGACATTACTTTTGCTTAAATTCCTCGCTATTAGTGACCAATTAACGCTGGTCCCAAAGTGGTCACTATATAGAGGGAATAATATAGAGCAAATATTCTCTTAATACTTCATAAATATAGTTAATGGTGGACCCAAATGTGACCTTTAGTCAAGGTCGCAAAGAGGGCCTTTTGTTCTTAAAAAATGCAGGAAAATATCCCTCCGGCGATAAAATGCCCTTATAGGCAATAGGACAAACATATATCCCGAGTCGACAAGCCGACCTTGGAAGCAAAGGCAGTTTTTGCCATAGACTGGTTCTTCAAGTACCCTGATAAAGTCGAATGGAAAAAAAGTCCTATGTCCACTTAATTGACGCACTGCACAGAGATCCCACGTGAGATACAGCTCAGTGGTGCTGAGAGAAGCATGGTGGTGCTGATGCAGTCAGCGCTGTCAGTATCACTCAGATCCTGCTCACCCTCGTTATCGAGTTGATGAATGTGACTTCTCCCAAGCAAACAAAAACCCCTGAGGGCCTCCCCCCCCTGTGATGTCACATGCACAGACATGCGCTTACACTTGTTTTGGCGGGAAATTTAAATTAACTGCATAGGAGATGCTCTTCTACGCCGTAAATTTAAATTTGTCTCATTGGAGAACATCTCCTACGTCGTACATTGAAATTTATTGCGAGTGAGCACAGTTGTACAATTATTTTAAATTTCCCGCCAAAACAAGTTGAGCGCCTCCCTGGCCAGCACTGCATTGTGGCTTGACGTGTGACCAAACAGAATGAGAAAACATCACCCAGAGTTGACGAAATTTCATTTGAATTCTGGATCAACCTATACAGTCGGACGACGCTTCTACGGGTCTCTTTTGGTAGGGCATTTTGACCGTTGCATCCCTCTGACCGAGCCACACCCATCAAAAGGATGAGTAAAATGATCCTTTGGTTTGATGTGAGCGATTGTGACGAATATAAGCACATGACCGCTACAAGCGTTTTCCGGCGTTGGTGTACTGCAGTGTGGTTTGATACAGTGGTCACTGTATGTCAGGAATAGGACGGACTTTGAATTCTGCAGCCCTCCTGCTCGCCGAGACGTCAACGCTTCTACAGTGTCAGGCCTTTCTAAAACACTTTAGTTTCGTACGCTCTTCGAAAATAACGTGAAATTGCTTTTATTGACTTAATGCACGTACACAATCAAATTTTTCAAGTGAGGAGAGGACCTATATTTGGGCGCTAAGCACGGCGCATTATCATAGCGAAGACGCCTACATCACTTAGGGCAGATCTGACTGCATGCTATGCTCGGACAACCATTTGCATTCGTGTTATGACATTTTGCTGCGTCAGACTCCAGAAGTTCAGAGAAAGTTTGATACTTCTTGAACTTGACTATTTCGCGATAGTCCGGATTTAGCTAGATGCTCAAACATTTTGGACCCATCTCTAAGTATTGCATGGAAGATTAAAGAATTCATATTTGCATGCAGAGTGGGTCAGTCAACACTGCAGTTTCCAAGTGTTGAGCTCCTCCATGGGATGCACGGTACAAGTGGTGATGAGGTAGAAGTTCTTGTTGACCCCGATGTTGAACTGTTGGTCAAACTTTTTGCTAGAGATGCACTATGGTTTTCACGGCAACCCTACGGGGAGATGGTCTTCTGGTTGTGCTCGGCTGTCCTTTCCACTTCTTGTCCTCCTGTGCCATGTCCGTGGTTGGAAACTTTGGCAACTTCTTCCCGCTTCTCGTTGTTACTGGTTTACTTATCTTTTTTTGTCACTTGAACCTTCGGCCGACACATTTTCGTCTTACAGACAAAAGCTTTTCTGGACCCAGGACAACCTTTTGTTGAAATTTGGCTGTAGAACAGAGATACTCTGGTAAGAAATAGTACGAAGTGCAACAATAGAGGGGTTTTTTACCTTCTCCCGTTAGACCATTTCTTAACCAAGGTGAGGAGGACGTGGCGCTGTATATATTACAAGAAGTTTCCGCTGAAGGTGACAAAGCAAGGTGACAAACTAAACTGAGTAGTCGTTGATGCTACACTTCGGCACATTGTCAAGTCACTGAAACAAATCATTGGGAGTCGATATTGCAATGGCGGATGAAAAATGTCCTTTTGGGGGCCCTGCAGATTGCTGCAGTCAACTTTTACGCATTCCCCTTCTTTCGAGACGTGGAATCTGCCCTGCTGCGCTTTTCATGTGAGCTTGCCAAATCTCCTGGCAAAACATCTCAGGAAGCACCAGTCAGCTTCAAAGGCCAATAAAAGCTCATCTCTATGCTGAGTGAGCAATGAACCAAACGTGCGCATGCGTTCGCCCCATCTCTTCTCCTTGTATCCACCATGCAGGACGTTGACCCCTGACTGTGGTCAAGAACCTACTCATCTAACGGATAAGTGTGCATACTTAACATCAGCAGTCATTCAGCTGTTCATGCAGATGGCGTCTGAAGGTATCGCTCGGCCACCTTTTATATTCCGCTGTTCCAATTTTGAACGATTTTGAATTGCTGATGGTTACAGACGGTCAGTACTAGCTTCATGCATTTGCAGCGTATTTCCCGGTTATTAACATATTTTGAGAACTTGAGCACATTTCGCGCATACTTTTCAGACTGGGAGCGAAGTTGGCGCATATTTTGAGATTGGAAGCAGAGTTCAGACCCATTTTGAGATTTAAAGAGTATATTTCCAGCATATGGGGGCTCTCGGTGCAACCCTCAAGAATAACTACACTATGTACAGTACCAGTTATCTAAAGGTGAGGTTTAGTGTCAGAGACTTAACTCCTACAGTTCTGTGAATTCTGTCCTGAAATTTCACCATGATGCACAGTTTACATTATTA
>JAAUXU010005119.1_pt1 | contig 23984 bp, 21 predicted proteins | sample 7278151 | NCBI WGS metagenome assembly JAAUXU01 (sample SAMN14350113, study PRJNA611818) | marine sediment metagenome | isolation source: surface marine sediment (1.8m) | place: French Polynesia: Moorea | collected 2018-08 | reverse complement strand
CTGCAACTGCTACTTTACGGCCCGCTGCGGCTACTATACGACCCACTGCAGCGAGGGGAAATGAAAACTGCGCCTCAACTAGAAAAAGGGCTTTGACTACAAACGTACAGCTGGGCAAGGCCTTCACGTCCTCTTAGGGTTCTGCTCGCAGGCATTAACGACCCTTGGGCGTCACCCCATCCACAACCTCTCAACCACCACCACCCCTTCCGCAACCAGGTCGTCGACGCCCTGTAGCCCTCTGCTCCAGTCTGACATCTTGAAAGCAACCAAGCAGGTCCGCATCCAATTTCTAATGTTGACAGAATACCCTGTAATGTGTGTGTCTAAAAACTTTGTAGAAGGATGTGATGTGTCTAAAAAGTAACTTTGAAGACAGAGAGGGGACTCGAAAGCTCATTATTTTTCATTCCAGTTGACTAAAAGTCTTCAAAAAGAGTCATGCAACAAATCTAGGACGCCGCAAGAGATTAAAGAAATAACCTAGCCTGATAGTTAATTAGAGGTATATCACATTTTTGTACAGTGAGCCCTTGGACACAGGGTAATTGTCATGAGTACGAGATGGATGTAGATGCATGCAAGTTAGTCAGTGATGTCAGTTCACAGAAAAGCTGTGCAGATTTCTCCATAATGGTCTGAAGGAGAAAAGTAAAGAAAAGCCTTTCCGGCAACAAGGTTGCAGATCAAAGGTTTTGCGTTCCGTCTCTATTCTCCAGCCCCGAGAAGTGGCGTGCGTGGACTGATTGTCTGCAGAGTCACACACGCCTGGTCCATAAGTATTTCGTATTTCATCTTCTCTCCCATCGCTGGAATGCTGACACCATCGCACCGTGTGAGCCAAGGAAGGGTTTCGTCACGGAAAGTTCCTTTTTTGTGGGATCATCGCAAGCTGGCATCGACTCCGCGTTTTCTGTTGCTCATACGATACAATGTGAATCTGATGCAAGGAGATGAGACCTGCTTCTACTACAGTGGACTCGCCCTAACACTGTCCGTTGGTCAGCAAGAAAAGATATTGCAAGATTCACTGAATCAGGTGTGACAACCCTCGTCTCCATTGTACCTCTGCACTGACGCCTTGCGTGGAAGTAACTGAGCTGTCCTTGTCTGTGCTCTTCCGGACACGAACATGGCCGATTCCCCAACTCTTCTTCTTCTTGTGTGCTTGTGCATGGCACCGGAGGGTCTGGAGAGTGAATCCCCTTGGGAAAGAGGGTCCCAGGGGGGTAGATTCACCCATAAAATTTTCAGGCAATTTCACCACATTTTCCCCCTCTAAAGGCAAATTTCAAGCCTCTTTGGTGTGCCGTCCTGCTCAGGTGGCCTCTTTTTGAGCGCTATACCACCAATATGGGCAGCCTCAGCATTGAGCTTCTGCACTCTACATTGTGCCCAAGTGTCACATCTACGCGATCCACATCAAAATGTCACCTCCAGACACTCCAGTACAGTGTAAGAGGTGCAGTCATACCCATGAAAAATACTTACGCCGAGGACTGTGCAATATAAGTGACATAAAACGTGTCTGAGGAGTTCTTTTCCATGCAGTATTGAAACTTCCTACCTTTATTTCCTTTGTCTCCGTGGCTTCCCTTCTCCCCCTTTTCTCCAGGTGCGCCTTCGTCACATATCGATGGCGGAAGCTGCCCAAAAACTAGCAAGAGGAGCAAAGGTGAGGCAAGGGAACCTCTGAAGGGCATCAGTACTGTATTGGGCATAGCAGTGCACCCATCCCTGTCTGTGTACTATCATGGGTTGCTTTATGGCTGTCAGAGGAGTGCAGATTGCCTAAAAAAACACCACCCGCACAAATGTCAGTACTCATTGGCAATTGGATGCGACACCTGCTGGGTGTTTCGGGAAGTCCTGAGTTATCCCAAGGGTATACCTTTGACAAGATCAATCTTGGCAGTCTTGAACAATGAAACTTACTAAATAAAAGTTTAAGTATACATATATCTGAGAGCTGAAGATCGACCCGAACCTTTCTCACAACAGCAGCATTGCAGAAAAGTGACTGGAAATGGGTCAGAAAGCAGATTTTCGAGATGTGTCAGGGCTTCCCAGACACCTGGTGCCCGTACCTAAGGAGAAAAAAGTTATCTTTCCCCTGTTACGCTCTTCATGAAGCGTGGAGAATCTCTTTAGCAGCCGGAAGGATTGAGTTAGAGGGCGACTTAAAAGGAAATACGTTTGAAAGTAAGTGAATAAGAGCGGATTTCAGGGATCACGCCACAATCACGTGTTATCTAGGCATGGATCAGACCCTCTTGGATCCAGTCATGGGTTCCGCACACTAAAATGTTGTTCCACCTTAAAAGCCCATCTTTGTAAATAGGTGATGACTGTGATACAACAGGACTGCTTCTTATGCAGTCGGTCCCACTTGTGAAAACACCCGCGCTGGGGATCATTTCGCCAAGAATTTCGGCCTCTGCTCATCTGTTGCAAAGCAACTTTGCACCCAGACGCTGTCTCTTGTACAGCGGTGAGAGCTTTGGGGGGGAAAAACATGCAAGTTATCTGTGGCCCCCAAAAGATAAGATCCATTCTGTGGTCTGTTTACCAGCTGTTGCACTGCTGAAAACTTGTCTTTCGGCACAGTGATCGACAGCGAAGCCTCTCTATTAGAATCAGCTTGACATCGTTGATTCCCATGGCGAGGTTTATTCACTCTTACTCTTACAAAGGGCCCTATTTTATACAAGAATAAAATCGTCTGAACAACTTTATCTCGTGAGGGAGGTTATTCTCTCTCCTCACTTGCCAAATTTAAGAGTGACCGTGAAGCACAATGAACTTTTCCTTCGAGGTCGTCAGAGTGTCTATGGGGAATTCCTCGGTGCTGCAACCTATGATGAAATAATTCCCAACCTTTTTAAGAAGGGCGAGAAGTCGAGGAAATTCTCTGCAAATATTCAATGACTTTCTTTTTTACGATCTGCGTTGAATCTTGGTGCAAAACTTCGGAGTCAAAGTAGTTGCATGGTTACGACTTGAGGAAAGGCATCGAAAATGCATTGACTGCGCCGCTGCTCCCGTATTCATTTGGTCGTCACGCCCATGAACCTCGACTTGAAGTAGAGCAATGAGGCGCATTCGACCGAAAACCTCGTTCGGGGTCCCAAAGGTGGTACCACTGGCAAGCTACCCCCAGCAGCAGCTTCTGCGTGCATGCGGAGACAAAAAATGGAAAGCTCATCTTAAGGTGGTTGGGGCCAGTCCCGACTGACCCGAAGGGTGGGCTCACAATGACTCCGGGCGGAATCGCTGTGTTCCTGTGCAAATCTCCATAGGTCACCCTGTAGAAAACCGCGTTGACTGGAAGAAAATTTCGGGCACAGATGTGTCCCAGAGGCAAACTTTCTTTGTCTTAGCGGATTGTCTGCAAGGTATGGGTTTGTGTTCATTTGGGGAGAGTTACTGTCCGTTCAAGACGATGCTCAACCCGGAGACCACGGGGAAGAGCGCCATCTCGGCCACTTTCTCTGCGCATGCGCCTGGTCCTTACGATGACTTAAACTATGAAGACAGTGTCACGCACAGGGGATGGGTAGAAGGCATCAAAGAAGTGCCTGCTAACATCGTTCAGCTTCCCAGAGGTAATCTGCACACCTGGGCCGTACTTACTTGACTTTGGGTGGGTGCTGTATGCATACTTTGCGCGTGCTACATACGTCATCCTCAAATCTTTCTCTGGTTTTTCTTTCACCTTGTGAAGTTCTCTCCAAATGGTGCTTGAGCGCTTCCCTCTCCCTCTCGCTCTCCGCCAGAGAGAGCTTGAGGGCCTCCAATTTGTGCTCCAGACTGAGAATTTGCGAGCTTCTGTCATTTTCCTCGTCCAAATACAAGTCCATCAACGGCATTTCCTGCCGCTTTTCTCTCTTCTTGAACACCTCCAGCAGGAAGGCGGCCACTTGGCGGTCAGGACCTCGACAGCGTAGAGGGCGGCGTGGAGGCGCGTGGCGCAGATGCGCCAGCGCCGCAGCCTCCTGGATGCGCCAGATCGTCTCGTCGTCGAGCCGCGACGACGACGACGGCGGCTGAAGACACGACTCGTTGCGGACGTCCTCCCAGCCTGTCACGCCCGCCACCAGGAAGTCCCTCCTCCCAGTCACGTCCCCCACTGGCCAGCCCTCGACGTGGACAAGCGCCACTTCCTCGTCAGAGACGGAGCAGTTGGTGGTGACGACAGCACTGAACGTTGTAGCGTTGCTGCTCATGTCCATAGCGAAGCGTTTCCATTGAGAGGATTGATTGGCGGAGTTGTTGCTGATCCAGCACGAAGAGACGAGAAATGCAAAGTGGACGTTTATTTCCTCGTGACGGAAAAGGTCACCAAAAAGCGAAAGGTTGTATAGCTGGCTTAATCATGGCCTTCATCCTTTCTCTACAAGACATGCATGTCCAAAAAATCGTGTGGATCCGCTGGAACAGGTCCAAATGGCGAAGAGATGTGACAGTTTGTTTGATTCACATTGTAGTTGCGCCACTTTAGCAGAAAAACCGCTCAAATTCAGTGTTCTCGGGCACTACTCATTCTTTCATTATACTTTGGCAGCTTGAACCAGTGACGTCAGACAAAAAAGGAATATTGGCAATCCTTGGGGCAAAGGAACAAATCACTGCTTGTAGCATAGTCGGACGTGCCAAGCTGACAACCAGGGCCAAAGACTTTCTTTCGATGCAGCGGAGATCCTTGTGAAGAAATGATCAATCTGATCTTACGTACCACAACTATTTTGGACCACACGGTACTTGCAGAGAGCAGGAGAAGCCAGGAAAGCTATTGTTGCAATTTATCTTTTTTCTCCCCTGAAGAATGTGCATTTTTATCACGTCTCACTGCTTCTTTCCCTGCGCTCGCAAGTGCACCAAGGGCATCTTTCCAGCAATCTGTCTGTTCAGAGTCACCATGGACACGTTTCCGAAGCTTCGGATGTCCTCGACGGCGTGGAATTTGCCACTGTGATCGTGGACTCGCAACTCCTCATCCTTGATTCTCCTTGCGCACCTGTCCGAGGTCAAGAGGCACCTCTGGGTGACGGCGAACGCGCCGCAGACGTCCACCCCGGACGATCCCGAGAAGAGGAAGAGTCGAACAGAAGGCGAGGGTGAGGAGGAGGACGAGCTCAGATGTAGGAGGACCGCGGTTAGGACGACCACTGCACCTCTCATGTTGTATTACACGAACTGTGTACAAATATGACGTTTGTCACATCTGGAGAGCTGTGAGAGCCCGCAGACCAACGTGTGAGTCTTGAATTATGTGCGGCTTTTCCCCTCTCTCCAGTCATTGGTTTTACGCACGTAAACATTTTTCTTGGTTCATGCGATTGTGCTGTTTATGTTTGAAACCGGGATGTACGACTATGAGCGTGCATGTGCGTGGGAGCATCGTACAGGGTGACTCAAGACTGACTTGAGCTGCAGCTTCGCACGCTGGTCGCGAAGCAATCACTACAGCGGGGAGCTTCTGTTCTTACACGAGATGACCATGGGACAAAAGTGACTACGTTGGTGATGCTGCTCAGTCGTTTACACGTCACTATTTTTCTAGAAATGTCACCTTTTTTTATCAAAGTTTCATTGCAACTTCACATTTCGTTTTCGGTTCCATTTTCGGTTCCAAAATCCACACAATTCACGCTCAATCAACTTGATCAGTTCATCACACCGCTGAGTGAAAAGTAGCGCCCTTGACCGATTTGAGACGAGCCAGAGGATGATCGGGCAGTTGCCCGACAAGATCTGGTGACTTTTGACTCACCCTGTACATTTTCCCCCCATTGCGAGCGGACACATTAAAAAAAAACTTTGGGATGTCACAAGTTACTCATCGTATAAACTGGCCGCACTACATTTGTGTTTTCTAGCAAACGGCACCAAGATGTACGCAATAATTGCTAATCTCTATGAGGGCAGGATTGCCACACAGCACAAAAAAAAAGATTTGGACCACGCGTTATTGGCGCACTCTATTGTTTTGTGACGCAAGAACTTTTCTCGGGGAAACTCTAGGAAAGTTTTTTTTTATTACAGACTGAGCCTTTTTTTCTCGAGCGGAGTAGGGAGAGACACAAATTCTGGCGTGCCTTCCAACGTTCTCATATTAAGGAAGTAGGCAGTTAGTTAAGAGATTCCAGAACTCACTCTGGCGTAAGCGCAACATCTTTCAAAAGAGTACGAAAAAAGAAGCATCGAAAGTTTCTGCTGCTTCCAATGCACTCATTGTTTAGCATGTTCGTAGACAAGTGTGTGCCAAATGAGTGGTGCCAGCGTCCTGATCTTACTGAGCTGATTGCCACTCTCTCTTGAAACACACTGTGAAGCTCTCCACCAACCACGCGTCGCACAGCGATCGGGGCGGGAGGGGCTAAGGACATGGTAGTACGGTCCTGCCTCAGTCATTTCGATGGACTTTCCAAGTGAGGCTTGGAGACCAAAATGGGGTAGCAGAACAAGCACGTTACAATGCGGGCGAGCCTCAGAGACCACGAGGGTTCTCAATCCTGTTTGCGGCCTCCGAAAAAACTCAGCGAGCAGAGATTCCTGCACCGAAGAAGCAGCGACGTGAGGGAATTTCTCATCATTGTCGATCTCCCCCTGCCTCCTCTTGCTGTCGTTGCTCCACCGAGCCAAGCTCAGCCGCTGTTGGCGCCGCGGTCACCCCCGCCAGTCCCAACCACTGGCTACAAGCACGTCTTGGACGGGACAACCGTTGGTTCCTTCAAGCATCAGAGGCAGAACTGTACATGCGATCCTTGGGAAGGGAATGAAAAGAAAAGTTTATTATGAGACACTTCTGCGTTGCTCTTGGCTACGTAGTGGACGTGGCCAATGTCTTGGCCTGAACGTAGTCAGCGCCACACACGCGTGGGCGCCAGCGAAGCAAAGGGTTGAATAGTCGCATGCAAGTCATTTGTATTGAGTCACAGACACCATTGTAGAAGAGATCCATTGGTCTCTTTTCCAATATTAAGCAAGGACTGAACCTGCAATTTAAGGTAATGAAAAAGCTTTGCTCGCAATACCTAAAACCTTGTTCATAGCTGGGGAGGGGGGGGGTCCTGAACAGCAGACGAGATTGGCCGAAAGTGACGATGACGAACACTTACTGAATATGGAAAAACACATTTGGGCAGGTGTCTGTGTTTTCATGCTCTTCTCATGTGCGTTTTTATATTTTTGAGCCCCCTTTCCATTCCCTCTCCCCCCCCTTGTTGGTGTCTGAGATTGTCAAACAAGCTGTGTTTGCAGGTTGTCCAGGAACGAAGCTGGGCAATGTAAAAGCATCGGAGATTTTCATACAATCCCCTCTGGAATACAATACGGAAAATGCAAACTTTATGGCAAGATTCATTGATAATGTACTGAATTGCAGCCATCAACATTTTGGCTTGCCCCCCCCCTTCCTCCTCAGTGTTGGTAGAGAATGCTTCAGTGCATGCAACTCGTATCATAGAAAGTTGGCACACCTAATAGCGTACCTGGGTAAGTAATTAGGCACCATTTTTCATTTTATTTACCTAGAGTAGTGGCTAATGAAGAAGAGGTTATTTCATGGAAATCTCCGATAGTAATTCCCCCCCCCCTCCTTTTACGTCTCCTGAGGACTGAAACAGCAATCGAAAAGTCTATTCGTGTTAGCACACCTTAAATTTGCAGTGCGTGATTGACGTCTTAACACCGTGTTTGCAGCAGGTGAAGCAGCAATTGCTGGAGTTGCTGGAGCCTTGATCGTTGGTTTTTTTTCTTCACCAACAGGAAAGCTAGAGAGAGGAAGTTTGAACGAATAAAAAAGGCATCAAGACAGCTCATTTTTTTTCAATCGTGCTGCAGAAATCAGCTCCAGTGAGGGTGCGTCTACCCATGCAGGTTGTTACGTCCTCATATACATGCACATTTGAGAACACAGTACTGTAGAGTCCGATCTTGGAAACCGACTCTTATAGCACCAAAACACTTGTTCATCTTGTACGCAGGCGTCTCTTTAGGCACTTCCTTATGCAAACATCACTTTAGCGAGTGAAGGCGTGCGTCGGTGGCGTTGGCAGCGTCGGCATAGACGTTGGCGTCGGCGTCAGGGCCGTTGGCGTTGAAAGTTTTGATTTTTATAGGAGTTGCAGTGAAGACGACTTTCACTGTCCTGGCAATGGCGACCCCGTTCGGTTGTGGCTGCGGCCGCCGCCGACTCCTCTTTTTCGCGACGTCAGTGGAGGTCACCGCGTCTGCAGCCCCTGCCGACGCCGTCGTCGATGACTGCTGCTGCTGTAAGAGCGGTGCCAGCGACAGCGGCTCTACCGTTGGCATCGTCGTGATCGGGCTTGTGCATGACCAACACGCTCAAGTGAATGTTGTTGCTCTCTCTCCCCGCGCCGTTTCATGCGGCGAGGTCAGGACCACCCACACCCACAGCTTCATCCACCCACACAACCTGTACAACCTCTATGCGTGCACTGTGCATGGAAGCTTGCAGTCATGTAGTGTAAGACACAACTTTAAGAAGACGAAGAAACGGGTTGGACAGAAGATCGACTTTTTTTTTTTACTCACACGATAGTCAAAACAGGCCGCACGGCCAAAGTAACGCAGCTAGCGTACCTATGCCACATGCTTGGACGTCCATGCTCTGTAGACTGTGGATTTTCCAAGTCAACGCAGTGTGAGTCACAAAACGGGGAGATTGTTCCATGGGAGCCCGAAAGTGGAGGACAAATTGGACCTTTTTTGACTCATACGGTACGTACGTCACGCACGCACGCCCACTCAGCGATTTGGGGCATCCATGCGTTTGCCGTGCTCATGTGTATGTAACTTGTTGCGTATGTGATTTAGTGAAGCCCCATTTACTTAGGCAGATCTTTGTCACTTTCACTACTATCCCGCCGTCCAAGAGCGCCCGTGTTGACGCACCCTAGGGGAGATGCATCACTCACTTGAGCTGATTCTCACTCCAAGATTGAAGGCCCCACATTGGTGAACTCGTCGGGTTCACCTCTTTCCTCCTCGTCACTCTTGCCACTCTTTCTGTTCCTCCTGGCGCTCGCCATGCGCACGAGCTCCCGCCTGCGGCGGTTCAACTTGCGGTAGCACGTAAGGATGCAGTGGTAGGCGATCTCAAACGCCGATACGAGGCTGAACCCCATGCAGAGGCCGAGGAGGCCGCCAGTGTTGGCCACGAAGCCTATCAGAGGGATCTTCTGGTCGCGCTTGATCCTCGTCACTACGGGATCCTTGATGTACACGTTCACGAGCACCAGGTTGCGCTTGGCGTACCGGAAGAGCTCCTCGCGCAGGAGGTCGTTCACAGCGGTCGAGTTACTATGGGTGGAGATGAAGAGGGGTGAAAGCAAACACATGCACATTTCGGCCCGCTTAATTGTCAGATTCGCTTAAAATGCAGTGGGTCCCGAGAAAAAATATTCCTGGTAATTTGTAGACTGTTTCTCAGTGTACGGGATAAATGAATGTACAGGTAAACATAAGTGAATAGAGGTGGGGTGACAACCCCAGATATACCAATCTGATTTGGGGAGTTAGGCTGGACCAGACTAATAATCAACCAATTCTTGGCAAAAATGGTTACTTAGTCTGGCCAAGACTAATTGTCCAACCAGGTTTAATCTTCTACCATTTGCCAAGTCCAAGACTAATAACATAATTTGACTCAGCTGGTGTTAGATTGGGCCACACTTCCATATCTCTTCACGAGTAAGTTATACATAGAAAGTTATCACAAGGAAAGAAAGAAGACACGGTAAAGACTATCTTATAAGTAAAGAGCGGACTTTCATCCTTTGTCGTGATTGCTCGTTGCTCACTGTGTTTTATTAGGAAAAATTAGGCTATGTTGTCATTCGAAGGTCGCAAATGCGCCATGTCATCATGACGAAAACCATATGTTGAAAATTGGGTGTGTCCATTACATATTGAGATTGGGTTTGATAAAATTGATTTGCTTAGGTTAGGTTTGAATTGATTTTGTTTGCTACCTTGATAATGTGTCTCAACCAAAGGTCTACCAAAACTGTTGCCAGGGATGGGCTGAATGCTGCTTTGATCAATGATGTTCAACAAAAGTTTCTTAAGACACCGTGGTACCAGTTGTACATTTACTTAGGGCTGCCAAAGTTGCTTGATCTAACAAGTCATGCATGCGGACGACTATCACAAACTATATGATGGTTTAAAAATATTGATATCGACATCCACCTTCAATACTTCAAACAACTACTCGATATTGATGTCGATATTTATGTCGATATTTGATACTTCTTACCGTAAATATATCTACTCGAGGTTGGGGACATATAAATGGAGACCTCAGTACAGGATATGTTGAAGTTTGTCTCCCCCTGATCTCTCGACGATGTTTCATCGGAACCGGACAAAATTGGAACTGTTCAAATAAGGAACTACTAAAATAGAAACTCGTAATGAAACCTAAGGCAGGTTAGGTTAGGGGTTAGGTCGAGTTTGGTGAGGGGATGCATCTGGCTCACAGACGAGCCCAGAGTCAGACTTGGCCCAAGGTCATCTGTGATGCGTTGCCCCTTAATCCTGTTTACATGCATTAACAAAAGATAGTTTTTCAAAATTATTGGGGCTGATTCTTCAATATTCAGAATTTGGGGAAAAACCTCTTTGGGCATTTTAGCCAAGGGCCAAATTCTAATAAAAATTCATTGTTTTCTGCCAGTCAGCACCAGTTTACACAGTTATGCGCCATTGACGCTGCGTGCAGATGATGTGTTCAGATAGGTCTCATTTGTATGTACATATTGCACAAGTTTCCATGGGCTCCAGCCAGCCATAAAGTATGGCACACTAAAATCAAAGCGAGGCTTTTTAATTTCATATCGAAAAAGTACATGTGGGATTTGATCGCACCCTGTATATAGTGGTGGTAGGTATGTGCGTTCCCTACGGCATGTTCATTCAGCTTATTAAGTTACATCTGGCAACCATGAAAAAATCTGCTATTTGTAGTGGAAGTAACCTTCATACCTTATTCGTTCGTAGGATCTTTCAAGTGGAAGAAAAACCCACTCTCAGCAACTTGCTATCAACTAGACTGCACCGCATACCTGAGACATATCTTTGTAGAGGGTTGTCCAAAAAATCCGGTCCGATACTCCAGTGCAAAATATCTCGACAACTATTCGCACTAAACTTATACTCCACAGGAGAAAAGCATGCTCTGAAACTATTCCGAAGTCCCTGCATTTCCTCGGATATGACTTCACTCCATACACTGTACTGGAACTTGTTGAGGTGGAATTTTGATGTGAAATGTGTGACTCTGATACTTTGACACAATTTTGAAGAAAGAGGTTCAACATCGTGACTTCCCTCCCATCGTGATCTAACTGCTCATGCCTTGTGCTAAGTGCTCAAGCCTTAGCAAGGGTGAGAGTGATGCCCCCTGAAGACGCTTAAAATTCAGCTTTTTGTCGACCTTGAAGTGGATGAAATCGGCTGGAAGTTTTCTTTTTCCTGCGCGCCAAAAACGCGCTCATGCCGAGAGGTTGCAAAGATTCTGTGCCAACGCAGTGCCTGAAGATGTGACGAAACAGTCAAATCTCCATTCTGATACGGATTACATTCTGTGGCATTTGGACCAGCTGCCGTCAGCTGGTTCTTGTTGGCTTTGGGGGCAACATTGGTCTCCCTCTCTATCACTCCCTGCATGGCAAAGGAGCTGATGCCTGGTGACGAAGGGGGCTACATTTCCTTGGCCACGACCTCCAGGCTTTCTACAAAGCAGAAAACAAGCCCTTATGCTGAGCTTCTTCACATTGGTGGCATCAGAAAGCAGCTGGCATTTTTGCTCAGCTTGTCTGGGTGCATCTCCGAGCGGTCCCGGACAAGCCTCCACTCGCAGCTCCATGACAACTGATTCTACTCAGCCATCATGGAGACCAAGCTGGATTGATTTTACCACACCTTACTGTCCAAAGCCATTTTGATGGCCTTGGCCTTCCCAATCCTCAGTCTTCCACAATTGGGATGGTCACAGTGGGTGACAGTTTCCTCCAAGCATTTTTTGCACCAATAGATAAACTTTCTGTTGAAGCCGAGGTTCTTCATGATGAAGGCGTTTGATCAGTGTAGCATCACCAGGTCAGGAATTTCATCCTCCATGGAGATGTTGATACGGCTGAATGAACATTGCTTTCTTTTTCAGGTGATAGAGGAGAGTGGATAAGGTGGGAAAATTTAAAAAGAAAACAGAAAAACAACATGAGAATAAGAAATTTAATGCTAAAAACGTAGGGGATCAGTTTTTTTAAACAACCCTGTAGATGTACGGGAAGGTATCGATCACCTATGAGTTGCGCATACGTAACACTTGCGTGCCGTTTAGGGGGTAATAATTGCTAGAACTACAACAAAGTTCATTGAAGAACTATTCAGGAGGTATTTAATTTCCGGATATGACAGACCTGAACCCTCGCCCTTAGGTCTGTCCAACAGTGATGATCAAAACAATCAGCATCATTTCTGGCCATTGGTCCTCGGTCACCAACATAAATCTTCCATCCCCAGAGGCCCGGAATTCGGACAACTCCTTGGATGGACAGGACTGGAAGTAGTGATGACACCCAGTCCTATCTACCCAAAAAAAGTCCACCGATATTTTGAGACTGAGAGTTGCAGTTTGAGGCAATGAAGAATTGCGAGTTTCTTGGCAGGCTCGAAAGCCTGCTTATGTGACTTTCTTACCTAATTCATCAGTTTAACTTAATCAGCAGCTTAATTAAGCAAAAAGAGACCCAACGAGAAATAAGAAAAGTAGTTTTAAACACTTTTTCCCTGTCCTAAGCTCCGAGGAAGCGCAATAAATCAACCATATTGCTGCTCACTCTATTCCCCAACTCAGTGAGAATGTTTCCAGCTGCACTAAACATTTCTCTGGGTCCGCACTGGTGCGCGGGATCATGAGGAGAGCACTTTTGAGGAAACCACGCTTGTTGGGCAGGTTATTTATGGCTCCTGAAGTGACTGTCAGATTTTTTGCTAAGCAGGAAAATGGGTAGCATTTTGAAGTCCATCATAGTGGGAAACGATTGGTCTTCTTTCAACTAAGCTTTAGTTTTTTCTACTAGTCCGCAGTTCTCTCATAGTTATAGCATTCTTGACCGTTTGTACAGAAGTACACGAAGAATAACATCTATACCATAGCGGCGTCAACCGAGACATTGAGCGTGCGATTGCATCGCACGCACATTTTTAGGAAAACGTAGGTTCTAACTACGTGAGGTTTTCTATATGTCTGTTTTTTTATTGTTGTGAGTGTACCCAGTACTCAGAGTTTATGCACATGCTGGACCAACACGACCTGTTGGATGTCACAGGCGCCTCACATTGCGAGCAGGGAGGCTGAAAACCTGGGCACCCACTTTTGAGCACACCCGACCCTAGGCGTAGGAGGCCTATGGCATCCACTGTGACAGCTGATTCCGAAACTGCAAGCGTCTGAATCAGCCTGCAATTGATGCCCGCAATTTCGAGTGAATACAGGGTGTGATGCACGTTCAAAACTGTACAGTCGCGTGAATTCTCACAGGGTGAAAACTAAGCTACACCCTGTTTTAAAGCACTTCCAAATGACGGTCTGAGGCTGAGCCTGAGGTGCGTGCTTAGTTGTGCCGGGACCCGGTGTGGGCTGGGGTTGTGCCTTTTTCTCCTTCTCTTCACTCACAGACAAGATATTCCTTCATGATGTTAGGTGGATCTTTCTCAAAATATGAAACACGTGCCAGGTTCAAAAGTATCCACGTGCAGTAACTTCTGAACCAAACACCATACAGTACATGGTGACAATGAGTACAGAGCTCGTCGTGTTTCATTATTGGAAATACGGTAAATTCATTTATAATATTCAGGGCTCAAGAACAAAGAAAGGGTCTCACAATGTTCACCCAATGCTGACCACGCGCTAGAGGCCGCTGAGGAAGGGTGATGATCGCTGATCACTCCCATGCTGTGGAAGATCTTTCTAACTTAGTACTCAAAGTCCTTCAAAATCACCTTTCACAGCTGATCTTAGGAAAATCGGGGTAAAATGGGTCGTGCAAAGGACTCACACAGCCTTTCAAGGTTGTATTGAAAGCCAAATTTGAAGCATTCTGTGAGGAGTTGAATATTTGTAAGACCGTCAGCTTTGCTGCAGACGAGCTCGTGCAGGCATTTTATACCAGACTTCTCAGTAGATGCTGTACTCAAGCCCCAGAAGGACGGCGAAGACCCACCCTTGTTACCAAGGCTTCGACTAAAAATGGAATCTTAGGAGAAACCGCTGAAAATCAGCAAATCCAAAGGTGCTTTGAATCCCATTCAACCTTATACTGTACAGATCAACGTAACTGAGGCTCCTCACTGATTAGTACTGTCCCCATCCATCTGCCGCTTCAGGTCTGAGCCTGTGTTGTACAGGGTGGGCAAAAAACACCAAATCACTTTGCAACTCAGGAATGTGGCAACCTGATATTTTGATTATCAGAGAGACTCTTTTGGAGCATATGAGATGCAGAACACTTTGTTCCTATACCAAACATTGGTCAGTCCCATTTTGCTAATGTGATGATGGGTTCAGTGTTCGTCCCCAACCCGTAGAGAAGGTGTTCCACATTTTTCAGCCTGCGCACCCTTTAAAGGCCCTCTTGTGCCCCCCGCCGGATATGCATGTCACAGCCACCCGTGCATGCGTAAGATGACCTTTTGAGCCAACCAATGCATTTATGATTACAGCAGGGTGACGCCTCGACAGCTGCAGTAAGCGGCTTCCACTGTGTGACAAGGGACAACAGATTCATTGTGAGAAAATGCGTCAGAGAAGCCTTTGCAGCTCACTGAGTGTCCTCGAAGTCGCCTTTAGTCTCTGGATGGAGGCCACTTTCTCGGCCTCTGAATGGACTGATGAGACTTCTGCAACTAGTGTGTTTGGCTTCGCATTATTATGCTTTCTGAAGGCCATTCAACGTTGATGAATGGTGAATGATGTCTGGCCGAGCTGGGTAGAAGGCAAAAACTTTGCCCACGCTCACCCTCACACGCGCATGGGAGATATGAGTTTCTTTTTTGTCACAGTAAATGCAATCTCTTAACGTCTCCCATGACGCTTAAGAACGATGCTAGTGAAAGCTCATGATTTATGTTCAAGGAGAAAAACGTTTACTCTTTTTTCCCCCTGAAAACGAGGTGCGATTCACGGTTGCTCAGCAGATGATTTAACTGGCGGCTTCTGATTGCTCTGCTGTAGCATCCGGGTGCTCCGCCAATCTTGCTGTTGATCACAAAACTATTCTCTCTGGCTTCACATTTGCGTAATCTCCGCACTTGAGGTCATCGAGCCTCCGAGAGAGGAAGATCACTGGAGATGGATGAAGCTGTCATGGGCTTTTCTGGCCACTTCTTGGCTGCTAAAAATCTCGTATACAGCGATATACAAAAAGGATAACACAGCTCTGTGTTGGGATAAAAAAGGGAAGTACCACATAAATGCCGGTAATCTTCAGGCTGGCTTTGTACTCTCACATCCAGTTTTTTGCTCGTTTTTCTGTTCAGGTGTCATGAAAAAATGGCTTAGGTGCCATTTTTGATAAACTTTCACAGTGCACAGTTGAGTCGCGAAGTAACGTTTACCGTCAGCGTGGGTGAATACGATCTATTTAGAATGAGATGCGCTACACTATAAGAAAGTAAGAATGGTTCGTCGGCGGGGAAAAATTCGTTAAGACTATGTGACAAGTCTTTACATCGAGATTCCACTGTACTTGGAAAATCTGCGTACTTAAGGTCCCAGGTTAATGGTAGCCAACATATACAGTGGAAGCCGTTTATAAGAATCACTCAGGACCTGAGAATGTGATCTTTCCAAGCCGGTGATTCAACGATGAAAGTTTTTCATTCTTATTTCCGAGAAATTTGGCTGTGCTCTTCAAAACTGATGGATTTCAACCTTTTCTGTGCACAGTGAGAGCAGAGTTGTCCTTCTTGTTCTGCCCGGCCTCTGCTTGGTGGCTTCTCTTCACTAATGACCTCTTTTTTTTACTGAACGAAACAAAATACCTGGCCAAACTGGCAATCTTCGTTTAGAAGCCGGTGATTCTGGTAAGCATTAATGATCCTTATAACCAAGAAATTACTGAAGAAAAAGTTAGGGACAGAACAAGATGATTCAGCTATGCAGGTAATTATTATAAGCAGGATAATTACTGTACTAAAAGTTTGAGACCCGTGAAATTGGTTCTACTATGCGGGTGATTCTTATAACCATGATCCTTGTATCCGGGTTCCACTACATAGTCTTAACGTCACATGTTACAAGCGACAGTTGTGAATTAGTTTACCCTTTCAGTAATGTGTTCGTCACAAATCTACACACTTAAGCTCAATTCCCAGTGGCAGCTTTCTTCGCCTAACTTACTCTTACGAAGTCTTGCTGTGTCATCACTCACGTCTCATCGATGGGCTCGAGAAGGTGCGGATGGTCCAGCTCAGCGTTCCAGTATCCCCTGGAGCAAACCTGACTCTCCTCCACGGATCCGTTCCCAACCTTTCCCTTGAATATCAGGTGCAGGTAGTTGCAGAGCTGGGGAAAGTGCCTCTGGAGCGCCCCAGCCTTGATACTTGCGCAGGTGCGCACGAGCTTGCGCACGAGCAGACAGAACTCCCGCCGCCGGTGGAAGGTTTCGGAGTTGGGGAACGCCGACGACGTCTCCGTGATCAGGTTGACCTGGTCCTCGCACGCAGCCAGACAGGTACGCACTTGGCCGTCCGGAAGTGCCACCTGTGCACATGTATGAAATACATCAGGCATTCTGGCTCTCCAGATAAAACGAGAGATTCTTCCAAGGTTGACTCAAGTTACTCCAAAGGCTCTTGACTGAACAAGGCCAAAATTTTAAGTGATCTGGTGCCTAATTAGGTCCCTCTCGGTCTGAAACTGGACGATGCTAAAACAATTCGAGCCAATTTTTAAGCATGCTAAATACGACGGTTTGCCACGTCCCATGGCATGTGGTAACTCTTTTCTGGCAAAAACGAGGTATTCAGCATGGTCCCAAAAAACAATGTGTGAAAAAGTTTTGCCCGGATACGTGTACAACAAAGTACATGGACCTTGCCTCTCAGTGTAGTCTCCTGTCAACGTTTTTCCACCCCGATTTGATGCATGGTGTCTGAGAAGACCAACTTACCGCCATTACACTGGTGGTTGAAAAATTTAAGTTGAAAAAAACATCTCATGTGTGTACAACATGTTTTTTCAACTTTCCAGCATTCAGCAGTTTGTCGGGGTCTGAGCCTCAACGTGCACCTGGGCCTGAATGTAGGACTGAGTCTGGATTGTGCCTAACACTTCCTAAGGCCTTCTTCAACGTCGCTCAGTCCAGCAAGAAAATCGACGCCGAACGCTCCAGTACAGTTTCCGGAGCCTGATTGCACCTGCACACCTCTACCCACGACACGGACGGGGCCACCCTGTTGCTGAAGACCGTCCCAGTCCTCAGTCTTCCAGTGCAGACAAGCACGCCCTCAATTTCCTACGTAGTTGTGTGTGCTGCGTCATCGACCAGCAGTCGATGGACTCCTTCGACCTAACTTTCTTGCGCTGTCAGCTGTCTAGAATTATATGTTCACACGTCCTCGCCCCTGCTCCGTCCGTACATGGACGTTCAATACCTTCACCATTACACGTACAGGACCACCACCACCCCGACATCTTGATCCCTCAGACTGCTCTTGTGGTCAGTCAGAGCTACGAGATTGACCTTACAGATATTTTGCCTTTTCCTCACGCACCCTGAAGCGTACATCACAAATGACTTAACACAAAAAAATATTTATAATTCAGCGATCAGCGTGCGTGTACGAAGGGGTCTGCACACAAATAGGCTAAGCAAGTGGCCTGCATCAGCCGTCAAAGTCGTCTTTTGTGTGACTCACTCGGCATGAGATATGCAGTGTACGTAGAACGCACAGAGCCTCTGGAATCAAGGGCACTGATGCACACGGTGAAAGTAATATCGTGCCGGCACGAATAAAAACCGCGGTTTCCATCGTTTCTGAGACTGACGGTGTGGTTTCAATCCGAGACCGATAACTAAAGTAATGCAATAACCATTGGAGTACCGTAGTAGCAGTGGTACCACAGTAACAGTGGTACTATTGAAGTAGAAATACCACAGCAATAGTGGGACCATAGAAATAGAGGTGCCTTAATAAAAGTAGTACCGGTTACTTTCAGAAGTCACGGCCCCCCGTCAAAGACACGGAGAACCAACTGTATTTTAGGGAATTTTGCAGTAGTGATATGGCCGATTGTTGGGGGTCATTTTTTTCGTACGGGGGATCTGCCTCCTGGACCCTTGCCCCCTGGACAAGTACCCGGAACATATGCTTTGGTCCTCATAACTAGGGCATAGTTCATTCCAGGCCCTTGAGCAACATAAGTAACTTTTTTAATATTGCACCTTAGCAGTTGGGCATTTGCAGAGAATATTGCATATATGAAACTATACTGCGTCTGACTCATCAGTACAACACAGTGGGCAAAATGGTCAACGCTGCGTATAATATTCATGTCCATCCAAAGTGAAGTAAATAAATTTGACTGCCAAGACTTTAAGCTTCCCAATGATGCCAATAGATTGAGTGAAGCAGCAGTATTATGGAAGTTATGATGTTGGCAATGCGGGACCGTGACTTTTGAGCTAGTGGACTTGCCCCCCCCCCAGCGGGGTCCAGGAGGCAGAGAGACCCCTTAGAAAAAAATTGATTCCCCCCTCCCAAAAAAAAATTGGCAATGTCACTACTATGAAGTTGCTCGAATGTACAGCTTTCAGGAGGGGGGGTGACTTAATAGCGACACTGTAGCAACGTTGCAAGAGAACCCAACTTTCCACTACCCTACGTGTCCATCAGCATGCTCGTTCTCACCTTGTTGTACTTTCCGATGCTATGGAGGATGTCAATCATGCACTTGAGCCTAGTCCCGGTGCAGATTCGAGGGTATTCGCGTATCCCCGTCGTGTGGAAGCTCGGGGTACAGTTGCAGGTGGACAGGATGGCCTCATAGGCGCTCTCGAACAGGCAGTTGGACATTTCGTACCTGAGCAAACAGTCTCACTTAAGTCCGGTGTAGGCTTGTCAAGCTACAAGTACATTGCCAATGGTGTCGTTATGAGGGAATGTTTATGAATAATTTTTGGAGCATTCTTTGGTTATTTGACGGTTGTTTGAGCAACATCGCTGGACTTGTGAGAAATGTGCCTTGTGAGTACGAAAGGCTCTCTGACTGACGTTATGTATATGACGCTGCAATGGCGATTCTGCGTCTTTTGAAGTCCTACTTAGAAGTGTCTCATCATTTGGTTATAAAATTTGAGATATTTTTGTATCAATAAATAAAGTATTTTTATTTAACAAACTATCCAGGAAAGTTTTGATGCATGGTATTGACCTACCTGTAGAACTCCTCGGGCAGGTACTGAAGTCTAAGCTCTCCCTCGAAGTAGCAACCCCTATCCTGGGGAGAAAATCTTCTCCTCGCCTCCTCCGTCGTCGTGGTTAACGTCGTGGCAACCGCGACTTGGGATTCGGTGCCCACGGAGACGTCGATCTGAATGAGGCGGCAGGAAATTGTGGATTAGAAGATTAACTGAAAGTTTCACAACCAGGGTTGGTCCCCAACCCCGTTGACTGTGTGAGAGTGACTTTCCAATGATCATATGACCCTATGGTGTGCAAGTGCAACATATGTATTAGGCTAGGTCATTTTTTAATCTCTTTCGGCGCCCTAGATTTGTTGCAAGAATTCACTTAAAGACCTTCTAGTCAAATGGAATGAAGAAACAATGACTTTTTGGCCCTCTGCCTTCAAAGTTTTTTGACACATTACATATGGATGTTAGGTCAACATTACAAATCTGCCCTGGACCTGCCCAGTTACTTTCTAGATGCAGAATTGAAGCACTGTAGTCAAATGTGACTAAGAATAATGTGTTTACAGCTTCGTCACAGGGCTTTCAAAATCTGAGCATCTTGTTATGCTCTGAACTTATGTAGTAAAACCTTATTGATATGGAGGGTGTTCGAAGAGATATTTTTTTAAAACCATTTGACTGCATCTTCACTATTTGTCATTAGGTAGCAAACCAAAGATACACTCAGTCAAATCCCAAAACTTTTATTTTTGACCTATCCTAATGTGTTTGTATACTGCCACACCACGAGATAAGGAAAGACCAAGACGAAAGAGAAGTCAGATCAAGTCACTTACTATATTTGCATATAAAAGTGGGTGCAGCTTGCTGTTGGCAACCTTGGCACTTCTGACGGTGGTGGTAGAATTCCCATAAGTTACTCACTCAGTCAATATTACAATTTGAACGCGAAGTACAAGTTACCTGGTTACACTGAATTAGAATTACTGCAGGGGGTTGTGGCTGGGGGCAAGTTTAGAGTAGGGATGCTTGCGGGCCGAGGTTTTTCGCTACGGGCCGGGCTGGGCCGGAAGAATTTTTATATGGGCTGGGCCGGGCCAGCCCGTGGGCCCAGCATAACATCAGAAAAATGATTTAACGGCAGAAGAGAGACCGACAGGAAGAAGCTCAGTGCACTGTACAGAACTGCCCCGCTGCTCATTAGGAATGCGGAAAGGACTTAATTTTTTTAAGTGAGCCCGCCGCCCACGGGCCAGTCCGTAGTTTGGAGAACTTTGCCTACGGGCCGGGCCGCGGTCATAAGGCCGGAATGGCCCGCATGCGTCCCTAGTTTAGAGTGATACAGTGGAACACACTTATAACGATCACCGGATATAACGGTCAAACGGCTATATCGGTCAAGAAGTCAGTCCCAATCCCAATGAGCATTTTTGTACTGATCATGTTATGGATACAGGGATCACTTGAGGCCTGCAAAACGGATATAACGGTCATTTTGTTCCCAGGAAGATTGAAATTCAGTAGACAAACAGGGATATCTTGTGTGTGCAGCTGGATTTTGTTGTTTTGTGAGACGTGTCATGAAGAGCCAAGACACCTAGAATTCTAGCTGCCTTGCGAAGAGCTTCTTCAATTGCATCACCACGGCCTCAAAGAGGAAGACAATGTCCCTCCTGGAGAAAAAGTCCTTGCTCAAGTCCTTTGATAGTCTTCCCAAGATGAGCCAAGATGTAGTGATTTTGAGCCCTTTTCACCCTCACTTTTATCCTTATTTTACTCAATTTTGCTGCTATACGGTTATATCGGTCATACAGATAAATCGGTCAAATTCCCTGGTCCCAACGTGATCGTTATAAGTGTGTTCCACTGTACCACTGCAGTTTTGCTGCCCAACTGGCTAAATTAGCTGGTTGAACCAGACGATGTCATGACTAACCAGCCCAGGTTAGTAAATATGGCCCTAGGTTGCTGACCTCTCTGATTGTCATTATTGGTTGGTCCAGGTGATGGTGCACGGACAATTTGAATCCTTCTCCGGCCTTGAGGTGGTAGAAATAGTCAAACGTTTCTGCATCGAGGAGGATGCTGAGGCCGTTTGCCTTTCCCACTTCGCTGCCACGACTGATGAACTTGTTGGCCTTGAACAGCTTGGGCCAGAAGGGCAAGTGGTCCAGAGTCTCGTTGAAGCTCAGCTGCGGCTTGATGATGGAACTAAATAAATAGAGAACAAAAAGGTATGTACGAAGAGGGATTTCTATGAACGTTTCTCCAGGGCCTGGATTCGTAGCGGCCTGTCTTATTATGCTCTCTCTAGCTTAGGTCTCGTCTATAAATGCCGGCCCAGATCAGGCTGTACCAGATGCCCACGTCAGTGCCGAAGTAGGGGTTGAAGTCGGACGAGTCCCAGCCGGACTTGACGTTCCTGCCGTAGCTCGCTTCCAGCACCATGACTCCTCCGGGCTCCTGGAGAGAAGAGACGATGTGAAAGTGTCGAAATTAAGTACGACGGGCAAGAAGCAGCAATTGGCTGTGGCTCGAGGATGCCTTGCGGGGGAACCTTGACTTTGTGAGGTCGTCAGAAAGCAGCAAAGAGTCGACCAATTCTAGAAACTTGACTAACTTCAGGTGAGGTTCACAAGTTCCATTAATGCATTTGACCATCTCAGAGGTTGGCCATGGGTTACAGGTATCAGGCATCTTTTTTCTTGACGACGTCTGAGAATCTCCTCTGTTTCTTGATCTCACAATCACTTTTCCGCCGCTGCTCTTTGCTCATGATGACGATGACGATGACAAAAAGGTCAACGATCACTGAGCAATGATGGTGACGACTTTCGAACACACATCCTGACTGTGATTGCTCTGTTATCAGCCAAGCTTTACTAAAATCGAGGTTCTGTACTAAAGTGAGGTTTATGAAATCGAAGTTCTACTGTAGATCACAGTGAAGTCAAAGATCTCATCTCTGCACTTGTGGCCTTTCTTGACCACACTCGCGTTGGAAATATGTTTTGGGTAGCATCATGGACGACCTTCTTGATGTACAGTGTTGAATCGAGACTTTATAACGTGTAGTAACCGAGGGTGATGATGGTCAAAAAAGCTTTTGGAAAGGACTGACCCACATGCAAACTTTTCAAAAGCAACGGAATTAAGGAGGATCAGAAGTCAAATTCGAACAAATTAAACAGAATAACTTGAACCTTCCAAATCGAATTAAAATTACAAAAAGTGGAGGGTTCCTTTGAAGACTCGGTTTGATATGGAAAGCAAGGGGAAATTAAGGTGTACGTCTGATGACCCAAACTTTTGGAGGCAAATTTGATTCCCCCCCCCCTTCAAGTCTGAATAGAGTCTTCACAGGAGATAATGGGAAAGAAAACCCTCTGCCCTGAGCATCTTCAACACTGACTGATGACATCGGACTGGGTTTTTTTCTTACTGTTGACTTAACTTTTTGTTTCGCTTTGCTCAAATTGCCTACAGACAATGAAGACAAACAGGAACAAAAACGTCTTCTTCTCCGACTGGTGAGGATAAAAAGCCAATCTTCAGTTTGATGAAAGTCGATCGTATCTGGGAAAAGAGATCGGACTTTTTGCCCAATTCGATCCGCCAGTGCTGAAAGTTACCTGTACAGTGGACGACGCTTAACCGGGCCACGATGGGGGTGAGCAAGATGGCCGATTAAGCGTCCGGCTGATTGCGACTGAAGCAAAGTGACCAAACCAGGGCAGAAAAGTGGCTGGAAAAAGGGCTCATTCTTTTTGGCCAAAGACTTTGAATGGACAGAACATTTAGAAGCATTTTTGGGGGGCAAACCCAGACACGGAGCACAGCAGCAAAAACTTGTCAAGTTAAAACTGAACCAGCTGCAAAGCAAGCGGCGGAAACATCAATTGCCGTTACAGCCTTTGGGCCCTTTTATCCATCACTGTTCATCGTCAGTTCACTGGCTCAGTTAACAGTCATAATTTATATTAAAAACCCTGCATATTTTATGACGGGTCTTTGCCCATTAAAGCATCTGGCCACTTGTCCTGAGGTCCAATTAAACATTATCCACTGTATTTCTTGTTGCGCTGGCCAAACAAGATCGGGCTGGTCTCAGGATGAGGGGAAAGTTTTATGCACTTGGAACCAAACATGAATTACAGTAGCTGATGGAGCTGAGATAAGAAAAGTCTGATGGTCAACTTTATGGATCTACTGCGCCAATGCGAGAAACGCACCAGGGTTTATGTATCGTAAAGTCACTCAATCATGTTGCACTGACAAAAGAAGTTGGGCTATGCTCAGACTCTGACTTGAGACATACGTGCAGAAATCCACTGCCAGGAGAAGAGGTAATATCGAGGGTAACGACGATGGGCTGAAGCAAGCAAGAAGGCAAGCACGTCATATACGTTATATGATGGGACTCGGATGAACGGGACTCGGATGAACGGGACTCGGATGAACGGGACTCGGATGAACGGGACTCGGATGAACGGGACTCGGATGAACGGGACTCGGATGAACGGGACT
>JAAUXU010023897.1_pt1 | contig 23985 bp, 26 predicted proteins | sample 7278151 | NCBI WGS metagenome assembly JAAUXU01 (sample SAMN14350113, study PRJNA611818) | marine sediment metagenome | isolation source: surface marine sediment (1.8m) | place: French Polynesia: Moorea | collected 2018-08 | reverse complement strand
CTTCTTTTTCCCTTTCCTTCTTTTTCCCTTTCCTTCTTTTTCCCTTTCCTTCTTTTTCCCTTTTCTTCTTTCTCTGCTTCTTTCTTTCTCTGCTTCTTTCTTTCTCTGCTTCTTTCTTTCTCTGCTTCTTTCTTTCCCTGTTTCTTTCTTTCTCCCTTTCCTTCTTTTTCCCTTTCCTTCTTTCTCTGCTTCTTTCTTTCTCCCTTTCCTTCTCTCTCCACTTTCTTCTCTCTCCACTTCCTTCTTCCTCCTCTTCCTTCTTTCTCTACTTCCTTCCTTCTTTCCATCGAGAATGTGTTCCTAATCTTCTCAGGAAACAAGAACTCTGTCATAAATTAATTTCCATTCTGCTGAGGTATCCAAAATGCTCCCACTCAATGAGGCTTGTGGATTTGAGGCAGCTTTGTGGTGTGCTAGAGAAAAGCTTGACGCAGCAGATGCTTTCACCATCAAGCAGGGACTCAAGCAAGCACTTGAGCAATTTATTCACGACCATCTTCTTCTCCACTCCCCTTCAAATCTGCTCTCAGTGAGTGAGCTCTGGAGGAGGTCGAACTGAGCTCCTGCAGAAAGCTTTGTCACCACTGTTCAGGCGAACATCAGGGAGCTTGGAAAACCATCCAGGCCTTCTGGAATGAGGATGGGACTGGGGGAAATTTTAGGAGTTCGTGTGTGCACAAAAAAGCCTCTATTTTCAAAATCTCACCGAGAATGGTTGGCAGAAAATGCTGATTTCACTCACGGTGCTTCAAAGCAGTTGGCGCGACTGCGTAGATCGATTTTTTAAACACATATTGATGATTCGAGTCACTTCTATTTCACTATCTCTCTTTTCTCACATATAAGATTGTATTCTAAGTCTCAAGATTTCATGTCCGCCACCACTCGACTGCCCAACACTGACACTTTTTTGGCAAAAATAAACCCAATAGTTGCATGTTCTAACAGCAGCATCTCGAGAATTTCTGCCCAAATCCTCCCCGCCAAGTCCGAGATCTTCTTCAACAATGCTTTTGCGGGAGCCTCGAGAAGACAAAGAGAAGACATTGACTCCATCTTCATCACATATTCGTTCTGAGCAAAATAGACACTGGATGGATGTGCGTGTGTACAGGGTGGGCCGAAAGTAGCAGTCAGGAGGCACGGATTTGACGAAAAGTGCAAAATTTTCACCTGCCAAAAAGAACTTGTTAAATGGGACCTGAAACAACAGAGCTGTTGCATCTCAAAGTAAAGCAGCACGAGTACGTTTGACGTCTATTCACGTCCATTTCCGGCCGGACTTGCAAAAGTAACTGTTTCTTTTCTTTCACAGGTGAAAGCCTCTTGTCTCCTGGTCGCATTTGTAGCTGTGCAATGACCGTGTAACTTTGTGGGCACCCCGTACGTACGGAGAGTACATATAGTACGCCCACCATGGCAACATACGACCCTAAAGCAACGCACGTAGTAGGATCACGCTACAAGGACGGCCATAGATCACTTAGGGCTTCCCCAGCGTACAAGGGTTGACTCCAAAGGTATACACACAAAATACTTTAAGTACTATCACGACTGTCGTCAACTGCGGAGGGAAGAGCTTTGCCAAAGTTCTTGGCTGTCTTAGGTGTCCTTTCGTCTCTTTTCCTCACATGTTATTAATTCAAGAATACATTTCTCTTTAGCATGAACCCTTTGTTCCTTATCAGGACAATTTTAGACATCTAATTGTGTGTGTGTGTGTGTGTGTGTGTGTGTGTGCGCGCGCGTGTGTGCGTGTGTGTGTGTGAGGGTGAGGCGGGGGCGGACGGACGGACGGACGGACAGACGGACGGCGACGCGTTTGTGAGGCTGCGCACTGCAGGCGTCCTCCTCCGGGGTAGCTGATAGAATTTACCAAGGGGCACGGCCAATGTGGATAGATGTTTTAGTCCCTTCCCTCCCATCAACGATATGCACGTTAAGACAAAGTTTGAGGCGGAAAAAAGTTTTAGGGTCGGTTTTCGCAGTGTCAACACAAGGAGATTGAGGAGCAGCGTGAGCAGAATTTGCCAAATTTTGAAAATCCTCAACGACCTGCGCGTATCAAGCCTCAAGGCCTACTTAGGCCCAGGGCATCACTTTTCATGGAATTTCCCATACATCATATGAGACTCCTGGACTTTGCCAGACTGATGATGCTCGTCAAGCACAGGGTGGTGCGTGGAAAGTCACACATCGGAAAGTTGGAAAAGAAAGCAGCCAACCATTGAACACCTGAGAGGAGGAGCTATTAGGTGAGGTGAGAAGAGAAAAAAATCTGCAGCAGAGTTTCCTCCCGTTCCTTCAGCTTGCGATCACTTTGCAGTGGCTTTCATTGCATAGCAGTGAGGGCAGAGTAAGAACTTTCCACTCACCCTGTACATACTGGAGAAAGCTGTGAACGAACATGTTGCGACAGAGTTGAGTACATAAAAATGCTGCACCAAAATTTATGTGAGCAACTTTTACTGAGAGTCGAGTAGTGAAGCATCAGTGGGTGGGAGTGAGAGCATCTCTGATAATTTGTTTGGCACGAGAGGATGCCAAATTCCTCGGCTGCGTGGGCGGCCGTTCAAGAAAGAAAGAAGGGTCAAAGGCTCAGCTTAGGGTCTCTTAAGGCCCGGAGAATTGAGTATTGGTTCACTGCGCCCCCCCCCCTCCACACACACACGCACACACGCAGACACGCACGCACGCACGCACGCATAGTATCGACAGTCCAGAAGCGCCAGCGAGGGGAATTCTTAGGAGCTTTCACTGACGTAACTTGATGCATTTCATCAAGCCTCTTCTCTTTCTCCTTGGCAAGGCCTCTCCTATTATTTATTCTCCTTCCGCCTTGTCAAGTCCGGGAAAGACCGAGTTTTTTTAAGTATTCTACTCGTGTCTTTTTCTTCGCTCGCTCACTCAAACGCCTGCTAACACCAGGAAGATACACAAGTTATTTGTCTTTGCCATTGCTCTTCCACCAATACTTCTAAAGGTCAATATGGAGGAATCTTGCAGAGAAAGAAGTGGTATTCAATAAATGGATCGACTGAACTTGCTCTACTTGAGAAGGCTGCAAGTGCAACATAAGTTGGGATTGACTCCAGAAAGTAGGAGAGATCTAGCCTTAGATAGCACAGCTGAGCTGCACGCACGCACAGCTGGACGAAAAAGGAGCCCTAATTAATGAGAAAAGCAGTGCACAGGGCTGCACTGCCCGCATTTCTTTGCTGTCAGGTCGGTGCAACTACGGGGTCGTTCAGAATGTCAAGGTGCCGCAAGTCCACCATGTATCACCGAGGTGATCGAGAGGAGGCTGCACAAGCCCTGGGTGAACCAAAAAAATACAGTAATGTCCCGGTTTAACCGAACATTTAATGATGATTCGAGACTCAACTTGAGACTTGCAGTAAGAGGGAGTGCCAGGAGAAAAAGTACAGTCAACACTCGACTTAACCATATGCTTAATCGTTTGATCGAGACTCGTCAAAAAGTGGAGTGCAGCAAGACTCATGGTTGAACGCATCCTGTGTTCCCTTCGGTCCCGCCCTTTCCATTCTCGTGCTTCAACAGGCCGTTGCAGCAAGGCCTAATGAAGGCCCGTCTCGAGTAGTCCATCAAGAGTGGGCCTTTTTTATCCAGTCGAGTTCTTTTTCCTGCCCCCCTTCGCCTGCCTCCAGCATCGGCCTTCAAGGCCAGTCCAGCCGGCGTCCTCTCATCTCCAACACCCCGTTAAAAACAGCGTGACGCAAATGAGAAGGAAAGGGGGGGGGGAAGGAGTGAAGGGGTCAGGAAGAAGAACACATCCATCATTTGCATCTGTTGAGGTCAGGAGCAGAGGGGGAAAAAAGTCGGGCAGCTGCAGCAAACTTTCTATCCAGATAGATACCTCAGGCCTTCCAGACGCCTTTTCCTTTCCTCGCCATTCTTTTCTCCAAAGGTTGGCAAATACCATTACGTCAGAAGGGGAGGAGAGAAGTCCGTCACACGCAAACAGAAGTGAATTAAGGCCCGGCTGCCAGTGCAAAAAAGAAGAGCTCGATATTGCGATAAAATTTGCATCTTCTTAAAAAAAAAAATAAATAGATCTTTCCGGGAACGGATATTTTGACGTTGGCCGTAGCAGCAGATATTTTTTTCTTATATTATTATTGTTGTTGTTATTTTTTGCTGCAGTAGGTGTCCCTGGCACTCTGCTTCTCTCCTCTACGGTGGAAGGCAGAGATGTACTGCACAAAAATCCGGAGAATTCTTCTCTCCTTCTTGTCCCTGTCCTTCTCGGGCTTCTCCTTGTCCTTCTGTCCCTTGTTCCTCCCTCGTCCCAGAGTGCAAACACTCGGACTTGGCCTTGGACGCGGCCTTGGAATCCACGCAAAACTCCAATCGTGGAAACACCCCTTTACTTACTTACTTCCAGCAGTATCACAAGGGCTTGCACGGACTTTCTCAATCGATTAGAGATAAGGGAACTGGAGATGATTCAGCATTATACCCATTTTTTCCTCTTTGAGCCTCTTTTGAGCCTCTTTAGAGGCTTTGGTTTGCGTGGAAGCCCGGTTGTTATGCTTCTCAAAGTGCAACTGAAGCAATCCAGCTTCAGACTTCTCGATTTGTGGACTTGCTTCACCTCCTCGGTGGCGACAACAACTTTTTTCTATAAGACATTTCTTTTTCCTCACCTATTTCTCATTTTTCTTCTTGAAGTGGAAGTAAAAAAGAAGACATCTTTGATGTCAGCGTCAATCATGACGTGGGACAAGTTGAGCCTGGACCGTCAATGGACACCCCGATCCCAGACTGTACAACCAACCCCAGTGTCAAGGTCAGGTTGGCTGCCGACGGCGACCGTTTCAAGGTCAAGGCTGTGTTTCCCGCCAAGTGTACAACTCAACACAATATGGCGCTAAAGAATATCTGAGACAAAGTGCTAGATCTCGATAAAGTTCTAGAAAAAGTGCCATCGATTGGGAACCTCACACTGTTCCGTACGAAGCGTGCACGCGATGATGCCTTGCGAGATTGCTGAGCCATGCACTGGGAGGGGGAGAACTAGGCCAAGCCACGTTTTTTCGCAACTGAGGCCTACATTCAAGGCCTATGGACAAAAGGTCAAACTCGCTACATATGTGCGTACCAGACCAGTGGGGCTTTCTCTTTAAAACTTATCGAACCGTTGACAATGCTTGACTTGAAAGGGTAAAACTTTCATGATGTTACGAAGCTTCAAAGTGCTGTATCTTGTTCACTTTTTCCAAAGTTCAAGCTTTCTTCGCTTTAGTCCACCATTTCTGGTGCCCATGACAATTTCCTCAACGCCCCAAAACTGGGGGAAATCGCGTCCAAGCTGGAGGCGATGCCGTCAAAGTCCATCTGCTGTGCCCAAGATCAGCCTCAAAAGCACCTCAGAGCAATGCTCTATAGCCCTCGATGAATTCCTCTCACGTTGACATACTTCAATGTTATCAATAGCAATTCCAGCCCAATCTAGATGAGTTTTTGATGCTATCAGTGGTGACATCAAGTCAAACTATTCTTCACTACAACGAGAGTTAAAAGTTGGAGTGTGAATTCCGCTCATTTCTTTCTACTCTCACAAACTGTTACTTACTCAGAGGCTCGGAGATACCCAACAGGTAGAACAGAGATAAGATAAGACCTCAAGTATAGTGTTTTAAGGCTAACCCGACTCAGTGGCACGTGCGGATGTGGATCTTGCAATAGTTCAGATCCTACAATGTGAAGATTGTGATTTGTTCATTACAACGATAAGTCACGAGTCTGCACAGCTAGGAAATGCCCTAAGATTTCTCTGGGGAATTTCTAAGCAATTTTTCCATAGTGATTGAGTCAAGTTGTTGTTCGTACTTTACTCTTTTCTCGACTTTAGCAGCTTTCTTTTTAATCGATTAAGCAAAATTCACTCCTTCCTTATGGCCACAGCAGGTGAAAAAAGAATTCTCCACCAGACAGCAACATTGGATCTAGTGCTTTAAAAGAATTCAATGCACGATCTGCCTCCCACTCACGCACGCATGCGCAGTTCATAGGTTTTTTGAATAAACAAACTCTGCTTCGATAATTCTTTTCAACAACATTTCGTTCCTGTCTGGTTGAGGAGTCAAAGAAGTTTTTGCCGCAATAACAAATCTCTTTGTGCACAGACGAGGAAAGAGGGGGAGGGGGAGGAACAAGGCAAAAAAATTAGCATGAGCAGATTTTCTGCACGACATCGAACTAAAAGAGTTTCCTTCTTCTGCCTCCACAGACAGAAGATAAAATGTACAGGTGTCGATGAAGGAAGGACTTTTTCTGGCGTTCATTGTTTTTCTTTCCTTCTTTTTCTTACATGAGACCCCCGAAAATGCAGGAAGTGGAGACGCAAAATAAGGACAGATTTTGCTCAAAGATTCGCAGAGATTTTCATGTGGAACTGACGTGACGAGAATTCCCAGTTTTAGGTAAATGTCTGAAATGCCCCTTGGGGACCCAAACTGTGACAATAAAAATACGGTAAAACTTGGAACGTCAAGAAAAAAAAGTGCATCAGTCAGTGCAATTTTGTGCCATTTAGAACAAGGAGAAGGAGAATTGCTACAAAAGGTAAAACAAACAAAAATCTGGAAAGCGAAATTCGTCATTGGCAAAAATTCTCCACCAAATTTGCCTGGTAGACTGAGTGCCATTGGATCAGAGTGTGACGCAGCTGATCCAATTCTTGGCTCGATCCTCATTTCCACGCTCTGCTCCATATTGGCTTAGGTCACCTTAGCTGAGCTGGATTAAGGCTTCTTCGTCATTGGCCTGACACTGGGATCTCCCTCAGACTGGATTTAGCGCCAAAAAACATGCGACTTAGTAATTCTGGTAATTACATCGGTGCCGAAAGCCGTGAACCGCGGTTCTGTGGCTCAAGGGCTGTCAGAGCAGCCCAGGGCAGCCCAGGGCTGCCCAGGGCTGCCAGGGCTGCCAGGGCTGCCAGGGCGGCTGGCGGAGCAGCCAGGCTACCCAGACTAGAGCTATATCTAGATCTGGGACGGACAACGAACCGAGGACAATCCCTGGATCGAGACCAACTTGATAATTGTATTATGGGCTAGAGAAGAGGGGAGGGAAAAGGAGAAGAAAAAGGCTCTTCTTACTCCTGTATGAACTAAGAAAGAGATATCGTTTATTGGAAAGTGGTCACAAGAAGAGAGCAAATATACTTGTATGAAGGTTGGCTTAGCTGATCCCCCCCCCCCAAGATTGAGTGATTGTGAAAAAGATCGCCCTGACGTTTGCAAAAAATAGGTCAGTGTCTGGACATGTTTTCGTACATTGATTCAGGCCGTCTCATCTACAGATAATCCGATTGTTGTGTGTGACACGGGCAAATGTGGTCTGACGCTAGATATATACACAGTATGTGATCTAAAAGTGTATATTATATGTTGACTGTGTCAACAGCAGCATAGGTTTTCATCCCACGAGGTCCGTTCGTGCCAAAACACCCCCTCTCTCTCCATATTGCTCGAGCTAATACGAAAATATGTAACGAGTGCTTCTTCTTGTCCTCCTCCTCCTCCTTCGTCCTCTTCTCCTTCGTCTTCCTCTTCTTCCTCCTCTAGCTGGAGGGGCTGCAGCAAAGAAGAGAGTCGAGCCCGCTTGGTCCGTGGAGGGCTTCTTCTGCTTCTTCTTCTTCCTGTCTCAGCAGAGAATTTGCAGCTATTTGCCGACCTCCTGTAGAGCCTCTCAAGGGGGAAGGGGGAGGGGGGAGGGGGGGAAAGGGGCCCCCGGATACAATGACCCAGCAATAATGGGAGGCAAAAATCCAGCAAAAAAACTTGTTGACGCAATCACACATTTAGCCCCAACAATATGAAAATATTTGCTATTCTCCAAATTCAATGCCTGCGTCGAAACAGTGACAGTTGAGTCAGTCAGGTCAGCTCACCCAAATGCTATCACGTGTCGAACAAACATTCGTCATGAACACGTGAAGGACCGGAAAAACCAGTCCCAGAGGCCTAATAAATCTTGCGAGTCACATAAACTTGAGTTCAAGTTTTATTTGGCGCGATCACTGTGTGAGGGGAATCACTGCTGCAGCTCCCACTCCAGCTTCTGATGACTCTTCTTTGGGGGATGGAGAGTCTCTTCGAGCTCAGAGAGCTATAACTCAGGGCAATAGGGGGCCTCCAGTTCCAGACCTTCATCTACCAGGGACACGATCACTAGAGTCACCATTGTGGCCTCGAAGGTGCAGCCTCGAAGGTGCAGCCGCGAAGGTGCAGCCTCGAAGGTGCAGCCGCGAAGGTGCAGCCGCGAAGGTGCAGCCGCGAAGGTGCTGCCGCGAAGGTGCTGCCTCGACAGCATTGTAATACGGACTATCAGATGACATCAAGGATTGGATGCTCGAATAACTGGACCGCTAAAGTAAACACTTCCTTGAGTGGCGGAAATATTTCCTTGGTGATGGAAGAATTACTTATGTAGGGGATGGGAATGAATGTGATGGGACTGCTTACACTGGTGATATAGGAGTATTGATATTGGTGGTGACTCAAGTGGTGCCTCCTCATTCGTAACATCCATCAAGGACTACATGAAGAAAGGAATCGGAAAGAACTAGGTTCTAAATGATCAGCGTTTACAAAGTCATGGAGCGACCACCGCTCCCTTTAGTGTTCATGATAACTAACAGATTGCAAGAGAAAAGATATAACATGGTCATGGAGAACATTTCCAGACTTGGCATGCTCAGAGGTAGATGACTTCAGCTTTCTGACTGCTTTCTCTCTACAAGGCTTAACCATTCGTCTCACCAAGCGATGAAGGCTGCCTCTGCCACTTTTTAACTAAAACATAACTTACTCATTTCTTCATCGAGTCAAAATAGTTCAGAAAAACGTCTAAATTTCGTTCGAGAACTTGAACAACGTTATATGAAATTGTAAACTTACCAATAAAATATTGAATTACCAACAGTATTACATAGATTCTACAAAGTACAGTTTACGTCAACTAAGCATTACTTACATAACAATTCTTGCTTGACTTCAGGCATTGAGTACAAAAAAAAAAAAACGAAATACAGTCGAAGTCAGATAAGCGGGGATTTCGATTTAGCGGGCTTAAATTGAAAGGCTCTCCCAGACACCTGAATGTGGACCTGGATACTCAATTCTTCCGGATGAGCGGGATATTCGGATAAGAAGGTGAAACTCCGACCTGGCTCAAGAGGCGTCCCTCTTATCGGGATTCGGCTGTACCCCGTTGAGAAGGAGGCGACGGTGACAACTCCTCACCGCGACATTTCCTCACTGCGACATCTCCTCATCGAGACATTTCCTCACCAACCACCAATTATTCGCATCTTTTATCACACCCAAGACAGAGAATGTTCGGGCTGAGTTGAGCTCTGGTGACGAGCGGGATGAGTTGAAATGAGTGAGTTCTAGTGTGATCAGCACTATGTGTGTAGCGAGCCAAGCTGGACGAGTAGAGAACTCACAGGTTTCAACTCGCCGGCCGAGACCAAGATCAAGATGTCCGGCCGAGACCAAGATGTCCGGCCGGACGTCTTGGATGAGTTGAAACCTGTGAGTTCTCTACTCGTCCAGCTTGGCTCGCAGGGCCTTGATCTCGGCCGGACGTCTTTGGGTCTCGATCCCTAATCCCCATCCCTAATCTAGCGAATTCGCAGCCGTATTCGGCTGCGAATTCCCCCATATTATCAAGATTTTATCAGCAGTGACGAAATGTCGCGGTGAGTTGCTGCTGCCTCACCGGAGGCGACAGCAAGAAGCAAAAGTACATTTTGCAGTCGCTTCATGGACTTCGCCAATAACAGTGAGATCTGAGCTGAAAGAAAGTTTGCACTGCTAAAAAATTGACAACTTGTACAGCAGAGCAAATTTCCTGAAAGATGCTGCTCAACTTTGAGGGTAAGGCCTGCATTGTCACGGGAGCATCACGAGGCATTGGAAAAGCCATTGCAGAGGCCTTGCTGCAGAGGAAAGCCAGAGTTCTCCTGGTGGACGTACTCTATAAAGTAATGTCACTCATAATAATAATCAAGAACGTGATTGACCTCGGCGTGACAGTGAGAGAAATGTCCAGATTTGTCAAGAAATGTCCAGATTTGTCAAAAAATTGTCCAAAGGCCCCCTTCGACCAATCCTTTGCACCTCCCAGTTCTCTCTTGACATTTCTCTGACACTCCCCTCCACTCGTGTGCACACCTACCTACCCTCATACACACGCAAGCACACATAGAAAGAGAGCGAGATCATGCCCCTGGCCATGATCTTCGCCATGCACTTGTTGTTCTTCTCCCTCCCTGTCTGTCGGTGCCCCACTCCAGTCGTATCACATGACTGACGGTATTTTTATCTCTCACACTGTATGTGCTCCTCCTGTCAGGAGGGAGAGACAAGTGAGGCTGAGCTTGCTGCCAGATTCGGAGCCTCCAACGTCAAGTTCTTGTTCGTGGATGTCAGCTCGCACAACAACTTTGAGACAGCATTTACCACGTGCAGGTACGACTTTCCGTGATTGCTCCCCCTGCCCCTCCCAGTACAGCCAAAGTCTGCCTCTCCTCAGGGACTCGTTCGGAGGCATCGACATCCTGGTCAACAATGCAGGAATCAATGGAGAAGTCAACTGGGAGTCGCAGATCAGGACCAACTTGATGGTATGACGTCATTACCACATTGGCTGACACAGGTCTGAGCAGCAATTTGGACCATTTCACGGAGGGGAGAGAGGAAAAACAACAAAGGCAAACTTCATTCGGTGTTAGTTAACCGTCGGGTGGATGGAACCGTCTTACGCTACGACGTGAACAAGCATTGCAAGGAGCTTCAAAGCCTTCTTGCTCAGGTCGTTGAACTGCATGGGCCGAAGGGGCCGAAGGGGCCGAAGGGGCCGAAGGGGCCGAAGGGGCCGAAGGGGCCGAAGGGGCCGAAGGGGCCGCGGTGATCATGACGCAGATGACTCATAACATTGTCATGGCCATGCTGTATTCGTCTGTTAAGTCGACTCCTGCTTGCAGGGCACCATCATTGGCTGCAAGCTGGCACTTCGGTACATGGCGAAAAATGGTCGAGATGGACAGAGCACAAAGAAAGGTGGCGTCGTGCTCAACATTGCATCGGTGCAGGGGATCGTCAGCTTCCCAGCCATGCCCACTTATTCGGCTGGAAAGTCCGGGATCGTAGCATACACCAGGTACTTTCCACTGCCATCTGCACAGGGAACCGCGAGCTGGCCTCTCGTGCCCTTTTGTTCGGGCCGGAAAGTCAGGAATCGTAGCTTTCCTCGGGTACTTTCGAGGTGGGAGTGTCAAGTCAGAGTCCAAGAGTGCCCCTGTTGTCATAGGATGCTCTGTTGAAAGAGGAAGTTTCAAAAGAGCTCCTTCGAGCTAACCATGAACAGGAGAGAGAGAAATGAGCTGATAACATTGAGGACTAGTGACATTTGTGAGAAAAGAACACTTTTTTTCTCTTGATCAGCCCATAAGATAAAAAAATATCGTTCAGATACTTCAGTCTTCACACGACGGCTTTGTTCAGCTCATTACTCTTAGGTGTTGAAACAAGTCATGCTTGGTTGAAAAAACTTCTAAATCTCCTCTTCCATTACAGATCATCCAGCCGTCTTAAAAGTTGGTAGTGCCAGTGATCTTGGGCAATAACTCTGGTACAGCTAATCCCTGCCAAGTTTTAACAAGCAAAAGTGGTATCACTTTCTTGCTATAATAACTACGGAAACTGATTTTTAACTCTTGTCCAGGCTAAGTTTTAACAAGCACTGTCTTGTTATGATTCTTCTTAGCAATTTAGTTAACTTTTCTCCTCAGTAATCAGGTCTGCAGCTTCACAGACTCAGCATGAATAGTCAAGATAGATAGAATTTTCCCCCTCCTCTACTCAGTTTATCTTTGAATTCTGTTCACAGACACCAATATGCAAATGCTGATTAGTCCCTAACGTGTCTTTCAAGCCTGTGATCACAAGTTTAATCCCTAGCTCATTTCAGGTGCTATTGTGACTTGTAGTTGTGAATTTTTTTTGGGGGGGACAAAGTATTGCAAGCTTCCTCCTCAGGTGCGCAGGCCATCCAACAGAGTATGACGTCACCGGCGTCCGCCTCACCTGCCTGTGTCCTCACACCGTCAACACCCCCATGCAGGACTACCTCCACATCGTTGGGATGACTGACCAAGCTCAACAGTTTATTGAGAATCTGCGGATCGGGGGTGACGCCTTGCAAGCTGAAGACGTGGCCAAAGCGGCCATCAAGGTCCTGAGCGAGGGCGCCACGGGCAGCGTCTGGTTCTCGTACACGCCCGAGATGGAGGCTTGGGAGGTGCCGGACCCGAACACCTGGGGCAACTTGTTCGCCTGCCAGCCCAAGAATTGACATCGTTTCCGTGGATTTGGCTTCTTCAACAAATGTCAATTTTTGGACCAAATAAAGAAAATTCTCGACTGCCGAAGGGGGCCTTGAATGGCAAGAGGATCCGACTGACGTGAATGAGCCCCAAAAAATTCGCAAAAGAAAAGCCAAAGTGTCTTTATTAGGCCTTTTTCTTCGCGTTTTGCAACTTCGCGAAGATGGGGGGAACGAACGGGAGTCGGAGCGCAGCTCCACGTACAGTGGGTCAAAAAAAAGCGTCTCCTGATCAGCGTGACACTTTTCAAGCCTCACACGGTGCTGGCAAGCCGCGCATCAAAGCAATGCGGAGAACAATTTCACAATTTGACTACAACACCTGGGAGGAACGAGTGAAAAATCTCCCTACACTTGGTGACTGAAAGCATTTCGACGTCTGCGTCACTTTCCCCAGTGTAAAAGGTGTCATAGGGTGCAACTGCAAGAACAGGGAAGACACATTGTGCGTCCACCATGTTCAGGCTGCAGTTCTGCCTCATCCACCCTCAGAACCCCCTAACCCCCCCCCCCCTCCATGCATTATACATCTGTGTTCTCGTGAATTCAACGTGAATAACGTGCTCGTTCCTCGACACGGAACAGGATGTACAGTGTGAGTCATAAGAAAAGGCCCTTCCAGGGCCTGCAAGGCCCTACCGGAGAGAGAGAGAGAGAGAGAAGAACAGAGAAACCCTTTTTGATGACATCTGTAACACTCTTTTCTACAACGCCCTCCTCCACCCCACCCCCCTCTTCGGACATTTCATGACTCACACTCCCTGCGTACACGTATGGAGTGCAGAAGCTCCACGCAGCAAGTACGACAAGGAATATTTCACTATCAAACTTTGCCTACGTAGAAGGAGAGGTTGGAGAAGAAGTGGAAGAAGAAGCATGCGTGTGCAGTAGTTGGGGTACATGCGTGTACACACTGTGTGTGAGCCCTTTCCCAAACAATAAAGGACTGCTGCATGCTAGGGGGGGGGGATCAGGTCCCTCATGGGTTCTCGAGCGTATCGTGTTTACCCAAACCCGTGCAAAGCACACACGTAGTAGTAGAGAAAAAAATGGGTAGAAAAAAGTGGAAGAAAAAGAGAGAAAGGGGCTACTTTGGCTTCATGCAAACATTTTTTGACTCGATATTTGACAACTATGTTTGCACTCGACTCTCAGGTTGGCTGGCGGGGGGAGGGAGACTATTTCTTTTTTCCATTGTGCGGCAACAACTTCACTCACAGCATTGGCTGATGACTAAAGAAAGAAGACAGTTGGAATCTGAGCTCACCAGTGGTCCAGTCTTGCTCCTCTTGGGCGAATTCCTCTTCTTGCTGGCTTTTCCCGGAATATTTTCTTGGCTGGGGTTCTTCTTCGCCGCCAGGGGGGGTAGGCCTGCCAAGGCCTGAGCGGGAGGAGGCCTCTGGGGAGGACTCAGAGCCAGAGAGGCACGCTTGGAGCCTGAGGGAGAAAAAGGTGTTGATGATTTCCCAGAAAAAGCCAAGTGATTCGGGAACAAATGAGAGCAAATCAAACAGGAATGAGTCACGTGTAATCTCCTGGAAAAAAAAAACCCCTGGCAACTTCATTGTTCCAAGTGTCAGGTGACTTCTGCGTGGTTCAGAGAATCTTCTACGTACAATGCGAGCTCTGAACGTACTCTACGTGCCCTGGAAACTGTCGCTTTACTGTCAGGGGTTCGTTCAGTGGCGGGATTTTTTTTCCCAAATAACATTTTCTTCCCGGAAAAAAAATCGGATATATTGCTGAGGTGTTTTTGACCTATCTCCGGCCTTTCCCGCCCGAGGACAACATATGCGAGGTCGAGGAAAACCTAGTTGAGACGAGGAAGATATCGTGCTATAATATGAGTCCAAATCGTTACTTCTGCCATTTGCCAAAGAACTTTCAGTAGAAGATCTTCAATGTGCAGCAACCAAGTCTCTGCGTATGTGGTGGCATCACATGGGGAAGCCCGAAAAGGCTGAGTCCTATCGACGTTTTAGCCTGCTGTGTCTGACCGCACAGCAAATTTTGGGGGTGTTTTTTTGCACATCCACAATCCCTCCGTCAGTCAGCTTTTCTATTGTATTGGAGGCCGGAAACACTGCAGACAAATACGGTAAAATTCAAATTTAGAAAAAGAAAATGGTGCCCAAAATACTTTTTCCGCATTGCCCAATTTTTCCACAAGATCGCGTGCTTTCAAGGAAAATGTGCCACAGCAACATGGCAGCCCTACGTCAGTACAAAAAAATGGTTGCCCGCCACTTGAAGTCTGAATCACGGTGATTTCACGGAAAATCCGTGATCGTCGAGGAAAATTTAACCAGTCAACCAAACTTAACCAAACTTGTAACCAAACTTGGCATTCTGGCACCAATGCGCGCTGCAAATGATTCTGCTCATTGGCAGCTGACATCGGAAGGATCATCGACTTCATGGGCATTCTTGCCGTGCGATCAGTACAGTCGACTCCTCATATCGCGTTGACGTAACCGCACACTGCACCCAATTTTTTTTGGGCTCTTGTGGCCACCTCTGGCCACCTCTGGTACTCCAGATGGCTCCTAAAGTACTCAATGAACTCGTCGAAGCAACATGCAGATGAGTAACAAGTGAGCAGGAGAGAAAAGACAGGTCCTTTGAAGAACAGGCTGCTCTATTGAAGCAATACAACAATTCGGCTACTTTATGATGAAAAACTGATGTGGTCAAATGCAGCTACCATTTTTCATGATTAAATTCCTTGTCTCAGTCTATGTTGCTCTGCAGCAGCTCACTTTGGCTATTGTACTCAGTCGTCTGATGTACTCAAAATGGCTCGGTCCCAGGTAAGTACTTTAAGCGGAGTCCACTGTAGGGACCCAGATGCAGCCAACTAAAATGCGGAGAGGACTTTACGCAAACACGAGTGGGTTTTGAAGCTGAATGACCCTGTACGGTGACTGGGTTCGTCATATATCCTTGTGCATGTCTTGAGGGTCGTTCTTAGCAGACTTCTGCGTGGGCACGGAGACAAATTCTGGAGCTTGAGTCTAGTCCAAGCTTTATTCCAAGGCTTTGTGGTGTAAGTATAAACAAGGTTAAAGCAAGACGTCTGAGCTCAGGTAAGAAGTTGTCATGCGGAATATGGAAGATTATTATGTAGTGCAATGAGGTTTCCGGCGCAATTTTTGTCATCAGTCACATCAAAATTCCTCAACATGTGACTTCTGCTTTCTGTGCACCCCTCCACCAGCTATCAGCATATTGTAACAGCTGCCTGATGAACGACAGCATCCTGGAGATTGGCAGCAGGAGCAGAGGCCATGGATGATGCCATACTATAATAGTGCCTGGGCACAAGATCAAAAACTGTGTCTCAACGCTACAAATGAATTTACAGACTGTGAGCTCTATTGTGAGCTTGTCTTTCCCTTCTTTTTGTAACCTACTGCAGGTGTTGTGTTAGGAATGCCCAACGGACGCAGTCTGGTCAAATAATCTACAAATGCCACAATGTATTGGTGGCTGGGAGAAGACGTCTTCCTCGGTTGCTTTCTCAAATGTTGGCGAGTGAGCTGTGGCCAAAGCCTCTGGCACCATCAAATTTCTCCACTGCTTTGGGTGACTCTTCCAACCATTCTTGCTCATACAGCATCATACGGGAGTTCCCCTCTTATAGTGACACCCCTTGGGCAGAGGAAATTTGTCACTCAAAATGGGGTGTCACCATATCCGATTACAGCTCGTGGGCGGGTGGGGGAAATACCCCCAATATGGGGATTCACTGCTTCGTTTCGTGTAAACTTACACGTGATGAGTCAGAAATGCAAAGCACAGAGATGGGCAAGAGCACGTTCGTGGACTCGGTCAAGTCGGGGAAGAGCAGGAGAGAAGCATCCAACAATTGAGTCGTGGGGAGTCAACGGAGCTGAACTTTGATCCTCCCCTGAGACTTCCAAGCTGCACTCCAATGATGATGACTCCAATGATGTCAGATGTGAAACAGATAACTAAATCCCCTCCTATAGGAGTCTGGTCGTACTTTTTTATAAGGGAAAGTGTCCCTATAACTGGCGAAAGTCACTATAACAGAAGGGATTGACTTAGTGTTTAGACATGGGATTTGTGATTTCAGCTCCATAAGCGGGTGTCGCTATAAGCAGAGACTACTTTTTTTTTTGGAAAGTAGAAACCGGGATTTCCAACGGCAACAACGGATCCGTTGCAAAGGCCATGAAAGTTTTAGTAAGAATTGCTTCCAGCCTTTCTGAGGGGGTTTGAATGTTACCATCTTTGAGTGACATACAATATAAATTCTGCGGTACATTTGAGAATGAACAATTGCTTCAGGATCATGAATGCTACATCTTCTGCCCAGAAAGATCTGCTCACAATGTACAGGGTGAGCCAGCACCACGTCTATTTTCAGGTTGAAAACACCGTGCCAGACAAGAAAGTCACCATAGAGACATCTAGAGCTACAGAGAGCACTGAACCAAGCGAAATTTGGGCGACGGGTTCAACATTGACAAGAAAAAAAGCGCGGGATTCAAATTTGCAAACTTCCGTCACAAGAGGCCGTCGCAAAAAAGAGCCATGCGCTATCCTGCACGGCTTTCAAAATTTTGGTAAGGATAATGACATTTGTGTAAAAATCTGTTAAAACTTGGAGAAGAATGTCAAAACTTGCTTGGACGTTGAACTCTGAACATCTGCTTCAATAAATAGAGCAGCTCCAAAAAAGAACGCCCTGCAAATTTTGCTGTAACCATTGAATTCACCAGCCAAATTTCGATCGGTCAATGGACTTCGAAAGTCCTAAACCTCCTCTAGGTATCTCTTCACTGACTTTCTGGTCTGGGATGATGCTTTCAACCAGCAAATTGGAGTGGTGCTTGCATAATTTCTTTCCGCCCACCGAGAGAATTTCCCAATCAAATTTCCCACCTCTTAACTGTGCGATCATTTGTGCTACGCCCGAAGAACTTTTATCCGAAAATTGCATAAGATCGATCCTCTCCAATGCTTGCTTTTCTGGAAAGTTCATTTCGGGAACAAGAGATAAGTTGCGAGCAGTTTTCTCAGTGCTGCTTATCTGATGTCGCCCACAACACCTTGGCCTTCCCCAGAGTCGCCATCAACCTGACCTGGGGGGACTCGTAGATCACCCCAGACTGCGTGAAAAGGTCCTACTGTGATTCCAGCCTCATCTGGACAGAGCTATTGAGAGAAGAGGCCGTCCTCTCAAGGACTGATTTCCGGAATTTGCTGGTGAACCCGGTACAATCCAATATCAGGGCTGGCTTGCAGTTAGAACAAGACCAAGCCAGTAAATTGTGACTGTCGCCAAGCACTGCTAAGCGTTTTGCGTACTGCAGCAGGCGGATGCTTACCCGGCCTCGGCGGCGTCTCCTCCTGCGTCCTGGGGGGCGGCGGCGGCGGCGGCGCGGCCGGTTTCTGCGAGCCCTCGGAAGTCACCGCATTCGGCAGCGGCTGCGGTGGCTGCGGAGTCGGTGGCGATGGTGACACCGCTGCTGCGGCCGCTGCGGCCGCTGCTGTCGCTGCTGTCGTCGCGTCCGTCATCAGTCCCAGACTCTGCGTGGAGCCTCGATTTCTGGCCGGCAGCGGCGGCGGAAGCGCCGGTGGAGGCGGACTCGGCCGCGGAGGCGCCGCAGGTGGACTTTTAGGTGGGGGAGGCGGAGGTGCCGGACGTGTCGGTTCCGGGGGACCCTGGAAAGTCAGTCGGCGTTGAATGGGATGAATAGGACAAAAGCAACAAGAGAAAAAAAATCAGCCCCCCGCTAGTTGGTGGAACTGTACTGTGGAACTGTACGCACATACATAGTTTTGCACACGCTCATGCAGAGTGAATCAAAAGTAACTTTCCGAAAGTAGAAGTCTGTACGTAGTATCTCTGTAATGCTTCGCTTGGTCTAAAACGTAAAAGGAAGACTTAAAAGTTTTACGTGAGGTTCTCTTCGTTTCATACTTTCTCCCGTGGAGTGAGAGGGGAGGAACTTTCCAGTGCCGTTTTTGTACCCAAGCCTCCTTTCAAGGATAGCACTTTTTGTACAAGAGCTATAAATAATAAAAATTAACAAATACGTCGCTCTCAACTTAACACGCGAGGACAACAACCAAAATGGGAAATCTTTAGAGGCCGCAAAGAGACTTTCAACAGCCTCGCTCAAAAGCAGCCTTCGTTGCTCGGGTTGCAACAACCTCGGGCTCGGGTTCTTAAAGCCCTACATTCATTGGTTTGCACGTCGTGCGCGTGGAGCCAGGCATGAAGTGACTGGAACACCTGAGCAATTAGCAAAGTTAAGGGAGGTAAAAAGAAATGCGCTATATAGGGCCCAACACACACGTCGACTGACCCAGTAACACAGCAGCAGCTTGACATTCCTGTACGCAGTACAGGAGAGAGTACCTGAGGACGGTCTTCTACAGAAATCTCGGCCACGTGCTTAAGGTCAGGGTGATGACCCCAGCCTAACAAGTGCAGGATTGCCAAGACCACCGAATTTGGGTGGATGTTGCGGACGCCACAGTAGTGTAAGGTTCTCGCAGCACCACTTCATTTGCGGCTCACACTGCACGACAGCGGAGCAGACAAAGGCCTCGAAAGTCAATGATTTATCCTGCTGCCGACGACTTGATCACTCCCCTACTCATGGTGGAGGCTGTCGAATCCACTTTGCAAGCCCAATCTCGGGCTGCACAAGATTCTCCGACACAAGCACGCATACATTTGGGCGACGGACAACATTGCAATCATGCATTGAAGGCAGCGTTCAAGGAGAGTCCAGACGCCGGCGTGACTTCCAGGGCAAAAGCGTATGCAATCCTGTACAGCGTGACCCCTTGGCCGTGATCCGCCGACCGCTTGCACGCGCGCACTTGCAGTTCAGAGGAGTTGAAGCCCAGACTTCTTTATTCTTCTCGAGATAGAGATAAAAGAGCCTTCTCAAGATTTATCCCACCCATAGTACACGGTGGAGAGCCAGTGAAGGAAGGCCCAGCTTTCTCTCGACTCCGCCAAAAAAAAAAAAAAAATCACGCAGAGCAGGAGTATTTAGTAGAAAGGACCTCCAAGTGCTCGTCTTGTCTGGTCGAGCCTTTTTATCTCTATCCCAATCAAGGATTAGCGCCTATCCGCCAAAAAAAAAGGGGCTATCATGAAGCTGCGAAAGTTTTCTTCACCAAGTTGAGGCTGCGCAATCATGAGTGACTAGGTGAAGTTTTCCACGGCCTCTCCACTGTAGGAAAGCCAGTGAATGAGGCCCTGTGAGACAACTTCCTTCATGAATGCTCTCTTGCGTTTGCAACGACAGTCACGAAATTATTTGTCTCGAAAAATGGCGCCGCAGCTTTCAAGTGCTTTCAATTAGTCCGAGACTGGATGCGAGTGATGACCTCATCCATGTACAGTGTGTTTCGCCACCTCGTGCGCCCCTTTTGTGGATCACGCATTACGAATAAATAGTGGGGGTGTGAGTGAGAAGAGCCTCCTTCCCGCAGAATCACCCTGTACGTAATGACACGTGTTTTCTCGACTTTGTGGCTCAGCCTGAGGGAAAGGACGATAATGCCACAGGGACTTCCTGGACAAAACCGGCCATAAAAGATATTCCATTGTAGGTATGAAAGTTTCCCCACAGGCATTTTCTACCTGCACCCCGCACTAAAAGTTTCCGGTGTGATCGAAAGTACCACTGGACCTACATCTGCACGGACGTGGACAGCATGTGCAGAATATGACATAATGTATGCATACGCATGCACCTCTGTATACGAGCAGCACGAAGTGGCGAACAAGTGACACACAAAGGCTGTCGCTTGGCACGTGTTATTATGAGAAAAGTCAATATTGAAACCATTTATTTCCTTGGCCACCCTGTTTGCGAACGTATGAGCGTCGGGCATTGGTGCTTCGAGCGGCTGGGGGGGCGCTGCAACGCCGTCGAGGTCATTTCTTGCTCTCCTCGCCATTAAGTAAGGGCTTGTGCATAGATTTGGCAGAGTAGAGTCAAGTTAAAAGTTATTTTACCCCCACATGAGCAACATTGCAAAAATACATTCCCTCAAGCCCTCTGAACTGAAGAGAGAGAAAGAGCTGCAGGCGAGTATAATCCAAAAATCGAAGAAGAAGAAGGGAAAAACTCTGGTGCCTCCTCAATGGATGGCGAATCCACCGAGTGTCCTTTCCCCATCTCAGAAATTGATTTCTTAAATCTGTTAGAAGACGATATCTGGGTGAAACAGGTGGTCAAAAAAAAAGGAAGGCAGCCCGAAAGTAGGTTTGCGTCTCATTCAGGAGGTCTCAAGCAATCCTTGCCATCTTCAGCTGTTGCTGCCTCACCCAGAAAAGATATACAAACCACGAACTCCGAATGTGGGCCTGGTACGACTTAGCCAGGGTCTTCCTGGGCTTGCAAAATTCTGAATGGAAAGATTGCTTTTCTGCGTAACTTTTCTCGTTTCCCCCTTCTTCTTCTTCCTCTCATGAGTGAAATTGCTTGCAAGACTCTCCTCTCCTACTGTTTGTACGTCCAGCCAAGTAGGTGGCGTTTTCCTCACTTCAGTATGTACAGGGTGGGGCAGATTTGAACTGACCCAATTCCTTCCTTCTTTTACTCTGGCTGGGTGAAGGAAAGGTCAACAAAGGAAACCAAACAACGGACGTGGCCAAGTCTTGATATCCTGCCTGGAAGCTTCATCCACTGATCCAGCGGACATGAAATTTTGAAAATGTGCACAATGAATCATTGATGAGGTTCACAGGCCCGACCAGTACATAAAGAAACAGAAGAGGCATCTTTGTGGGGACGAAAAGCTCTCACTTGGCATCGACAAGCCACCTTCCCGTTGTTGCATTCCTCATATCAAATATTTTAATGGTAAAATATCTAAAATAAAAATACTCTCCAGAACTGCTTCTTTCTATACAGCCGAACCTGCTCAATGGCCCCAATCACTGACTACGAATATCCCGGGGCTGTTTGTGCCAGAGATCAGCAGTTCCTGGAGCAAAGTTGCTTTCATCAGGCTTTTGCTCATGTCCGGATTCGACTGCAGAAGCAGAGGACGTCAGCGCCCGCATCGTGGCAACATTTTCAGGCTTCCTGAAGTCACTCAGAGTGAGAGCGGTAAGAGTCTAAATCAATATTGCAAATGTCCGAAGTTCTAGAGCTCCTGGCACGGTTGGTTAATCCTTACGTGATGCAATTGCAGACATGTAAGTATAGCTTCTGCCTGCAATGATGACAGTCTAAAATGTGGAATGACAGAACAAAATGAAAATTTCAACTTGAAAGTGAATGAGATGAAAGAAGACATCAACAGACAGACTCAGCAGCTTGCACGGAATTTCTTGCTCTTTTCAGTGAGGTGACAAATACTGGTAGTACCAACAATGGTACTGACTTGATTTCCTTTCGTTCTGCCTGCCGGACTAGCCGCGCTGCCGCGCTGCCGAGCTGCCGGGCTGCCGAGTTGCCAGGCTGCCAGGCTGCCGCGTTGCTTGGCTGGCTGTCCTGTAAACCTAAGGAACCCTGTTCAGCAAGCTCTAAATACAGCAGCAACAGCTGCAGCTGCTACATTGTAGTATGTAAAAAGGACTTCTTTTTATGGCTTCATGATGACGCAAATGCGAATGCATGCAGCAAAGTTCCTCCTTTCTCAGCTAGAGCTTTGACAAAAAGTCATAAATAAAAATGACTGCCAACCAGGAAAGCTGGTCCCAATTTCCTTCCTTGTAGTTCAGTCCTACGTACCGAAGGCCTAAGGTAGGCCTATTTTCCCCATGCCTTTTTAAAGAAAGAAAAATGTACTCTTGCCATGTACAGACGAGAGAGAGAAGGACCAATTTACGTGCTAAACCAAGCGTGGACGACTTCTTTGATGAGAGAGAGACAGAGAATGAGCAGAACAGGACGGAAGTCCAAAAGACTGCAAAGGGAAACAGATCATTTTTCAAAGTGGCATCATAAAAGCCCAAAAGTCCTCGATCCTTCGTGCCATTCATGTCTGGGCCTCTTTTTTTCTCCACAATCTGTGAGTGACACAGGAAAGAGAGGAAATCGCAAATTCGAAGAAAGGCAACCTAAGGATATTGAAAGAGGTTGCATTTGCATAAAACTTTAAAATATTTGCATGTAGCCATAGAAAGGACGTAGGGACTTTTCTTTAAAGTCCTTAAGAATCAGGAGGAGAGTGGGAAGTTCTACTCCCCAACCACAAAACAAGAGGAAACATGCCTTCCAAGGCCTGTGGCTTGACCTATCAGGACAAGACGTCTGAACATGATCAAGTACGAATTTCTACCGTGCCGGCAAATCCAACAACTGCTATTGGCATGGAGACGCTGTTCGCTGGGCCCAGCAGCGGCCTTGAGAAAAGGCCTTGCAACGGACAGATCAGGACCAGGACGACGAAACAAATTGAAGCAAACTGAATGCCGGAGTTGACCGCCGCCACCTGCCTGAAGCTGAAGGTCCAGTCTCGACAGACAAGTCAGGTGTCGTCGAATAATAATCATATAAGTCATCTCCTATCTGTGAGATCGCTGAATGTGACAAGAACAAGTTTGACCACTCTTGGTCTGTCTTAACCTAGTTTGCAGCCAGCCAACACACTTAAATTAACACTTTTCGAATGTCACTTCCAACGCTGTGTCAGTCACACATCCTGTCACAGCTCAGTGCTGATCAGTGCTCCGAGCTCAAAGTTTTCCGTCATCAGTTCGGTGTTCGCAGCCCCGAACCCCGTCCCGGACCCCCGTCCCGGACCCCGCCCCGCACTCAGTCCAAATCGTCACCAGTCTGAGGCCAACGCACATAGGTACATGCCGAATTTCACTTTTGAGCGTCAATGGAACGTACTCGAGGCCCCTTCTTCCCCCCCCCCCCTCCCTACCTTTTTAAGAGCTTCGAGCTGTTCCTGCATCTTGGAGAGTCTCCTGGCTGCGCTATCGAGGTCGGTCTGGGTCTTGGAGGCCGCTGCTGCCGACGTTGCCGACGCCGACGATGCCGCCAACTCTTGCCTCAGCTGGTCTACGTTCCTCTTCTCCTGCTCCACCATGAGCTGCATCGTGTGCAACTTTTCGTCCGCCAGAGCTCGCATGGTCTCGATCTGAACGAGAAGAGAACAACTAGAAAACAAAGATCGTGCAAAGACTTTCCCTAAACAATCATTTTTCATTCACTGCTCTTCGGTGGAGATCTTTGGGTGGTGCAGTGAATCACCATTAATGACTCGGGCTTTTATCACCTTTATGGTTAGCACGACACAAGTTTTGTTTCTCCCAGCGTAAATTCCTCTCGAGCATAAAAGTTCGCCCCCCACTACACACATTTTTTCTTTGCCTTCCCCTGGCGAGGAGATCAGGGTAGGTCTAGCGCGAGGAGGGGCCATAAAGGGCGAAAAATGAGGGAGAAGATTTGGGAAAAGTCATCATCCAGCTCGAAAAAATATGAAAGTTCTTCCTGGAGAGCGAGAGAGCGAGAGAGCGAGAGAGCGAGAGAGCGAGAGAGAGAGAGAGAGAGAGAGAGAGAGAGAGAGAGAGAGAGAGAGCGTTTCGTAAATGCAACCGACGAG
>JAAUXU010046640.1_pt1 | contig 23992 bp, 19 predicted proteins | sample 7278151 | NCBI WGS metagenome assembly JAAUXU01 (sample SAMN14350113, study PRJNA611818) | marine sediment metagenome | isolation source: surface marine sediment (1.8m) | place: French Polynesia: Moorea | collected 2018-08 | reverse complement strand
TAAAGCAAATGAAATTTGAGAAATGGGCTGACTTGGCCGGCGTAACTGGGCGGCTCGATGGATGATTTCAGGCAGTTAGGACCGAAGGATGCAGCGCCCTCTGTATACAAGTGTGCAAGTGCGCTAAGTCCATTGCCTGTACTGTGTAGCTGTTGTTCAGCTGTTGATTTGAATGACACTACTCTCCTGCATACGTCCACGCCTATCCGCCATCCATGTATATTTACGTCCGTGGGCATAACTGCCAATGTTTGTCTACCATAAAAGGTCCAGCTGGCAACCTTGGCCATGTCAAAGGGTCTCCGAACCCGAGAAACCGAGCATCTGTGAAGAGATTCTCAAGTTAAAAGCGTTGGCTGCACCAAGTGAGACTGCCACTTTCTTTCTTTCACTCTCCAGGTTGGTCTTCCTCTCCCAGTGATCAGGATCCCAATGTGTGAGACGACTTCTGCGGGCACGTCTGGGGAGAGAAGTGACTCTGGTCGTTGCTGACCTCTTCCACGTCATTCATGTCAGGACTGAGGGACCAGCAGAGGTCAACTAATGAAGCTCTGTTGTTCCGGATGAGGCATTTCTTGAGGAAGATCATACCTTTAGCAAAGATTCACTTTATAAATAGACCTCGGCATTTCAGACGAACTGTTGAGGATGAATGGAAACAAATTTGGGCCCAAGCTCGGACAACAGTAGGAATCGGGAGAAAAGTGTGCGAGAGCCAATGAAACTTTGAAAAATATTTGTCAATGCATAAGTACTTGATGGGTGGGAATGGACTTTTGGATATAGTGATGACTGACTCAAGGAAGCTTATTCTTTAAAAAAAATATGGTTTGTGCGACGACAAAAAAAGCAAAGTCATTTCCAGGAGCAAATTTCACTGATTCTCGAGTCAGCCTTGACCCTTTGTTTTCTCTGCGAATGAGTGAGAAAGAATGTTTAAGGCTCACGAGGGGGTCAGAGTTAAATTTGCAAGTGAGGAGAACTTCACTGTTCCTATTTTGGGTCATAATTATGTTCATATAGTCATCAATATAATTTTCTTTAAGTTTTCGAGTTTATCCACTGCCCATTTGCAGTCCAGTGACTACCCTAGAAATCTGAACCAGAATATTGATTTTTCCGCATCAGAAATTGTTTGCCCTTGATAAAAATCACTGGCAAAATAATAAAAAAATCGGTGAACCGATGTTTCAGCGAAAAAGGTCGACCAGTTAACTCTTCGGCTTCTTACATGGACCTTTTTTACTTAAAGTGAGGTAGGTATGAAGTAACTTTAAACGAGGCCGGAGACAGGAAGAGCACGGAGAGATAACATTTGGAGGCAATGAGCATTTAAATTAAACTTTATTCACCACAGCAGACTCCAAGAACTTGTTTCTTTTCCCTGGTTTTGTATTCTCTCTGCATTTTTATAACTGACTTTATGTTATAAAATTTGGCTTCAATATGCTTGTGTGCGATTGGTGTGTGCGTGCAGAACATATTAATACTCAATGCACTTAACATTCCAGGGCGCTAGGATGACATATACATTATTGATGGTGTTGTAACAGTTAGCACATGCTTCTCTGTTGAGCACTCAATATAATGTTCTGTTCACATGCTTGCACTTAGGTATAAATAACACCTGTTACATTAATCGGGATCCAAAGTTAAATAAAGTTTCACGTGGACAAACTTGCAACTAGACATCGGAATTTTAGGCGAAGATTCTTTTTCATTTGCGGTACAATAATAGCACGCTACTTTTCTACCTTCTTCTTGTCTTCCATTGCTACTTAATTAACATTTTTTGTTTCATAATGACTTTTTCCCATTTTTACTGCATTTCTTTTACTGATTACTGCTTTTTCCCCAACCACTATCATGATAGGTTTTTTTCCCCCAAAATTCCCAGGTCTACTCACAACACGTGTAAGTGTCACAAAGTAATGAGTCTTTTTCTCGAAGTTTTATCACATTAAAAATAGTTTTCTTTAGCGAGGTCCATTCAGTTGCCAGACGAAGTCGGAGCGGTGTTGCACTCGCACTCCTGGGTGAAGTAGAGCACGCTGACGATGGCCAACAAGGAGGCCACGATCACCAAGAGCAACAGCATGGAGTAAAAGGCGTAGTCCACCTAGGTGAAGAGAACAAAAGAGAAAGTCATATGGGTGCCAATTTGTGGCAAAGCAGACTGAAACTTTCAACGTTGTATTGTTAAGGTTTGTACTATGCTGTGCAGCTGCTGGAGTTCCTCATTCATGGGCATAAATAAGAACACCGGGGGAAACAAAGTTGATTTCCCTCCCAGAATCGAGTCCAGCACGCTCGCACGTGTTCCACTTCATTCTCTCCACGTCAGGGTTGCCAAAATGCTGGTCCCAAGTGGAACTACGTTAGTAAACGAGTCAAGTCCCACGAGCTCTGTGTCTCAAAGTCAGGGTTGCCAGGATTAATTTGGTATGGCTGACGACAGACTGACAAATGTATATTTGGGAAGGAGGAAAACGGTAAAAAACCACTTGCATTGGCGAAATGTTAGAGGGGAATCAATTTCATTACTCCCTGTGTTTGGCACTCACCGGAGGCTTATTATTGGCCAGATGCCTAATGGATGCGGCGATGGACTTCTTTCTTCTCTTTTCCTCGGCGGCCGCCGCCATCAACGACTCGGTCAGCATGTTGACTGTGGGGATGGGGGGCCTGTGAGTCAGTTGCAGGGAGTTGGACCTGTAATAACTGACGGCTCTTCCAACACCGTCGCCGGCCCCTCCACTGCCGCTGCTTCTCCCCTCGCCTCGCTCGATGGTCTCCACCCTCGGGTTCGCCACCACCGACATGCTGCGCCTCTTGTCCGACACGACGACCGCGCAGTTGCTGCCGCCGCTGTTGGCGACTTGGACGACGCTGCTGGCGCTCACGGCGGCCTTTTCCTGGATCACACCCAGAGGTTTCGACGGAGTCTTCGTCGTCGCCAGAAGGGCCCGTGACGTCGTCGTCGTCGTCGTCGTCATCGTCGTCGTCGCCATCCCCCCTGCCGTGGTCGTCGTCGGACTGCCACACGACGTGGAGGCTTCTGCTGCAATGACGACCTTCCTCCCAGGAGCCGAGCCGCCCGTGGAGTCTCCACCTGCCCGTGGGACGAACAGACTTTCAGTGTTGTATTAATACTCTCGGCATCTTTGCCTCAGTGAGTGCGTACCACAAAGGTCTGCAGCAGGGGCTTTCAACCCGGCGAATTCTCATCGCCCCGTTCTATTCCTGTGAACCCCGAGGGTCGCCAAGCCCTCAGGGTTCACAAGAGGGAATTTTACTATGGGATCTGCCGCTGAACGCGGAGGCGGGCAAATAGAAGGGGCTGAAGCCGTATATACAGTACTTGGCGTGAGCAATTTCCGCAGAGGAAACTGCTTGAATTCGCGAATCTCAACCGCTTTGGGCTTGAGTTGGCGGGTGAAATCGGCACTGAGACAAAAGGTCTGGCCAGCATCATGGACCACTTTGTGACTGCCCATCTTTGTGGAAGCGCGCCAAAAGTGCACCAACCCCTAGAGGACGCGATGATAAAATGCAGCCTTTTTCAGTGGCTTTTTCGTCATGAAGTAGACTGAAACTTTCCAAGACGCTGCCGTCCTCTGCAGCTCCCAGATCCTAGAGGTGGGCATCCACTGGACCCTCCCCTGGGCCCACTACATGCCCAAGGCCTTTCGCTTGGGCATGAGATTGCTGGAATCGCGAGGTCGTGTGAGGGCAAAGAAGAATGTAGCAGTGATGGAATTGAGCCTCGAGCTCGTCGGGTGGGCCCCGAGCCTTCGGGAGCTTCGAGCCGGGCTTGTTCCATCACTAGAATGAGAGAATGAAAAGAGAACGGACCAGAACCGACAAGCCAATGTAAGGGCTTGGGCACGTAGTGTAACCCCGGGGGAGAAGGCAGCAGCCCCACCCCAAAGAAAAGTTTCAGCCCATCTTCGCTATAAAAAACACTGAGAGAAAAGTGAAATATGATGCATTTGGCGTGGAGAAATTACCGCACTTTGAGCTCTCCCGTATCAGAAAGGGCAGTCACAAAGTTGATCATGACGCTGGAGAATCAAAGTCTGGATGACCAAGTCCAGGTACAGATTCCGCAGCTCCAGCCGATGCAGCTGATTTTGGGCCCGGAGAAGTTATTTACGTCCAGGACTCTGCATAAGTGAGGGATCGCGTGCCGATATTTTTTTTGCCTCTGACGGCAACGTTCTTGATACAAGACTGCATGCAAATTAAACTAAAAAGAAAGTGTTTATCGCTTTGCCTTCCAAATCGTGAAATTATGTTCAACTTATACTTTAAGAACTTATTTTACTTTTATGCAAGAGAGGGGGTCCAAGCCTTTTGTATAAGGCCGTCCTATACGAAAAACCGACCCATGAATCTGGCACAACAAAATTGTGGCAAAGCTTAATTACGCCTTCAGGAGCATGAAACTTTTGTTCATCGCTGCAGTTCATGTTGTGGATTCACAGAACAACAATCAGAATTGAAATATCGGTTGTATCTGAAAAGTTATGACTGTTTTTGTGGTTGTAACTGTTGTCCTGATACGAACTCCAGCACTGCACTGGACAGATGACACCGCACATCGCACGCTGAACACGCACACACACACACACACACACACACACACACGTAACTACAGCCATTGTGCTTCATATAATATTGATTTTAATACAGATTATAATATACGTGAACATATCTAATATGTTCCAATAAAAAAGCAGTAGGAATTTATGTAGTCTGTCTGTCTGTCTCCGAGGCTGTCTGCCTGCATAAGCCAAGTCAAACTGTCTCTTCCTAGTACTTTTGACTTGGTCCAGCTCAACTCTGCTGCCATCCCCTGCCATATGTATAGTGTGTGTGAGTGTCTGTCTGTCAGGCTATGGGGACCACGTAGGGAGGTGTTGGGAACATTCGAGATGAAATGGTTAACATTTCTTCCCAAAAAACTAACGACACCTCGTACACTTAGCAGTAACGAGAGCTCCTGCATATGCTCTCGGGACACAAATAAGCCCAAGATGTTGGATCGACATGATTCATTTTGATGTCCGCAAGCATGGCGGCAAAGCCCTGATTTTTATGGTCATGACGACTCATTTCTGATATCAGGGTTAAGGGAGCACTCAAGGAGTGATCCCCACATTCACTTGAACCTCACTGGAGAAGTCGGCACTGGACATCTACGGGCAAGTCGGAGCTGAAGTAACTATTATCGAATGTTTCCAACAATATAAGGTTATACAGAATGGGGCCAAAATGATAGTGCCTTACACTATTGCTTGTATCACCTTACTTTATTAGATGGAGTTATATCAAGGAACCTTATGACAGTATATCGACATGTATGACAATGTGTCTATGAGCACCCTTTTGTCATGCATCGCATCAGAAGACATTTTGCGGGGGGTGACAAATGAAAGTCCTTGGCCTTTACAAATCCCATGCACGCTGATGTCGACCCTTACGAGGTCCACCAGAAGCCATACTCAGTTCCAGACTGTACTAATTACGTTCTACTGTAATCCGACTGTATGATGATGATATGTGCATGCCGTTATTCTATGTATGCACCCCTCCCTTAACGATCATCTGCCAGATGTTGCCGCACAGAACTCTTTCTTCAGTATACCCTGATTACCGTGCTCTCTACTGTCAATGAGAGAAAGGAAGCCCCTACTAACTACTTCCATGTACCATCTGCAACGCACTCCTACCCCCCACACCTGTTGATTGGCTAATACTGATGACTTCCACATAGCATCGATAGCACATCTTCACCCCTCACGTGCATGATTGGTTGATGATGCTCAACCCCCCATTTATAAAAGTGCCAATCCCCCCCCCCCCAAAAAAAAACAAGGCCATTATTGCGACCAATACATCAGTTTGTACTTCTTGATTTTTTCACAGTTTGTTATGCAGAGCATAAATGAAGACCATCGGCTAGATGTCGTATCAGGTGACCTAACCCTTGCCCCTGTTCCTGAACTTTATGTGTCTAATGAGAAATAAACAACCGCAACAGACCAGCCTAGGTGGATAAGATGTAGAGTAGATGTGGATCATATGGCTAATCACTCTGGTTTGACAACAGTCGCATGTAACAGTTGTTCTCAAGGGCAGATAGGCACATTCACCAGGGACCTGAACATCAATAGAGTAGTGACAGAATGGCGTGGAACAAACCCCAATCTGATGAGGGATTGCTTTGGGTCTCATCGTCCACTGGCGCTGCCCCAGTAGCTGGGTTGAATCGATCGGATAAGTGATGCCGAGGCTAATAAAGAGACACTCGTGGCTTCACCCTTGGCCCTGTACTGATCGTGGAGAAGGAGCTCGCAAAAAAGTCTAAAGGACTCTGCTCAGACACCACTAGAAGATTGTGTCCAGGACACTTTCTGCCATGCGGGAGGTGGGGAATGCCCATCGTCGTCCCACCGTTGGCATTAGAGAATAATCAAGTAGGGATTTGAGTCGAACTCAAAGAGACTGATAAATACCGAATGCAATAAATGCAATAAACTCAATGATAGATGGACAGAGAATCATAGAGGATCCCTACACAGGGAGTACATAGGCGGGAACTACAGAGACACAGACTGAACTTTATAGTTGGGGGCTTCATTGGAACTACCAGCAAAGCGGGTCGGATCTGCTAGCATGATATATATCTTTGAGATCAGGGAGGCGAACCTGACTTCATGGCAGCAATCACCAGTTCATAGCTGTTTTGCGAAGTTTTCAACGACTCCAATTTCTGCCAGAAAACGTCCATTTTTGGGTTGTTGTTTTTTCGCATAGGAGGGTCTTAAAAAACCATTTGTCTGAATCTTCACCACTTGGCGTTGGGTGAGATCCTAACATGCACACAGTCAAATTCCAAAACTTTAATTTTTTCCCCCTAAACCAATGTGCTTGTACAATGTGTTCCATGAGAAATAATGGCCTTTCTTTGGGTCTGAGAGGCTCCAAAAATCGGCTTGTCTGCGAAGTGCCTCATACGGATGGGAACAAAGCAGTGGGAATTCATCATGCAAGTGCCAAAAGTCAACTTTGGCCCATAAAAAGTTAGATGTTCAGATCTTTTGGTGGGAAGCAACTTCCACCTTCTGTAAGACATGACCCAGCCCAGGGCGTCAGGTTTGCCACTGGTCTTGGAATGATATCTTGTGGGACATTGGCTGCCACAACCTCCACAACTGCCTTGCGTTGAAGTTGTGTCAAAATCACGAATGATCTCCAAGTGAGTAAACAAAGAAATATGCGTCTTTGTTCATTTTGCCAAAAATGACAGTTGGGGAAAATTGCATTTCTGGTTTAAAATGATCTATGAAATTACTCTAAAAAAGTGTTTTAGAGCATTAAAAGCTCTCTTTGACTTTCAACCATGTGGAGCACTGGGTATGAACTCGACATTTTGAACCATTTACGGAGATGCAATTCCAGGTTAAAAACCACAGTCAAACCGATTTTGATGCAGCAGCAGGCAGGGTAATGGGCACCCAGGATGAGGTTTTCGGTACCCAGGGCTAGACTTTGGTTTTACGAAGGATGAAATTTTGGGGTACCCACGACGATATTTGGTTTACCCGGGATGAGATTTTGGGTACTTGTCTGCTTTTCAAGAATATCGGTTCCATAATGCCAAAGCCACATTTCCTCGAATATGGGCTCTTGAACAAAAGCGAGCGGCGGTGATCAAATTAGAAGAAGGCCTTCCCAAAAAGAAGAGGGAAGTTTTCAGTCATTTCATGGTAAAAAAAGAGCCGCAAAGAAGACTTTGGCGGCCGCGACTCAATCGATCACGAGGCTTTCACTTGTCTTCGCCATTTTCTTCCTGCAACCGCACAGTAAGAAGGCCCCTTAAGGCCTGGCTCATGTACAGCATTGTAGGAAGGAAGCTGTAAACATATCCACTCCCATCTATATTAGAAGACTTCTGGGGAGATTAAGTCGGCCTCACCAACAATTTAAAGGCTTTAGGGAATGGAGGCTGTGCTCGCCACTCACTTTTTTTAAGGTTCAAAAAGGCTGTTCCACAGTGATGGATCCAAGATCAAGCCCAGCCAAGGCTTCGACCTTTGGTCTTGACAGTCTTGAAGCTTGTTAAGTCTGATGCATGGATTGGTGCCGCAGGAAAACCTGGGTTATCCAACTTATTCCACAGGCCTCAGTTGACTTTGCCGTTGACGTGCAGTCAGTCAGTGAGTTGACATTTGACCCTCATTTCCTCTGACTGTGGTGAAGCACAGCTTCTCAAGGTCATGAGCCGGCTCGACTGGCACGGTTTCAGCTCTTGGCAACCCTGAACTTCGACGTGCAGAAGAAGAATCACTCAAAAAAGACCCCGTCCCTATTACAAGCAAGACGTTCAGGTATTCTGCATCTCGAAAAAAGGTGCCCTATTGATGGTCCATACGACGTCTTTCTCCATGAGGACAACACAGGATCCACCACTTATTCCACGATAGCTGCTCTCGTCAGATCAATAAGCCAGGTCTGACTGCATTTCCAGTGGCTACTTGAGAGAAGTGCAAGTGGCAACTTGTGAACGTCATTGACGTCTCCAGAGCCCAAGTGAGGATTTTCCTTTTCTGGACTGCCCAAGCTTGACTTGGAGGCTGTAAATCCATCACTGTCTGTTGCAGGCCCCAGAGTGTGTTTATCGTGAGGTGAGAAAGCTCTTCAAGGGTTTTTCTTTTTACCAGGTAGAACCAAGCGGAGGAAGAAGACTCAGTATGCGTCATCTCTCCAGAACTGCCAGACACATTGCTGCATCACACACACTCCTTAGCTTTCTACACGCTCACCGAGAGAGCACGACTTTGTTTCAGGAGAAAAGTGGAAGGAAAACATGATGCAAAGTTGGCCAAGATGGAAATTTTGGCTCGACCAACAACGTGGCACAAAAGCTGCTGACTTTGGGCATTACCTGAGGACAGCTGGACCGGAGGCTGCGTCACTGGGGGATTGGAGGGACCTTTGTCATCAGACATTTGGCCCCCCAAAACGTCTGTGAAATGGTGTGCGGCAACAACAGCGCAACCCGACGGTATCCGCAAATCTGGGGAGGGAAAGGTAGCAAGAGCGCGCATGAGAGTGAAAGTTCTCTCTTTCTTCCTAGGAAGAGGATCAGAGTCAAATGGAACCTGTAGCACGCCAACGAAGACGAAGCGCTCTCATTCTCTCTCTCTCACTCCCAGGGAAAAAGAGGATCTTCTATTTACTGCAGTGTGTAGAAGAGACTTTTCCTCGTTCTCCTCTCTTTCCCCCTGCCTTCTGCCATCTTCAGATAGCGTTTGCACTCACACACAAATGCTGTACACACAAAAGTTATTTTTTCCCCACACCAGAACTAGACACACAAAAAGTCCCCACACGCAAGAACTGCACACACAAAAATTGTAGCGCACACAAGAACTGGACACAAACAAGAGCCTAGCATAACCCGACTGGTATAAAACGTCCCCGAGTGCTGCCGAGTCCAAGGAGGGTAAATATGAGTACACATTATGCGTCGTTCATGGGTAATTTAGGGCACGACTGTTCGCATGCTGGTGTTTCGTCACTTTCATGGAGGTGGATCGCATTATGTGCCGGTGGGGAGGGAAATATAGTGCAGAGGGAAACATAGAGCAAGAATATTTCCCTCCAGAGAGTAGTAAGTGGAAAAATATACCGGAAATCGTGCGTTAAGAACTGTGTCAGACACCAGAACTGCTGTTGTCTTGCACTTAAGAACCATATCGGAGAGAAGAACTGCGCAAGACACCAGAACACAAACTCTACATGAACAAGAACTGCAAACAGTTGAACCACGCACAACAAGTGAACACTCACGGGCGCTGAGAGAAAGCGTAGCTTTGTGTATGTCTTATCTGCTGAATAAAACGCTGCTTTGCTCTTTTGCTCTCCTCTGTCTTCCTTAGCAGAGAAAGACAATTATGGAGTGGGAGAAGCAAACCAGAAAGTTGGGGAAGACAGACAGACTTTAAGTCTGGTGTACACGAATATCTTTTTTCGGATCAATGCTTTGTCGCGGTCAGACTTGACCGCTTACATATGTACGTTACCGCGATTATTCCTGGGTGCGCAAATATTGCAAAAAACGGTGCAACCGCTTTCTGCAGTGCAAAGTAGCACACGCAACCTGGAGTCGGCCGTAAAATGCGGTTTGTGAGATTACAAAGTTAAATAAATGTTCTTAGGGTTTTTCTTTTTTTACCAAAATCTTCAATTTTGTTTTCTTTGCCGATGTTCTAAGCCCCCCCCCCGAAGAAAGTGCCAATAAGAACAGCTTGCACAAGGAAGTCATCGCCACTTTCGGGTCCTTCAGCCTTCCTTGGCCTTGTGAGGCCCCTTCGAGTTGTCGGCCTGCATCGCCCACTTGGAGGTGACTTGGTGATCCTTGACAAATGATTCTTCTTCCATCCAGACCCAAAACATCCTGAAGCCGCGTTCAAAGTGCACTTCTGCAGCTATGGACATTGGCCTGATCAGCCTCATTTTGAAATCTGTTTTGCTAACATTGGTATGGTGGACAAAAAGAATCAGATAACTTTTTTTAACACTGTGTAACTTTGGTCTCCTTACGAGAACTTTGACTCTGCTTTGCAGCCTCCTTTTCCCTATCCTGAAATTTTTCTCACACCCTGTATGTGCCAAAGGTCGCGAGGTCCCTATTACAACAGGTTCTGACTTGGACGAAGAAGGTCATGGAAATGGACCAAGAGACGACGCACAGCACAGGAGTGTTGAACCTCCCACGTGTGCCTCCAGAGTCAAATAGAGGTTGAAGGCTGCCAGGCCCCGGTTGTGTCAGTCAGAGGTCGTTCGTCATGTTTCATACTTTTTCAACAAAGTTAGCACGAAAATTGAAGTGGGACCCTGTACGTATAAGATCCCGACTGACTACAGGGTGTCTGTCACATAGCTGAACAGCTCAAGATCACGACTTCTTGATGTTGATCAGAAATTGAGGGCTCAATGCAGAGACGGCTTGGGCCACAAATTTGCCGATGCACTGAAGATAGTTGTGTTGCCTTGAAGACGTCCACGGAAAAGTGAAGCTAGATGATGGACACCCTGTATCGGTGGTGAATACATCCAAAGCCACATCGAGCTCCAAATCATCGTTATTCCAAGATGTATACAGCATCATATTTTCAAAGCTGCCTTATTGGGACATCATGAAGAGTGCAGTGATTTCAGAGGGGGTCACAGTCAAATTACCAAAACGCCTTGTGATGTTTGGTGCCCAATATCCATTACTGCCACACCATCTCATACGTCACAGCTGGGTGCTTTGCACAGCAGCATATTTAACCTTGCTGCCTAACAGCACAGAAAGTATGCACAGTAAGCTTTTAAGGCCCGTGCATACCACAGAAAACTGAGGATCTTCCCTCAACTGATGACACTTTTGGTCGAGGACATCTCAGTTTTTCGCAATGCTGACATTTCCCAAGTGCTGCATTTTACGTGCACCACCCTGTACGACGGTTAAGGGAGGTCAGCCAGACAAGGCTCTTATCTCAAAACTGTATTAGCACAATTTTGACCCGGTTCCCTAAAAGAAAGTGCATATTACTGTGCAAAGTTGGGTTCCGGCATCATTAGACTTCAGGTTTCTGACAGTTCCATTATCTAGGAGAGAAATTGCAGTTTCTAAAACTAAGTTTTGCACAAATTTCACTATTGCGAAGTCGAAGCAAGGTTGAGCAACCTTTTTCTGGAATCTTTAATGATGTACAGTTAGATCGCATTACTTGGGCAACAAATAATTTTTGATAACAATTAAACACTTTTTTCTTAACTTTGAAGACTCACAGATTGTTTGTCACGGAAGAATGCAGCAAGGACACAGTGTCTGCTTTTCCAGACACGTGTGACTGTTGGACGTCACAATTGAAATTTCAGTGTCTGCTTTTTTTACCTCCTTTCGTAGAAAAAGTCCAACTTTCAACCCTAGATTTTTTTTTTACTTATGTCCAAATTGTTCCAGTGCTATGTAGAAAATCGTCCGATTTTCACCAAATTATGCTTGTCTGGACGCCCTTTGAAGTCTCGGGTATCTCTGACAGGACAACTCTCAGTTGTGCGAACAAGGGAAATCGAGGAATTGTTCGGGAAGAAATAAATGTTCAAAAATCGTTCGAAAATATCGAACATTCAACTTACCCCATGGTCAAGAGTCGTCCAATTTTTGTCGAGAACTTGTTCATATGCACCTGGAAGTATCCCTTCTGCTCTTCCCGGCACCGTAGAACGGACACTGCTGAGACCAATGGCTACAGGAGGTACCAGACATACGGGAGGTGCAAGTGCTAGAGTCACAAGAGCTAAATGAGCGGGAGGACCCCAAGGACCTTCTGCAAAAGCCCTCCCCACCAACACAACGAAGCTTCAACGTTCGAGTTGACCCAGTTTGATTTGTCAAACGTCTGGCAGCTCTGGGCAAGTAGGTTGAACCCATTGTTATTACTCTGTTCTCTGTGTGACATCACAACCTCAGTGAGGTCAGGACACAGAGAAGAGGCTCAGGTAAATAACAACCTGATTGTTGACCAGTGTGACAATTTGTGCTAACATCAAACTAATCTTGGCCAAATCTAGGGGGTCAAAATCAGCCGTGTCCAACGTGACAGAGGCGAGATACAGCCTTGCTACAGGTCTTTTAAAACATCCTGTAGGCGCGTATTTTCTTAACAACATCCCAGTTGTTGGTAATTAATGCATCATAGGCTATCAAATACCATAGATTCAAACTTCAAGAGTCCCTATCGGACAAGTGCAGATTCTGTGGTAGGGCACGCGAGGAGTTTGCTCACCTCCCGCATGAGTGCACCGCACTCACGAAGGAGCGAGCTGTGCTCAACAAAAATGGAAACACATATGATCCCCAAGGGTTCAGAAGCCTCCTCAGGGCCATCCTGATGGATCATATTGAGGAGGCTATGTCCCCGTGTGGGGTAGAATAAAAAAAAATGTTTAATTTGGTGTAATATGGGCCGTCAACCAGGGGTCGGGAAAAAGTCCTGCATAAGGGCTACTCCGTGTTGGTTTCTCTCAATCTATAGGGATGCCAATACCCAAAAACAAACAAGCATCATAGGCTATGACGACTATGACTATAGTTGTACGATTCATAGCAGTTAGTCTGCCTCTTCTTGTTGAATCACATTTATGACAGATGTCTCCCAATGTCACACCTTTATGAGCAGGGAAAATGTTACAATGAACAATATGTAGCTGCAGCTGATATGTGCTAATAAAGCCACGTTTTAGTACAGGTTTAGGTTACGTTGTTAGATTGGGCAGTCGCGAATAATCTGCTCCTAATGGCAGTTGCAATTTATTCCTCACTCATTGGTTTCCAGACCCTGACTGAGCAGTCGTCATCAACCTTCAGTTGGTACCAAATAAGCCTCAAAATACACAAATTGATGGTCGACACGCACAAAATGTCGAATTCTACTCGTGAGACTTTCCCTAATGTTTTGTCAAAAAATACACTGTGCCCGTATTGATCGCCAATTTGTGTGGCTTGTTTTTGGCCCGACCCATGGGCATCGTGGGCGATGTGACTGACTCAATTGATCGAGACATGGTGTTGTGGCGAATGTCTGAAAGAGACACGAGATGTGCATCTGTGAAAATGGTAAACAGCTTCAGCAGTTTGTGCAACGTCTTTCGAAACAACTTGGGAGTGACATTAATATGATGTGATGGAAAATCACCTGGTTTGAGCTAAAGACTCACGAAGTATCAGTTAGGATCTCATCTAAGAATTCTGCACGTGTGACTCAAAGCTCCTGGTCTTCCTCTTTTGAATGGCCTCTTAAACAGCTTCATAGGAAAATTCTAGCTTCAGGGGAAGTCTAGACTGACCCCATGAGTCTTAAATAACACACTTTCTAAGGTAGCAGAGGAGTTAAGTTTGTGTGATCCAAGTTGAAATATTCCAGTCCATTCATATCACTCAAAACTTTCGTGAACCCTTCAAAAGTCTGACATGACTCAGTAAAACCTGTGTTCTTGTGTCAACCCCTGTTGAAATGAACCACCACGCAGTGATCGAAGCTCATGCCGGAGCTGGTGATGCTGTACGGACGTAAATAGACGGAATCGCCACGAACTTATGTAGTACGGACGGGGGTATCCGAACGACGGCTGCGGGTAGAGAAATTCAGCTATCACGGAGTAAAGAAATTGGCGCCCACTTGTAAAGTAAACACACGCCCGTGGCCTTAGCAGTTACACCCAGACCTCCACCGAGGCAGAGCCATCTATTGGATCCCTGATGAGCAGCTTGGAAGCAGAATGACAGCTTTAGGGTGGGGTGGGGTGTAGAGATGATCAGTCCTCCGTTATTGACGGTAGAATATCCTATAGTACCCGGATTTGAAAACTCAGATCCCCAACAGCACTACTGAAGCTGTCATTCTGCTTCCAAGCTGCTCATCAGGGATCCAATAGAGATGACTCTGCCTCGGTGGAGGTCTGAGCGTAACTACTGAGTCTGTGCCTCACCCTTTCCATGGCATGGCACTTTTCAGTGCAGCATGGACACCAATTTTCTGGACTGCAGCTGTCGTTTGGATACCCCCTTCAGCTGAGCGATGAGCGATCCAGTCTTTTGACTGGTCAAGGAGGACTCATGGAAATGATACTCCTGGCTGACCAATCGTCTTCAGGGACTTCAAGCCCCACTTGGTGCAGTGCAAGACAGCGCAGGAGCTGCACACGGGTTCCTGCAGGAGCTTACAATTGTGGACATGCGCCAGGTCTCCAAGAAGTGGCACGAGCACCTACTCAAGTGTATTCGAGTTGAGGGAGACCATGTTAATTATACGTTCTTGCACCTTATTGATAAGAACAAGCAATTGACACGTAGATCGTGCTGTCGAGCAGCATCAAAGTGTGCCCGGCCCGACTGGCCCGAGGACGGGCGACCCGATCCGACTCTGATATCCACGGCGTTGGCCCCAGCATCTGGTGATCGCCTACGACGAGTATCGGTGTCAGGGATTCTTGAGTCCTGAGCAAACAGTAACAACCTCTCCAATGTAGAGCTGAGCTGGGCTGTGTTGCCTGTGCAGCATCTGCTTGTAGTGATGCTTAGAAGCCGATTTTTCAAGGTTCGAACCGAGCCGAGCTACAAAAAAAGTGGTTCGAGCCGAGCCAGCCGTAAAATCTGCAAAGCTGCACAAATGCACTTGAAGTAACAGCACTGAAGCTGTGATCAGTAGTATTTGACAAAATGTACACAGACACATCGTTGTACTCAGAGACTCTTTACTCATTCTTGTGACTTGTAGTCTCCTAAAAATTTCCATTCAGAAAGCCCAGGATAGCTGTGTCAAATAGTTGCGCTAAATCATATTTTAGTGTACCAGATAAACATCCGGCTCGAACTTTTACGAGTCGAGCCCAACTCGTAGCCGTCACTACTGCTTTGTTCGGAAAAGACTCTTGCACAGGAGGAGCCACAATGCCTAAGTACGTTTCTATATATAAAAACTCGTTACAGTGAGAAGGGCAAGTTTGCTTGGTTGCTCTCTCGTGCACCAGATCCCCCTGGATCAACTACCCACGCGAACCACTTGGACCTAGTTGTACTCCACAACAAGTTGTGAGCGGCCTCTCATCGATCCAGACAATGTACGACCTGGCAGCGCTCGAGGCCGCTGTCGTGGTCGTGGCCAAGCTGGCCCTGGCATATGACTCCGCCATTCTTAGCTGCTGCGTGAAGGTCAGGTCATGATGACATTCACTTAGACTTGCATGGCTGAGCTTTCTTCACAAAAATATTCTACAAAAATTCAAGAATACAGCGATTGTCAGACTTGTGATTGTCTCCGCAGACAAACTCTTGGCGTCGTTGCAGAGTCCCTTGTCGCAGCTGCAGACGGTGGCGGTGGCGTCGCCGAACGTCAAGACGGAGCAATTGTTGATGGCCTCGCCTAGACCACATTCACGGATTACCACTGACATGGAATTAAAAAAAAATCTTGAATAAGCGTCAAATTTGAATGTGTAAGAGTGCTTTTCGAACATATCACTTGAGCAGGCTGAGTGTAACTCTATATTATCAGATGGGCCAGACCAAAGCATGGAAAATTTGGCATTTGGCTGAGAGCATCTTGGATTTGTTACCTAAAGCCAAATGGAGAATATGGTCGTCCTATAATCAAATGGTATTCAAAAGAAAAAGAAATGGTGATTTGGTCGTGTTGAAGAAGACATCGGTGTTGATGATGACAAATCTCGAGAAGAATACAGCGATGAACAATTGTGTGTGCTGTCCCTGAATGCAGGTGTTTCTTCTAAGATGTCCTTCATGCTAAAGCAAGGTTCGACGTATACATTTAGTTTTAGGCGTTTAACAATTTTTGCATTGTCCAAAAAATAGCTATTGAGGGGATCCACATCAAATTGTACACTCCAGTGCGATGTGCGGTACTCATTGCACCGTTGTGAGGAGGATTGGGATGGCTTAAGTGTTGCCATAGACGACAACCTTCAACTAGTAATCTCATTTTCAGTCGACACCATTGCTTGCTACTTTTGAGTCTGAGTCTACAATTTGATCTGGACACCACAGCAGTCAATGCAGGAGGGTCTTAAAGTCCTTACCTCATTTCAGAAGCCTCTGACTCAATACTGTGTTCAGTTACAGGGGAGTTCAAATTTCGTGTCACTGGCACCCAACATTTTTGCCAAATTGGGTTGCACTTTTCCCCAATGTGAGCTAAAAGCTGCTCAAAAGGGTTCCTATTACAGCAAAACAATCATTGCGGCAAATGAACCTAGAGGAAAACAATTTCAATGTGCCTGAGTTCACAATAATTATCCTTCAAAATCATTCCATACCATTGATCCTCGCCAGTGATGTCAGTCCTGATTAGTTATCACAATTTTTCAAGGAAGAAAAAATGTCTCCAAGGACACTTTGTCGATGGAAAACTTCACTCACATCTTGTTGGACTCGCAGCTCTAACACAGGACTTCCACAAATGGACAAGGACTTCATGATCACCCTGTACAGCAGGGAGGGATATCCACACCGAAGTTCTACACCCGCGGAAAAAATATTCTGGTAAGCCCTTTTTCTGGGAAAAGTTTTCTCCAGGACTCCCAAAGTCGATTGCACTTCTTCTCCCACATAGATGTAAGTGTTTTCTCCTCGGCATTTTGAATCGGTATCTTTCAAGTTTTGACACTTTGTTGCCTCCAGGACAAGAAAAGTGGGAAGAGCTGGCTTCAAAGACTCGAAGAGATGAAGAAATCAGGGAGGAGGACCAAAGTCAGCTGATGCTCGGGACATGAGCGGCTCTACCCAGCACTGCATACTGCACTTACAACCATTGCAATAACTTTGTGCGTCTGAACATAAAAGAGTGTTATTAGTCAATGGTTTCGCCCTTCCAGGGTGTCTCTATGGGCGGGCACAGCATTTCCTGGATTGACCAGGAAATGGGGGCAGAAATCTCACAAATCTGACCCAAAAACTGAAAAAAGAGCTTCTCAGATGGCAGCTGGAAGTTGTCATTTCTGGTGTAGCAGCCAAAAAGCATCCAAAAAAACTCCTAACAAGCTTGCAACATGTACTAAAAATAGTGACAAGACAGAGTGAAATTTGATATGGAGTCGTGATATGTGTAAACGTACTCTAAACTGTATATACAGTCGACGCATTTTTTTGCACAAGTCCTGTCAGCGCTCCAATTTCACAAAAACTGAGCTTGTATCTATAGTGAAGGTTGCTAAAAAAGTTACTTTGCTTCAGAGCTGCACTGAGTCTGTTCAATGGAAAGCACTTATGGCAGTTACTTTGGTGCACAGCATTTGACCATCATGGTCATCAGCAGATAGAGCAGAATGACCTGTAGAAAAATCATCTGAGCATCATAAGCAGTGACTTTTATGAGCGTCATTCATTGTAACACAGCTCTGTTTGGAAATTTTGCCGATTTCACCAACAACTAGTTAACTTAAGCTTGTAATCTATGGGATCTGTTTTATAGCTTGATATTAACTGTCTAAGTTAATTTCCCACTGAAACCAAAGGTCAGGAAGTATAGGCCAAAGGCAACGTTGACTTCTGGTGACTGTGCTAAAAGTAACGGATTTCTGTTGAGTGAAATGTGACGACATTCTTGCAAAAATTGACTTGTTAGCCGAAATTGAGGAAAAATCGAATCTCGGCTGCATTGTACTTATGCAGGAGAGTGGCTAAACACCAATCTTAAGCCTATTTTGTCCATCCTTTGTAGTATGCACAGAAAGCGTTTTCCACAACCTGCTAAGGACTCTGCTGAATACCCGGCCGTGTATTCTTCCACCTCACACGCAAGTACAGGGTGTCGCAGGCAAATTCGGTATGCATAATGCTAAGAAGGACGACAGTGGCGGTGCCATTGTCAGGTGGAATTTGGCTCCAGATGGCAGTAACGACAGGGACCCCAGTAAGAAAGATATCCGGATATTTGTGGCACCACCCTGTATGAACAGTGGAAGTCCTCTACTCTAAAAGAATCAGACAGAAGGATTTGAGTCCACTGCAGCAGGATTTACAGCGTCAGCGATGCAGTTATTAAGATCCCTATTGATTAGCATAAATCTTTACTTATTTTAGAAGTTGCTGAATTGACGCGGACAGCAGACTGGATGGGTCACCTGTTATTCCGGCGTACTCCCCGGTGGCCGAGACGCAGCTCTTGTACCTCTGGCCGCACTCGATGGCATAGTCCTTGCTCGCCGTGAACTTGTCGCAGTTCCCCAGGTCGGACACCTCGCCGCACTCGTAGCACTCAAGGGAATGACCTAGACAGACGAGAGACATCGAGGCTGAGCATAATGCAAAGTTTGTCACTGTTTGCATGCTTTTGCACCACTCACCCGAAGTCATCTGCAGGAATATGAAAAAGGTTACTGTGGCCGTTGAGCTGACCCACTTTGCACTTTTCTTGCGACCTCGAATCGAGGCCGACAACTTGCCGTACACGGGACCAGCAGTACTTGTCAGTACTTTATAGAATGTCCTCAGAGCAGGAGAGAGAAGCATTATAAATGAGTGCTACGACTTCCCAACTTCCATGTCCTTCACAGTCGAAAGACGTATCTGTCTGGAGGTTGAAGGACGTAAAAAAAGGAGGTGAAAGGCCTCAGGGTTGCTCGCTCGGACATTGATTTTTCCTATGTTTATTACTAAACTGCGGGCGATTCAGCAGGGCCTTCCCCATAGGGATGTGTCCGATCTAGGAGGCTCGAATTCGAGTTGAACGAACATGGTGTACTTACCGTGTGCGAGGTGAAGCTGCTCGGCATGTTTCGTCAGGGACTGCTGCAGCGTGTACACCTGAGGGTTGATCGTCACCTCCGCCATCAACGAGAACGAGATGGGGGTGGGGGCTGGGGTGTAGTGGATGAGGCATGATCTGAGACGTACCTCATCTCAGGGATTCCTTGAGTTTAAGAATCAGGGTCAATCTGAAAAACTTTCTTGTTTTCACGGTCAGATTGGATCAGATCGAGGATCAATATATATTCGGATCAAATTGGGTGCTTTTTTCTGTTTTTTTTTTTCATCCATGACAGACTATTGACACAAAGTGATCGTCATCGAGTTACCAGCAGAAATGACTCAAGTGCATCAGCCAAAGCAAGGGATCCATCAATTTTTGTCACAATCTTGGAAAACTTTGCCAACTTCGAGGACACCAAGCTTGGAGCCACTGATTCTTTCTCCGGGATTGGTCCAAACCTGACCCCGACACCGGGTGTGCAGTTTAATCCGAGTCCATCCCTTCTCTCCAGCAATCGGGAAATGCGCTGGGTTACATTGAGAGAAACGAGGGAGGAAGAGGGGAAGTCCTTTCTTTCCCTTCTGGCGAAGAGGGGCTTTCCAAAAAGTTGGCCTGGGGCCTTCGTGGCCTCCTCCTTCTCCCCCGTGTATGACGCAGCAGGTAAGACACTTTTACATACGCCTTCGGCCATGCGGCCTCCGCGGCCGGCCAGGTGCGCTGAGCGAGTGAGTGGAGGTCGGGAAAGGCTGCAGAGGTTGTAGGATTGAGCAAGGCCGACGTATCCTTAGTCTATGAAGCAGTGTCACATTTCTCTTCATGATTGGTGCCTCGAGCTATATAAGGAGCACAAAAATGTATGGACACCAAATTGGTACGGTCGACTCGGCAGAGGACTATTTATTGGACGCGCAGTACGAAGAGTACAACAGGAAGGTGAAAAACACTGTTCCTTCCATTGGACCTGCCAAAGTTGGACATGTTTTTCTTTCTGCAAGCACTTTTCTTTCTTTTGCCAAGTTAGGTCAGTGGCGGGGATCTTTAGGAGTCTTGACTTGTTAGTTGAGATCTTTTTAGCGTGTGGTAAAAGTGTTTTAGTGCATCTCGTCTATTCATGGGCCCTATCCTAATGTAGGTTTCGCGGCGACAAAGCAGAAGTTCCGTAACTGCCGTGATTTGATTGCTGAGGAGATCCTGACGTCGATATCGGCCGCGACATCAATGACTACGAACTTGTGTGTTTGTTTGGTGTGCAACTCCAACCAGGCTACAAGAGCTTTCTTTTTATTAGGGGCGCTTACGTAGCACTCACCACTGTGTGTCAGGTGAGTTGGTGTGCCAGACTAAACCTAGGGGAATGCAACAGAGTCTTTATTTGACTGTGCGGTGCGTTGGGCATTATATTTGTTGGATTTAGGCTTTCCTGCTCAAGTCATGGTCGTTTAAAGGCTGATTAATAAGTTCTAGGGCTGATTTTGTATATCATTTAAACCACTGTAACAATAGATTTTTCCAGAAATTTAAATCTCCCGCCAGAACTGCTCCATGGTGGGAGAAAATTTGTAATGAGTTACAAATTACTTGAAAACAATCTAGAACAATGGGAGGATCCAAACAAGCAACCCGGAACTGCGTCATTAGGCTCTTCTTTGATGGGAAGACTTGCATTCAAATGAATGAAATCCTGCAGCTGCTCAAGTCGGGCAAAAACTTTGTGACCAGGACTGTAGCTCAGTTCGAGGAGCTCAGATGCAAGCAAGATCTGCCTAGGAGGAGGGTATGAGCTATTGCCCAAGCTGTTGAGAAAGGATCTCAAAATGTCCAACGATGATTGATTGCCTTCGATGAGTTCAGCTCCTTTCTGAGGTCACCCAGGAAAAGGGATGTGTCGAACGCAAACAACTTAAAAAATGCTTTCTCATCGTTACTGACAAAATCCTCTTTACTGTTGAGGCCAAGATCAACATTCGGAACTACAGGATAGTTTCAGGTGACATTGACTTGTTTGTTGCCCATGGAGGTAGAAGCTGTGATGAGGAGGCAGAAGCCAGCCTCAGTGATGGTTTAGGCCGCCAGGAGCAGGGAGTCCAAGTCCTCGTTGGTGTTGGTGGAAGCACGTGCCAAGATCAGCTCTGATTATTTACAAATCCCGAAAGACTAGCTGCGTCGACCAAACTCTTCTTATAAAAAGAAAAAAAATGACTTATCCTCCAATGTCAAGGCCCTCAAGTCTGCCACAATCTCAGGACGGGATAAAATTCAAATGAAGGCTGTCCGTGTAGCGGTTGATGCCTTTCCACAACGACTTCAGTGAGTTGTCCAGGCCATATCATCAGTGTCATATTAAATAAGCTTTCCGTATTTTACAATAGACAATTTAAAGTATTTTTGGTGAGAAAATTTGAAGCTTAAAAAACCTGGGATATTTTGGCATGATCTTCATCCTCAGAACTTTTTGATAACCTTGTACCTTAAAGAGTGAGTAATTGGTGTGTGAGGCAGAAGTGCTCGTGATGATGGCACATATCAAGGAGATCAAACAAAAAGATTAGCAATTTTTCATCGATTTCTATTGCTCCGATCCCACTGATTGTTGGGATGTTAGGAGGGAATTTTTAATTGCCTATGTTTAATGTGCTGGGGATGACACATCTTCACTTAAATTCCCTGTCCATGATCTGAAAACTTGATCACAAACATCTCGGATGATCATATTTCATTTGTTCCACTTTCTGGCTGCTGGTGAGCTGAAATTCATAGTTTCAAAAAACAACACTTGCTAATGCCACAAGAGTCTCTGTCTGTGCTGCTAATTGTTCTGAATAATGAAAGTTGAAAACGAATGTGAAATTGCAGTTCTGACCATTTCATTGTCTGCCTTGCTGAATGCAGAACAGCCAGAAGCTTGGCACGAATGAAAAGTTGTAGTCAACGAGGTTTGTAACCAAGTTTTAAAACGACTTTATCAGGTCATGGACAGGGAACATCATTATTTAAGTGAAGATGTACATTGCCCAGCAGTTTGAGCATAAAATGGAATAGAATGAGAAGTCTCATGTTCACTGGAAGTTGACTCAAAATATCCCCACAATCAGAAGGATCTAAGCAATAGAAAAGGTTTGGAAAAGACTGAGTGTATACTTTTTTCTACCTAGCAGCATTCTATCTTAAGCACAATTGCGTTAATACACAGTTAAAGTGTATAGTTCATATTTTTTATTGACTCTTCCTCGTCGTTCCATCATGCTGCAGACAGACCTATTCTTCTACATAAACTTTCTATCGCAGGACTTTTGACGTCGTTGTCATCTACCACAGGAGCATTTCATACTTTGTCGTCACCAGGGCCAGGAGCAGAGCCGTGAGCAGCTGGATGGCGTCCATTGCAGACGCCCCGCACAATTCCACGTTGCAGAGATCAGAATTGCAGTGGCAAAGGGTCACCTGATCATTGGGTGATTGAAATGACACACTTATGGAGGATGAAAGACTGAAAAAATGGCACTGACCTGCACATCCACGTTAGATCGTCCTGTCGCCAGCACTACTGCCCTGAGTTCATCATTGCGTTTCTTTTCATCATGCGCATACTTCGTGTTGGTGCAGCCGCGAAAGTACGGCTCTGAAAAGTGTAAGTCTACTGTTATATAGATTACACTCAATGGGCTACCAGTTTTCATTGAAGGTGGTACAATTCCAGGCTCTACTTTGCTAACTTTTCCCCCTCGCTCTACAAAACTAAATTTAGGTTTTTTTCTACTCGTAAGAAGTCACGTCATCGCCACAAAATACTGAATGAGGTACCACAGGATGTGTGATATTGAAGTAGTGAGCGTATGTTGTGTCCAAACGGATATTCGCATGAGCAACCTGGACAAATAACTCAAGTCTAGAGTAGAGTACACTCACGCCGGTCCTTAAGATTACGTGCCACTGGACTCGAATGGATGACTAAACCTAATCACTGGCAAATTCTTGTCCTATAGCGAGCGATTCATAGAGAGAGTACAAACCAGATCTTAAAGTATAAATGGTAATATAATTTACAGAATCTGGAAATGGAGAGAGCGCGAGCAAATCTTACACTTAACTTAAAGATATACGGACAGCAACCGGTCAAACGACTGGTGAACCATGGAATTTGAGCTCGGATTGTATTACTCGTGCCAAATTACAATGCCTGCCCCGTCACCTCACTCTCCGTTGAGTTCGTCGGATTTGCGTCGTAGAATGGTTTCATAGTCTGAGACTTCGTCCAGACGTCCTGTGCAGTCCCGTGGAGGTCGTCGATGCGGGTTCCCCAACGATCGGAAGGTATCTGTTCCTTCCAGCGGGTCCCCAGGGGTCGTCTACGTAGGCATAGGTACCGGTGAAGTTGTCGTCGAAGGTGTAGGAGTTGCTACCGCTTTGAGAGTCAGTGCACCAGTGATCGGTCAGGTGCATGGCAAAGACCAGGGAACAACGCCACTCGTTCCAAAGTACCAGCAGAAAGTACATGAGCTCAATATCCAGTTCACCAGTCTTGACCAGCTTTTATCACTAGAGAGTATTCTCCCCTTTGCTGTCGCGGCGAATCGACGGGACAGTCCCATAGAAAAGAGAGAAGAAGCCCCAAATGGTGCCAAGCACTGTACTCGGGCCACTGTACACTGGACACCGTATGT
>JAAUXU010068006.1_pt1 | contig 24009 bp, 16 predicted proteins | sample 7278151 | NCBI WGS metagenome assembly JAAUXU01 (sample SAMN14350113, study PRJNA611818) | marine sediment metagenome | isolation source: surface marine sediment (1.8m) | place: French Polynesia: Moorea | collected 2018-08 | reverse complement strand
GTGCACTCTATGGGCACTCAATGCTGTGAACCCATGTACTCAAAGTGATGGGCCACTGTCTGGAGGATTCGTTCCATGCAAAAATTCCACTCAAAAATGACTCCACACAGCTTAGGCACTAAGTTTCCTCTCACTCAAATTACTGACGCCAAGGTCTGTAGTTCGTCATGTCAACAGCACGTAAAGAAACAAAACATTGAAGCATTTTTAGGTCACTGAAGTCGCAAGTCTTGGGGTAGAACTCCTCTCCCTCCCCCGAGGGCAAAGAGAATACCCCAAAAAGAGCTCCCTCAAGTACTCCTCAAGTACTCGTCTCATCCTTATGGTCAGTCTGCCACAACGGCAAGTCCCTCAGCGTCCTCAAATTTGAGAACTGTGCTCAAGTTTATCACAACTGTATTTCCATGAACAGCTAGAACTTGGGTTCGAAGAAGCGATTCACTTTCACACTGGGTCGTCCACCTTTCTTGAGTTCGTCCCTCCGCTTCTTTTTCTCGTGATAAGTTTCACTGCTGACTTGTTCTTTCTCATTCTTGATCTTTGTCTTCTCCTCCTTGAGCTCCCATCCAAGATCTGAAAGCTTGATCTGTATCTTGAAAGGTCCTTTGCCAGTCAGGACCTGCGACAACCTTTGCTCATCCTGGGGCAGTTCAAGCATCCTGCTTAACAGGGCGTGCGACTTTCGGCATTCGGACTGGAAGTGATTGACGGAGTACTGCTGCACGTTGCTGCACACGTTCAGATCGGGTTCCAGCGGGTTGGTCAGGTCCAGAAAGTAACTGACCTGACGCTGAAACTTCCTCTCGCTGCGCTTGGGTTGCTTCTGGCCAGAAACGATGCACACGGCGTCACGGCTAAAGTCGAACTCCTCGTAGAAGCGAAAAAATTCGCGGAGGAGTGTCTCGAGGTCCGGAAGCGCATCGTCCAGACACGTGTTCAAGTGGTGCTGGATTCCGGAAACGTCCTTCAAGAAGGAGCAGTCAACTCCGTCCTCGCAGATGACGCGATCCTCCTTCCCTATAACGGAAAGACATGATGACTGAAGCAGCTTGGACTGGTGGCAATCTTACGGAAAGTCCCTTAGGTTGTGACTTTCTAGGTATCCTGGTAAAGGCCGCTGTACTGCATCTCTAGCCTAAAGTGAAGCTTTACCCATGTGACTGTCGGACCACAGAAATCTACTACTACTCTACTCAGTTGACCGCCCGGACACAGTTCTAGTGTAGTTAGAGAGAGGCCCCCAGCATCCTGACATGGTACATGTGCAACCCACAGACACCTCTTTGAGTGTTCACGTGTACGTACTGGCCAATCTGACGAGGTCCCTATAGGGCGGCAGCATCTTGTATTCGGCCTGCAGGAAGAAGATGACGAGCATAGTGAGCTGGAAATTGGTGAAGTACGAAGTGGGCCTGGCGTCTTCGATCAGCCCGTGCTCCCTCGCCCACTTCCTCACCACGAAGACTAGGGGTCTTACACGCGTGTCGAGCTCGCCATAGAGGTAGAGGATCTCGGACATGTAGTAACCAGACCTAAGAATCATCATATTCTCAGTGGTTCTGGGAATAAAAGGAAGGCCAGTCCATGAACAGAACTTACAGACTACCAAAGGTGACGTCGCACTCCAGACCAAGAAGCTGTTGCTGGTACTTAATGATGGGCACCCTGGCTTGGCGAATGTTCTGAACATTCTGGCATCCTGGCAGGAAGCTCAGAATTATGCTCGAGAGCTGGTCGCAGTAGCGCAGAATCTTGCTCCGGCCATTGGTGCTCTCTCCTTTGGCATGGAAAATCAGTCGTGACCTTTCTGGTGCGGACTGCTGAAAGAATGGTCAAGACTAGAGTCAATTGAGGTGGCCACGACTGAATGCAAGCGTGACTGGATGAGAATTTGATCCGCGTATGCAGTTTGTCGATGATAGGTTGCTTTTCTGATTCACCCTGTACACGATGACATACGGGGACAACTCCAGAAAATGGGTTTACTTGCCGAATGCACTTCAGCCGCAGTGTCCAGAACGACCGTCATGTCCAAGTCGCTGCCATTCTTCCCGTAGCTGTTGACGGACGACCCGAAGGGAAGCGCCTCCGCCTTGGGGAACATCCCGTGAAGGGACAACTCGATCTGCTCGCAGGCGAGGAAGCGGATTCGAGAAGAGATGTCAGTCATTTCAGAGGATTGGTAGAAATTCACCATTTGACTACCAAGCTGCAAAAATAATGGTTTCCACGCATTATCAACGACCATATTTCAGTCCTCCAAACTCACCGTGGATCCCCTGTCCGTCCGCTCCATGATCTCCTCGTCGCTGCACGCCTCATTATGGTGCACTGGTAAGTAGACTGGAATGTCGTCCTCCTTGGGCTCCTTGGCCACTTCGCTGCCGCCCAACAGCCACAGGAAGGGCGAGTAAACCGGAATGGACGTCTGGTGGGATCCGTCCAATCGGTGATGGCACCTCTCATAGGCCAGGGATACCGACTCGGTCTTCTCAAACTCAAGCAAGTAGAAGTTCTAGGGGTGTTTAACAGACCATGAAGTTCACGTCACCGATGCTGCACAAACAGAAGTACAAGCCATCCCACACTGGCAGATTTTGGCCATAAGACTTCGCCAGGGATCACACCTGAAGGATGCGTTGCTATGGCAAACTCTTTTCATGCATAGCCAAGTAGCCATCTATTGGTACATCTTGCGTCAACTGCGGCAAGAACTGCAAGTGTAAGAGAAACTTCACTCACCGAAAACGTGGTGTTGTCTGGATTCCTGTGGAAGTGCATGCCTCGGACCTTGCCGAGGACGCGATTGGCGTAGATGAACAGATCCTCGGCCGATGCCTTGGACCTCACCTGGACGAGCAGACTGCGCTTGGCCTCGGCCCGCCTCTCGTCCATGACAGCGCGGAAGGTGCGGTAAGGAGAGTCTCTCAGATCGGGGAAAAGAGGCGGCGCAGACGTGTTGTCTGGCCTCTCCTCGAATAAGTCGTCGCGGATGTTGAAGGTCTTCCGCCGGCAACAGGAGCACGAGGAGAAGGAGGGCGACAACAGGCGGTGGTTACGAAGCCGCAACCACCGCAGACTGCCGCAGCAGCCTCTGCTGGCGCCCCGTTGCCAAAGAAGGGCGGCGGTCATCTTCGGGCAGTGAGTTCCGACTCCATGATCTCGGACAACTCGGTCCAAATCCTCAGCGGCATGAAGAACACATCGGGACTTTCGCCCTTGTTTTGGTTTTCGGCTAGCTGCTACGGCAGCTGCTGTTGCGGCTGCTGTTGGTGCTGTTCTCTCGTCCGCGGCCTGATCAACATCTGCAGTGACGTCACAGAGTGGTAGGCGAAATGTTCAATGACGAAAAAAACCAGCGAATTTGCCCAGGCGTTGGCGGACTCCAACACCACCTCCTTCTTTTCCAAGTGGAAACAGCAGCATGGAGTTCTCTGTGGCATTACACGATCTGATCAAGGCCCTGGAGAAGGGAGGCCGTAACTGTTAAGAACAGGTCCAATTTTTCAACATTGCCTAACTCCTTGTGAGCTTAGTTCGTTCCCTACTCTTACATCGAATGGCTCGTCCTTAAGAGTCTCCCGAGGAGCTGCAGCGACGACTGCCTGGACGACAGCATGTGGATGTTCACCAGCTGGGACTCCTCGCCCAATATTCTACGTCACAGGTTGTTGCTGCCGGCGTGCGTACAGGAAAAGGGGGTGACCAGAGTTGCCGGAAGTCGTAAACAGTGAATGAGGTCAACATTCTTGGCCGTAAATGGAGTGGATTTTCGTCCCCAGATCTCTCGTTGAAAGGTGACATCCGGAACTTCAAAATCCTCAAATCTCGATTCAAGTACAAGCTTTCTTATTAAACTTTCTCTGTTGCCAGGCCAAACTTGAAAAATTTCAAAAAGTTCCGTTTAAAAAACCAATCATTTCATTCAACAGTGAAAAAAGGTATCAAAAAGAAGAGGCTAAGAACGCCTGGGAGAGCTGCCAACTGTTCCAGAAATACCTGCGACGTTGAGAACCCGGTCAATGTATGACTTTAACTTCGGTAAGCTTTAAAAAAGGCTTTGAAAAAGGTCAGGAAAAAGGCCTAACTGGTCAACTCAGATTTTTTGGACCTATTTCAAAAATCCTTTAGCAGCAGTCCATGCTTAATCGTCCAGGCTGAAGACCAGAGAACGTTGTGCGATTAAGCATGGAGGCAAAAAGAAACTGTTAAATGGCTGCTAAAGAGGCTCAGCACAATTAAGTATGGTATAATTGCAGGATTAAGCGCAGAATTTTACTTTATGAATGCAAAACCGGGAGTGCAGCATTTTTCTAGGATTTGACATGGACCACTGACCTTTCGTGGTCATCAATTGAAGGTCTCTCAACATAAGGTCATGAAGAGGTCAACTTTGTCTCGAAATTGACTCTGGGACGAGAACCCACTGTACTAATCATGTAAGTTCGGTTCAGGAAAACTCTTCATCACTGATTTCCAATGTAAAGTGTACAAGTCAAGGTGCTGCTTCACTCTTTCCCAGGTTGGTATGTTGTACAAGGCCACCTTGGTCGCAGTTGCAACGGCGCAAAGGATGGTGGCCGACATCTTGACCGAAGCAAACATCGTGGTCTTAAACAAGAGTGCTTAATCTGAACTTATTTTCATTTGCTCGTATGTTTCTTTTACATATCCTCTGCGCAGAGTGATAAAACTACTCCACATCTTTGAAGTGTCATCTCAGGTTGGTCACATGTGTTTGCACAGTTGTTCCAGGACAAAGAGTCCTTGGAGGAAAGCTCCGTGCACGTTCGTTCATTAAGTTTATCAAGTCCAAGTGTGGCCGCACTACAGAAGACTTGAACGAGAACGCCTCTGGCAACTCTGGCACCTCCACCACCGCCTGCTCGGCCTGCGAGACCGTCAGGCAGAAGCAGGACGACTTCGCAAAACAGAAGAATGTTTCCAAAACACCAAACAGCAAACACTCGCTCCTCTCCGACGTGTTCCTTCAGCTCCGGACTTCTCATGGAGAAAACTTTATCCGTCGACAAAGTCTCGTGACTTCGCCATGGCCAAGAACCCCGGTGATCGGCGCAACGGGGCGCTGCCCTTTCCTCCCGGCCCCAGCCCGGGTCCGTCCCCGGGTCGACTTCCGTCTTTCAAGAAAAAGCGCGACCTTTCGCTCGGAGAGGGGAAGAAAAAGTTCGTGCCCAACCTGAACTTCCAGAGGGTCAAAAGCACGACAACCAAGCCGAGCTCCGAGGCCAAAGAGTCAGAGGGCCAGTCAAAGTCTAGGACACCGAGAGGGGACAATGCAAGGGACTCAAAGTCACGCGGTCGCGCTCGGCCTGAGATCATTCAGACAATGGGCTCCGTCTTTGGCGACGGCCTGTCTTTGGAAGGGAAGAGGCGTGGGGGTGGCGGCGGCGGGAGGATCTCGATCAAGGCCGACCCCGACGGGGTCTCGTCGAGTGCGGCGTTTCCACGGCAGAATCAGAGCAAGCGAGACAGAGAAGAGGAGGAGAGACGGAGAAAGGCGTTACTCAGAGACGACTTCGTGGAGGATGCGGCCGCCGCCGAGGGGCTCTTCGTGCCAGTGCAGCTACCCATGACCGACACGGGCAAAGTCTTTGAAGGAAAAGAGGAGGAAGATGGATTTCCCAAAGGTCTTATCCGAAAGAAGAAGGCCAATAGAATCTTAGACAGTGATGATGAGGACAAAGAGGTAGCTGTGGAGGCCAAGAGTTCCGAGAAGTCTGTGATAGCCCCCGATACGTCCGAGCTGATGCAATCTACAGTTTTCCATGACCTCATCAGTCGCCAGCGTGGGGATCTCTTCTTCATACAGCTGCCGGACCATTTGCCTGGATCAGTCCCCGTGAAGAAAGAGGCGGAGGAGCCAGTGGACGGCGAGGAGACGACGACATCCAAGAAACCCACCTGTCTCCTGGCTGACCTGCCCGAGGGCTTCATGGGCAAGATTGAAGTACGGCGGAGCGGGCGGACCCAGCTCAAGATCGGTCAGAATCGCTTTGATATCGAACTGGGCACTCAGGTTGGATTCCTGCAGGACTTGGTGTCTGTGGAGACGTCCCAGGGAGTCGGGGACATGACAGTACTGGGACACGTGAAACACAGACTCATTGTCACTCCTGACTGGGATGAGCTCCTTCAAGATAATCCTGAAAGCGACTCACTTGAGCCAGGCAAAGATGCCGACATAACTTAGGGAATGTTCTTGCGTCATCTATAAAACAACAATAAAATATAGCGTATTAATATGTCCACTTGCGCCCAAAAGTAGCCATGATCCAAAGCTCAACCCTGAGGAGTGTCAAAGTGGCACTTACTTCATGGTGAGATTCCACTCTCCAATCCACTCCGAGAGGCTGCAGAGCGTCAGCAAAGAGATGTAGCAGCTGTTCCATTGCACTTCATAACTATTCATACGAGTCCTTGAAGTACAAGTACTTGCAGCACAAACGTTGTACCCGTGTTGGTGACGTGGGCACAACTTGAGACGGGCACGTGCACTGCCCGCATTTGTGCACTCTGCACACATTGCCTCTGTGGTGGACTCCACCAGCAATTTAGACAAGCACAGAAACAAAGAAAGCTTTTAGGTACCTGCTTAAAGTCTCATCAAATTTTAAGAAAACTTTTGTTGAATTGCACCAAGTTTTTATTACATTTTTGCAATTTGGCCGAAATGCAGTTGAGGAGAACTGCTGAAATTGCACGTGCTCCAAGTACACTGATTACGTTTTGCATAGCTTCCTGAGAACTACAGTACTTTGGTCTGATATTCTAAGTACCTTGCACAAGAAGTCCTTGGCCTTGGTCCAAACACCATCTCTTTCACAGTCACTCATCATAGTTTAGGGTCTGGTCAAGGTGTCTCCATTAGAAGCGTCTCCTTTGGGCCACGAAATCTTTCATCCATTCACTCCAAGAGGCCAAGTTGTCCTTCGCCCTTCATCCCCATGTCGGTTTCATCTGGTGCGCCACAAACAAGCGCCACCTCGACGCAGGAGAGGATGTGACCGGCGGCCACAAGTCCTCCTTGGCCGTGGTTTTTCTACATAACTTAACAAGCTGGAAGGCTCTGGACTGAGCTATAAACACTTTATTTTCAATTTCATACTGTTCAGCATGTGGAAAGGTACTGAACAGGTGAACGATATCAGAATGAGTCAGGATCGGAGAGATATCGGAGTTCAGTGAGCTACTGAGATCGATTCTATCGTCGCCTCACGTGCTGTTGATTACGGTCAGGAAGATGAACAATTTCGTTGTCTTCTTCACAGGGCTAATTTACAATGCTGACGTAACATCTTTATAACTTTAAAGGGGACCCCAAAACTGATCAGTTCTTCACTTCATTTGACTCACACAACCTCAAATGGAGTCTTGTAACAAATCTAGCACGCAGAAAGAGATTGAAATTTTTGGTCTAGTCTAATAATATACTTTTATCAAGTACACATCGTCTGTCCGTCTTGTAGCACTATATTTTCCTAGTTTGACTGAGCTGATCTGACCCGTCCTCGGCCTCATATTGTCCTCGGACTGTCGGACAATGCAAGGCCAAGGACGGGTCAAATCGGCTCGGTCAAAAATACAGTGCTACATTTCGGCAATACATAGTTAATATATAGAACCATGTCAGCAACCACTGTTGGAGTTTTATTTCTATCTGATATCCGATATGCTACAGTAGCTCGTTAACTTACTTGCCGTGCGGTAACTTACTTGCCGGGTGGGCAGTAAGCACGAGCAGCAAATATACTTATGCATGCATTGTACGTCATAAATGTTGGCAAGAGTATTTTTTTAAAAATTAGTTCCCCCTCCTCCATCATGTGATGGACGCTAAATCACTAATGTTTCTAGGTCAAAAAATGTTTCACTCGTATCTATGCGTGTTAGTTGCACATTATACTGAGTAAAATACTAGTCTTGTCGCTACATCATTCTTATAGTAGTGTGTAAGTACGTACAGCGTGTACGTAGTACAGTATTTGATTGTACATAGAGTCTGCTTGCGTGTGGGCACGCGCGCAATGCTTAAAACTCATCAATAGCGTCATTGGGGTTTGTCGTCATCCTCCTCTCCATGGTCCACGCGTAGCCCTGCTCGGCTCGGTCCGATGCCGCCACCACCTTGTAGCCCATGTTGCCCATGAGATTGAGGACTTTCACCGTCGAGAGCTTCACCCTGGTCTCCTCAGCCCTCAGCTGGTTGATGCGTCCGTAGTTCCTGTTCAGCGCCGTCTCCACGTCGTATGGCAACTCCCCGATCAGGGTCGCGAAGTTGGAGTCCACGGAGTCTGCCTTCAGCAAGACGTAGCCGGCGAAGAAGTCTTGTTCCTGCGGCTGGTGCACTCTGCGAGAGGGATCGTATTGGTCGTCGTCATCATCGTAGCTGTAGCCTTCCCTGCCCTGGCGAAGTCCGCTGTTGTATCTGTTGCTGTAGTAAGCGTCGTCCCTCCTGTTGGCGTCGTAGCCATGGGCGGCTGGATTGTAACCGTAAGGATTTCCATTGTGTCTGACGACGTCCGGTTCCTCCCGGGCCAGTGACAACTCCTTTTTGTCGAAAAGGAAGTCGTCGTAGTGAGCGAGACACTCGATGGTGAGGTAGCCATCCTTGAAGAGTTCTTCTGCCACGTCGGTCAACTTGCCGATCAGAGTGGCCTGCTTGCCCTCAATGTGAGCTGCGTCCACCCTTCCTCCCAAAATCTCGGTGAAGTTCCTTCCCTGGACGACTAAAGACAGCTTGGGCGAGGGGATGGCTCCACGTGACACGCAGGCCACAGTCACGTCCTCCCCCGGAGCGGCCACAGACAAGTGGCTGTTTTGCTCACCGTCTCTCTTCTTGATAAGCAGCTCGTGGTCGCGGGAATTCACCACGGATACGATGGACTCTCCCAGCTTCTTGTAGTGTCTCAGTTTGCCGTACCCATTGTCGCGGACGGACGTCACCTCGCAGCCAAAGGTCATGTTGGAGTCGCGGAACTCGGTGAGTGTCACCGTGAGGTGCTCGTGGTCGGCGGAGACGTCGTCGGTCTGGATGAACGGGTAGACCGATTTCTCCTTGGTACCGGAGGTGACGCTCAGGTGGAAAATCTTGGTGCGGAAGCCTGAGTACGCCACGAACCAGTCGATCTCGCGGATGCTCTCGGTGCGATACTTGACGTAGTGGCACGTCAGCGTAGCCGGACGGTTCACGATGAGCACGACGCTGTCCACGCTGACTGGCGACGGGCCGAAGCGCAAACCCTGCGCGGAGGGAAAGACCGACGCCAACAAGATCAATAAGAGCTTCATCGTCACCATCGTCAAGTCTGACTTAGCAGTGACTACTTTTTCCGTCGTATCGTTGCTGGGCGCGCTCGCTCCGACTTTGAGCGTGGAATCCCAGCTTTCTTGAGACAAGAACATGAGCTTCGAGGCTACGGACGACGAAGCAGATAATCATCTTCCTCCCGCCCTCCCAAGGCCAAGTTGTGGAGGTGCAAGCGCACTTTGTCAGTCACCCAGTTAACGAGAAAGCAGCGACGAACGACGACGCGCACCTTGACGTCTGGAGGTGGGAGAGCGAGGACGACCGAGACGACGACGACGACGACGACGATGACGACAAAGACATAGACGACATTTTTCTCTCCCCCTCTCAACTTGGCACCGGACGAGCATCTTTCAGTCGTGCAAGTGAAAATGTCGCTTTCTCAGAAGTGGGCGGACAAAAAGGAGGGCTGCAAGATGCCCCTGAAAGACAGCGAGTCCGATGAATGCATCCACACTCACGCGGCCATGTGCGATGTGCCTCGTCATCACTTTGGCCATCGGTACCGAGAAGGTGTCCACAGTCGAGTCTTGACTTAGCCAACGGCAACAACTTCGCCAAGTCCAGAGGTGCAATCGAGACTTTCTCCGCTCAGCCGTAGCAAGTAGAAACGTTACAAGTGAAGAAAACACTCACTGACGCGTTCTTCGTCTTCAACGCGCTCGTCTCCTCGTGCATCCTCCTTACGCAGATCGTTTAGAGGGTCAAAATGAGTGAACTGCGCATGCATGAGGATGGTTGCACATCTCAGTGTTCGTCATTATCAACAATTAACAATCAACATTATCTTACTGTTGGCTCATAGTGTATCCCTGTGGACTGCATGAGATAGGTCCACAAGTGAGGTTGAAGCCTCGCTTATTCTTTGCGGAGGATACACAATTGTCCTACAGACTCGCGTCATCTCTTGGAGCAGGTTTGCCATGTCCGAATCGCGACATAAGGACTTTTTTGCGGCTCACACTGTTCTCAGCTGCCACGGACCTCGCGTGAAGGGCGACAGAGATGAGAGTTCACAGACCTCCCGCAGGGGATGAGGGAGGAGGTCAGGCACAAGTTGAGCTTCGTCACGAACTCAAGCTATGAACATTATATGTACTAGACAAGGACTGAAAACAACTGCAGTGGTTCCCGCATGTACTGCAAAACACCCTTAATAGAGACAGGCTTATCAGAGATTTTCACTTAACAAGAAGTGCAAAAAATGACTGCATAAATTATTACTCTTATTAGAGACAATATGGATGATAGAGACAGAAACTGCCCACAATATGTTACAAAAAATTAGATCTTTACTTCTTTTTATACACAAACTCACCCTGTGCAAAGAGGGTTTGAGGACTTCTCCTTGCTTTGCACCCTTGAACTAAAGCTGTAGCAAAGTCTCAGTCACACAAAGTACTCCAGAACACTTTTTCTCTGTCATTGCTGGTGAATAAATATGTCTTTTGCCAATTTACAGCTTTTTCTGTCTGTTGGACAATGTTTTTTATTAACACAGTTATTAGAGACACATGTTCATTAGACAAAACTCACAGTCCCAAAGTGTCTCTTTTAAGCGTGTTCCTCTTTTGGACGTGACGACATTCAGCTGACGCTGACACCTGCCTTTGGCCCCGACTCTTGACTACATAAAATGCTTTGGGCATACCAATACTTTTGTATTTTTGAAAAAGTTGGAAAAACAATCTTTATTTCTTCCTTTTCCCCAGAAAATTAGTCATGCCCAACCAAACGTGGAAAAAGTCTGATTGATGACTGCTTTACATTCTCCATGAGATACTTGTCTATCCATCTAGTGTGCCAAGCGGTGGTAGTGATGGTCGGGTCTGGACTCGAGCCATGTCAAGTCGGGTTTTTTGCTGATCCGGAGGTGAGCCAGATTCGAAGGGCTCAAACCTGGCCCGGAGTCAGATTCCAATGTTCCAAGAGTAACACGTACCTAAGAGAGAGTACGTACCTAAGAAAATCAACCCTTTTGTTGTTGGACTTCTTGTCTCTTGACTTTTACTTGTGACACTATACAGTACAGACAGACATGAGCACAGACCCCCCATGCCCCCTTTTTTTTTGGGGGGGGGGGGGGGTGTACAGCCTTCCCTGTCCACTACATAGAGATGTTCATTACACAAGATTGCACTAATTTTTAAAATCAGGAAATTCTTGAGGGTCTACCTTCAATTATCACTAACATTTAAAAAGTTTATAGCAAAACGAAATATATAATTAACATGATATTTGTATTGGTCTCAGATCTGTGTAAAGACAAAAGATTAGTCTATTAGTCTACTAGTCCATTAGACAGAAGACATAGTATTAAGTGTTGAACACAGGTATGTGTGTGGCTTGGTGAAACGACTGTCATTAAGGGAGTTATGAACAATTCAATATCAAAAGTTATTGACCCACTTGAGACCACTAATGTTGCACATACAGCTATGAGAGGATGACAAGAGCCCTCCTAATATCAATGCTGAGCTCAAATCAGTTCCTTGGAACCTAGAGAAGTGAAAGCAGACCAAAGTTGTGTCATTTCTAATGGTGAGGGCAAGTCTGAGTGCACACTTGACTTATCATTATTTTTTGGGTCATGAATTGTTGTCAGAGGTTATAAACTTACTTAAAAACTTACTTAAAATCAGTTCCTTGGCACCAGGAGAGATGTAAGCCAAACAAAGTTGTTTCGTTTCTACTGAACACAAGTCTGGGTGCACATTTATTAGGGAAAACACTTTTTCTTAGGTTTCTGTCTGGAGACCATTGTCGACAGGAAAATGCATACCAATCCCATTGAACAGCATCAACTCCCTCAGGCCCAGCCACGTCAACGTCTTGGTGTGCCTGGCTGTCGTGGGCGTCCTCTTGCTGATCACGACGGAGTGCACACATCTCAAAGCAGGAACTCCTGCTCCCTCAGTCTGGCATAGAGTGTAGTGTTCCACGTCCGACTGCGCCGTGACCAACAGCAGGTTGGAGGAGAAAGCTCCGGACCAGTTGCCCGACTATTTCTCAAATGTTGATAAAAATGACTCCTACAAATCTAATTTGTCACGCACATTCTCGATTCCTGCGCTGTTTAGTGCGACTGTGTTAAAAAGCACCACTTAATGGCCCGGAACACTTTTTTGCCCACTCCAGCAGATCTTGGGACACAGAACTGTGCACTCTTTGACCACTGCACAGTTATGTAAGGAATTAGTGTTGTTCACTTTCTTTCCATCATCAACAGGCACTTTAGAAGAATTTTTTGAGCGCCGGCACAATATTTTAATTCTTTGGTCTGAAATTTTGAAAAGAAGAATGCGTGCGACATCGTACGAACTCCCTCTCCAAAAAGTACTGGGTGTAACAGCGAAAATGTTCACACGGTGCTTGTAGAAAGTAAGCATAGGAACCGATTTTGACTCTAATCGGCAGATGTTGACTCAAAATGGCTCAGGTTGCGAGTTGTTGCCTCGGAACGCCCCGACTCGGGCCTGACTCGGACCAAAAGTCCTTAAGACTCGGCTCGACTCGTTCCAGCCCGACTCGTTGGCATCACTAAGTCGTTTTCACTGTTCTTGTGCAGATTGACGATCTGATTAGTTGTGGCTCATAAGTTCGATTAGTCTTTACTCCGTTGTTCGAGGCCAGATCTTTAGGTGAATCAAATAATTGTCCGCTCCGTACTAACAAGTGATCGTAAAAAATTGGAAGAAAGATCATGAAAAACCTAACAAATCACGTAGCACGTATAAATATTTGCAAAATATTTGTGCCTTTTTTCAAAAATTTGATCGATTTTCAACGTTTATGCAACAAGCTGCAAATCTGAGCAGGGGTACAATTTGTGTAAACATCCACACGTGAAGCTAAATCTATCACATATTGTACGGAGTACATTATGACGACCCTCGAGCTGCGACACAAAGCATCGCAACATGCAAAAGGTCACAGAAGTTCTTCGGTAAGATCGTTGGCCTCCTTCCTGGAGGACGGGAAGCAGCAGAAGAGAGACAACTGAATGACGGCCAGGACACAGCCGACCATATTGGGGTACTGCACGAACGGGTCGCCGATGAGCGCTCCGAACACCCACCATTGCGCAGTCACGCCGAACGTCATCACGATAAAGCCGAAGGGAAGCACCTCCGTGCTGTGCCGGCGCACGACCGTCTTGACCGACACCAAAGGCGCGGAGCAGAAACAGATGGACGCGGCGGACGCTAGCCAGCCCAGGAGGATCTTCCTATCAGCGCTGTCGAGATGCCAGAGCGTCAGGAGCAGAAGCGTGTATGTGGTGGCTGCTGCCAATGTCTGGCGCACATGAGTCTTCACCAACGGCATGGCCAACAGGTAGAAGCAGAGGATGTAGGACGCCTGCAGGCCGAGGCCCAGGCTGTTGACTAACACGATCGTCGGCTCCTCTCTCAACACGCCGTACGTCGTCCAGATGGCGCAACTTAGCGCGCCGGCCACGAAGGGCAGTCCCGAGGCGTCGCCGGTTGTGCCCTTGCGCCAGAACAGCAGGCACTGCTGCGCACCGGCCAGGAATTGAAACACCGAAGTCACGGTGGCGGTGATCCTAAGCCAGCTGATCACGGCATCGCCGTCTGCGGCGAGACTGGGAGCCATCACTTCAGCTACTTCAAGTCCACCATCTTCAATGTGTCCCACTCTTGCTATGGGAGCGCACGTAGCACCCGACACACATGAACGCTAATGGACAGGGGTGTCAAACACTTGTTCTTCCCACCTCCGGAACAATGAGAAAGTAGAAATCAGTAGAACAAGTGCAACTCTTAATGGGCCCATGGGTAATCGTGGTATCAAGATACAACTATGATCAAGCAACCGACAGATTGCACAGGTCCCTAATGACCCTTAAGCGTGACGAGCACCTGTACGTCCACTTTGCACCTGCACCAGCCTGAGGGATTGCGACCCGGGGTCCACCTGAGTCAAGAGTCCTGATGCAGGTTGTTTATTGACTTTCAAAGCTGCAAAACGTCCCATGGACAGAGGACTCCGGTTATAAGATTCGCTCACAGAGTCCGTTTTCCTGAGTCCGCAAATCACTGAGTCTATAAAATACGTGGGATCAGACGTCAGCTTCTTTGCTCATAAAGTCGCTTTTTCCGGTTGAAATGACCCTTTTCACTGGCAAAATGGAACTAAGACTTTTTCACTGAAAAAGTCAACTTCTGTCCGGATCCAGCTGTTCACTCAAGGATTTTGTTCAGTGCATTTAGAGAAGATGAGGAGGCCGAGTGACTGCCCAAGCTGGGATTTTGGGTGTCCTGGGGCAAGGATTTTTGTCTTCTTCCTGTCTGGATTGTCCTGGTTGAGTTCGTCACTCCTCCGTACATGACAGCAGAAACACCCCGACCGCAACCCGCTGGTATCAGCGGAGTCTACTGTACACGGCCCAAGGAACATTTGGAGCGAGAGGCCCGCAACCTCGACACGTAGTTGTCTGCGGACCCCTGTCTTCATTGAGCAGGCGAGAATTGACATCAATATTGTTCTAAATACATTCTCTACTCCTGCAGGCACAAGTTTGTGGCCTTCGAGAGGTTGAGACTGTCAAGTAGCGTCTCCTACCAGAACCGACCAGGGTTTCGTCCCTCTCGTTCAAACGTATGAAGATCCTTCCTCACAGTGCTGATTTTTCATGCAAAAAGCCTATGCGAATCAGACTGCTACATGAATCAAAAATCTCAGTCCGAATCTGATTCATATAAGCGCGTTCCACTGTGCTTCTCACCCTCAGTACGATTGTTTAAGTTGTTGCATTACAGTATCACTAGCTCTGGACTCTAAGAATTGCACTACACAGCTCACTACGATATTGAATCTCAGTGGTGTCTGTACAAAAAAGCAGGCACGCACTTTGGGACAGGTTGTGTCGTCAGCTCAGAAGTCAAATTCAGAAATTTTTGAAATAAGGGCATAAAGTACATCTATTTGGCCCTTCATAACCTAACTGAGCTCATCACGAAAAGTGGGCAAATTGTCAGAGTTTTTTGCAAGTGCTCTGTAGCAGCAAAATTGTACACATGCATTGTTACTGCTGCAGATCTGCTTACAATGCAAGCAAAGGTGACAAAAATGTTTAGAAACTTAAAAATCTGTTGTATATAATTTTATTGCAAGGGAAAAGGCTGGTGGTGGTGATGTATTATGACTGCATATCGCTCAGCAGAAACTCAGTAAAGGGAAATGTATTGAGGTAGCCACTTAGTCAACATGATTTTAAATCGCTAACATTCACAAACGTTTCTCAGTGTTAAGCAAGCACAGTTGTTTAAGTTTAGGCAAGTTTGGCATTTTGTTAGGCTGATTTTGTCACGTGAGGTCACATACTAAAGTCAAAGATTTTGTGTTAGTGAAAAATCTTTGACCTCCTCGGTTAGATCTGACCTCATCCAGTACCTTGTTTTCATAGATGCTGAGAAATTTCGCTTTTATGAACTTTTTCGATTTCATGCCTCCTTCTACCCGAAAATTTAACCTTGTTGACCTCAATGTGACCATTGTGACCTCAATGCAATGACCTTACTTTGGCCTTTTGACCTCCATGCACGACCTCAAATGACCTCTGAGGACAGATTTGACCCTTCTCTGACCTTCCCTGGATGAAAAGACAGCTCCATGTCAAATTTGGTCCAGATCCATTTTGTGGTTGGGCAGTGCACAGAGGACAAAGATGACCAAAAAACCATTTTTTGGGCGAGCTCAACACTTTGCCCCTGAGTCTGCTTTAGACTGAGGTCAGGTATGAAACGAGTCCACAACTGTCTCACTCCTTCAGTATAACTTCATCTTTCAGCGCCACACAAGATACTTCGGCAGGTAAGATCATAAAATTTGAATTAGTATTCTATTGTGTGATTTGTGTCAGCTGTTGAAAATCTGGAAAACTTCTTCCACTGTAAAATTTTCACTTTTGTGGGTTTTTTTGTATTTTTTAACAGAATTGTGCCAAATACGTATGTGGAATTTGCTGCATAAAAATGGCGGTGAGAAGTCCTTGAGTATCTTCAGTGATCTGGGCCGATTTTGACCAAACTTGAATCGAATGTAGAAGAGATTCGCAATGTGAAGCCCAAAATTTTGGCGCTTATTTCAGTCAGGTAGATGCTGATGACTGCGCCAGGCCCAACTATCAAAGAAGGAGGGTCCTTCTATTGTTCTGTCCCACACATCGTTTTCGACACTGAAAACGATCGGACTGCGACCAACAGCTGGAACAGTTTGTCTGCCAAAGTGCCAGAACTGAAGTGTTTAGCCTCTCTGACCTTAGTGGAGTTGGAGGCCACGCGATCCATGATGACGTCGACACAAGCAGCACTGAAGGATGAAGAAAGTCTAGGCTCCTTGACGGTCAAGGGCAGACTGGCGTCGCCGGCTCCCGGCCGGCCAGTCATTCGAACTTCGACTGCGCGTACAGATTCAAATCACGGTGATTCTACCACAAATCTAAACAAAAGAAGTTGACTTTGAGCTCTCGGCGACCCAACTCGGTCAGACAGTTGGCGCATGTACAAATCATCCGTTGTCTGGAACGCTGCGCAGACATTTAACGATACTTTAACTTTTTACAAGAAAACGACGAGTTTCCATGTCCAAATACATCAGCACCGGCTGTTGACTCACTAACCTGTTTGTAGTCCTCTCTTGTCCACTCAGTCCTGGAAATAGTCCATACTTCTCCGGACGATTGTTACAGGCAGTGCACGTCTTACAGGAAGTTGACAGGTGTCCCATGGGCACGGGACTCTGCCCTGTCAGTTGTGACGTCTTCAGCGATGACATCCGCAAGAGCTCCTGGTGGCAACACCAAACTTAGTCTTGCTCTGAGGCCAGAAACCGCTCTCCGGACTATCAAAGCGCGGAGAGGTCAACCAGCCCAAGAGAGCTGTCAACGCCCCTTGAGGTCATTCTGAGGTCACTTGCCAGAGTCTCAGGCCTCATGTTGTACACACGATGGAGCGTTGGACAAACACATTTCCCTCCAGAGAGTAAATGATCGGGGAAATATTCCGAAAATCGTGCGTTAATATTCATCCAGCACAGCTATTTCCAAAAGGCCGAGCTGCCTACATTGGCCTAACTGTCTATGACTTATGTAGTAAATGACCAAATGATTTGACCAAATGAAAATGACTTTGCCACTTCTTAGGTTGTCGTTACAATCTTGAGGATGGATCGCGGGTTCGCGGGCTGCATCCTGAATGTTCCTGGCATGAGTGACGCGTCTTTCCGTCATTTATGATTTCTTTAAACTCACAATTGCCACTTTCCTCTGATCAGGAGCTTCTCTTGGCTGAACTGGCAATCCTGACCGTTCAAGTGTCTTTAAGTGTTGTAAACTTCATCTGCGTCTCTTCGTGGACATGAGGATCGTCCATGTCTTGTTCAGGTGTGACGTTCACAACACCATCGCTTTGTGACCTGGTCCTGTTCTCCTCAAGCGCCGCCTTCCGCACCCTCGTCACCAGGTTGGACGAGACCCCCGAGACCTGCAGCTTGTCCGCTGGACGAAGCGTCAACTTATGTTTAGTCTGTAACTCTGTTCTACGCAGCAAAACACGTATCTCACATCTCCCTCACGCTCTCGTTGTTTTGGCACGAGAAAAAGCAGTCCTGCCAAGGCCATCTTCGCCTTGAAGGATTCTCGTGAGTGCCGCAGAAAGACCAGCTCGAAAACGTCATTTTCTTTTTTGTTTTTTTTTTGGAAAAGTAATATTTTTTGGCCTTCGGCCCAATTATCTAGATTTTTCTAGAAACATTATTTTATCGGCCATTTTCTATGGCCATTTTTACCCAATCCTTCTCAGGAATCCTTCTGTGGTCACATAGAATGGTGATGACAACGACGAGGACTTGTGCGTATTGAGAATGTATTTTTTCAACTCAGTGTAGTACAGTATGTACAGTCGTAAAGGGGAGATTTAAACTTAAAAGGACTATAACTTTTCTTGTACACCCTTTAACAAAACATATACGTATATATATAGCAGTACTTTTCGTTTCTTGTACGAGCTCTGGTCACCAAAATTCTTAAGACTTTGCGGCAATTTCTTTTGAGGCAGTGGCGGAGCTCCCTGCTCCAGAGCCTCCACGATTTCTCTGCTCGTTTCTGCTGACCTTTCCAGCCTTTGGCAGTCCAGCGGCCTGACCCGCGGGGGCGTGCGGGATCACCCGGGTCACGTTCCCCACTGCTTTGGTTCGACCCTCGCGGAAAACCAATCGCTGGCCGACCTTGAGGAACTCCGGATGCTTGACGAAGCGGAAGTGCACAGAGGCTTTGTCGCCAGTCCGCAAGCACTCGGCGTTCATCCCGATGATGGACGCAGTTTGTCGAATGGAGCCACAGTGAACCATGGCCTGGTACCTGCAACAGACGACGACGTGTGTGACAAGTGATTGGCGAATGGAATGGCAAAGTTATGATGCTGAAGTGAAGGTTGATAAGTAGTCAGCAGGAAGAGGTAGGTGTTACCTTGTGGCTATTGTGGTGGGATGGTGCAAGACCATGATGTCGCCCTCGAACTCCCAGCAGGCCTTGGGCGCCAGCTTCGGCGATACCATGACCATCCCTTTTCTTATTTGTGACCGCTTAATCTTCTTAAGCGCGAATGAGGCCGTCTGCCCGGAGCGCACCTCGGACACGGGCATGCGCTTGCGGTGGATGCTCTTGACGGCGATGGGGGCGAAGTGGCCCAGAGGGTCCGGGCCCAGCAACAGGGTATCGTTGAGCCGGATGGTGCCTCGCAAGTTTGTCCCGGAGACTACAGTTCCGACGCCAGGTACTGAGTACGTATCGTCGATCTGGAACTCGGCTGGATCGGCGTCTGTATTGGGGGTCCGGTTAGATAACAGGTTCATGAACATCTTTAACAGATCCAAGTTCTCCCCGGTGACATTTGAGACCTGAGGAAGAAAGAAGGATCAAATGACGTTGGTCAACTCATGGGGGCCATCGAAATTACCTGAAAGATGGGACACAGCCTCTCCGAGACGAACTTCGTAGCTGAGAGGACGACATCATCCTTGGTCTTGACCATGACTGGGTATTTTCTACAGCCTTGAGAGCGCAGGATTCGCACCAGCAGTTTCAACGTGTCCTGAAGAATGTTGGCGGGACACATGTCGATCTTGGTGACGACAACAAACACCGGGACTGAGAGTGCCAGGGCCAAGCCCAGGTGCTCCTTCGTCATTCCCACGATGCCGGCGTTGGCACCGACCATCAACATGCCTGGAAAAGTGGTTCAAGTGCTACTTCATAAAATGCATCTCTTCGAGTTGCGCGTGAGAAGAAGTAGCCCTGTAGACCAAGTAGTACAGGGTGCAGTCGAAGTAGCCGTAATCGTCACTCGCAGCTTAGAATGACGGTAGCAGTGACTGAATGTGTCCCATCACTTTAGAAGCAACAGAGACTCTGTGCTTAATATACATGAATTTTAGCTTTTAAAAGTTAAAGACTCATGCTGAAGTTGAATTGAGACCTAAATGAACACTGCTTTTGCTCCAAAAAGACACCTCTAAAGTGACAGCAAACAAAATAAGCTTGAAGTCAATATTCAAACTTGCTCTCGCTTCAACTTTTTTAACCCGTTTACTTAAGAAAATTATACCTAAACAAATTTTAAAATATTTGACGTGAAAGTGATGCGTTAAGATGTCATCTCAACTAACTTGACGCAGGTGCCCCCATATAATGTATACCGGTCAGGTACATTTCTGAACTGATCCTTACCAAAGTCCGGCGCGTGTCCGGTCATCCCAAACACCGTGGTCTTGAGGTACTTCTCGTGTCCGGCGAGATCGATAAAGGTGATGACTTTGGAGCTTTGCTCGCAAACTCTCACCCAGTCGAGATTCCCATGCTCCGGGCGGTTGACAACGCGTCCGGCGCTGTCAAAACCCAGGATGTCGTTGCCCACGGAGCTGGTGCGACCGCTCTCGGCCTCGTGTTTGTGGCGGAACAGCTTCTGGCGAGCGAAGCCCCTCCCGTTGTCCAGTTCTCCATGTGTCAGCACGCCTAACAGCGTGGACTTGCCGGCGTCCACGTTGCCCACGACTGCGATCCGGATCTCCATGAAATCCTTCTCCTCGTAGCGCCGTCGCACCAGATACTGCGCGGTAAAGCGTCCCTCCTCCGACTCACCTACTGTCTTCTCCCTCAGTAAGACGATCTCGGCTCCCAACGCGGTATCCGCGATCGACTCCAGGGTGGCCACGGACGCGGCCATCTCCCCGCGGTTGAGGCCTCGAACGGCGTCGGCAGAACCGCCTTCCTCATCGATCAGGGGAACACCCACATCATAGATGCACTCCCCTCGACCGTCCTCGACCATTGAACGAAGGCGCCCGGTAAGTAGGTCGAACTCTCGCTCTCCCGGTGACACTAGTGCATCGGAGCCCGAGATCATACTAAGATCGACTTCGCCCGAGGACGCGAGGTCCGGCGCCGTCAGCTGAGTTGTCCGGACATTCGAAGCGGGCGTGCCCACGGCCGCTGGGACGCCGGCGTCCACCAAGTGAGCCATGACAGATCTATTGAAAGCAGCAGCCACTAGCGCATCAGAACTGGTTGACGTTGACTCCAACGTTGACTGCGACCTTACCGATATTTATCACTTTTGCCACGCTCACGACATTCGAGGCTGCGATGGCGTAACCGTTGAGACACTCGCAATCTCCTTGGTGTTGAGCTCGAAAGTGCAGCTGCCTGGTGTCGTCACGATCGCTGTTTATGTCGTGACTGTCGTCGTGTCGCCACTCGCCAACTCCAGGAGGAATGTTTTGAAACTTGCATGAGCCAGCGTTGCCAAGCAGCGGGAGTGAGAAGAAGGCCCACAGCGAGTCGGTGGCGACCACCAGGGTCTCGTGCGCCGGGGACGATCACGTCCAGGGTGATCCAACTATCAGTTTTGCCCCAAGACTGAACATCATTTGTCTATGATAAGACTTGTTCTGTGCGAATCATATGAGCAAAAAGTATGCGTACGACTTTGAATCACTTGTTGACCTGCTGTGAGCGCAATGGCGTCCACAGCTGTGTCGTGCCGCAGCTCAGGGACGTCCAGGAACTGCTCCAAGGTGGTCTCCGTGATGAGGATTGCACTTTTCTGATTTCTACAGGGTTGCTCATGAGTGGCGCATTGTGGCTTTGGTCTCTCTCCAGAGGTTTGGTGACATAAATGACCGGTCATGACACAATCTGACTCGACGATTGGCCGCACCCGAAGAACTTCTTCCCCGAGGTGGTGACGTCCGGGTACTTGTAGAAAATGAGGACAGACAGGGCTGTCAAGGTCAATCAAGTTGACTTGGGCAAAATATGTTGTAACTTTGGTACGAGGACCAAAGAACGTGGGGTTTTCGGGCGATTTAGACATGTCCAAGGTCTGTTACATATGTTATGCGCCTCAACAGTTGCAGGGAGCTCGTGAGTCGTTTGTAAATTAATATTCTCCAATCCAGTCGAATCCAGTCCTTATAAAAGTTATACTTTTAAAAAACCTTCGAGCATTTAGTTGTGGAAGTTCTTGGACCCTGGAATTGTGCAAAATCGCCAACTTTTCAACTCCAGTCCTAAATATAAAGTTCGGCGTGATTGTGACAGACAGACGGACATGATGCAGATGGTCCTCGCGCTCCAAATATGAAAAGAGAGCCTGATAAAGTGACGTCACTCGTGGAACAGCATTAATATACAGCACTTCTATTAAAGAAAGTCGAAGAAATATGCAAGACATCCTCACACGTTATTATTCTCAATTCTGCCTTTCTTCTAGGGCAGCTGTTAACATAAAACAGAAAAAGCATCTAAAACTCCGTAAGTGCAATAAGACATGAAATAAGGAATGGATTCCTTATTTGGCGTTTGCGAGATATCCCCGGAGCTGACTGACTAACCCATCAGTGTCGCCGATGTCGTACTTGTCGAACGCAGAATTCAGTTCTTGGGCCACGCTGTCAGATGTCAGCATCACCCTGCGGCCGTACAAGTAGTCGACCAGAGCCTCCAGGGCCTCGCCAGTCATCTCGTCGAGGACCAGCTCCTTCTCCTTCCCATCGTTGTTGCAGGCCTCGAACATGTTCTGGAAGACTTTTGAGCCGGCTGCTAGAACCAGCTTGTGGCATCGGACTTCCGTCGAATCCTTCGCTCGCAGAGTGAAGTCGGTCAAGTGAGACGTCTTCGCAATCGCCTGCACGTAATTCCAAGTGTTCGGCCTTTCGAGAAACTTGGGTTTCTCGTCGGAGATGATGAGAGGCTTATAATCACTTAAAAACATGTCCACTTGCAAAGTGAGAACAAGATCACCGCCGTTGTTCAGTCGCCACGTCTGGTTCAGATTTTCCTAATACAGATTAGGTCTGAATTAGCTTCCCTTAGAAAAGTCCTGGTCAGCTATGCATATAAATGAAACATCAAAGAACACTTTGTTTTCCCGTTTTTTCGACAATTCTGATTGTAATATCCGTTTTTGCAGCAAGAACCGATTAATGCGTCTAAAGGGAACTGATTCAGACTCACCTTAGACAGCCACACGAGGTGAAATAGTACTTCTTCGCTATTTCCCGAGTATGACCCCTTGTCCCAACTGTGCCAATCTGAATAATAGTCATCAACACCTCGAACGACACTTTTGACCTTTTTCACCGTCGACGAGTCAAGGTTACTTCTCGCGAAGAAGTCCACCCCCAGTCCACCTGCGCTCAATTTGAGTTTTTCGTAGAAGACGATTGGTGCATCCACTCGGTCTCCGATGATCTTTTGGCCGAGAGTCACAGTGGTTTGTTCGCGTTCGATAAAGTCAAGCATGCTCACGTCGACAAGTCTCAAGACACCCGTGAACCTCTCCAAGACCTTGATCCCAGGCATGACGGAGACCTCGCCATCGACACCATTGTAGCTCATGGTGAAAACGAGGAAGACGAGTCGCGGTTGAGTAAGAAGTCCCGCGGAGAAGTCGGCTTTGGATGGAACTGAGGTTGAGACGAAAGAAGCTCGCGAACTTTCGAATTGGGGATGGGTCGGCCTTTGGCCGGCAGCCCGAGGGCCCACCAGGGCGCCGTCCCTTGTACTCCGGCTCGCGTTGCCAACAACTGCACTAACGTAGTTCACTGACCTGACTCCAGTTAAATTCACTGCTAATTTCTAGGGATATGACTAAATCAAGTCATGAAGTCCGATTGGACACAAGGAAGCTACAGCGTCCTTGGATTGGGCTTGACTCAACTACTTGGCCCGACCCGGCTCGACCCGACCTGATTGGACTTCCTTAAAATCGACTCGCTCCCGTACCTCAGTTCTCAGCAGACCAAAGGAATCAATCCGAACTGAGAAGAGCGGTGGACTCCTCCGTAGCCTCACCCTGACCGTCACCGAGAGTGAAGTGGAACAGAGTAGCGCAATGAGTAAGTGCTTGCCATGTTGGTCGCACTGAATCCTTTGTCATTGGGATTGGCGCGGCTGTTCCGTCTAACAGCCATCATCATCTTCAGCGGACACAGTTGCTTGCGTACATATGTTATGGTGCTATACATATGTTACATCTGGTGCTTCGTGCGCACACTGAGAGGGTGTGGCCATTCAACTTGGGATGTTATTTAGAAGTTTTTAACTTTTGATGTCTTTAAAAATGAATTCTCATGCAAAGGGGGAGTTTATTCAAGGTTAT
>JAAUXU010004394.1_pt1 | contig 24009 bp, 16 predicted proteins | sample 7278151 | NCBI WGS metagenome assembly JAAUXU01 (sample SAMN14350113, study PRJNA611818) | marine sediment metagenome | isolation source: surface marine sediment (1.8m) | place: French Polynesia: Moorea | collected 2018-08 | reverse complement strand
GTCCTTGGTGTGTAAAGATTAGCTGTGGACATGACTTCACCTCATCTGTGCACTGTACTGTACTGAAGGCACAATTTAATGAATTAAAACAAATTTATTCGAATAGTTGGTCCAGTGAAAACCTCAACTAAAAATCGTTTAATCGGATAATCGACTCGAACACTAAACAGGACCGTTCCCCTTCTCAGAATAGCTAATCCAGGAATGAGTGCAGGAGCTTTTGAAAGCTGTTCACGCTAAATCTCTCAGCACTACTTTTACACTTCAGACTTGAAAGGCTCCTACAGCCTCAAGTCACCGAAGAGTTCCCCAGACTTTTACGTAACATTGTAACTCAGTGCCTACGCTCATCAAACATAGTCTGCAATGTTATAGTTATATGTAATGTAGTAGTTGTAGTTACGAACTGGAATTGCTTCAGCTTGCATGGATGAGCCAAGAGGAGACCAACCGTGAAGGGTCCAGTGCAGCATGTCCGATGTACATAGTGGTATCTTGACACAGTTACAATTTGCGAATTACGATTGTGCAATTTCGTCTGAGCTCAAAATCGATTCGACATGCGGTAATATGTCATACTCTTGTACAGGGTGCGCCGCTACATTTCTACGCCTGTAGTTCAAGGGGTGTACAAAAAGTATCTGGGCACCCCGTGCGAATGAAGTCAGAGGCCTGCATGAACTACTCAAGGATGAACTCAGCTAAGAGAAGGCTCCTTTCATACGAGCTCATAATGGTCTGAGCTCCATCATGCTTCACTAGGTGGCGAGGAGTGATCACAATAATAAAAAGTACGCACACGTATGTATCACGAAACCTTGACTTAGCTGCAGAGTCCATCCTAGACGTTCGTGCGCGTCGACCTTCATTTTCCGTCAAAACCGACAACAAAGGTTGCGTGACTTTGGGCCACAACCAACCCTGCGCCATCAGAAAGCCACTGTACCACGGCTGAGTAGTGGTGAGCGAAGTCCAGCCGAGCCGCACCTGAGATGGGTTGAGTTAGATTGGCATGGCACAGAGCTATGGAACAGGTATTCTGTCAAGTGAGGGAAAACCCATAGCAAGTGTTTGTTGAGTGATCTACGTGAATCAGCAGTTTTGGCCTTGTCTTGTTCGTTCCTTTTGAAAGAAGACATCTCGTTGTCCTCCGCACAGCGTGCTGCTGCATAATCTCATCCCATCTTCACTAAAACAACTGTCCCCCTTTAGACATGCCCACTACACTAAGATGCGTTCATCGTGTCGAGCTTCCGCTAGACCTTGATAATTGGTCTAGCGGGGAAGGCCACAATTTTCACCGGATGCATAGACAGATGATGTCGACTACGTGTACGTACAGGTCGATGCACACACATGCCGCGCAGAAAGAGGTCTCATCCGTGTCCGCCCCCACTTCAACTTACTTCACTTCACTCCATCATACTTCCCTTGACTAGAACAACTAAGTTACCCTCAAAGTTGAAATTGGACTAATGTTTCCTTCCTGCAATGGCTGCATCCACCAGCTTCGCGCCTTGAGTTTTGGACATCTGCAAGGGAGGCAGACTTGAGTACAGGTGTGTGTGTGTGTGTTAGAGCCCTTCTGTCAACTGCACAGAGATGTCTGTTGCACAAAAGGGGACTAATTCGACTCAATCCAGAGTTACTCCTTTTCTCTCTTGTTGGGACTCCCATTCCCTCTAAGAGACCCCGCCAACAAACAAACAAAAGGGGACTAATTCTTAACTACCTGAACTGGTAGGGGGTTAAACTCTAATGATCACAAGTATTGGAAAAGTTTTATCACATGAATTAAAAAAAGTACTATCATATTTATTGAGGTCTCAGACACATGAAACTAGTTCAAACACAACAGTTGTACGCAGTGCAACAGTTGTATGCAACACAGGCATGCATGTGGCTTTGTACAGTTACTATTATAAAGGGAGATATTAACCATTTAAAATTGAAGGGCATTAACTCACTTGAAGCCACTAATTTGGCCCCTAAAGGGACAAAAGAAAACGAAAGTGGTCTCATTTCTACTGCGAATGCAAGTCTGAATGCCCATCAATTATATATTTCGTTATGTCATGAATCGTTTTAAGTGTTAGTGGCAATTTTAGTTAGTACGGTAATACTAATTAATTATGTGATAAAACTTTTTCGATACTTGTGAACATTAATGTTTGACCCCTACTATTTCAGGGGGTTAAAAATTAGTCTCTTTTGTGTAATGGACGTCTCTGTGCAGTTGACAGAGGGGCTCTACCCCTCTCCCTTCTGAGAAGAGGGCATTTTTGCAGTTGGAAGACCTACTAAATTTAGCTCTTTTTGACTAGTCTCTTTTACTGCGAGCCGAAAATACGAAATCACTTTATTTTCGTCAAAATCAGAAAATATAAACTTTAACGCGCGATTTCCGGAACATTTGCCCGCTTATTGACTGTCTAGCGGGAAATATTCTTGCACTATATTTCCCTCACTACTCAGTACGCGCTCCACCCTGAATCCGATTCTGCTGACTCGCATTCAGCTGACTCACGTTCAGTTGACCCATTCCGGAAATCGTGCGTTAAATTACAAATTAACGATGCATAATTTATACTATATTGACCCTCTTTGGACTTGACAGCAGTCGGGTCATTTTATATCCCGGGAGGAAAAGATAAGGGAGGGAGAAGAGCCAGGCCGAGCCGAGCCGGGCCGAGCCGAGGCAGAGGGAGGGAGAAAAAGTGAGGGAGCGACAGGACAGACAGAAAAAAATCTGACGTCAAATTACAATTGCAGTCGTGTAAGTACCTTTAATTTTCCTCATTTGATGATGAAAATCCTCTGAATTTGACCTGTCCTCGGACTATTACAGCCCTCGGGCTGTGCCCTCGAGCAATAAAATGCCCGGAACTCTGACGGACCAAGTGCATTACACATAGTTTCGTGTTACTTTATTTACGTGAACCTCTTGTTTCATTGCACAACTGTAAGAAGTTGTGCAAGAGCTTATTCGGTGGGTGGTTTATGTGCTGACGTTCCCGCTCGAGGAGCACCTGTTCAGCCTGCGCGCGCGAGTCGATGTTCCGCAGCACCTCGCTGACAGGTGGCAGGTAAAATATGGAGCTCAGTCCTCCACGAGCGGTCCCTCGGTAGCTGATTGGACAGGCGCATTTGGAAGTGCTCCTTGCGTACGGGGTAGGACCTGTCCTCCTTCTACTTCCGTAGGAAGTGGTGTCACTTTTGCAGAAGGAACAGTTGTTATTTTTCCAAGACGAACCATAAGGGCGAAGCTATGGCAAAAGGAGTGAAATTTGACTCTCGTCCATAAAGGTCCTTTGTCTAGACTGGGTGCTTATGTGAGCTTAGTCACGAAGATTCTGTGGTAGTGAAGAGTGTTGAAAGCAGAGAATAGTTACTCAGTGCTATTTGTGGCACTCCCGGAAGTCCAGTGTTGTGCGCCTGCCCACATTGATCGTGCACGGAGGCACCTGAGAGACAGGTAGGTCTGTGTTGCGTACGAGCTACACAAGTAACACAATGCACCGAAAGTGATGAATTTACGATACAGACAGTTCTTCTGTCGGGAAGACCTGACAAGCAGGCGAAGGACGTAAAGCAGCAGCAGTTAAAGACGTCGGATAATCATGAGCTCCAAGATTTGGTCATCCCTGAAGGTAAGTTTAATGCGCGTAACCACATTATGCAGTGCAGGTGCAACAACCTTTTAAAGTTGATGAAGTCCGTAGGAAATGTTGTTAAAGGTTGCTTTCCAAATTAGGTGCCCCTGAAGATGGTGGCAGCCTTGGCGTGTCTCTACTTCTTCATCTGCTCGCTGGACCTGTTGGCCACGGCCTTCCGCCTGTTGGCCGGTCGTAGCACTGGCGATATCTTCTCGCAGTCCGAGCTGCTGCGCAATCCCGTCGTCCGGGTGATGCTTGGGGTCCTCGCCACAGTCCTCGTACAGAGCTCGTCAACCACAACTTCCATCATTGTGGGGATGGTCGCTGCCGACCTCGTCGAAGTGCAGTGAGTAGAACAACCCATCTTCATACTGTATGTCGTGTATCAAATGTCTTTTGGGCAACTTTCAGACAGGCCATTCCCATTGTGATGGGCGCCAACATCGGCACTTCGGTGACCAACACCATCGTGTCACTTACTCAGGTAACTCGGGAATTACTGTACAGTCTGCAGTGTCAGTGGTGATCACAGCAGTTCCAGATGGGCGATCGTGGCGAATTTGAGCGCGCCTTTGCGTGTGCAGTGGTGCATGACATCTTCAACTGGCTGGCTGTGATCGTCTTTCTTACAGTGGAAGTTCTCACAGGATTCTTATATCACCTTACGGGGTAATGAATGCAACATGCTTCACTACTTCCGTACAGACTTTTCATGCGCTACGTATTCCTCAGTGCAATCGTCTCCGGGATCCAGGTCAACCAGGGGAAGAAGCCTCCCAAGCTTTTGAAAGCTATCACGGAGCCCCTAACCAAGTCCATCATTCAGATTGACAAAAAGGCAAGTGAATGCAGCACAAACGAATAGCTTAAGGCCTTCACAAGCACTACGAGTGCATCGCCACCTTAGGTGCTGCAAGGATGGTCCCTCAATGCTACCGGATACCAAAATGTGACAACACTCAGAAAAGCAAATTGCAAGAGAGAGATTGTGTTCCCATCTGCGCCCACTGCCGTAAGTGTCACCAATGGAATTGTGGAGTATAGTGTTCGAGTTTCCATTAATCTGGAGGACCAACTAAAGTTGATTATCTTACCTCTTTTTTGACCAATTAATCAATTAATTTCAACTAAAATGAGATGCTCATATTTTGGCCCCATGCATGTGTGTGTGTGTGTGTGTCTATTCGCAGCCGATACCATCCTTATGAATGTCAAACATCAAACAAACATATGCTTGTGTTTGAATCCCTGCAAATGTCAAATGTCAAAATATCAAAACAAGTGCAGAAGTGAGGTCAGTCAAAATTTGACAAATGCCCACAAGCCTGAAAATCAAGCATGACTTTAGTTATCCCCTTAATTAACCTCATTCTGGAGCAGACAAGAAAAAATTTGATACCAGTAAATATACAGTCCTTGGTGTGTAAAGATTAGCTGTGGACATGACTTCACCTCATCTGTACACTGTACTGTACTGAAGGCACAATTTAATGAATTAAAACAAATTTATTCGAATAGTTGGTCCAGTGAAAACCTCAACTAAAAATCGATTAATCGGTTAATTGACTCGAACACTACTCAAGACCTGTCCTCCCTCACCTTCATCAACGACAGCTAGAGCTTCTGCAACTACCAAGTACTATGGATCATTTTACCTTACATCAAGTGACTGCACAAGTTCATTTCCATGAAGATGTTGACTCTCTATAGGCCTAATTGCTCCAGGAGGGTTATGTACTATCTCAGAGTGTATAACCACTAATTTTCTGTCTACTTTGTCACTGTTGACTCTGCACTGAAATACCTGACCCTTCTCCAAGAATATTCTTGCAATATGAATCAATGCAAATTTTGCTATCAGATATCTGAGTAGATTTTTACGGTTAAGAGATAAAATTACTGTCAATTTACACTTTCGTCACGCAGAATTTAATTTTATTAACCTTCCCTGTATCAGCCTCGGCCAAGTACCGAATCCATTCAGGCGTTCTCAGCAGACAGCAGAGGTTGAGTCACGAGACTACTGTGTTTGTTCTCAAAGCATCATAAATCAGTTTGTCTTTCTTGCTGACAATTGTGAGAGCTCTGAAAGTTTCATGATTCATGCCACATGCTCTTGCAATTGTAACAAATGAGTGTTTTTAAGTCACGCTACTTATGACGAACCCTGTAGCCTGGGCATATTTGAGTTTTTGACATTACTGCAAAAAGGAGACTGACAGAGTAGATTTTTTTACCCTTCACACACTCAACGCCATATTCTGCGCATAAAACTCCACTCCGGGGCGCGCAAGTCGAGACAGTAGTAGAAGTTGCCGAAAGTTTGAGGTCTTGAAGCCAAACAAACAAAAAGTCTCAATTTCCAGCATCGTTCCTTCCATTTGGCTGTTGGAGCTGAAGACGAATCGTCGGGAGATGCTCTGTCTCTACATCGACCTCGTGAGGAACAGCATGAGTAGCAACAGCAGCAGCAACGTGGAAGAGCACGTACTCAGGTCCAGGATGCTCTTGGACATCATGCAAGTGAGCACTGAGCATTTCTTGGCACTTTTTGGTCTCTTTCTATGCGTCGGACAAGAAACGAAACTGTTGTCTGTTGTTGAGACAAAGCAGGAAATTGCACACATTGGAACAGCCACCATTTCGTGTGAAGGCCTTTATAAACAGATTTTTGTGAGCAAATTTTATGCCAGTTGTCCCAAAAGCACAAAAGGCTGTTCTGAAGGCATGAGTGAACAAGAAAGCCTTTTTTACATCTTACACGTGCGTGGACTCTTTGCAGAGTGCGATTTCTTTAGCTCCATTCAGGGTTTTGCGGCTATTAGTTCTATCCTCCCCCATCTACATTTAAAGATTGCACGAGGTAGGGCTGACCTTCCCAAACAACATCAGAATAGAAAACTGTCCCATTCTTTGCTGCTATGTTTACCATTGTCGAAAATGCCAAGGCCAAACCCACGTGCGCTGCCTCGGCCAGGGACTTCGGTGACGACCAGACCGTGGGCCTGGAGCAGTCCGAAATGGCTGCTTCCGACACGTCGAAGCTCTGGGTTCCTGCCAACACATTAACCTGTGACGATGAAACATTCTCTGTGCAGGCTAACGTGAGCAAGTCATAACTTTCATTAGGAAAGAGATGAAGGACACAAATTTGTACACGTTGGCAGTGATTTCTCCACCTGTCGCAGTAGCGGAAGCATCTCACTTGCAGACTCAGCTGAGGTGCCAGGTATGATTTTTTTTTCTTTTTCGTCAAGCACTTTTGACCACATCCACAAAAGAAACAGCAGCAACGTTCGTTGAGGAAAATGCACGGAAATTGGCATCCTTGATAAGAAATCGACCAGATCGTCCACGAAAGTTTCATGACGACCGAACAATCGTGACCACCGTTATTCAGTGCTAAAGTGAGAGAGCGTTTTATCGCCCGCACCAGTAGAGCTTTTTTGTCGTTTGCGGTGGAGACAAGCTAAATAAATCGCACTTCGTGTTTACACTGTAGTAGTGCCTTAAGTGTGCAAGAGCGCGTACTGTAAAGGTCGAAAGTTCTCAGAGTAGCAGACGACTGCAGTCACGTACGCTGGTCAGAGCAATCACCATAGTCTGTTTGTGAGTTCCGGCTCTGTCTTTGTAACCCAATGAACAGAAATGCATTCCTCCTGAGGAATGCAATGTACTAAAACGGACAGATAGATGAGCAAGCTTTATCAGGAGTTCAGTACGACATTTTTGTCGCCCCCCCTCCTTTTTGGACTTTTGCTGGTTGGACTGGACAAGGCAGTAGGAGTTCAACATTATTAGCAATAATGTAAAACTAACTACCGGGTTTCTGCTACTATCGACTGCACTTTTCAAGATCAACGTTTGCAAGACCTAGATACGTAGGCAAAAACATTTTTATTGAAAGTCGTAGATACGTCATATGAAATAACCGATACAGCTGTTCATGACAAAGACTGCAAGGTCGTCCTTGACGACCTTGATGTTTGGATGGGAGATGGCACGGGCTCTTCGTACAGCTTCTTCGCCTTGTACACTGCGCTGCGGGTGACCCCAAACCCGCAGCAGGCATAGCTGCAGCACAGAGACGCGCATATACTTTTTGACAGCGTTCTGATATTGGAAAAGTTTGGTTTTAATTTGGTGCTGTTTTAAAAATTAAGCACTGCTTGGCCAATCTGAGATCCTCGTGCAGCGACGATACTCCCGAACTTTAAAAAATAGAGATGCATACATGAGAAACAAGATTGAAAAGTTGTAGTCGATAATACCTGACCTCGTCCAGTTCTTAACGCTCTCCTTTTTCTTACTGTCGTGCGAAAACTTTCGACCTCAACCATACGCACAAAATGAATCACACAAATGTTGCACTTAAGACAGTGAAAACAAAGCTTGGTCTTTTGCTAATTGCTAGCTTAAGTTTTAGCACCCACCCTCATAGATTACACAGCAAGACTTGGAGGAGGCAAATGTGGCATGCCAGGCAGTGCACATATCCCAGGAGACAAGGAAAGAGCATTTTGAGCACTCTCACACACTATGCACCACTTTTCGTCTTATGATGAATGAGTTTTTGATCACATGCATGCACCAAATTAGTGGAGAAGCCACCGTGTGAGTCAAAAAAAGGATGTCGAACAAAAGTCAAATGGGACAAAGTGTAGGCCAGATCGTGTGTGAGGGAGGCCAGGGACATGAGGGAGGACCAAAAGGAGCTGCATACGTGAGGAACGTTACAGGTGGCTGAGGGGATCTCGGGAGGAGGGCAACAGACATCTCTTTTTTTTTACTCATACAGTTGTGGAAGTGTGTTTTCTTCTGAAGTGTACATAAGTACCGTACTACCTACAAAAAATGAGATTAAAATTTAAAAATTTATACAATTTAAATTGGACAAGGTATGAACGTGAGCTGTTATACTGCGAAACTAGTGAATGTCTTCTGCCTGTTGCATACTGAACCAAATTTTTGAATTCCTTGTTAAATCTACAGTTTAATAGATATGTATGACAGCTCATAGCAACGCTTATAAAACTACTGAAGAGGCTTTTTGGGCAGGTAGGGAAAATTGTAGCAGCTGGTGGACAAAAATAGACCAGAATGAATTAACTCACTTTAGCTTTTTGGTCTTGCATTATAACTTTAGTTTTTATCTTTATTAGTCTTTGAGGACCTGTCACCTACCTAAGCGCAGAGGGGGGTACATTGAGTAACTTGACAGCATTCACCTGGTAATCAATACATGCTTAATTTCATTTACGTAGCTCTAATTGTGTCCTTGGAGCAGATCTTGTTGAAGTTTGTCCTGCTTTTTTGCCATTGGTTTCCGGACACCCGGTAAGCAGTAAGACGAAGGTGGGTCAAGAAGAATTGATTTTTTTTGCAGAAAAGAGGCAGTCACGCAAAAATGGTTGCTGTAGGGCCACGAGTGAAACAAAATTTGATAAGAATTTAAATATTTGTCTCATTTTTTTCGGTCATACGGTACGTAGCATGAGCAGCCGAGTCGCATGCAGATGCAAAACTTTTTGAATTGCACATGAAAGATGACTTCTTGATACAAGCCATGCTCATATTAATTGTTGTACATACGTAGGTACTACTAACAATGCTGTAACTAAGAGGAAATTTAGGGGAAAAAGTTTCTGAATGTGTTCCAGTTACGTCTTTAGGTGAGTGGAAAGTGGCAAAAAGCTACTTTTGAGTAAAATTGTGAAGGAAAATTGAAGCTTCAAAGGACTTAGAGGCAGTTTTATTTTTTTTCTCGTTGTATATCACTCTCCCTGTGAAACAGGGACAATTTTCTGTCCAAGCGATCTTGACGTCCACGTTGGGGAAAACTTGAACAGCGTGGCCCATCAGGACTTGTACAATGGCACATGTGCTTTGTCACGCATCGGTCAGCATTGTACACGTTCTTGCTGGTGCTTGCACATGACATTCACGATATGCAACAAAAGGTCATTCATTATCTTCAACTGCAAAATGTAGGGGGCTATTTTGGGGCAATAGCTCTAGGTGAAACCATCTTTTCTTACATATCAGAAAAGGCTTTTCTGCCCTGAAATTTCGATCAAGAAAACACTTTATTGCCCTCATTTTTTTTCTACTTTACAGACCTCAGCGTAAGTAATTTCCGCAGGAAGAAGCTGAGCGTACATTTTTGAGGGGAATTTTCACATGGAATGAGTTCTTCAGAGTGACACATAACTTCGAGTACAGGAGTTCACAGTTTTGAGTGCCCATGGTGACAATAGAGCGCTGAAATTGTGGCAATCAAAAGATTAGTCCACGCCAACACTGGCTGTTATTGGCCACCTCTTTTCTGAACAGTGCAGAAATTTTTGTGGGGTACCTCTGCTCCCTGCCCCCTGGCCCACCTACATCCTGGCGAGGGGGGGACCACTTGAACCCCCTTACATCGGTGTCACGACATTTCGCCAAGTGCCACTTTCCCAAGGCACTTTTTGGCACTACACTTTCACCATGACCAATGCTGCCATGTACGACTCGCCATGGTGCAGCTCTTGCCACTGCCATTTTTGCCATGACCCATTTTTGCCATAATCAATCCTGGTGTGTAGCTGGTGATTCAACAAGGAGAGAGCTCACATACATGAGTACGTCTTCAATCAGACAAGTGGAGAGCTCACATACGCATGTACAGGTAGGTGGGAAGAAGCCAAGTACAAGTAGCTGATAGCACAGCTCCAGAAGACTCATTGAGTGAAGAAGCCACTGCTCAGTTGTGCTCTTTCTATGGCAATGTTGCTGTGGAGGTGTTGCCAGTGGAACAACATCAGAACAACAAATATGATGCCCTATTGGCCTTAGCATTTGCCACATCATTTCTGCTCAACCAAGATCCCAGCTGCCTCCAATTTTATGGCATGCAATCCCACATCTGGTCTGCCCTTGAAGCAAGACAAATGACTCCCTTCCCATCGAAGAAGAAGCAAGGGAAGATTGCAAAGTCACATTATATTACCCTCTGAAGTTATTAGTTATTGGAGTATATAGTCAATCTGATTTAGTTAAAGTGTCTCTAGTACATCTTTTAGAGCTAATTATATCCTTTACATCACTGTTCTGCATTATGACACTTGTGACAGTGTAATGTGCATGACAGTAGAGGTGGGGTCGAGCTGAGACCTCACACAATGGCCAAAAGGGACCATGGCGAGTTGTACATGACAGAATTGGTCATGGTGAAAGTGGTAGTGGCGAAAAATGCCACGACGAAGTGACACATGGCAAAACATCAGGCAACCCTTACATCACCTGTGACCCCCATTTTTCTGTAAGGCAGGACTTTCTGTGGCAAGTGATTAAAGAAGGGGAGGGAGTGCATGCAAAGAAAACTCGATCAGACTCCTGGCAGAATACCGCACAACAGCTCCTGCTGCAGCCCTGTCGTAAGGAGCATAGCTGCTGTTGTGTCCTCAGTTGCCTGTGGGCCTCCTTCCTTTCTTCCCCTCTGTCCACCTGCACACCTATGATTAGTGACTCATTGAGTCCTCCCCTTCTTTCATCACTAGCAGAAGAAAGTCCTGCCATACAGAAAAATGGGTGTCGCAGGTGAGGTAAGGGGGTTCAGGTGGTCCCCTCCCTCCCGACAGTTACGTGGGCCAGGGGGTAGGGGGCAGAGGTACCCCACAAAAATTTCTGCACTTTTCATTAAAAAAAAGTGTCAACATGGGCTGACAAAGTGTGGGTTGCCACGGTTGGAGCACTATAGCTCAAAATTGGTGGATGACGCAGTTGTTCACAGTGCTGCATCTTGGCAAACACTGTGGGGGCAACTCATTCACGTGAAAATTTCACTCACAAATGTCTTCATGCAGCCTATGGGTTCAATTTCTTCCCCCGAAAAAAACTTATGCTGACGTCTGTATACAATATGGGCATCCTAGTGTTTACAAAACCGTGACCAAAGTAGGCACTTTGACTGGAAGAAAAGCACGATCTGGGGGCCCTGCAAACCGTGGATGACCCAGCGGCATTGGGACCAGAAGAGAGCACAATTCGGGGGCCTGTGACCAGAAGACGATCCGGCTATCCAAAACTTCACGTAAAATGGCATTGATTCATGGAGAAAAAGCCATTTCTCACAAGAAAATGTCTTATTCAAAAGAGTACCTTTTTTGAATTTTCCCGTTTGTTTGTCGGATACCTCATGGCCTGAAAATGATCTGAAAAATTAGCTTGGGACCATTCAAAATCAGACAAATAAAGCTGGACAATAAAAGGTCGATTTATTTTTTATGAACAAGTGGTCTTTTCCTACAATCATCTACTCATAATGAATACAGACGAAAGCTCAGTATAACATTCGTTGGTCCTTCCACGCTCCAAATGCACAACAGGATTACCGCACATTAGATGCGGTAGCTGCCAAAATTCATTCATCGGCAAACGTGCGCATGCGTGCGAATGTAGAGGAGAGAGAGGAGAACAGAGCGCGTGTGTGACACAAAAGACTGTGACAATCGAAATCTCAGTAGGTTATCTTAGCGTACGGACTTTTCCATTCACCTGGCGTCGCTGTACTACATCAATTCATCAGCCCTCATACAGTGAAAGTGTTCATGCACTGCTGATTCAAGATGCAACAAATATGCTGACTCCTTAACCGTTGCCGCATCTGATACAAGCGCGCTTTTTATCTGGAAGGACGAATGCTGTCTCTGGACAGCGACCAAGAACCTGTGCGTACTAGTTCACACTAGTACATATCATACTAACTTCTAGTCTAGAATGTTTTGTTGATGAGACCTATTCAGATCCGAGTTGAAGCCAACACAAGATATAATAACCACAGGCGAGCTAACCTAGAGTTCACCTGACAGTTTTCAGATTCAAAGATGTCGGCTGAAATAATGACAAAACAAGACATTTGTCACAAATTCCTGGATAAGACCGACTAGGGGCAGTTTCTTACTTCGCCAGGAACCTTCCATCCTGCGTCGTTGGCCGGGCAGAAAATGCAGCCTCTCTGTCTATCGATGGCCTCTAGTCGACCTCCGGTAGGGTCAACTTTTTGCTGCTGACGGGCAAGTTGACTGTATCGGAGATGTTGATGACATGCCCACATTTTCTGGCCAGAACCGTAATTGCATTGCTTTTGTGACCCATACGAGCAGTGCATACACAGGCACTGTGTTCCTTTTAATTTAAACAAAAAATCAGTTACTTCGATTTGCCTCAACATTGCAGTACTCCTTGGAAGGCGTTCCATGTCCAACAGGGCACATTGAGAATCAGCTCCATTCCTGGCAGAACCTACTGATGTAGTCGCAAGTGCTGCCAGCACTGCTGCAAATGCTGCTCACTTGGACGGTCCCCTCATCTTCCTTTGGAAAAGTAAAAAAAAAGCACTACAAAAGCTGTATAAAATTAACACAAAGAGTGTGGCTACACTGAGGATGGCAAAAGTTCAACTTGACTGTATTAGAGGTTTTTATGTACTGAACATTCCCGCAGCATAGGAACGTTGAGGTTGTTGACCATAGCAATTGGGGTCTTCGAGCAAAGAGCTTACACCTGTTTCGGCGGTAAAGTTAAACTTAATGCATAGGAGATGCATAGCAAATCTAAGTTTGCCGCCAAAACATACACAAGTGCATTCCTTGAAGCCACTGTACATGTTTTCAGAGCTTCTCTCTGCTTGGGTGGTCTTCGCTGCCACTGGAACGACCTGTTCATTTCTACGCAAGTGCATATACAGATTTAACTGCAAAGTCCTCCTGCCTTCATCTCACCTGTCGCACAATGCATGCATGCAAGGTCATCCTCACACTGCATCCCTGAAGATTAATATCGGTGTTTTTAGTGTGGTTCTAAAGTTTTGAACAGTACTGTATAACGAGATGAACCTGACTGATCCAACTGCTGTTCGTTCTGTCCTTCTTCTTTCCTGAGCAGCTAACATAAGTGACATGACAACGGAGTGGACGCAATTTGGGCCCAAGGGCCGACTTGGCAAGGCAGCATCAGGCATTTCGCCATGGCAGCTCAAGTCCCACAACAAATCGCTGCTGGACCTGGAAACCTGACTGCCTGATTGGTTCAAAGCAGATGTCTCAAATGCAGTCACCATGAAGTGGTAAATGTGATAAAGGATAGGTATGATTAATATTTCCATTGACATCCTGTAGAAGGACCCTGGCAACCCTGGTCTGTGTGGACCTCGATAGCAGTGAAGAACACTCTCAGATGTTCACGCCATTCAAATACGGCCAGGGATAAAAATATTGAACCTCTTTCTCTGTAGCGACGAATCAAGTGCATGTAGTATTTTTTTTGCCTACATCGGTGATGCTGCCTCAAATATGCAATTTTGTCCAAAGTGGACACACCTTTGACTGCTAATAATGCCCTTAAGCTTTCCAATGAGATAAAGAGCCCGTCTGCAGCTGCTCCATAAACAAAGTTAGATTTTTTATGGGAGGTCCTGGACCTGGCCCAGGACACAAAAACTGCATAGGCAAATGTGCTGGGCAGTGCCTTAAATATGCAATTTCACTTAAAGTGAAGTAAACAGCTTCAACTATGAATGCTTCAAGCTTTCCAACAATCTTAAAAGCTGCAGGACTGACAGTGCTCCATTCTGTCACATTGGGGAAAACAAAGATTTCCTGTTGTGTTACTGATGCTCTTCATGTGAAACTTTACCAATGCATGGTGAAGCCAGTAAGGAAATGTTTCTCTTTGATAGTTTTTCCTTCTATTGACTTATAGGTAAATGTAGCCTAAAGACTTGTTGGGGCTCAATTTGTCCATGACTGTATAACCTCCCTTGAGCGCTTAATGCATAAAAGCTGGTGCAGCGCAACTGTCATTTGTGAGTTGGCTGATGCGATGGTTTCATGATATTAATGTGTGCAGAACAAGAATATAATAAAGATTAATATTATGTTCCCTTAAAATGAAGTCTATGGTAGAATAAAACCTTATATCGCTATTCAAAAGGAGTGAATGGCCTTTTATTATGTGGCACTTGATGACATCAACATGAACAAGATTGGCTGCAACGCACATGCGATACACAGGCAGCTGTGTACTGCACTTCTGCTTCGTTCCCTTTGGCGGCAGACGATTTAATTTACCGGAAAATTCAGACTACTCATGAGGCTGTGAAGTCTGCCGAGACAGTGATCTCCACAAAATTAGGATCACTTTTTGCACGGAAAGCATCCCGTTTTACGGAAAATCCTGTTCGTCTCAGCGAGGTCAGTCAGTTAATTTTTGCTACACAGCATTGGACAGACAGAAAGACACACATATGAAACGCTTTCTAGATGATCGGTCGGTCTTAAAATAACCCAAGCAAAGTGTGGTATCATAGCAACCCCAGACTCATGTCCAAGGACACAGAACTTTCAGAATTAAAGAGGAAGCTGATAATTATAGTATTAGAAAACTTTGATCTCTGCAGCCCTTTTATAGGGGAACTCTTCTAGAGAAGAACTTTGAATCATTGGCCATCACACACCTGCGCCGGAGTCGCCCAAGTCATGAAGCAAACCCTCGGGCATGAGACTGGAGTTGTTACGGACCAGCTGCATGAACTTGTACTCCAGCTGCAGGAAGATCTTGGACTTCCTGCCCCTGGCATGGAGATGAGGCCCAGCATGGCGCTCCTTCTTCTTCAGGATGTCCATAACTGTTGATATATAGGAACACCAAGGGCCTTAGAATCCCCAGAGTTCCTCTGAGTGACAATGCACTCTGATGCTCATGCTGAGCTCTTTGGTCTTCGCCATCGTGGCTGTGGTGGGGTTGAACATGTTTCTACCCTAACTGCAGTACATGTGTCAGACAATTCTCCATTTAATGTTTCTCTAGCACTGAATTACTTACTAGATATTGAGAAAAATGTTTGAACTATTACATGTCAAGCACTAGTATAATATTGCTCATATTTCCCAGAGGGGTGCCAATAATTTTGAAGTAGTCAATTTTTTCTACATACCTTTACAGTCCTTAAAAATGAGATATCAATAGATGAATGAAATGCAAAAGTGTATTCCTCATTGATGTAAGCACTCGGAAAAGGGCAATTGCCTCAAGGTTTTAATTCCAGAGTTGTATGATGCAGAATTTTGAGAGGGGTGCCAATAATTTCGGGCTCAAGAGCATGTGCACAAATTCGAATTGTCGTGGGTATGCCAACAACTTCGGGCTTAACTGCAGTTCTGTCCCAGACTGACCTCCCTTCTGCCAAAAGAAACAGTCTACTGCTGTGCAAGACCTGGATAGAATCAACTTTCATCTGCTGACGGAAGTTTTACAATGTATAAATCTCCGTTATAGTTAAGTTAAAACTTACCCGCCTCCGATACAGTGACCTTTTGCAAGATTTCAACTTTCAATCTGTTATTTCGAAACATTTCGTCAAAGATTGTGTTCTGTGGATCAGTTTCATTCAAAACAAAATAGCAACCCTTGATCATGGTGTCGGTAGCGAAAATGGATAGAAGATGGCAGTCACAGCACTCAAAGAAGAAAAAAGAAATGAAAGAAGGAAAAAACAGTGCAAGAATAAATAAAAAACATTGTCACTATTTACCTGCAGTGTAAAGGAGTCAACTTGCGAAGGAAAATTGTGTAAATTTTGTCTGGAATGGAAGTAGCTTTACAATTCAAAGCAGCGTATCTTGCATGACCAAGCACAATTTTTTGAGATTATTGCATCACTTGATCAAAAAGTTCACTGCTAAATGTAGATCTTCACTTGGTCGAACAACAAATTTGTCAGTTTATTGTAAAATTCCACCAACGTGAAATACAACGAGGGTTGCTCGGGGAAATTGTAGACTGACCCAACAGTTCATTACTTTCTAAGATAAAAGTGAACACAAGGGTGTGTGATCAAATTGGAAATGTTCTAGACCAATTAGACCCCTAAAGACAGTTGCACACAAATCATAAGCTGTATATGACTCAGTAAGACCTGTGTTCTTGTGGCAACACCTGTCTAAATTGACTAGTATGCAGCGACCTAAGCTCACGTTGAAGCAGGCAATACAGCCATAAAGACGTTCCTACTATTAAAGAGGGCTGATACGTAGAGACGATGCTCCTTGCCACGCCGTCGTCTTCAGGATCTTCAAGTTGGACTTGATGGGTAGCAGTGGGAGACAAAACACGAGTTCAAAAGAGCTGTACAGGAGTTCTTGTAGGAAGTCATGACTGATGTCATGCTCCTCGTCTGACAGAAGGGGCATGAGTGGCTTCCCAAGTGCATGTTTCCCAATTGTGCTTGATCATTGGAGTTGAGGAGACTTTGTTAAAAAAGGGTTGTTATATGCTCCTGCTATTTAATTGCCATGAAAAGTGCTATGCACCCAGTCTACAATTTCCCCGAACAACCCATGTACTTTAGCGAGGTTGCAAGAGGAAGCAAATAAGTGCATTGGGTGCAAGCAGACATGAGCACAGGGGTGTACAAAATGCTCATTTTTTAGGGGGGTAGAGCTTTCCCTGTCCACTGCACAGAGACGTTTATTACACAAAAGTGTCATATTTCTTAAAATGATGAAGTTCTCTAAGGTCCACCTTTAAATATTACAAACATTTAAAAAGTTAATCAAGTTTTATAACATAATGAAGTATATCAATAGCATATTTATTGGAGTCTCTGGCCTGAAATTTTTTTTTGCACCAAAGTTGTAGTCCTTTAAGTGCTGAACACAGATATGTGTGTGGCTTAGGGAAATGACTATTATTAAGTGAGTTATAAACATTCACAAACACATTCTGTTAGGGAAATATCATGAGTAAAAGCTATGAACTCACTTAAAATCAGTACCTGGCACCTGGAGTGGTCGAAACAAAACAAAGTTGTGTCATTTCCACTGCTGAATGCAAGTCTGAGTGCTTATTTGTCCAAACACCATTTATTTCTTAGGTAATAAATTGTTGTTAAAGGTTATAAACTCATTTAAAATCAGACTTTCTGTATTTAGAGAGATTACAGTTGCAGAAAAAAGTGTGAGATATATTTCTGAGAAAGACTTGGTCATCTGACCAATTTAACAGGTCACCAATGCTTCAAAGCGGTCCCAATGGTATACCATTCTTGTTCTTGTTCAAGTTCTTGGAGTGAATTGAATGCTGGAAAAAAAGAGGGAAGACTGATTCAAGGAGCAGTAAGCAGTTGGGATCAGCTTTTTCAACAACTTATTTACATGCTCCCATCAAGGAATTTTCCTGTTGGCTCATTATCATTGTCTGACAGGCTTAGCCTAGGTTCCTTTCCAACCTCTGTAGGATTATCTATTTTCATGTAACCTTTTTGAAGCTGCAATTTGCTTTATTAATCAGCAGAAAATTGTTCTAGCCTCTTGGGGCCATTTAGTTGAGTCCTAACGAAAGCTTTCAAGTTTTTTAAAGTTATTCGAAACCATTTCTGTGCAGTGGACAGGGAAAGTCGTACTGCGCCCCCAAAAATGGACCATGGGGGGATGTGCTCATGTCTGATCACATTATAAAAAGGGGCTTTTGAGCCTTTTTGACATGATTTCCTCAGGCCACCAGACTTCGATCAGACACCTCGGAAAATCCAACTGGCCCTCAAGATGATATCACTTGCCAATGACGGTCAAAAAGCCGTATTTTTCAAGCTAGTGATGTACAGCTACAGGGTCATTATGATAAATCCGGAATATTTTCAACCTGTATTTGAAGCAGATGACTTCAGAAAGTTCATTCAAGTGAAGTTCGGAGTCGCCACTTTCACCTCAATTTGTTTGCCTTGCCTTTAACTTCTAGTGCATGATGTACAATGAGAGCGCCGTCAGGTCCCAAATTAACTTCAGACAGCCTTTGTCAAGGGGCTCTAAAATCAAACATATCTTAGAACTTGGCAGGCAAGACTTCATGCGAGGTCAGTTGAACACGTTGCGTTGTTGAGAGAGGCTCTTCAATGCAGGCATCGAAAGCCAGTTTGATCGCATCCTGCATGTTGCGCACAATTAGGACAATTATTAACGCAGAGTCACGGTACCGTCTTTGTCTCAAGAAGTGGGCCTCTGGATGCGTCCAAATGCGTACATGCATGTCCAAAACGTTCATAGGTCAATCTGTCGCACAAAGCTGCGTTGACTGACAAAATTTCGGCTCACCAATTTGACTCAGTTGTAAAATACCTTTAACAAAATGCATCTGCCGATCAAACGAAAAGGCAGAGAAGTGAACTTTTTGCGGCTCATGGATTAGTTGAGTCTACCTGAGGTCGACTGCACATTGAGTAAAAAGTCACTTACTGACGCCTCCCCGGCAATACAGTCGGGTCGGCAAATTGGCCATGCAGCTTAATTCGGTGTTGTAAGCTGACAGTGCTGACTTTTGCCATGCATTTCAGACCATTGACAAATGAAAACGGGTACAGGTCATAACTTAGTACGAGCGTGCTGTTGTTGCTGAGTTGCTCATAGCCAGCTGTGGTTGAAACCAAGACCCTCTGCATGCACGGAGTCCTGGCTAAAACCTGACTAAACTATGAACTAACTCTGCATGTTAAGCAACAGGGAATTTCAGTTTCGTTGGGAAAGCAGAAGCCGAAATTATGGCCGAAACTAAAACCGAAGTTATGGCCAAATTTGGGCAGAAATCATTATTCGGTCGACCACGAGCGCAATTGCGTATTCACTGTGTGGTCGCCGTCCGCCTCGTAGAACTATATATTTTGCCACTTTTGACTGGGGTAATTTGACTTGTCTGCGTAAATCGTGCACATCGCGGCCAGGGAAGTTGCAATTAAACGCGAATTTGTCGCTTTCCTTCAAAAATTCATGGAACATAACGGTAAAAAGAATGTGATATGTACAGGGTTCAGCAGGCTTGACTTCTACCGATTTTTCACAGTTTTTCCCGACTTTTTCTGACTTGGCCCAACCAGGTTATGCTGATTAGTAGTGGTTTTTTTTACCAACTTTTCGTCCAATTTTGCTGACGCTGTATTATTGGGTTGATGCTTGTATGAACTGGTGAATGCACCTCTTTTCCAACTATGAAATGAATTGAAAGAACAACATTCGTCATCAACAATCATGCCACAAAATGGGTTGAAAACACAGCCAGGACTTTTGAGAGTACTACTGACAATGGTTTGATATCTTGCTTCGTGTTCTGCACCCTCGTTCAGACAAATTGGCCGTAACTTTAGACTCGTCCAGATCCTGAAGGGGGGAGTTGTCACATAGATTGTGTGGGCTTCCACGTTTCAATTTCTGTCGAAACCAAAATAATTTTTGCCGCCAAAATGCCGGAAAGACCAGTTTAGCTGAGCTCATCTGCACCGGCCTCAGTGCCCCTTCCATCAATAACCTTACCAGTGTCTGACCAACACAGCCTCCAGGGTTGCAAAGAGGCACAAGGAGAAGACCTTGGTCACCGGGACTCAGCACAGTCTAGCGCGATAATCTTGCTAAGAAAAACATAAAGTCGGACACTTATTTCGGCACGGAGAGAGTAAGACAGACAGATTTAGCGCTTAATGGATTTCTTCCGAGCAAAGCAAAGTCGGACTTCATGCAGCACAAAATAACCCCCTTCCCAAATTCCCCAGGATACTCCTCGTAGAGTTGGTCTAGAATGGACACTCCTCGATCTGTGGCAGACAGCTAAAACATGTTTCTCTGTCCCAAGAGGTAAGTCCATTGCTGCGTGGAGGCTTCCACGAGTCACAAGATGTGCCGCACCAGGGAGACTCCTGTCTCATGGTTTGTACAATGGAATTAGTTGAAGATGCGTTTCTATAGGGGCTTTGATCAGGGTAGACCTAAGGTGCTGGGTACACCCAAGGTGCATGGCACATCCAGAGGGCAGCCATGATGAGTTTTGCCACTGCTCTGTTTATGCACTGATACTTACTTTTAGCGGTGGAATTGCGAGAGTTGTGGCATGGTGATCATGAATCTGTGAGGAGCGAACACTTTGTCCCATATGCAGCTTTCATTTGAGCCATGCACACTAATTTGCCTGCGAAAATATAGGATCTTCTAGTAAAAAAGCTTATCACACCCCCTTTGAAAGACCCTGTAGTTGAAGTGTGTGAATTTGGCTGATGCGAAGTCGGAAGAAGCAGGATTAATATCAAGTTGTCATGATGATATAAAGTGAGAGAGAGTGTAAGAGTGAGCATGAGCAACCCAGCCCAACTTGCCCAGCTCAGCCTATCAGTGGTCTGGCTGCCACAGAAGCAAAGCCCAAGCCTGACCGGAAGCACCACTGCACTATTTTCTACGGGAGAAAAAATTGGGGGAAAGACAATGGGCAAAATTTTCTAATGAAAACCGACGTCAGTTTTCCAATAAAAATTTAGGGTAACATTGCTGGATGTTCCTAAGTCAAAAGTTGTATACCTTAGGGTACAACTTTTCATCGGTTGTCTTCTTCATCATGGACTGCTCTTCCATTGAGTTCTTCATTTGCTTGTCAGCTGTGTTTTTTCCTTGAATGTCAGTTTCTGTCAACATGCAAGCCACCTTGCATGCTTGGGTCTTGGTGACCGAGGCCGGCCTGTATGTGCGATAAAAGGTGCCGGCAGCAGGAGGGATGTCCGACATCGAGGGAGAGAGAACCTGGTCATTTTGCGGGTTGTGGGCTTGTTGGACATTGAGAAGATCTGAGAAGATCTGAGAAGATCACGTTTGGTGCTATGCTAGCTTTCACCTTGCTCAGTAACCCTTTTACTCTCATGAGCCTCTTCTCCTTTGTGGCAGCTGACAGAAGCTGGCACTTCTTGAGGCAGTACGGGTGCATCTTAAGATCTTCTTTGACCATCCGACGCATGGTCCTGTCAGTTATGTTGGCCTCTGCAGCCATCTTGTTTAGGCTCCTCCTTGGGTTGTGCCTGATCTTCTCCCAAACAGCCTTTGTAGCACCAGGAGTCTACACTGACCGAAGTCGACCAGATGGAACACAATCTGTAGTGCTCCCACTCTCCTTCCACCAATCTAGCATCCTTTTGATCAATATCTTGTTTGCCTTGTCCTTGAGTGTCTTGACAATGTTGGTCACCAAAATCGCGTTTCCTCCATGGCAGAGAGAGGGAAGAGGATGACCGCATTTTTTCAGGATTTGTTTACACGCACCTCAGCTGATCAAAGAAGAGATTTAAATGCAATCAGTTTTTTCTTATATTAATGTCCATATTTCATCACATTTTTGGGTATATTTCGCACAATTCTCGAGGCTGAGGCTTAACTCTTAGAGAGGCTGTGTGCCCGAGGTTACGATAGGTAGACGTGCTACTAAAGCATCTCATTTTTTCTTGCGCTAAAAATTTGGGCTGGTGTAACGATGACAATGTGCATACACTACACAGCATTAGGTTGCTCTGAAAAAAGGTCCCATTGGAGAATAAACCTGCTGGTAACTAGACCAGGTTTGACACACAACCAATCACGAGCAACACTCGCTTCGATGCACGAACCAAGAAGGTGGTGTAGCCTTGTAAAGTTAGCCAGTGCTAGAAGTGTTCCAGCAACCCTGGGTGATGGTCTGACAAGCCTAAAATTATTTTTTTTCCTGGAGGGAAACTTCTGCACTAAAAGTACAGTTGAACTTCGATGTAATGACCTTTGATAGAGTGAACTACTGTCGCTATAGCGAACTTTTCTCTGACTGTCCAATGTTTCCTAAATAAAACATTTCTGTCATGTATCGTATCTTAAGTTGTACAATATCTCGTGTATCTACAGCACATACGATATCTAAATGCTAGCTTACAACTCTCTACAACAGCATTCTATGCGCACAGTTCTCTTCATCTTCTGCTCAGCTCATATCACAGTATACAAAACACAATAATCACTCTCGATCTGACCTTCTCTGAGTTCGTGTCTTTTCGTACCTTACCAGTCAGCCTCACCCTCGGTACATCACAATCTCCTACATTGAAAATTTTGGCAAATTTCCTGTTCGATATAGTGAACTTCTACAAGGGGTTTTTTTTTAGTGAAATACTATTTCCTACCTCCACCGTTGCTGGTAATGGTCATGCCGGAAGGTTCTCAGGCCGTTTTCTCCGCTCTGTGCGACGGAGAGTCTGATGCAAACTTCCTCAGCTCAAAGGCAAATAAAAGCTACTGATTTCTTAGTCAAGGAATAAGACTCTGTAGTTGGTTTCTGACATGAGACACTACGTGTATCTAGTTAGCAATTAGCATCTTCAATACTAAACTGCTACCATGAATGTCGGCAGATATCGCCCTAAGCCCTCAAAAATAATGTGGATATCATCAATTTTCCGTCATCTTTTCGAAAGTACTCATTTTGAAGTCTTTTTGGCTGACCTACCGTTTTAGTGAACCACCGTCGATGCAGTGAACCGTTTCTGTGCAACTGATGAGTTCTTCACATCGAAGTTCTACTGCACAAAAAAATTGCTTTCCTATCCAAAAAATTTGACTGTTCTTAGTAACCTCATTTTACTACCAATAGGAGATTACCTGCAAGGGGTTCATCTGCAGTCGAGGCAGCTAGTCTGATCAGGGCCAATTTAAAGTCTTATTTACCAAAGAAAGTGCAGTAAAGTATTTTCCCCCCCTGGTTGATCCTCAAAGTGTGACAAAAAGTGCGAGTAGTGTGACAATAAGCAGAGAGATTACGCGCAGTTTGGGCCTGTGCCATGACAATGTGTGACAAGAAGCAGTTTGTGATAGTATCTAGTGTGATAACAAGCGGTGTCAGGTACTTAGGAGAGCCATCTTGGATCACGCCTCTTCCTGCCCAAGAAGGGATTGAGCAATAAATGAAAAGTGATGAACAAAAAATGGGAGGTCAAATGATCACACAAAGAGGACATGGATGTACACTTCCCTCCAAAAGTATTCGAACACCAGCTTTGTAGTGGAGAAGTGAGCGTATGAGTAATTTTTTTGGCTTAATTCCCAGTGCTGCCTTTAATATGCCAATTTCATCCAAAGTAAAGTGAAAAGTTCAACTGCTAAGTCTTCAAGGTTTCCAACGATGTAAGTATAGCTTGTGTAGCTTTAATATTAGCCCTATCAGGCCGTGGGGGACCGTTTCGGTATAAAGCCTTAATTCTCCACTGGCATTACATGTTACACTTCTCCTATCCCAACCAAATTTGGTGACTTTTCCTCCTTTAGTATGCACTAGAAGATCCGACCCGCTTCGCTGGTAGTTCCAATGAAGCATATAACTATAAAGTCACTGCCTCTGTAGTCCCCTGCCTCTGTAGTCCCCTGGCTCTGTAGTCCCCTGGCTCTGTAGTCCCCTGCCTCTGTAGTACCCTGCCTCTGTAGTCCCCTGGCTCTGTAGTCCCCTGGCTCTGTAGTCCCCTGCCTCTGTAGTCCCCTGCCTCCGTAGTCCCCTGCCT
>JAAUXU010169527.1_pt1 | contig 24012 bp, 17 predicted proteins | sample 7278151 | NCBI WGS metagenome assembly JAAUXU01 (sample SAMN14350113, study PRJNA611818) | marine sediment metagenome | isolation source: surface marine sediment (1.8m) | place: French Polynesia: Moorea | collected 2018-08 | reverse complement strand
GGGTAGGGGTAGGGGTAGGGTCAGCCCTTGAGAGGCACGCATTTCGCTCATTGTCATCTCGACATTCTGCTTCATCGCCTCAACAGACGCATTGAAGCTCCTGGCCGAGGACTCGCTGAGGCTTGTTGGGGCTTCCTCCAAGTCAAAGTCGTCATTTTTGTTCTCGTTAAACATCGCGTTATCTTAGCAAAAAATTTCGTCGGAGCCGCCTCCGAGGCTCAAAAGCGTGCGCGCGCCCGCATTTTCGTCCCCCCCCCCAAAAAAAAAAAAAATTTTGCGCCGCTGTCGCCGGCGCAAAGAAGAAGAAGGAGGGAAAAGAGGCTCTCCCAGACTTCAGTCGTGTCCCGAGCGCCGGCGCTGGTCAAACCCAGTGTGAACTCACCAGGAATAAGATAAAATTGTGTCTGTGCCTGTGAAGAAAAGAAAATGTCAATGCTGAAGTTCGCGTTCCTCACCCTGGCCCTCAGCGTCGCAGTCCAAGGTAAGCGGAGAGAGTTGCGGTCTCATACATTAACGTCCAGCCACTCACTCATCGAGAGCAATGCTTAACCACCCCCACCCCCGCGAATGTCTCACCCCACTTTGAAGAACCCCTCTTTCACTGTCAATTGCTAGGAGGGTTTAACTCACTAATTTGTCACTGTAGGGGGAGGGCGATTTGGTCAGCAAAGGGGACAGGGGAGGGGGGGGGGGAGAAGTGAGATGACAGCTTGTCTTGCTTTCTTGAGCAAAGTTGCTTTGGCGCCCGGACAATTTTCTTTTTCTCGGCACTCTGTAGCTCGTCCAGAAGGAAGAGAAGATTCAATCTTACTACATAAAAGACAATTTCATTCAGACTGCCTGACAGGAGGGGCCAGGTTGCGTTTACCCCCATGAATTTCTAATTTTATGCGTGGTAGGAGGGCATTTCAGTTAATGGGCAGCCCAAAAGCAACGCCCAATTTACTTCTCACCCTAAGGTCACAACAGCGATTTTTTTTAATGCTCGCGTGGAAGATATAAAAGCTGTGGACTGCGTTGAAACTTTGGGCTGTACCAGAAATTCTTGGGAGGCTTTCTGGATTTTTTCCAATCCTTTCTCCCGCGTCGGCGCCGTCGTCATCAGAGGAGAGACCCTTTTGTTCCTTTATCGTTTGTTGCGGAGAGAAAATTTCGCAGAAAAATCCGACCAAAATTCATCCATCACTCCGATTTCTCCACGGGGGCGGCTGCTCCAATCTCTCTCCTTGACCCCGACGGACAGAGAGGTTATATTTAGCCGAGACCAGACGAAAAAATTATAGAAAAATTTCGTAATTCTGCACGTGCAAAATATGATTGGAGACTGCTGACAGCAAAACCCGTGGGGTTTTTTTTGCAACACACAAGCAACATTATCCAAAGTGCGTTGAATCAGCAACTTGCACTGGGCACACCCTAAATGCGCAGTTTGTTATCTTTTTTCTGCTACACCCTGTACTGTTGCATTCGTGGGTGTTTCTCATCATTGTGTAGATCTCACACGTCGATCACCACAGGGTTCAGTGTCCTACGTAGTCCTACTTCGCCCAGGCCAGCCCAGGCAGGCCTGTCTTCCTCAATTGGGATCCATTAGTCACTTGAGCTCCCTCCTTTTTTCGGAATCATTAATAATTTTTCCGCGAGATTCGACGTCAGAAAAATGTTGACAGCGGTGCCAAAAGCCTCCTATTCCTCCTCCATCAGGGAAATTGTTCTGGCTTTCCAATGTGGAGAGCTGCAATTGCACAATTAACGGCGGAATTAACGCTCCAAACCATGGTATTTTGCGCAATTAGTCTCTAAAATGCCGCAATTTTAGCGCAAATTGCACAGCAGATGCTGCAGTTGCACAACCCATGCCGCAACTGCAAAACTGATCTTGCCAATGTGCAACTAATGCTGAAAGTTGGAACCGATAGGGTTTTGCAATTGATGCTTGAATTTCGGCATTCATGCCATAATGGTAGAAATCAAGCTGCAATAGTGCAATGAATGCTGCAGTTGTACAGGTTGTACTTGTGCAATTAAAGGTGCAATTGCACCACCTTCCCTGCATTCTGTACAAGTCATGATGCACTTGTACACTTGATGCTGCCGTTGTGCCATGAGTTCCGCATTTGTGCAGTTGAATGCTGCAATAAAGGCTGCAAGTGCAACAGATGCATCAATTGGAACAAGTACGTTGACCTAACTGAATCGATTGGAATCTGGAAATCGCCGTGTCCGGCCGTGTCCGGCCGTGTCGGGCCGTGTCCGGCCCCGTCCGGCCCCGTCCGGCTCCCTCTGCCTCCCGTAAGAGAAGTTTTTCTTGACCGTCATTTAGCAGCTGCCGCAACCGCTATTTTCGTTATCGATTGGACGCATCTTTTGGCGGAAAAAAACCCTTCAGATGCAGGATTTTTCTCTTTCCTCCGCCCCTCTTGCAGTTGCTGACTGACCGTAACAGCGGGAGACGAGCAAAGAGACTCGACCGGACAAAAGCGACCCGAAATAGTTGCCCGGGATCACCCACTTCGGTCTTGTCTGGTGGAGAGGAAAGGGGACTCAGCGGGCGAGGGTCACAAAGTGTTCCTTCCTCACCTTGTTTCTTCTTGGGGGGAGACATTTTTTTCCCCGCCACCCAGCAATAAAAATACCTGTGCATGCATTAAGGCAAAGAAGGGGTTGAAAAGTCTCTTACGGGAGCTGAAGAATTTGATTTATCCTCCCCCCTCCCTTTGCTTGACAAAGTCGGCCTCGAAACATTGAGCAGAATCACTTGACTGCCTGAAAAGGTTCGTGCAAAAATCGTCAGATTTGCGCAAAAAAGCTTCTTTGGAGATGCGAAAAAGTGCTTTTTTGTTTTTTGCAGCAAATTAATCGTCTTGAGGGACAAAGTACGAGGACTAAAAATCCTGCTAAAGATTCAGCAGGGACAACGAGAGACAAAAGAAACAATTTTCAGTTAGCAGCAATAATTTGTTTCCTGCCAAGAAATACTTTAGGAAGGTCTGAGAAGAAGGAGGAGACGAAGAAGAAGTAAAAGGGCAGCGATTCCTCCATTCTAAAACTCTAATTTCGCTTGTACTGAGAGGACGCCAGAGAAGCTTAGGTGGGAATTGCTTTTGAGGCATTTTCACTCATCATTTTCTGTCCGGAGTTTAAGGTGAAAATCTAAAAAGAATCACTTGGAGAGTGGGGCTTTGAGACTTGGGACCTTTAGGTGATTCCCTCGCCGACTACTGGACTGACCGCACTGACTACGATGCCGTGGACTTCCTGAAGTGGGACAGAATCACCTAAAAATCCAAGCTTTACAAAGAAAAAGTTGTAAAAGACCTAAAATGACCCTTTGGGGGCCAGAAATTTGATGGAGTTCAAGTTCAAAACTGAGGGAAAAATTGCGCCAAGCAGTGAAATGTGGGGGATTTCTTTCAGTAAGGGTTGTAAAAAAAATTATGCAACGAAAGATGAAGCAGAAGAGAGAAAAAGCCCGAGGTGCAATTTTCGGCCTCTGAATTGGCAAAATTCTTTCCTGGCTCGAAATTTTGAGGTCAATTAATGAATCTCTCCTTTTCAGAGGGAAGAATCAACTTTTTGTGCAGTCACGCCCATATCTTGACAGTCAAAGGAACGGTTTGATCTCGCCCACATGAAAAGTCTGCATGCACAAATGCATTCCCGATAAACATCTTGCACGCGACACAATGAATGACTTTATGCGTGCGCGTTGTTGACTCTGGCCCAAGTCTTAGCCTTGAAGAGGTCGCTCCTCTGTCTGTCGGTGTGAACTTTCCAGAACTTTCGAGTGTTTTGATCTCGCATATCGATTTCGACGCTCGGGAGATTCTAGGTAAATCTGGCGACAATGAAAAGTTCTTCTTCCTCCTCTTCAAATGGACCTTCTAAGTGGGCACTTTCAAATCAAGAGGGGCCCATCGAAAATTCAAATTTTTTCTTCTCCCTCTTGGGCCTGACAAAGGGAAAAAACATCTTCACTTCCGCCATTTGTTTTGTGAAGGTAGCAAAAAGTCCGATTAGTGTTTCTCCAGAAATTTATATCTGTTTTCCTCTCCCTGCAAGGTTATGCGCAAAAAATTACACAGTAACTGCAAACCTCAAGTCTTTGTTTGAGGACGGAAATCCGCCTGAGACATGAAGAGAAAGCCAATTCCCATTGGGTTGGCAAAAGAACAATCTGTCAGTGCAAATATGGGGATTTTTTTGTATTTTCAAAACTGCGCACACATGGAAAAAGATTGTGTGAAAGCACACACGTAACGCAAGTTCGTCTTTTCTCATACGAAGCAGCAGCCGAGCTCATTTCGGAAGACGACCTGAAAGTTCCACATGATTCGTCTGTTTTTCATTTTCATTTTTTTTTTGCAGTGCGAGAAAGTTGTTGCTCCCCTCGACCTTGGTTTGAACACGTTTTAGTTAGCACCCCTGCAAACTTCCTCTCCTTCAAATACGCGAATTTGCCTTCCACGAAACCCCTCCTTGCAATTGCTAAATGTGATTTTGCATAAAATCTTCAACGTCAAGACTTCGGAACGTTAGGTGAGGAACGTTGGCATTTTCTGGTCTTCCTCATGTCTTATCATCTTTCATGACAATTCTTTCCTCTTTTTCAAGACTTCTCAAAATTTCACTGACTGATGCACTTTTTCCTGGATTTTCCATTCATTGTTATCGTTATGAAATCTCCCGGCATTCTAGGTGTTCTCCTCATTTGTCTTCAGGCTTTACCTAAAATTCCACGGCCAACCGACTCATGACTAAATAAATATAAAAGGAGTGGAGCTTGTGACAGTTGAACACTAGTCTCGCTCAAAATTGGGTCGTCATTTTTTGGTAACACAAAAAACTTCCTCATAACAGCTCAAAAGTCAGTCTGAACTCAACGAGTCAAGCCTAAAAAGTTCCAGCAAAAAAAAAAAATGTCACCAACGCCTCCCCTTCCCCCCCCCCCCACCCCACCCCATTTTCCACGCTCATTTTCTCCCCCTTTGATGGCTCACCAGGAGATGAACGTCGTCGACCACGCCTCCGCCATCGATCTCGCGCGGTTCGACGACGTCGCTTTGTTCGCCCACATGACGATCAGGCCCAAGTTGAGCTCGTCGCCGTCCGCGGCGCCGGAGAAGAAGCTCAAACGTTAATCAATCCTTGTTTTCTCTCTTCTTTTTCTTTTCTCCACAAGAGGTCTCTTTAATGGCAGCTGACGTGCTTGGAATGCATTCGAGCTTCTCATTAGCTGGACATTCCCAGAGCTTTTTCTACAGTGCGAACGAAATTTAGTCACAGCTCAAGCCCGAAATGAGGCTGCTCGTCTCAGGACCATAGTTGTTCTGCATCATTCAGAGGAGTCACGATTATTTATGCCACTATTTCGCTGATGAAACCAAACTCACTACGTGAGCACATCTGCCTGGTCACCAGTTTCAAAAGTGTCCAGCGTCAACACGGTCTCGATATACCACGAGGCCATGGAGGACACGGTCACCTGGGACTTGTTCCAGGCCAACTTCAGTGTGGTCATGCCGGTTAGGTCTTCCAAACGTGAGATCATCATGTTCTTTCGGATTTGATGAATATAACAATAAGTACAGTGATGCTTTTACTAAATAACTCTGATCATAGCTTCCTCGTCCATTCTGGGCAACCTTTGCTTCTCTGACACCCAAATTCGATGCAGTCACAGTTTGACCATTTTGACTACATGGAGCAACTACTGTAACGCTTCGGACGTGGTGTGACGGAATTTCGGGCTCAGACACGAATTTTCGTACCATCCAAATGTGTAGCATAAATAAGTCGAGGCCATGAAGGCTCTTCCTTTTTTTTTTTTAGTAATGGGCACTCACCATTTTTTGGGGGATTTGTGAAGTGTCTAAATGTTTTTGCTCACTGAGACAGGTGGTTGCTTGTCTTCCTCCTGCCCGCCTCAGGTAGGGTCAATATTGTCATTGCATCTGGAGGCGGCAGAGGCGGAGGCGGAGGCGAAGGCGAAGGCGAAGGCGCTCAACTTTATGGCTTCGACTTTTGGGGCAGGAGGACCCACGTTTTGCCACAAAGAAGTCCTGCCCAGTTTTATTTCCTCCACATTTTGAGCACTGTGCAAGTCCAGAAAAAGACTGAATCTCTGAAGAAGAAGCCTTCATTAGCAGCCAAATTGGTATTTTTCTTCTCCGCGTATAAGTCGATAATTAAGAGTCTTCCGCTTCTCATGGACGATCATTTCTCAAGATCTCCGGGGTCTTCGTTGGCTGCTGACTGAGTGGGGAAGTGGGGGTTGGCCAAGATCGTCCTCAGGGTGTCTCCCTACCCCTGCCCACCCCGTCGCTGAAGCATGATCGGCGCAACCCTTTTCTCTTTATCCACCGGAGCGATCTCAATTTCTGTCTGTGTCAACTTGTTTGCCATTATGTTGCAAAGTCATTTGAGAGCTTCTCAGAGGAAGCAAAAGGAAGGAATTCCTTGGACTTCATCAACAGCTCTTTGTGTGCGTTGCAAGGGAGAGAGAAGAAAAAGACTCCCCTTTAACCTGACAAGTGTCCAATAAATACTTGCACTTGTCTGGAAGTTGACGCATATTATTGATTCATACGTGCAGACACCAGAAAGATGTCGCACTGAAGTTCCCTTTGTCTCGTGCAACCCAGCCTTTCGCACCTTCTTCGCGCCAAGAGTCTTTCTGCACTGTGTAAACCGTCCCTCAGAGGGTCTCTCTGAAGTGGACGAGCGATCCCATGCTGAGAGGGAGTCAAAGTCGAATTCCAGAAATCTGTTTGTTTGCCTTTTGCCGCCGCTGCAAAAAAAAAAATTTGTTAGCAACAGATTCTTTCTCAGCGAGAAATAATCCAGCACTATTTATTTGTCAGAGTCTCGTACGTACAAGAGCTGCGCCGTCCAAGGCCCGTGAGTCACCGTGGGTGGCTGCAGAGGTATGCAAAATTTAAGATTCACCCCTGTAGCAACAACCAGAGTGAGAATGTATAAATCGAGCAGTGAAAGGTGAATCCGAGAATCGTGTGAGTCAATAAGGCTCGGTTTTTTTCAACTCTCACGCGATCCCTGGAGCAACATTCACCTTTGTAGCAACAAAGATGATGATGATGATAACAAATTTTCGTTCGGATTTGCTGTCAGAAGCAAAAATTTGTGCTCAAGGAACTCAGCCGACGTCGTATCAGGTTGGGTTTATCGCAAAATCAAAATAAAAAAAATGGCCTCATGACCATAATGGTTCAATCCTAGGGATGAAAAATTTATTTCTTCACGTCGGACGATCAAATTTTCATTTTCTTTTGGGGAAGATGATCAAAATGTTGGATAAAATGTTCGACTTCAGGTGTGTTCGCGACGAAAAGTTGCGGTTTTGAGCGAATTTGTCGAAGGAAAAAGAAGGAAGGAGTTAATTTCCCCAATAATAGAGAGACTCTTCTGACTGTGAACCCGGGGCGGATATTTGTTCCCCCAGACGCAGAGGAAGTCGGCGAGTCCGTTGGCAGCCGGCAACAGAAGCAGCTAAAAGGTGGAGTTTCATTCAGGGCGAAACCAAAAAAGGCCTCGGAAAGGAGATGAGGCCCTCTTTCAAGGCCTGACTAAGACGGTTCAAAAGAATTATAATAATAAGTTGTGTCTGAAGAGTGGAAAAAGCTTTCCTTTGGGACCGTGTGCGTCAAGAAAAAAGGGGGGGGGGGAGTGGCGAGCCAGACTCAGCAGCTCCAATAACCTCAAGAAATCTCATAGGGGGCAAAACAGAGGCAAGGCCTTTGAAAGGAAAGAAGGCCCTCGGCCCCGAGGCCTGACAAGGTCTTTCTTGCCATGTTTGTGCACGCGAACTTTTTTTTCTTGCATTTTTGCTGCGTTCGTATCTTGAAGAGCTGAGAAATTGAGCCCAATCGCAGCTACGCGCTGCAGACTCATAAATTGCCGCGCCAATTAGCTCACAACGTAAAATGGCGTGTCCAATAACAGTAAAAGTTGCTTTAGAAGCGCGTTTTCCGACTTCACAGACACACGCGCGCTGCACAGGGTGTAACGAGATTGATTTCACCCGCAAGGATCAAGTCCAACACGCTCATGTCTGCGCCGTCAGGGTTGCCCGAGCGTTGCTCTTCCTGCCATCGACACTGGGCGCAAGGATCGAGTCCAGCACGCTCATGTCTGCACGGTCAGGGTTGCCAGAGCGTCAGAACCTCGCCAAATGCTGACGGGACGATTTGTCAGCGAGGAAGGCCGGGTGGAGTAGAAAACCTGGTCTGCTCTGCTAGAGAAAAAAAAAACGTATTCCATTTTGTGACACCCTGTACAGCTGGAATAAGTGTGAAACGAGACCTTTAAAATCGATCTCTGAGACAAGGTTTAATTGCTCAGAGGTCTGGCAAAAGTCGTCTTTCAGCTTTTGCATCTGCTGATTTCCTTTCAATGGGGGACTCGTGTGCAGGTGTGAGCTTGGATGGAGCCTCAGAGGACTCAATGGAATTTTGTTGTTGGTGAATGAAAGGATCTCGAACGTCAACAAGACCTTGAAAAAAAACGTCTGTAATCATGACTCAGAATGGGTGGGTTTTTTCTTTGTCCGCACGTGCGAAAATCAGGCAGAAAATGTGTGAATGAAGTGTTTAAAAAAGGCTAATGAAATCTATGGTCAATGGCGAGGAAAAGCGATCTTTTCCAGCCGGAAATGTTTTTTTTTCTCTCTCTCCTCTTGGGCATGTAAAGAAAAAGCCCTTGTTGGATTTGTCGTATCGCGTTTCCCCTGTTTTTCACTACTCTGTTCAAATAAGTCATCCCTCTTTCTTCATTATTATGCAGCAAGGGGGGGGGGAGGGAGGGAGAGAGGGGTAAGAGGGTATTTTGCAGTGTAAATATGAAACTGCATCCCTGTGCTTGCCTGCCTGCCCGCCCTCGTTCACTCTCCCACAGAGAGCCAGCAGACACTTAAGAACTTCGTATGTGTTTAGGCAACACTAACGGATTTTCGTGGGACTTTAACCCTTCGACTGTGGTGAATGAAAGAACAAAATACTCACCTAGCGAATTAAAAAAAAGTTGTCACGGTTTAACAAACTCTGGCATCACAGCAATAACAGAGTGAGAAGAAATGAAGTAAATCATGCCAGATTCTCCCCCCCCCCTGCGTTTCCATTATGCTCATATTGAAGTTGTGCTACCGAGAGCTCCTTGGCGGTAGGCATCTGCTACACAGTACAGGGTGAGTCACCAAGAATGATCTCCTTGGCCATAGGGCTTTGTCTTTTGGCTCACGCTGTGCTCTCTTCATACGCGGGAGGAACACGTCTCTCCCGGTGGTCCCTCCTTGTGTGCGAAGCGGCTACAAGGTGGGAATTCACCCCCTCCCCACCCCCCACTTTTGCTCACGAATGAGAGAATCCTTTATCTATCTCCTCCTACCACTGGCGCAAAAATTCATAACAAAATGATGGAAGAGCAGGGGCAAATTTTGCAGAGATTTTTTTCCCCTCTCCAGGCTGCATATCTGAGACGCTTTTTCTTTCTTTTGTTTCTCTGCCTGTCTCCTTTTTTTGCTGCTGCTGCCTCGATGCGAATCGGCCTTATTCAGCCCGGCGGAACGAAACAGCGTCATAAGCAGAGGTATTGATGTAGTCCCTGACTCAACCTTCTCCCCCCCCCGTTATGTGTTTCGCCTCCTCCCCGTTTTCGCGGATCTGAGGGCGCGTTTTCACTCCCCTCATTCCTGGTCCTCGAGCTTCTGCCCCTCCTGAGGTGGAAGTCAAGTTCTGCCAGGCTGAACGCGCCTTAAAAAGCTCCCGCTCTCGCTCACAGATATATCCCTCCGGCGCTGGCCGAAGCCAAAGTTATGTCTGTCTGTCTGCGCTTAGGCATGAAAATAATAATAGGGAAAAAAGCAGCTCAAACATGACAGGAGGGGTAAATGCTAGGAACGCACTGGACGTGCAAGTATGGGGGAGGGGAGAGAAAACAAGACTATCGTAACGCGTGCACGGTGTGAGTCACAGAGAAAAGTAGGAAAGTACATTCCATTCACTCATAGTGCATAATGAGAGGATGGATTTTTTGCTTCTTATGAGTCTTTGACACCTATGACGAGTGTCTTAGTGAGGAGTCCTAAGTGTGTTGACCTGAGCATTTGTCTGACAAAGGTGCCCCCCCCCCAAAAAAAAGGCTGATGACGATGACTTGCTGGATCGGTTGATGACTCACCCTATATGGGTTGTTTCGATTTGGTGGCGTTTCCAGCATCAAGTGGAGCTCAAAAATCAAAACACAGCATGATGAAAAGTGCGACAAAAAAGAGCTACAGGGTCTCCCATAAACGTTCCGCCTTTTGTGGACAAAAGCAGTGAGAGGAGAAGAAGTGAGCAGAGCAGCTGTCAAACGATGGGGTTAAACGTAGTGCAAAAAGGGGTCTCCTCCAACATCTATTTGTTGGCCAGGGAATTGTCGACCTGCAGCAGCAGCTGGGAGTAATTTTACCGGAAGGACGTATTACGGGTCCGTCCATGAGAGGTTTCCCAGAACTTTCTTGCCATTGACGTCGTCGCCGTCGGGGTCGCACCTCCTCCACAGTGGTTGCCACATGATGACGTCACAGAGAAGCCACGATGATGGTAAAAGGCAGAGAGGTTTTTGCAGAGGAGGCGTCTGGAATCTGCACAACCCTCTTTTATTAGCGTGTTATTTTTGGGTGGAAACTCTGCTCAAACACAGCCAGAAGTTTGTCAAACTTGGCCAGACACTCAAGGCAGGCAGGTGTCAACGTAAACCGAGAAGGCACGTGACAAACAAAAACGCACTCGGCGGTGTTGGGTGACGACTGCGTGGACGCGGACGCGGAGGCGCACTCGGACGTGTGCTTGGACTCGTGGAATCGCACCACTTGAAGTCAGGGTGGGCAAAGACAAAAACCACGTGATCGTGAGTGAAAAAGTCATAGCAGTCGTCACTTTTTTTGTCTGTCTGTCCGTCTATCGGCTCACTCAGTTACTCACACACGCAGATGCCTTACGCGCTGTCCTCTCTGGTCATCCTCTCCGGGTCACAAAGGTATCTCTGGGCTGATCAGTCCAAGAGCTGGTTGTTCTCTCTTCGGCAAACAGCCCTTTTTTCTGTCAAACCCTGTGTTGTACAAGCTGTGTCCTTTCAGACGTGGCAGCTGCAGTCCATTCCTCAATCACAGCTATTAGGTGATGACCAAAAATATTTCGTGTATATTAATACTGAGCTCAATGACCTCTGGACGGGACGGTTTTTCCTACTCAGGAAAAACATCAAGAAAGGATATGGGTTTGAATGTGTTTTTTTTCGGGCACACTGAATTTTCAATGATCTCTCGGTGGAGAGAATGAATTTGTTCTGGAATGACTTTGCTCTAACGATGACTCGAGAGTAACAATTTCGCAATGCTTTATTACGGAGCCCTTTTTTTACCACCCTGTCCATGGTCCTTTAATGGGCCCCACCATAACCCTTTCGTCGCCGTAAAACAGGCGCAAAATTGTTCGCGTCACCCCTTTTTTCTCGGTGTCTCAAATGCGTTCACGCTCAGCTCAACAGCGCCAGTGGCGGCACTGGCGGCGACGGCAACAACAGGGTGGAGCAGGAAAAAAAACCCCACTCTTTTGATCACTTTCAGTGTTAAATTTCCTTTAGAATCGCTGTCCTAAAAAGTCTACCGGAGTGATCGCAGCGCCCATGACGCGCATGTACAGGGTGGCCGTGAACTAGTACAAAGATGAAATTCGGGGCCATTTTGTCATTTTTCAACGCTCATCATGCATGTTTTGCCAAGATTGCGTCATTTTGGGCCCACACGTGTGATTTTTGACCTTTTTTTGGCTATTTAAAAGCATGCCTTTCTGCTCTCTACACACAAGTGCACGCTGCAAAAGTGTGTAAAGCATAGGAAACAACAGTCTTTCTTACATCACACAACAGCATACCGCAGAATCTCATTCAATCACCGGCAATTCAGGATTGCCACAGTTGAGTCAGCAACACCACTGCATTGGATCCTCGTTGTTCACCCACTCACCCGACGACCCCGACCCCGACCCGCCCCTTCCGTTCTGTATGAGCTGTCCGCAAAAGTTTGTCCGCTGTTTTTCTGCCTGATGAACTAACTGGCGATTTTCCCTCCCCGTTCAGCTGCCGCCGTCATCATCTTCAATAGAAGAGGCTCTAACGAGCATGGGAGAGAAAAGAGTTTGCCCTCATCTGATTTCCCTGACATCATTTGTTTCTACAATTTTTTTCTTTCCACCCAAAAAATTGGCATTTTCAGCTGGAATTTCAAAGAAAGAGCATAATTTCCAGACTCATTTCCCCATTTCTTTGACTTTTCCTTCCACTTCTGAGACTCTGAAAATCGTTCAGTTGCGGTTGCAGGAGGGAAAATGGGAAGTCCTGAGAGGCAAGAAAAAAAAAGGGTTAAACCTCAATTTCCCAAAGTCGAGAAAAAAGCCACCCCTCATAAATTATGTTGTCCTAGCTGAGGAGGAAGAAAAAATTGATGCTAACAAATCTGGAATTTCCTCGCTCAGCCTCGTTGCCTAAAGGCCCGCTTGCAATCTGGGACCGAAATGGGCCTGACTGAAGTTTTGCCAAGCCAAATTTTCGTCTGCGAGTTTTGACCCCGGGACTGCTCGGGCGCGTCCGCGGGGTCCTCCTGAGAAGGCAAATTCCGCCCGGGTGGACGCGCCCTCAGTTGAGAGACTGCTGAAAATGTATGAAAGATGAAAAATCAACCCTGCATTTTCGTTGGCCAAAAGTCCCAACGGCTTCCCCGGGGCTCGCCCGATGTGAAGGTTTTTGGGCAGCAAATATCGGATTATTTTTATCGTCAGCATTATCTTGCAGGGATGGGGGAAAAAATATGAGCAGCTCTAATCTTCATTCACGTCCAGAACCAGGACTGTGTTTGCGCTGGGATCTGTGAAGTCTGGCGGATTTTGACTCACCCTGTAGCACCGCTCGGGCCCAGAGACTGAGACGTGGGCTCTTCTGACTCACCCTGTGCGCTCCTCACAGAACTGGAAAGAAAGTTATTGCACACTTTTACTCTCTGTGGTGTCTTTGGATAAATGGTTTTTTTCCGGCCTCTCCCGGAAAGGCTGTGATGAAGTGGACGCCTTTGATAAGTCTCGGATCGTTGGCGTCAAAAAAAATGTCATCAGATACGAGGCCTCACGAACCGTCAAGGGGAGATCTCAACACTTACGTCTCTGTGTCAGACCTCGATGCATCACCAGGTCTTGGGCATCCTTCTGAAGAGGAAGTTGGCACTTTTCAAGGCCAACAAACAATGAGAAATGACTGGCAGAGGAAATAGCGTCGATAGAGCGCTCACAAATTAATGGGGCTGCTGAGTAATTAGCAGGCTAATTGCTGCCTGAATGAAGCCGGGGATGAGGCTGCGGTTGTGTTACTTAGCGGCTCTTAATTGCCTTCATCATCATTTCTCAATCATGACTGTTGCACCTTAAATGCTTTTATCGACTTCGTCGGCCCGCGTCAACGCTCGAGTCCAGGCCCAACTTTGCCACTGTTCTTGTTTCTCTTGTGTTCTGTTCAACTACGCTTTTCTTCCTCGGGTTGTCCCAGATCCATCTTGGCCCTCAGAAGTCAGCTTTCCTTGCCTTTCGTCGTCTCAAAGAAGAAAAAATGGGGGAAACGACGACGTTTTTGAACGGATGAGGGAGAATGAAACAGTAGGCAAAGCGTAGGTAAAGTCAGCTTGAGTGCAGTGAGAGAGGGTAAAGTAAGGGCAAGTACGGTTAGAGTAAGAACAATGAAGTAAGAGTAAATACGGTGAAGATAAGTAAAGCTGGAGTAGGCAAAACAAGAATCATCACAGGAAGAGAAAGAGTAAAGTCAGTCTTTCCTTGAAAGAGAGAGAATAACAGGGAGGTGCAGTTTGGGTCACTGTTGAAGGAAAAGAATTTTTTTCCTTGTCTCGTCTGTTAAGGCCGAAAACTCATTTGGCTGCTCTGATCTGGGTGTGCAGAAGACGTCTGAGAGATGTTTGAGAGCGTCAATGAGGCCCATGAGGCAAACAAAAAACAGGGGAGAACTGATACGAACAATCAGGAGAGAATATAATGATAGCACCTCTGAACAGCTCTGATTGCCTATTGGATGCATGCAAAAAAAGGAAAAGAAAACATGGCTGAATGAAGACTAAACTCTCTTAAGGCTGCGTTTAACACGAGGGCTGGGTGAATGCACCTTTTCGCGTAAACATAGCTAATAATATAATAATTAGAGCCAAGTTCTTCCAGCATCAAGTATTGTGTATTTTCCTGGAGAAAGCAGAACCAGAACCCTTTTTACTCCAGAAAAAGTGCCCAAGTTTCAATCGCTCATTCCTTCAATTTTTTTTCCTCTGTGCTTTTAGGACATCCGGGTAGCCCAAAAAAGTCCTCTGACTTCTATGATTACTACGCCGACGAGTATTCCGACTACTCTTCCGACGACGACTACCTCACCGAGGACGAGCGCGTGGTACACACCATCCCCAAGTTCGTGTCCCGCGAGGTCCAGACGGTCGTCAACGAGGGAGACACCATCAAACTGCCCTGTTTCGTGGACAAACTCGGTGAGACAATGAGTCAAGGCCCACGAGGAGGAGCCAAGCGTAATGAATGCTCGATATAAGGGACTTGAGAAGCAGTTCTCGTAGGAAAAGCATCTGCAACGTTGAGTGCAACAAATGTGGAGCATTTGCAAAAATGTTCTTTATCGTGTGAGTCAGAATGCCTTCCTCTTTTTTACTCACACGATACCAGGTGCAGACAGGTCTCGTCATCACGTCGGGTTTCTTCGAGATCCCGAGTACAGTAGTTCCGTCAGTCGGATTGGGTATTGGGGGTTCGATGGTCGAGCATTCCTGGCAATCGGGTTGTCAAACAACGACTCGAAAGTCAAGGACGCCGGGTGCGAGTACCCCTTGATGAAGTTCAGGCAGACGACGAGCGTAGCAGCTAATCTAGTGAGCACCGACGGGCAGAGACGTCCGCCAGGCGCTGGCGGTTGCACCCTCCGGGTCGGAGACCGGTCCCTCATTGGTTCGATGGAATAAAAAAGGGATTCAAACGTGGCTCGGCCGTTCTCGGATCGGTTGCAACGTGGTATGTTTCATTTTTTCCTTGCTGATTGCTGACCCTCAAAGATCAGTACATACGTTTTTCTGGAAAGTCAGATTACCCGACTTTTTAGCCAAAAGAAAACCGGGGAAGCATCCGGTATCGATTCCGGGCTACCCGACCCAAATGAGTTCCAGTCCAGTGTGACCAAGGTCAATTCAGTCACTTCATGCATGTCTCTAGAGCATTTTCTGGAGAAGAAAAAGAAATACGTTATCGACCAAAGAGTTTGTTTGATCAACTTGCACATTTCCTGCCAGACCTACTTTCATGCCAACGAGTTTAGGGCGCGTTTGCACGGACCCAGAGACACTGGGCGAGGGCAAAGTGCGGCAAGTCCTAAATATGTCAATGGGTCGCATTGGGACCATTGGGTTCCGCGTGCGTGCGTGCGTGTGTGCGCGTATGTGCGTTTGTCGTGCAGTCTTGGCAGGTGCTGACTAATTTGACAGGACTAATCAGCTCTGAGAGGATCCACATGACTACATTGGCAAGGTACAGTGGGTGTCGCAATATCGACATCACTGGTGGGACAAAATACAGTGTGTGTCGGAATGTTGGCTACTTGGGTAAAATGTCTGGTACAGCTTGTATGACACGAACTAAGTGTGGTCTCCAACGAGGGTCATGATGTGCAGGGAGCACAAGGGAGTCTTTTTTCGCTAAATTTTTTAGCTCGTGCTTGTTAAAAGTCACTTTGCTTTACCGTTGCTGCACACCCGCCAATTGCAAAGAATATATAGGGTTAGTTCGGAAAATTTCACTGCTTTGGTCCCTCGAAAATGTCGGGTCACTTTGCCGATCTACCCCTATATGTAAATAGCTATATTCTTCCTTAGCTTCACCTCCTTCTTTCCTCACTCTGCAGCAATGTGAATAAGGACAGCTTCTACGGATGAGATCAGTCCTCTACCCGCAGTTGTGTTCAAAGTAGCTGCAACTTTGAAATGAAACATTAATTTCGGGTGCAACTGAACATGTGATTGAGTTTTAGGCCCATCAGCAAACTGTCAGCTGCCAATCCCCGCTGCCCAGCCTCAATGATCAACGACAGCCGCTGTAAATTTGGTCAGAGCTCGATTATCCTCCGCTGAGTTCCTGTATTTTTGTCTCTGCTTAAGCTTGTCCGTTAAGCCACACGACGTCGAAGGCTCGATGGACGTCACGTGAACACGCGAGTCAGGCGAGCATTGATAATCGCTTTCTCGTTTTTCCGCATCAAGGATTTCCCTTCTCTCTACAGCTCTCTTTTTTGAGCCTCTCCTGACTGCCTAGAACAAATCTTCCTGACTCTGAAGCTGCGACGACGTCAATACAATTTTTGCTTGTGCCAAGCGACCCCTGCGAGGAAGCATGGAACAAACAGGGGAGAGATAAACAGGGCAGTTTGGGGGAGGGAGGAGAGATCAATTTTTGCAGTTGTTTCGTTTGTCCTAAAAAAAAATTAGGAAAGTCTCCAGGGCAGCGTCATTCATCTGCTAATTATGTGGAAGAGTCGTTAACTTTCCTTCTCCTCCCTTGGTTTTTGTGACCCAATTATCGGGATGGCGCTCGTCAAACATCCATAAAGATTACTCTTAGATAACCAAAAGGTTCTGTGTGAGGCTGGCGCGTGCACAGACGGAGCTGTTTGTGCTGGCACAATACACTATTTCACTAGTTTTCAGCGTCCAGAAGGCTAGACTTTAAGAGTCTTGTTGAGGACCTGAAACTTCATAGTAGAGGGGATGGCAAGTTGTGTTTGTAGAGAAAATGGCCTTTTAAGATTTTTCTCTACTTTTAGGAAAGGTGGCATTGAATATTTTTGGTAAAGAAAGAGAAAATTCGTTCATTTCAGACGGGTACACGCTACTGTGGCAAAAGGACGGGAATATCCTGGCCCTCGGCAATCAAGTGATGGAGCGCAGCGACACGAGGCGCAAAGTGCAGGCCGAAAAGGACGGAAACACCCTCGTGATCTCCCTGGCCGAGGCCTCGGACGCCGGCCACTACGACTGCCAGATCTCGGCAAACAAGCCCACCTATCTCAGGCACATCGTCGACATCAGGGGTGAGCTAACATGACGTATTACGATGTCGTAAGGAGTGCCGGTGAGCAGACATTTTACCGATCCAATAAAAAGGCTTTTGACGCACATTAGAATGCCTGATTCGTCTTCTGACATGCAGGAGAGCCGATGGAATAGTGAACTCAAGTCTGGGCCTCAAAGCTCAAGATCGATATTGCAAAATTGTGTGCAAAATTCTCAAGGTTCTCGCTTTTGACAGCAGCGGCTTCTTGATGAATGGCGGACTTGATGACGACCTTTTTTTTTTGCCCCGAATTGAGCACAGAACTGGAACAGGGGTATCTTTTGCTCATCTGAGAAGGACGAAGCCACGCTTCAACCGAGCTTGCAGATCCTTGGAAGATTCCCATAGCAACTGGGCCTTAAGGCCTAATTCTTTGGCCTGGTGGAAGCCGCTTCTTTTGAGCTCCTCATTTCGGAGGCAACGAACGCGCTGTTTCTCTGACATGTGGTGGTTTGGACAGCAAATATTGATCCCGGAAATTCGTACCCCTCTCTTTTTTGTTTCGTTTTGTTTAGCACACACACACGCAAGCGCGCACGCACGCGCACACACGAGCACTCACACATACGAGTCTCTTCAAGCCAATGAATCCAACACTAAAACAATGTTGTCGTAAGCTCCTGCAAACAAAAATACTCAAGGTGCGTCCACGCTTGCGCAGTTTTGGCGTGCGTGGCGAATTCATCGTGTAGAAATATCTGTCTACCACTCCAGTCTAAAGTGTAAACGCTCCCTCATCCGTGGAAGTGTGAAGGGAAGCCCACAAAACTGTAGAAACCACCAACGACTACACAAGTAGGTGCGTACATTGAATATGTGAAGGCAAGGGTGGGTGGGGTACCCAGGGTGTCCACTCTCTCCTTCCAGAGGTCCAAACGCCCGTTGGTTGGGGTTTTTTGTTTGGATGACTTAAGGTGGGTCAATTCTTCCGGTGCCCCTGCAAGTGCTAACTACCAAGTTTCCCTTAATACAAACCTTTTTTTATCAATTTGACCAATGGAATGCAGAAATATAATGGAAGTTGTGTTAAATGGGACCTCCTAAACTGGCCCTTTTCTCTGAAACTTGTTCATGCACACTGCATAACTCATATGTGGGTGGCCATTTGGTCTCAAAGCCAGAGACACCTTACAGGTGAAGTACAGTTGAGCCCGCTGACATCGGTCTCGGTTGCATGGGCAGTCTGATTTTTTATAGCAGAAATCTCTTGAACCGAATCACTGGTAACTCCGTCGACACCGGCAATTTTCTCCTGCCCCGAGGGTGCCTGCTTAAGCGGACTCTACTGTATGTGGCAGCTAATCTGAAGAGGTTTTTACCCTGTCTTCGAAAATAAGCATCAGTAACACTGAAGGGTAAACTTAGGAGGCTTCTGTGCAGTGTAAAAGACTGCAAATAATTCAGCTTGGAAAAATGATGGAAGCATCACCGAAGGAGATGGGTTTGGGCACCAAAATCATTGCTCCGACACCCAGTTTAATTTTTTTGCCACTTAAGTGACTTCGTTGTGATCCATTCAAATATTTCTCCACAAACAAATGCAAGTAAAGTTTTTGTCCCTTGCAAATTTCACCCACTCTCAAGTGATCAGTGTTTTTCTCTGCAAAAAAAGGACTCACAGGAGAATGGGAGTGAGATTTGTAGGTGAGAGAAAAGGCCTATTTTTTGTTTTGAACGCATGATTTTCTCCAGGAATATAAGTGGGGCTTTTTTCCAAGCACGAATTTCCTGGGGTCGGGAAGGCCATTTTTTGCCGGGTTACGAAAGTGGACTTCTCAACCCGAGTGAAAAAATGCCTAAGTGAAAAAAGGGGCTTTTTTAAAAGATGAGGTTTTCTTTAAAAAATCCGCTTTTTGCTCGAGCTCTTATGAATACTGGCTGTAAATGTGGTTTCTTCTTTCCTCCTCCCCCCTCTCAATTTTCACAGCAGGGGATAGTGTGAGTGTGCGTTACCCATGACGCTTACCACCACTTACCATCTTGGTCTGGGTCGACGTAGACTACATAATTTTGGGAAATCAACCCATGTTTGAGGTCCAGCTGTTGTTGACCACGTGGTTGGCATCCATCAAGAACCCCCAGACACACGCACACACATATGTGTTTATTTATTGTTATAAACGTACATACGTATAAGACGTCTCCGCTGCGCATTTTGAGGCAAGTTCTTTCACGGTCCTTGGGAGAGTGGACAAATTTCTCTGTCAATGGCAAAACAATGGAGCCATTTGGATTAACCCTTTCTAATCCCGTAAATTTGTCCTCGGCCAAATCCGCTGTTTTTCCGCCCCGATTTTTGGTCCTGGCACGTGTGCTGATCCCGGTGTTGGGCACGTGCGAGCCGCAGCGGGAGCAGAACAGCGAGAACGGGAAAAGGTCCTCGGACACCACCAGATGTTCGTTCAACCCTTTTTTCTCTTTCCGCCGACTGCGTCAACCATTTTCTACTCTCTCAGCTCCCCTCCTCAAAAAAGATGGTTCTGTCTGGTCGCGCAGGTAGCAAAACCCACAATTTCCTTGTCTTCCCCTATAATTTTTATTTCTCGTCTAGACGGCAATGAAAATAGTCCAAGTCTATATTTTTTACTCTCTGTAAACGGTTGCCAACTCAATTAATCTTCTTGTGGGAGGAAAAAAAGAAAAGAAAGAAACCCCACTGGATTTTGATCAGCTCTTTATCGGGCCAGCATAGTTTTTCTATTATCCTTTCACACTCATAAAGCTTGGTCGATAAAAGAGCTCCGATTTTTATCGTGCGTTATCTGTACCAGCAGATAATTGGGAGTTTTCTCACTGCAGACACCAACTCAAGCACCTCGTGTGTGTGCACAGAATAATGATAGCTGTAGTTTGACAGCTCAATACAGGGTGTCATGTCAACTGGAATCAAAGCGGAACCGCCAATGAAACATTCATTTATGCTGCAAGGGGGGGGGGGTAAGTCGGTCCTTTTTCTACGACTCCTTCTTGCACAGTAGCTGCGGGGTAGCTTGAGAATCCATTTTTGGGCAGAGCAGAGGAGCTCTTCAAGACCCAATTTTTTCCTCTCTCAACATTTTAAGTACTGTTTTAAGGCGTGTAAAAGTGCGGATACATAAAAGTGCGTCGTTGATGAGAAAGACGCGTGTTTTCTCCCTACAACAGCAGTCATTTCTCACTGCAAAGCCCCAGAAAACACTCGTATTTCGCCGCCTTCTTTGGCGGAATTCCCCAATGAATGGGTATTTGCGAACGCTCAATTTTCGAGCCATTCAAGACCTCACGTGAGGACACAATCGAGGGAAAGAACGGGAAATTACAGCCAAAATCCCTGGCCCAAGGGGGGGGGAGGGAAAAATTATTCACGCAAGACTTGAGAGTTGTCTGTTTGAACAGTAATGATGGAAATTTTCAGCAAAAAAAATTGCCTATTGTCTGTCTATTCTGCTGGTTGTAAATTTCATCCTAACCATTAGGGAAAAGATGCTTTCTGCTCCCCCTTTTTTGTTCGCCCTGTATCATCTGCGTAACGATGGATGTCACACAACAGAAGCTGTAAAGAGAGATGTTTTTACCCTGGTTAGTTACAGGGTGTCTCCCCCTCAAAAAAGTCATTGAGCTTTCCAGAGCCGGACCCGTTGGGGGGGGGGGAAGGTGATGGGCGATACAATAAAAAGCCTTAAAAGAAAAAGTGTAGCTTATTTGAAGGGGGTCACCCTGTAGCTGGGGAGACAACCAGGGCAAAAGCATCCGTCCATTCCAATCTCATCCCTCCTTCCTTTGACAAAAGTTCCCCCCCCTCTCATTCAACCCTTTTTTCCTAGCGGCTCCACCTCGCACAAGTCTGCGATTGGTGAACGTTGTTCTTGTTAGTACAAATCTTCCAAGCACAACTTTTGAGGCAAAGAATATTAGCAATTTAGATGACAAAAATTGCGTTTTAGGCTTTAGGCTGGTTATTTTCACCTATTATTTGAAATGACTATCACTCCTTCTGAATTCGTCAAAATTTCACTCAACTGCCGGTTGCATCGTTTTTCTTGATTTTGCATTTTATTCTGCATGTTATGGCACCAGAGTAACAAACGGTGCTGGCTCAACAGAGTTCAAAATTCAGCAACAATCATTATTCCTATAAAGTGTGAGTCAGCCCCCGTTGCTCCCTCTGATACCCCTTGATTTCTTTTTCCTTTTTGCATTCAGGCTTTTGCGTTGCATTTGACGGTTTTCACCTAAAGTTCCGGGGTCCGCTTGCAACCCATAGGTCTTTAAGGATGTCCCTGCTTGTTCCAACTGTCTGACATATGCGAGGAAGAGAGACAGAGAAAGGCTATTTCCGTTATGATGAGACAGCGGCCAAGAGATCCTTTCACACACGCACACACACACATGCACGCACACCCGCACGCACGCACACACGGAGCAGATTGGAGAGATTGCGGCTCCACGTAACGAATGTTGTAGAAGGATTATTAGTTGTTGTCTATCCCAGCATTTTCTAGGGAGAGCGAGAATTTCCTCTAATTTTGGCAAGTGCTGAAAACGTTGCTTGAAAAATGCCTCTGCCAGAGCAAAATTGAGTTAGCTCGCCCATTTTCCGTGATTGTTGGACTTTCTTCTTTGGGTTTCTCCTGACGGGTGTTGTTGTCTTGGCTCCGATAATGGGCAGGAGGCGGAGAGAGAGAGAGAGAGGATGACTCATGTCAATCTCACCCCAGAAGCAAGAGTCTTCTTGTACTTATGACATGAGTGCGGAGGAAGCTCAAAGAACGGGGTTTGGCCATGTTTTGTGACTCAATCGCTCCCACTTGGCTCGGACGTGACAGAATCGACAGCTGGTGCTTTTCCTGCAAGTTTGCTAACATGCAGGGCTGATGTGTGGGGCATCAAGAGGATCGATGTCTCTGGCTTTGTGGACGAGAAGTTTTGAATCTAAATGAGCTTAAGGACTCATTATGCAGCGTATGTTGAGAATTTGGAGTTCACTGGAGCGACGAACTCAGCCTCCGTCAATAGAAAATACAATGGAACCCCTCGACAAGAATCAGCTTGGCACAGAAGGATATTCGATTCTTCCTATGGAGGTCATTCCCGCACAAAGATAAAAAGGGACCTCTCAACGAAGAATATCCGAGTAATTGTAGGGAAGTTAATATCAGAGAGGATTCTTTAACTGAGGACTCTTACGAGTACGGGGAGGATTCTTAGCAGAGACCTCTTGCTGTGCTGAGAGGCCTCACGTACGGAGAAGACGGTACAGAGATGATCCTTGGACAGAGGACTCTCAGAGAACAGACAGGATCCTCTTAGAGTGGTTTCATTACATTTTACTTTCTATCCACCCTGTACATACCATTATGAAGGAAACAACAACGAAAAAGTACAAGATGTTCTTTCCCCTCCATGAATTCAGCTCAAAAGTTCCCTTCTGTTGCCCAATAATTGGTGGGAACAGCAGGAAAAAAAAAAAGGTGCGAACCATTAGTCAAGCTAATTTTCGTGGCGTCGCTGATGTCTTTACTTCCCCCCGCAGAAATTGCATCTGTTGGGGTTTTTCCTCTCTAACCCATACGTACGCACAGCTGAGAGCGAGCGAGCTGGCCCGCCACACCCCCGCCAAATGAATGATATTCACCCCCCCTTCTCCTCCCCTCACCCCCACCGGATTATGCGATCCCACATATTTTTCTCCGGTATCTCTTACAAAATCATCACCAATCCGTGCAAAGGCTGTGGAGGATTACTCTGTCGGGCACTTTTCTCTGTTCAGCTCAACTTTCTGTGCTTCGAAAAACAAAAAAAAAGTGACTTCGCATCAGGCTTTGCCCGTCAACCAGTTGGATCTCTTATTTTTGCCTTTGCACACGCGCCTTAAGCACAAAAGTCTGCGGATTTGGCAGACCGTGAACTGTTGACAGCGACTCCGAAACCGAAATGACAGCTTATGGAGGGGGGAGAATCAGACAATTAGACCGCCACACCCAGGATGCACGTACAAAAATGCCAGTGGTTAACCGGGGCCGAAGGAGAAGACGAGAGCCTTTGAATTTGTTCGTACAGCGGGAAATGAAATAAGTAGATCTCGGATTTTTAGGTGAGAAAATTTACCATCCCAGGGGGTAACCCTCCTTTGGCAAGCTTGCTCAAAACTTCATCATTGCCTGTTGCGCTTCTCTCCTGAATTTTCACCCTTTATCATCCATTTTGACCTCCCTAAACGGTCATTTTTAACTAATTTCACAGATTTTCACCTAAACATTCGAGGTCTCGAAATGAGTCTCCTTTTTTCCCTCCTCTCCCTCCAAAAGGGCTCTCACCGACTCATTTCCTGACTTGAATTTGTGAGCTCACAACAACGCAGAGATCGACGCACTTGATAATGCAATATTCGTCGTCAATGTTGAGGAGCTTTGAAAGCTTCCCTCTTTTTCCTATTTACATTGAGCTCTCTGCACATGTGAACGGTGGCGAAACACCCCACACTGTGCAGGACACAGCAGATTCTTATCGTGCAGCCCCTGCAGTCTTATCGATATTTCCGACACACGTGCATAAAGTCAACTGGGTAGAGCTGAGCTTTTATCTATTATTCTTTTTCCTTACTTAATCAAACCTTTTTTCTGTTTGTACGACAATTTTGAGTGGAGAAGCGCCGTAAGCTCACCTATATAACAACAGGACCTTTAGGTCGACAGCTGGTGATCATGTTTCGGAGGAAATTGGCTGTCTGCGAGTCCATAAAGGATGGCAAAAACAAAGCAGACAGAATTTGGCAAAAAGGGGCACCCAGAGGCGTCGTAAACAGGTACAACAAGGGGGAGGGAGG
>JAAUXU010155636.1_pt1 | contig 24013 bp, 23 predicted proteins | sample 7278151 | NCBI WGS metagenome assembly JAAUXU01 (sample SAMN14350113, study PRJNA611818) | marine sediment metagenome | isolation source: surface marine sediment (1.8m) | place: French Polynesia: Moorea | collected 2018-08 | reverse complement strand
GTCTTCCCCCCCCCCCTCTACCTACCACAATACCTGGTGGGTTCTACTACATATAGGGACTTCATAGCGACGGCGGCCATTGACTCATGCAGACTGAGGCTCAAAAGTCGCTTGAGCGCGCGTGAGGAATTAATTTCCTCATCATTATGATGACGACAACGATGATGTATGAAAATCTTTATTGTCAGTATGAACGCCACTTTCTGGCGCAAAGTTGGCGTGAAGCCTCTGATCTTTTTGCTTCATCGGCACCGCTCAATTCGTCAGTGTGGTTTTCTGCTCTCGCCGTCGCCCGTCGCAGTCGAGGTGAGAGAGCGACAAGAAGAAACCACCCGAATCAGAGAAACGCGCCCGGTGACGACGACGACGGCGGCGGCGGCGGCGGCGGCGACGGCGACGGCGACGACTTCTCGGCGGTTTTGCGCGTCGGGCGTCGTGCGGAAAATCGACAGACTTTTCTGACAGCCAACTGATATATGGACTCCAACCTGCAACCAGCGGCAGATCTTTATGGGTCGCCGTCGTTTTGTCACAACTCGCCATGTTTTGCCACCAAGGAGAGAATCTCCGGTTTCCCACAGGTGGCTCCAATGATATCCCCTCGGTCTCACCCTTTCGCTCTCTCACGCAAACACGCCCGCGCGCACGATGATGCACTGATGCTCCTTGGCTGCCGGAGAGGAAATCGTCGCCATCGTCGACCCAAAAACTTTGCGGGTGGCGGCTGCAGGAACCTGCGGTGAGAGAGAACAGCTTGAATGAAGAAGCTCTTCTTCTCTCCTGTGACCGCCAGCCTCGTCCTCTCGTTTCTCTTTTGGTTGTCAGACTCCAATGATAAGGTGGAAACAAAGACGAGACCCAGCAGGGGGACGCCAATATTAGCATGCATTATGCCCCAAACGATCAGCGGACCACAAGATCGACGGAGCATCACATGTGCTCATTTTGAGAGGAGGGGGGGGGGATGGAAAAAAGTGGATTGATGTCTGCATCATTGCCTAGAAGAAGTAGAGCCCATTGTCTGCATCCATGGAGCTGCACGCAAGCCACAATGGGTTTCTGCGAATCGACTTGGGTGATTTTCTGCCCCAAACCTGGCAGTTCCAAGGGAAAAGGTAATTAGAGCGGAATGTCGCTACGTGGAGGGACGAAAAAGTCTGCACACAACAATAACAGGTTCCCTCGTCGTCACTCAACTTCTCTGCTGCTGTAGCTGCAGCCCGGTAACTGTAAATCATGGATGGACCTCTCCGCTGATGACACATTTCAACGCCCCGTCTAATTGCCCCTCCTGCTACTGGTGGCCGCTTTTACCGAGGTTATACGTGAGCACTTTCCTCTTTTTGCCTCAGCCATCTCAGACACACAAAGAGCCTAAATGCCAGACATACTCTGAGGTGTTTCGTTTGGCTCCTATTCTGGCATGCTAAAAAATACTCGGAGATTTTTGCTGGGGATTTTTCCCCCCCTCGAAGGGGGCAGCTAAAGCTTCACGACACGAGAACAGAAGCGATTCCAGGTTTTCCAGACGAGGAGAGGAATCAAAGACAGCAGCGTCGATGCCGCCATCGCCGGCGGCTGCGGCGCCACTTTTTGTGCGCTAATTCGCGTGCTTTGACATTCTGGCGTCTGTGGACGTGGGAGCGGCAGTAGGAGGCATCCTCGTCTGCATAACATCTCTTTGCCAGTTCACAGTCAGACCGCCACACTCGTAGCTGCGTACTGACACGTCCATCTCTTCTGCTACGGTCGTACTGTAGTGAGTAATGCAAATGCACGCTACAGTGGACCGCTGAGCTGTACTACGGTATGTAGGACCCTCGCTGGCGGTGACACTTTGAATCTTGCAGTCAGTTAAGCTTAAAAGTGAGTTGAAAACTTTTATCAACATGCAGGAACTTGGGCAAAACTTGAATAAGGTTTCGTTCCGTCAAAATCAAAAGTGACTAAATCCCCTGAGCGACTGACTGTCGAACTTGAAAACTAAGAGAAGAGTCAGACTTTTAAACTCGCAATGTGGATTAGGAGCAATTCTTACATCCGTCGTCCACTGTACGGTCGATGCGTTGCTCCGGTACATTGGGATCATCCAGCATTTGCCGCCGCTTTTCCCTTATATGCGACTGTTTTGAGATTATCTCTGAATCCTTCGTAAATTCTCTCTCCATTTGGCTTTCTCTCTGTCTCTCTCACACACAGTGTCCTATCGATCTCTCTCTCTCTCCTTCAATATAGCCGAGCGTTTCCCAGCAGCTGCGAGCGATTTCCCATGATTTGAACGAGAAAAATGGATCGATAAGCGGGGACGCCAAGCTGGTCTCGCCCCCCCTCGCGCATGAGCGCGTGCTGAATCACCATTAACAAGTTGTTGGTAGAGGAGGACTCTTCTTCGTGCGGTGTTGTAGCGCACACAACGCCCGGACAGTCGATGGCAGCATTAGCCCTGGTCACACGCACACACGCGGTTGTTGCAGATCGGGAGGGGGAGCCAAAAAGTCCCCAAAAACTGGCTCAAAAAGCTTGCACTTGAAGCACAGTAAGACGAGCGACAGTACGACAACCGGCCGGGGTGCTCGCTGACGTCAGGGTCCAGGTGCAGGGGGGCGCTGTTCCAAGTCGGGCGAGACATCTGGAATTGCCGTACTAGTGGAGCTTGATTGACCTCATAAAGTTTCTCTCCCCAAGAATACTTGCAGCACCCTACTCAGTGTACTTACGCAGTACACAGCTCCGCCTAATAATAATAACAACACTAACGCACGTGCGTGTGTCTCTATCTCGCCGGACTCCCGCCAGCTTTATTGATTGCTCACTTTTATTAACTCTGAGTCTTTCTCCCTTGCTAATGCGATTTCCCACGGATTTCTCCCCTAAGAATGAGGGGAAAACAGCTCGGCGACGACGCTTTCCAGAAGGGACCGGGTCCGCGGGTCCACCGACGGGCGCCTCTCGCGGAAGCGCTCGTTTTGTAATGAAATCGACCGAGGGGGAGGGGGGGAGGTCCTGATATTTGGCGCGGCGTCGCTTGCTTTCACTCTGGCGTCATCCGAGGTCGTAAGAGGAGAGACAAGTGCAGCAGCTCCACCATTCGAGCTGGTCTCGAACGACTCACTCATACTGTACGCGATCAATGTACCTGCTGAGCTCGAGCTATTGTGACAGCAACCACTGCTATGGGGAAATCAAGATGTGCAGATCACCTTAGGAAAAAGTCTCATAACAGTGACCATTTTAGCGTAGCCACTTTGATTTGCTACTGTTTTACGCCGAAGACTCTGAACTTCGGCCATATCAAGATGAATTTGAGTTCGGTCAAAGATGACAGGACGGTATATGGACATTACACATTGTACTATGTGAACACAGGCAGTTTGCATAGTTTTTCTTGACTCTTCAGTTCTACAAAAAGTAACGAAAATGCTGTCTTTGAAATCAATGTGCTCATTTCCCGACTCAACTAGGGAACCTCTTACTAATCGATGGTCATGGCCAGCACAGTATAATGACTTAATGCACAGGAACGGCGATTGGCGATGCTGCAACTGGTCATGGTAACAAGGAGCTGAGTTTCAGTGGTTCATGCGGCATCCACATAGTAGTGCACACGACAAAAAGGACATCGTACATGACGCGTGCATGCAGTTCAACAACAGAGAAATTGATCACGCACATAAGCAAGTTGTACCCCGTGCTGTCAGATCTCATGGTGCAGGACGTGCGGCCCATTGGGACGTTGAGAGCAATTGAAACCGGAAACATGCTACATCAGTACTTATGTTCCAGAGATAGGAATTAAATCCCGGCTCTCCCATCTGTTCACAGGTTGGAGGAGGAAGGGGACTCTTGGGAGAGCAGAAGCGTCGCTGTCGCCGTCATCCTCGTTCCCATCGAAAGCTTTCCTTCCCACGCTCTCGCACGCTTCGCACGCGCGCTCTTTTCTCACCCCCACTACCACTACCCCGTCCTCTGTACTGCGGACCCGGACCCTCCCTTCAAAATAAATATCCACCACGCACGCTTCGGACACGCGACCATTCAAACCATCAAGTCTTGTCAAGGGGAAAGGACGTGTGTGCTCTACGTGTATCTGTACTTGCACTAGGACTTAGCAGTGAGGATTAGCACGCACAAGTTCAAGGCCGCACACACTACATCAGCCTTGATTCATTCAAAGACCATGCTGCATCACTTGAAGAGAGGACTCAGCGACGAAGACGACGATGACGACTTCGACGAGACCTGTGCGGTCACCGCGTCCAGCGAGGTTGTGGCGGCGGCGCAGAACGCCAGTGGCGGAGGTGGCACCAGGAAGCGCCGCCGAGGCATCATCGAGAAGCGCCGGCGCGATCGCATCAACACTTCACTCAATGAACTGAAGCGCCTGGTGCCCACGGCGCTGGAGAAGTCTGGCTCTGCCAAGCTGGAGAAGGCTGAGATCCTCCAGCTCACCGTGGATCACTTGAAGGTGCTTCAGGCCAGAGGAATCTCCAGCGAGACTTCGTTCGACCCTCACCGCTTGGCAGCAGATTACCACGCCGTGGGATTTCGTGAATGCGCCGCGGAGGTGGCCAGGTATGAGCACTACTCCCCACGTCAAAAATCAAGTCATGTACATAAAGTAACACCTGTTTTGCTCCCGTCAGGTACTTGTCCGCCGTTGAGGGCATAGACGTGCAAGATCCACTCAGACTTCGGCTCATGTCCCACCTGCAGATGTTCGCGTCTGGCAGAGCCCAACAGCAACAACAGCAGCAACATCACCACCAACAGTGGGCTGCGGCCGCTGCAGCCGCCGCATCATATCCGCCGCCACCAACCGCGTGTGTCTACGAGCAGACCAAATGTTTGAACTCTGACGTTTCAACGCCAGCGGTAGATCCCCTGACTGGATATTTCCCTCCTCCCCCTCCCCCGTTACCCAGATCACAAACTCCTCCGCCAGCATCTTCCTCTGCTTCATCCTCGTCGACTACAACATCTGCGGCAATAACTACTCATCAGCATTACAGCGTGGCTCCCAGCATGCCGGCGAATGGATACACGCACTTCTCCTTCCAGCAGCAAATGACGCAAGGGTCCACACACTACACTCCACCTGTGGTGACCGCCGCCACCACTGCCGCCATGCAGGCAAAGCCCTACAGACCGTGGGGCGCAGAGATGGCCTGCTGAAATGAGTGCCTATACTACTGTAGTATATTTTGATGCAATAATGTCTGGTGCAGTGAACTTTGACAATGCAATAAAGCGACAATCATCACCAGCTCGTTGCTGTCGTAGCAGTACCAACTAGAGTCAACAGGGGTGAGTGACACGAAATCGTTGGTTTCAGCACTGACTTCACGCCATACCTAGATGCTACAACTTTATTCATTTTTTTCAGCGTCTCCCTTGTTAGTCAGAATAATACGTACAATGTTATACTCGTTCACGTACACTAAAATCTTATTGGCCAGTTCTGAGCTCTTTAATTTTCCTTCTCTTCAGCAACTGCAGGCATCCTGTTCATTGGCTTGATCCTCAACACCTTCTGCGTCTTCTCAAGTTCTACTTTCGCTGCTTTTATCATTTTCTCCCTCCTTTCCTTGTCCTGACGGATGGTTTCTTGCGCTGTATTGTACAACGCCTTGGCCTCCTCAAGCAGTCGCTCCAGCTCTTTTATTCTCTCCTGGCAGTCACAATACTGCTCTTGTTTCTGCTGACACATACGCTCAGCACACTTGGCCTCCTCACGCAGTACTTTATTCTCCTCAACGATCTTTTTGAGTTCTTTTGTGACAGAGGCGACGTTGGTATCCAGCTCGTCTCGGATGACTTCGAGCTGCGATGCCAGGTGAAGCTTCTCTTCTTTCAGGGCCTTAATAGTGGCTTTGGCGATCTCCAGGTCAGAGCACAAGTCCCTCGAGTCTTTGCATTCTAGACTGCCAAGTTGCACTTCCGGAAGTTTAAACTGCGGAATGACGAAGTTTTCGCTGATATCATCTTTGTCTGCGGCCTCTGATCGCTGCGTCTCATTCACATCCTCAAAGAATGAGGATTCTCTCGCAACAGTGAGCCTCTGGGACAGCCTTCGGCCCTCCTCGATGGATCTGTGCAAGGCCTCGCGCATCGAGAACGACATGGCTGAGAAGTCGAGCAGTCCGTCACTCTCCAGCGAAAGGAGGTGCTGAAGAAAGTCCACCAAATCAATAAGACGTTGGCGAAGGACTTCCAGAATGTCGCTGACTGATTCTGTATAGTCGCGCGCAGCTTTGGAGTAGGCGTCATTGGCGCGGTTTAGCGCCTGTTTGGCGCCCTCGTGCATGGCAGAAGAGCGGCAAACGCTCAATTGAGAACGCAGTGATGTGATCTCTAATTCCATATGGGCAGTGATTTCAGCCGAACGAGCCGACGGAGGAGGAGGAGGGGAGATCGTTGGGAGCTCTTGTCTCTCTAGAGGTTGGCGCTGTTGGAGCAGTTTCATCTTGTCGAGCTCTTCCATAAGTTCTCTCTCCCTCTTCTTGGCCTTTTCAAGCTCTACTTCTAGTTGGGAGTCTTCATTTAAGGCGGAGGCGCCAGACACATTGCTCTGTTGGGAATCATTGCAGGCCTGGGTAATTGATCCGCTCGGATGGAGTTCACGGTACTTGCGCAGTTTCGCCTTTACCGCTTCGTACTCAATGGTCAGCTTCTTCAAGGCCCGATCTCGCATGCGGATCTCCTTCTCCATCTTCTCATTGTTGACGACCTGCTTCATTGCAGCTTCTGTCACGCCCTGAATGCAAACGCGGCTGCGTGCAAGCTCGGACTCGACGTGTTCCAGTTTGGCATCTTTTATAGCTACTTGATCTTTCAACTCGTCTCGCATAGTCTCGACAACGGCCAACTCTTGGTCCTTCTTCTTCTGAATCTCTACCACATCATTTCGCAGGGTGTCAAGTTGCTTCAGTAGGTCATCTGCTTCTGCCATGGCTCTTTCTTTCTCGACGACCTCATCGCGGAACTTCAACTCCACCCTTGCCACGGCCTCGTCTTTTTCGGAAATCAACTGAAGTCGCTGTTGCTCCCATTCCAAGGAGAGCTCTTCTGTCTCTGTCAGCGCTCTATTCAGGCGGGACTCCAACTCCGACGCGTCAAGGTCTTTTGCAGCGACTTCCTCTAGAAGCTTCGACTCAACCCTTGCCACGGCCTCATCTCTTTCGGAAATCAATTGAAGCCGCTGTTGCTCCCATTCCAAGGAGAGCTCATCTTTCTCTGCCAGCGCCCTGCTCAACTGGGACTCCAGATCCGAGGGGGCAACGTTTCGTTTCTCCGCGACGCCGAAGTCGTCATCCCCATCGCACTTGCCGAGCTGCTGAGAATCCATGAGCGTCTGTCGGAGGCTCTCAATTTCATTCTCGAACCTCGATCGCTCACGCAAAATCTCCTCTTCTTTGGCCAGGAGGGCGTCGTAGGCCTCCCTCAAGAGTAGCTGAGTCTGTCCATCCGGGCGGTTCTGCATAGCGTCATCTTCCAGAGTGATCCTGTACAAGAAATGAAATTCATTGGTCGTTACAGTTGGATCATCGTCCTCGCGCCTCACTCGCACTCACCTGTAGACGTTTTCCGTTTTCCCCACAGGCTCCTGGACCTGCCTCCATCGTTCCTCCATCTGATAGATCCGGAGCTTGAGATGTAAGTTCGCGTTCTTGAGCTTGTGTAGCTCTTCCTCCAAGTTTCTGAGGGTGAACCCGCTCCTGGCGACTGCGTATCCTCCCTCCGAGGCCGTCTCGCTTGGCGGAGGTGCCGTGGAGGCGTCTGCCTTTCCGTCCATGGAGACTGCTCTCTTGGCGACGGGCAACATGGACGACTCTGTGAGAGGCAGGCTCACGTCGCCGATGAACGAATCGCCGTCCTCCGGCCACGGGACGGTGGTGGAAGCCATCAGAAGTTCTGTGTCCGAACGGGCAAGAGGAAGGAATCTCCGTTTGAAACTGAGCAGACTGCCGCGCAATCAGCAGAGCAACCGCTGGGTGACAGCGTTGCCAATCACATTTCACCGAAATGAGCCAGAGCAGAGGTCCCCTCGTGCTAACTTTACCTAAGGATTAAAACACCACACTAAGCCTGACCTCAACGTAATTCTAACTTCAACCCATCTAAGATGATGAACAATTTTACCAAAAAGTAACATACACTGCGAATATTTTAGTGACAACGGCAATCAGACGACCGTCTGAAAAGATGTCATCTGGCATCTTTGTCATGGGCCACACTGGAAAAACAGATACTGTAGGCAGTGTCTTTATCATTAATCTCTATTACTATTGTCATTAAGCCACAGGATTCTGCTGTACATTTATGACAGGAAATGTTCCGTACCTCTGGTCACGCACGCCAGATGGCCTCCGTGTTGCCATTCGGTCCCTGGACGCTTGCTCGACCCGAGCAGCCAGTACCATAGTAGTAGCAGACAGAGTTCTAGTCATTGTACTCGTACGTAGTAGAAGCCATCTATTGCACTCCTGAAGCACTACCTATTTTGCGAAGAAGAGGCAAAATTGACACCTAAAGAACCTAAGAAGTAGTTGCACGATGGTGTAAGTAGGACATTCTAGTTACTCCATGTGTCCGGCAGCAGCAACAGCAACAACAGCACCAGCAGTTGAGAGTTACGGCGACAAAAACAAACCGGGAGGCCTCGGCAACATTGTCGGGGCTCCTCTGCTTCGCCCGCGCAAACTTGGCGTCACCGATGAAGTTAACTTGTCAGCGTCAGGGACCAAGGAACCAAAATCCTCCGGTGTCATTCCGGTGTCATTCCGTGAGTCGAAGAAGGTCACAATGTCCGTGCCCGGCCCTTGGTATCATTACTACGTGGAGAGCGTGGTCTACATGATTTCCGGTGTGGCCGTCGTGTGGATCATGCACAAGTACGAGTCGCTGTTCATGGTCACTTTGACTGTTCTCTTACCTCAACCGGTGTTTTCTCCAGGCTTCTTCGCGCCAGTACTAGATGGCGAGGTTCTCCCGAGGAGTACCGACACCTGAACCCTATTTTGACAGTACCTGAGCACCCTGAGGCTCCCAGACACCACTGGACCTCAGACGTCCCGTTGCCGCTCCACTGCAGCATCTGCAGAGCCATTATCATGTCGACGGGTGGAGGCGTGGCAGTGGAAGGTCGGCCCCCTGAACCCGGACACACTGGACTTGTGTGCACGGACTGTGGACTGGTAAGGCTTCATTGACACTTGGCCCGTTGGTCAGCCTCAAGTTGTCGATGATGATGCTGTTGCAAGTGTACTGTATGTAGGCCTCGTGTGACTTGTCCCGCTGCCTGAAGACTGCCAACCGGCTTCACCAGTGCAAGGCAGTGTCGCTAGCGCAGCAGCTGAAGAATCCAGAGGATAAGAGCTGCCGGAAGAAGATGCGTCACCACTGGGTGAAGGGTGATCACCTCCCGACCTCGTCGGACTGCTGCTACGTGTGCGACGAAGTCTGCCATGACGACGGATCCAGCGAAGGCATTGACGATCTGAGGTGCTGCTGGTGCCAAAGGTGAGATTCCATCAGTTCACTGTGGCCGAGGTTGCATCTCTTCTTTCATCTCTCTCTACGGGGGGATCCCAAAAATGTGGGACAAGTTTTTTACTGGCGAATTCTGACTTTTCTAGGAAAAAACCTCATCGTTTTCTTTTTGAATCACCCTATAGGACAGTTCATAATATTTGTCAAGCCTCAATGAGCGACCTGTGCGACCTCGGCGACTTCCGTCGTTTTATCGTGCCCCCGCTCAACGTGACTGCCAAAGCCTCCAGAACTGTGATGCACCCGAGAAGGTGGACCATATCAAAGGTAACAAAGTTGCTGGAATGACCTTTGCATATATGAGAGTGTGTTTTGAGTGAAGGTCACCACCCCAGCCGACATCCCCAACTGGACTCCTCTCATTGTGATTGGCAACAAAAAGGCCGGCAACAACGACGGCGAGGCCTTCCTCAACGCATTTAGGGCTCAGCTTAATCCTGCACAAGTACGAATCATATGATTAAGGTTACCGTATGCACTAGCGCTATAAGTAAGAATTGAACCCAATAGGCGACCCAGATATAGTCATCGGTAGGTCTCTCAATAGCTGGCCCTTGAGACTACGATGTCAGCCGAATTGGGTTAGGTGGAATTAAGAGGATAACAGACACAATTGACACATCAGTAACCATTAGGCTTAATATGCAGTTGGCAAAAAAAGACAGACACACCTGAAAATCACACTTTTTAATCATAATTTTCCCTCAGAGAGGAACCGCCACCTTTAATCCCACCTCCACCCAGCCAGGTCGTCTACGGACGACTCAGGAGCTGGAGTGTTTCTGCATCGTCTCCAATGAGCGTCTCTAGCATGCGCTGCATCGTCTACGAGAGTCTCCATCGTCTCTCAGTATTCCCAGCATCTCCTACTTGTACCGCATCGTGTCCGAGACGCTTGTTGGAGACGATGAAGCAGCGACGACTCACTAACATGAGTCCAAATTGTAGGAACTTTGCCTGGGAAATCATGGCAGCTAAGCTAGACTTATAGTTTAAACATCTGTTTTAAAATTCTATTTAAAATTTACCGAATTATGACAAAATTCTGGGTCCGATTATCTTTTCTGAGCACTGCAAATAGTCTAGGTTTTGCACTCATCGTCTGCTCCGTTGTACTAGATCCTCTGTGTTGAAGTGGATGAAGTCTCATACAGTATGCAATACATTTACACATGTGTAACTGCATATATGTACTCATTTAGATGGGTAACTGTTTAAATTTACATATTATGCATGTGCATTGTAAATGTACGTATACGGCATTTCGTATATGATGACCCAAAACCGGAGTGCAATACTTGTCAACCTCTTTTGTTTCCTTACATCAGGTGCTCGACTTGGCCACTGCGCATGTTGAAGATGGACTCCATTGGTGCGAGCTGATTCAGAAGGTCCGGTGCATCGTCCTGGTGGCTGGAGGAGACGGCACCGTGGGGTGAGCCGCTTGCATCGACCATATACACTCATGCGATACAGGAGTAAACTTTGACTTTGTTCGTCAGATGGGTGCTGAACACCATTGAGGCACTGAACTTGTCGGAAAAGCCTGTGGTGGCCTTGTTGCCCCTGGGAACTGGCAACGACCTGGCGAGAACATTAGGTTATGGGCCTGGAGGGGAGACACATCATGTTCGGTAAGGTCTGATCTCGTGCTTTAGAAATAGAGGGTAGCTGAAGTAGTTGTAAATTTTGAACATCATGATCGATGTGGCCTAAGATGCTATCACTGCCAAATTCGCGATCGGAAGTCACTAGATTGTGACCACCAACGCCATTGAGATCATTGGTGCTACAGTAAGAGTAGAAACGTAAATCGTGATGCGTGTTTCTTCTCTCTCGAATGCTTTAGCGAAAGTACAGCTTTTCCTGCGCAGCAATTTTGCGGATCTCACTTCATTCTTTTTCATTCCACTCTTCTGTCCTTCCTCCTTGGTAATCTTGATTTCCGTCATGGCGTCGACGGTGGCGTCGGGGGAGGCGGAGAGGGCAACAGCTACGTGTAAGAGCCGACTGAGGAAGCGTCTTGGGCATCCTATGGCGACTGAGATTCCGCTGCGCACCTGCGGTACTGGCCTTGTGTGTGTTGCACGTACAAGACCTCGCCTCACTCAACGTGACCTCTGTATGCGTGGCAATACACATACAGAGTGTACATACAAACAATACACATAATAGCGAAGGTGCGCAGCTGAGGAATCTCAGTCGCGATAGAATGCAACCTCTAGTTTGGTCCGCTTTCGGGATGTTCGATTCCCCTTACATTGAACATTGCACAGAAGATATGCGTACGATATAATGCGAAAGCTGCACATTTTTCTTCGTGAGATCTGTCTCACTCCAACGGCTCGTTGTGCTTTCACCTGGGAGGATTTTGACTCGCTGACTCGACTGCCTTAAAGATCAAGCTGGATTTTGTGCTTCCTTTTGGGTGCAAATTTAGAGCGCTTGATGGGCTTCTGTCAAGGCTGCAATTTCACTGGTTTTTATGAACAAATGACTCTAACAGCGATGTGATAGTCATGAACTAAGACGAACTGCGCTAATAAAGGATGCTCCAAGAGGAATAAAGGCCATCCAAGGCCAAGGACGCATACTCAAGGAATGTTACCCGGGTTTTAAGTAGGATTCTTCCCCCAATGGAGTCATGACGCATCACAACGTCTCGAAGGTAATGCCAACAGGAGTACATTTCTGACCCCTGAGTGAGCACTGGTAGTGTAATGAATAGGCTAGGTTGAAAATTGGAATTCCCCCTGGGTGCCCAAACTTTGTAACCACCCACCATTTGAAGACTTTGTAGTCAAATGAAAGTGAGAAAGGAGTTTTTTGACTATGCCCAACTGCATTTAAAGTTGCATAATACTGTAAAATAAGTTGTAACATTTTTTTCAACAGGACTTGCTGTAAAATATTTTGCTGACAAACTGGAGCAGGTCACCATTTTGGTCAGTGATTTTCACCCAGTTGGGCAGCTTCTGACAGCCACCAGAGCTGAAATATACTCACCGCAAATTTACTACAGTAGCTTGCTACATAAATTTCAAATCAAGTTGGGCAGAGGTAAACACAATTTTTTTAAAAGTATCTGACTACATCTTCATCTTTCGAGCCCATGTAACAAACCCCAGACGCCGTCAGTGAATTTCCAAAGTTAACCCCTTTTCTACCCAGCCTAGTAATGAATTACACTTGAAAATCACTTATTCAAGTCTCCTTTAAAGCTGCCACCGTCGTCGCTGCTGCTCCCTGGAAAGTAGCTTGACCGGGGATGAAGCTCTTCCAACCGAAGATTCTTCTGCTGGCACTCGCATAGTTTTTCCTCAAGTGTCCTCTCAAGTTTCTGGTTGTCGTCCACATGGTAGAAGCTGCACTCCATAGATTACTTGTTGCGTTAGGCGAGGTACAAAGTGCTTCTTGCTTGGAACTATTTACAACAGAATTACACTTTTGCCTACACCAAACAGTTTTAGGTCGTGCAATCCAAATATGCATGATTGGCTGAGGGTCAGGCTGTTAGAGCTGGTGCTCACCCTGTAGCTGCGCCCAGGTGCCTGTCTTACCTGGGCTACTCCGGTCTCGTTGGCTATGATGATGCCTTTCGAGGCTGTTGCCAGCCACGAAAAAGGGCCCAGTGTGACCTTTCGAGGTCACATTCACTTTGCCCGTCTCCATGCTACTGACCCTGCTGACTCTCCAGGTTAAGGCTCCTTCGTCTGACCCCTCCTTTGTTCACGTCTCCGCGTCACACTGTCATGAAGAACAGGTTGATGTCTCACAATCAGCTGGTTCTCTTGAACGCATCACGGTGCACTAAGATAAGACCTGTGTATCGTCATGTTCAAGGCAAGGTCCTTCAAATTTGGCGTCTGTCGGCACCCATTTGCACCAACTTCCTCTTGAGACCGATGAGCTTTTTTCGAAAAGAACTGTAGCACCATAGAACTGTGAGTACAAGACTGTATGCCTTCGGGACCCTGTTTTTTATGCCTTGTAGCAGAATCCATTTTAACGTTATTAGCTACATCCCCCAAAGCATTGACAATTTAAATGAGTGATAAGACTTAGGACGATAAAAATTAAACCCTTCTGGAACTCAGTAAAACATAATCTTCCAACATTATCGAGATTGATGTCGACTTGATTTGTTTGTGCAAGTGCTGAACCTGAGTGGAGCTTTGTAGAGGCCCAATTTTATGGTTTTACAACTTTGCAGCTTACAAGCTTTTTTCCCAGAAAGAGCCTCATTGTGACCCTTCTTTATAAATGTTAGTGTGAATTTAATAAATAAGATTAGATGCTCCAGGTGATGATGCCGGACCACAAGAATGAAAGGGATGAAGAGAATGGTGATGGTCAGGGAATAGAAGTTGTCAAGTCTCCCCGCATGCTGAGCATTGCTTACTTCTTATGACAAGTAACGTACTATGGTGGAAGAAGTCTAAAGCAACAATAAATGTTGACCTTTCAACAGGGTTGCTGCTGATGCAAAATGTCAAGTTAAGACTTCACTGGCATATATGCACATGAGCTGAGTTCTCATAGTTGTTTCTTCTCAAAATGAAACCTACCTGAATTTAGGATTCCATCGTTCCCAACCGTTCCTTGTTTTACGAAAAAATGCTTTAAAAAAACTGAGATACGTGATACAGACGGACATGCTCTAGAAATCGTACGTACATTTGCTGCCGTGAAATACAGTGTGTACCGCACGCTGTCGAAAAGGAAAGGACACTGTGCTCGTCTTTGTCGTGGAATTTTGATTTTTCATACAGATCTTTTGCGCAGAGTGATGTGCAGAATCAAAGCGCCAAAGGTTCCTTACATGAATCTGCAGGTGCTGCACTCAGACTAAACCACCGAGCTGAACCCACCTGGAGGAAAAGTAGCCAGCAACTGAGAAAAAGCCAGAAAGTCCCGTTGTACCCGAGACTCACGTACGAGACGTGATTGGAAAAGATGGATCTTGATCTCCTCCGCTACTGGAAAGCCACAGCTTCAGAGCAGAAAGCGCAGAAGTACTTGTGTGTACGCACGTGTATGTGGGGGGAGGGACCTTTATGGATGGGTAGATGGACTGGGTGCCCTTCATATTCCATTATTTTTCCATAAAGAGGTACACACAAACACTAAAGCCCTAAATTTAGGCGAATTGGTAAGGTAAGATGACATGAGGTAAAACAGTTCGGTGGAGGAACAAGGATGCCACAGAGTTTTGCTCAATAACCATCTCTTCAGCCGAAAGTCAGCCTATCAAAAAGTGGTTTTTGAGTGTGCTTTGCTGAGTGCGCCTGAGCTGGAGGATCAAAATCTGCAATGAAATCTTTTCGCTATGCTTTATTATCGACGTTGATGCCAATACTTTCTTTTTCGATCCTTTCCAGAGAGATCTTGGAGACGTTGTTGTCTAATACTAGTGAGGTGGAGCTTGACCGTTGGGTGGTCTCGATCACCAAATTGCCCCTGGGCAAAAAATTGCCAAAAGTGACAAAAGAGATTTTCATTCAGGTAAGCATAAATATCTTCAATACAGATTTGTCTGAAAATCCTGGGATGAATTTGGCACTTTGGTACGAGTTTGCTTAGGGTTGATTTTGAGGACGCCTCTTTATGGTTCCTTCCGGAGGCTGGAGTGTGGGTTCCCCAGAGGGCCGACGAATACGACGACCGTTAGGCTAAGTTAAGCTAGCGCAATAGAGTGTTTAATGCGTCTTTCCATTTTAACAAAGAGAATTTTGAAAAGAGCGAGCGCGGTCTTGGGAGGCTCAGGGGACCCTTCTATATGCATGAACACCCTATAAGTTTGCTTGGTATCCCTAGAACTACTTAAGCATCGGTGTGGACGCCCTGGTGACGTATAACTTCCACCAGACCCGAGAGAACAAGAGGATTCCCTTCTCTGGGAGGTTGTTCAACAAGATCCTGTACTTCATCTACGGGACCAAAGACGTGCTTGAGCGAGAGTGCAAGGGTAGGTGTACACAACTTTGTAGTCTTGCCAAGAAAAGAGAAAAATCACTTTTTCTTTCTTCATAGACTTGGACCGTATTCTCGAACTTGAGCTCGACGGCCGTAAGGTGTCCCTGCCCAACGTGGAGAGCATCGTGATCCTCAACATTCCGTGCTGGGGCGCCGGAGTCAGGCCCTGGCAACTCGGCGCAGGTCACAGAGACTTTCCCGCCCCCAAGTATAACGACGGCAAGCTCGAGGTGATGTGCGTCTACTCGAGCTTCCACATAGCTCAAATGCAGGTGAACTGAGTGATGGACGTCTCGTGGCACACAAAAATGCAACCTACTCATCTTTTTCTTTCTCTCTCTAGGTCGGCTTGTCTGAGCCTCACCGCATTGGTCAGGCCAGTCGGGTAAGCATCACTCTGAGGGGGACTGCACCGATCCAAACCGATGGGGAACCCTGGCTCCAGGGCCCAGCGAAGATTGTCATCGAGCACTACAACAAAGTGTCATTCCTGGCCGTCGGGAAGTAAATAGTCTGGCAACCCGTTGATGCAAATCTAATATTATGTACATTAACTTTGTTAGCAACAAAAAATGTGCATAATCAAAATTGGCATATGCATATCTTTATCCCGCTACCTCGGCCTAGACTTATGTGTTATTTAACATGTATGTTTTGTTGATTTGAAAGAATAGAAAGAAGAAATATCTACCATGAAAGTACACATTGCAGCATCACGCATCCTTACTCATTCATCTGCAGCCACTGCAATTGGTGGATTTTTATCTTTTGGGTGGGTGTTCTTTATTTTCCTTTTTACACTTTCATGAACACTGGATCAAAACTGGGATATGTACGCAAGATCTTGTCCACGTCGTCCGTCTGCTCTTTTGGGCCCTTCAGCGTGACCGCCCTGGACTTCTTGGCACCCCTAGCGGTGCCCTTGAAGTTCTGGACCAGGAGCCGGTGTGCGTCCCACACCTGTCTGTGGTTGCACATGTTCAAGTCCGTCTCGCCCATGACGCTTGTGTCCTCGTCTTCGTTCCTCAGGTGGTGGAGGCCCAGAAATTGATCTTGGAAGAGTGATTCGCGTATGGTCCACATCACCACCGACCTCACCTCCTCCAGCACGGCCGCCTTGGCCATCTTCTCCTACTCCTACTATGCACGCGTCAAAAATGCCTGAAAATCTATCTGACAACTTATGACTCTAATGCACACAAATGGTCTCCTTCGAGCTTTATGTACGTATACTGTTGAATTCTGACGTTCAAAGCGGTCGAATCAGTGTTCACAGTTCTTCTCCAAAGAGCGGCCAAGTCTGAGTGACTTTTCCCAAGTCTTTATTGAGCACCTTTAGGACGTCGTTGAGAGGCAGCTCGGTGTCGAGACCGTAGCCCAGGATCTTCTCGAACTTCTTCAACCAGCAAGACGGACTCCTCCTTCTTCCAGCTGACCCTGGCCTAACCCTCCTCGTGGGGCCTGGACGTCTAGGGAGATGCATCCAAGCAGCAGATTTATGCTTAGGACAATTCTCAGAGTTTACATAGAATTGTCTTCTAAGTGATTACAATTGCTGAGTCAAAGCAGACTTGAATACGACAAAGAGTCTCAGCTAGCACTGACGTGCTAGCTTCTCAGGTGTTTCATTCTGCGAGAGGGCCGGACTTTAAAGACTTGCGACTTGGCTCAGGTCATGAGTTGTTGACACCGTCTGAACGGTCGTTCCGGGTTAGTGTACAGGTACGATGACACCTACGGGCGTGATTCCACATGGGGGATAACTAAGAATGACCTGGTGATGATGATGTGGATCATTGACCACACTCCAACCAGTGCCAAGGTTTTAAATTTCAACTTACACAAGAACAACAAGAACTTTGAATGGTTCCGGTCTTGTGCGGCCAGCGCCAGAGGGGAAATCCTGGCAACGCTTGCTCTGCGTCTGCCCAACGTTCTTTCATGTGTTTTTCTCTAAGGCTTTCTCATTCTTATTGTTTTTGCCAAGTTTTCTCCGCACGGACACTCAAGTCCTCCTCGTGACGTCTTCAAAGTCTCGGTGGGCAGAAAAACAATGCAGTTTAATAGGGATGGATTCAGTAGAGAAAAATGACTTCAGAAACAGGGAGCTACAGAAATGATCTCAATATTTTTTAGAAGGAAAAACAAACTGCCAAGTTATGGCAACAAAATTTAGATGCTCTGCAACAACTTTGCCCAATCAGGTTGTTGTGTGCACACCAAACACCGAAGCGCTGCTCCTCCCTCAAGTTGCAGTACAGTAACATGGAACAAAAGGCGCATTCGACCTTTAATCTTGACCAAAATGACCTTTCATTCCCGGCCAATTCTCTTGTTGCGACGCAGGCTTTCTTCAACGTGCGAACGCATGTTACAATATTTTAGATGAATTTCAAGCGTGCTCCGTGAGGGAACACTTGAAGTCTCCTGCTGTTATGACTTCCATTGAGTAAATATTTTTTAAGAAGATCAGAATTTTGTTGCTGAATCTGCGAATGTCGAGGCATTACGAATACTCTTCATCCTGACTGAGTGTGGGTCCCTAATGGGTCCCCCGTCGTGCATATGTCAAGTGCGACTCCGTTATAAGGATGCCTTTAAGGCAGTCTGTCCTTGTATCCGAACATTTTAATGCCAGGCTGATTTGAATTGGTTCCTTGACCCCATTTGCCGTTCGTCCTCACAGTGGGTGTACTCAGGACTCACTATTTTTAAAGAGAGCTCAATAGGAGCACGGAAGATGCTTCGCATGTTAAGGAAATGGGGAAGCCTATTAACATTGGCTTCCCTTGAGGCCAACGTTGATTGTCCATGCAATGGTGGTGCTGGCCAGGACCAAAGAGGACGACAGGAAGAAAAGCGATCAAGCCATGAAACTCAGACAGACTGACTTTAGCAAGCTGCTCCTATGTGCACCTTTAAGCACTATCGAAGAGCATTGAGAACAATCTAAATATGGCGTTGATTCTGGACAAGTTTTCCACGTAGGTGAGAGCTAATACCTCAGGCGATGGCAGTTTTCATTGTCATATTGATCATGTCCTTATAACCGGCGCCCACTGTCAAAGCAATTCTCAATTCCTGAAAACAACGGAGGTCAGAGCAGCAATCCTGGTTCGTCCGAATCAGCTCTAACTCACGTGCTGCAGAAAATATGTGACTTTCTGAAAAGCGACTAAGAGGATTAGCCCAGGTTAACTCCATGAATTTAAACTTCAAGCTCGGATTCATAGATAGCAATGATAAATCTGTGACCTGAACACGTATCTCCCCTAATTTTTGGCCTTACTCGACTTTTTCCATGCCAAGTTTGCGTACTAAGCTTTCTGTCGCGAGTATGAAGCTGAGAAACAGCCAAGTGTGGGTGCATCTTAAGAGCAACAAACTGAATCAACAACTTTTGCACATTTGTCAGATCTCATTCGGAAATCTCAACATATGATTGTTTTACTCTCTCTCTCTCTCTCTCAGTCAGTCAGTCAGTGTTGTCTTCGGAAGCTTTTACGCAATGAGGACGTGATATGAAAGGAAAACTAAGCTCAGTAGAACCGACATGGAAGGTGTGAGGACAATACAGAGCAAGAAAAGTTGGCAACAACATCTGAAAAGAGAGCAACTCAGCTCAGACTTGTTTTATGAAGACTTAACTGTCCTCCGTGGGGATGCTGACAAAATGCTGACTTAACCATTCATTAGCAGCTCGCTCCTGCACAGGTCGGCTCAGTTAACTGGAAGCTCAGCTTCCTCAGGCAGGTTGCGATCAAAGAACCGCTAGCTTTACTCTGGATCACCCTCAAAAGGTCCCTCGAAGCAACGAGACACGCTCAATTTTCATGAAGAGCAACATGGGCAGCAAATGAGGGTCTTAAACCAAACTCCTGTGAAGTTTTGCTTGCGAACTATTAACTTGCACGCTATTGCTACAAGCGGCTTCACAAACGACTGTCTGTGAAAGGACGTCATGTGCAGCAGAACCTTGAAACTCTGTGCAGAAATTGTTGCCAAAATTTGTGATTGACTTCGTGCCGTCGTGGATGGCCCGACATCTTCGCGTACATGGCCAACGGCGGCACAAACATCTGACTCATCCTGGGTTGTCTTCGAATTGCTGACTTTATGCGCTTTCGGCCTGTTGCGAAAAAAACAATTCAGTTAGCGTCGCCACATCCTAGCCTTCAACCAGATGCCAAGGACAATTTAACAACACTTCGCTCTGAGATAAAAATAGCGAAGGTGGCAAACAAATGATCAACTCGAGCACCAAGAGCCTTCATTGTATTGATAAGTGACACACATACCTAGGGTGTTTTCTGCTTACTCTCTCACACAGGCAACACAGACTTTTTTAAGAACAACAGTAGCTGGTTACTCAATGCTGATGACTTCTTTTCAAGCTTAGTTAGGCCTAGTTGTTGTAATATCTCCCGGTCAAAGAAGCCCCATGAACAGCTGATGATTGCCATTGAATAGGACCGCAACTAACGCACTTTTTTTTTGGTAGCGTCTGCAGTGCGAGAAAAGTGCCAACAAAGCATGAAGGTGTAGAAATTCGGCCCTCACAAACAATTGGTGAGAGAAAAATATTGGTGTTGTTTTTTTCTGCTCTCCACGTGACAAGAAATGAGCCATCAGTGCTTTCTTCGCTCTCTTCTTTGGTATTGGTATTTTTGCACTCATGGTCAGTACATTTTTAACATACGTATTCAAGAATTCTTCCTCCTCCTCTTCTTCCTCTTCCGTTTCTCACCGTCTGTCACCACCGGAAAGGTCGGGTTGTCCTCGTCGTCGTCCTTCTCGACACTGTCACCATCGGCTGCTTCGTCCGTGCCGACGTCTTCAAGGTCTTCGGCGGCGTCATGACTCCTGAGCTCATTGCCAACTTTGGACTGGTTGAGTCCTGGATCATTTTCATCAGCACCGACTGAACCATGCGATGATAACGTGAACCTCGGATTCGTCTCTGTTTGCGCAGCAACCGCTACTGCTTCTCCTCCTTCACCGCCCCTCGCGTCCGTTGCTGCGTTGGCAACGATTTCCTCGGCATCCAGGATTTGAGGAGCTGGCAGTGGATGGAGGGGCTGCTGGAGGTCAGTCAAGTTGGCGACTCCTCTGGCCTTGACTAAACAGCCGCCATGATCATGGCTGTGGAGATGTCCAACTGCGAAGAAAACGACCCGGATTCAATGGTTCGTCATGGTGTAGCAAAGAAATCACCTCTCATGAATCTCGTTGCCCATTAGAGTCTCTCAAAGAAATCAAGGTAGTCAGTACCTTAGAAAGCGTAGTCGACCCATGTCACGCTTACCATTTGGCTATCATTACCGCTCATTAGCAGGTCTCTCTTCTCAAGTAATGGTGGAATCTTAATCGTGCGTTGAAGGTTGCATCCAAAAAACACCGAAAAATGGCGGGCAACATAACTTTGACGGAAGTGGTTATCCCTGCATTTTCACAGTTCGTCTGTATCCTACTGAACAACTGCTTGACATGAAGAATATCTTCCAGAAAGAAATCGGTCAGGACCGTTCAACGGTCATTGACTGTACAAGGGTTATGCTAGAAAATAGTTGGTGACTCTTCTTAGAACCTCACCAGCACACACAGTGCAGCTTCAGCCTTGACTGAGCCCCATTTTGCTGCAGCTATGTTTAAAGTACAGAGACTAAGGTATCTTCCTTAGTGAAGAATACCCCGACTAATGAGCAATATGACGTTTTTCATGCTCGTGGGATTTGTGCGGGACTAAAAATAATCTCCTGATGTACATTGCGTTGAGGTGAGTATAAGCGAGCCACCGAGCTTTTGATGCGGCTGGAATGGATGGCGGACAAGCACCGGGTTCAGGAGCGTCCAGCTCACATTCTTCCAGACTGTACACAACACTAATGGCCGTCGTTCTAACACGATATATGAAGAAATGATTGTGCGGTCGAGGCCATTGACAATGTTTCTCGACTAATCAGACTGATACGTATGATTTCAACAGTCTAAATGTTATTCTGGTCATTCGACATTGCTCATTCAAATCCAGTTAGTTTGGGCAAATCAATAGGTATTTTTAGGTAGGGACTTTTGCAATGAAGACGCCCGTCCGGACGGGGCTGAGGACTCCAAGAATGGTGCTAAGGACGCCAAAGGGCGCAGATGACCCAGAGGAAACAGAGGATGCCAAGGGCGAGTGGTGCCGTTGAGGGTGCTGACGATGTCAAGAGCATAGACAACACCGAAGGGGACTCAGAAGATCCCAAGAAGGGTCAAGACAACCAGATAGATGAGACAGCTTTGCCGAAGAATCAATGCATCCCATTTTCTTTTCTTTTCCATTTTTTTGACTTGGAGGTGGTCGCAAGCAATGCTTGCACAAAAATCCCCACAGAACTGCCAAAATTCGTGGGATTTTCAAAATTCCAAAACTTTGCTCTGAAAATGTCATTCAACTTTTCTTCTCGGAAAATGCCGAGAAATGTGCAAAAATATGACTCACACGTGAGTAACACTCAAATCTGCAAACCTGCAGAACTGTACGTAGCAGTAGAGACAGAGTCAAGTCCATTATTGAGGATGTGCTTCCACACAGCAGACTTTTCAAGAAGTTCATGAATGATGCATCCATGGAAAGAGAGATCATAGGACTTCCTCTCCCTCTTCACTCTCCATGAGCACGAGTCGTGAGACTAATTTCACGTGTATTATTTATGCCTCACCTGATACCTCTATGGCCAGCATGGCCGCGAATCCAGCCACCACGAAGCCCAGCTGCAACATCCCCGGCACCTTCCGGCATTTCTCGCGCTCCAGCACTTCGAACATGACCACGTAGACGACGGAACCAGCGGCCAAGGCTGCCAAAAAAAGACATTGTGCTACGCTTGACCCATGGACTGTCCGAGCAACTCTCACCCTGGAGCACTCCCACCATGAAGATGTGCTCATTGCCCAATCCCTCCTTGATGGCAATGCCCGCCCCCATACCGGCGGGGGTGACGAGGGCGAACGCGCTCATGTACGCGGCGAACGAGGCAAGAGGAATTGGCGGAGACGACGTGGAAAGCTCCAGACCCACGCAGAACGTAAGGACCAACTTATGAAGAGATATAGCTGCAAGAAGAGCACTGTCCAAGTAAACGATACCTATATGGCCTAGGGAGTAACGAATAACTGGCTTGACACGCATGTCATTTATACTTTGCAGCACTTTATACTGCTTAAAAGTTCAAGAAAAAGTCGCGGGAGGATCAGTAGATGACATGAGTACCTGAAGAGAGGGTCCAAACATCGATCGTGAGATCCTCCAGGCCAACCGCCATTCCCTCCAGGAAGGAGTGCAAGGAGAGCGCCAACACCGTGACTAGGTCGGCCACCAATCTGTGACCGGTCGCCTTGCCCGTCAAGGTACCTAGACGCCTCTGGTCCCTTCTTCGCCTCCTCTTCTCCTCCTCCTCGGCTTCGGGCGGGTGGTAGTTGGGGAACATGGCCATGGGTTTAGGCGAGGGGCCGTGGCGGCGGGCGTCGCCGGTGTCGCCGGTGTCGCCGGCGCTGGTGCTCACCAAGTACTTGGGGTTGTACAGTCCAGAGGTGCTTCTCGCACTCATGTTCACATCTAAGTATACGTACGCACACTCCAGATAGGTCACGTCGAGACAAGCATTTAGCTGTGGTTCACCTTCACGTTGGCGATCAGGCTCATCAATATTGGCCTCGATCGAGTGTTCCTGGTCTTTTCCTTCCCGATTTTTTCCTCTGGACCTTCTTACGCTGTCGCCCCCTTGCTTGGACGTCATGCCTAGGTGCAAAAATGGAAATATTGCTATTTTTCCAATATTGCCATTTTTTTAACTTATGGACCTGAAGCACTTCGAACTGATCCTCTGAGAGAAAAGGTCCTTTGTAACTCTGAAGCGGTGTTTTCTCTGTCTCTTGACTGCATTTTGCACTTGAGACCTTGAAAGAAATCCCAAAGCAAACACCGTTAAAACAAAAAACAAACAACCAGCGAGCATTCTCAGTCTGCACTGACTTTGTGGATGCGCCGCGACTTGCACGAGCTCCTCCGCCAAGTAGATGAAGAAGAAGCCCGCGGCCACCAGGATCTCCGTGACGGGTAGCCCCGCGACGCACTCGGGTCCGTCAGGGCAGCTGAACTCCAAGTTATCACGGGCCTGGAAAAGAGGACCTCTTTCACATGTTGGAGACCTGAATTTTACTCAGGTTTCCTACTATGGTTTCCGTGATATTTTGGCATCACCTAACTTCAGTTCCTTGCAGAAACACTTGCTTCCCAGCTAATGCATCTTTCATCGCTTTTAGAGCGAAAAACGCAAAAAGGTTCACTTCTTTATTTATGGTTAGGTCGGCCAAAAGTAAATAATCGTACTGTCCCGCATGCTGCAATGACTCAGTGTGTGTTTGTGGGTGCTGTAGAAACGTTGCGTGCGTGGAGCGTTGTGTACGGCCATGTATATACGAGATGAGCGGCGCGATTATCGAT
>JAAUXU010170672.1_pt1 | contig 24014 bp, 22 predicted proteins | sample 7278151 | NCBI WGS metagenome assembly JAAUXU01 (sample SAMN14350113, study PRJNA611818) | marine sediment metagenome | isolation source: surface marine sediment (1.8m) | place: French Polynesia: Moorea | collected 2018-08 | reverse complement strand
GTATCGGGGTAGCTATCGTCTTATCAGGCCAGAGGCAGGAGCATACATAAGATACATATGCGAAGAGTGAACATTGGAGAGAACGAAAGAAAGAGAACTAAAGAAGTCAAGAGGGAGGCTTTAAACTGCTACTACTAGGTACTATTGCGACCATAATCACCCACTCAAGGCCATCATTTAGAAAAGAAATCGGCCACCAAAATATATGCTTTTTTAGACTCAACACGCCCGCGCGCACTCACACACTCACTCACTCACTCACTCACTCACGCACGCACGCACGCACGCACGCACACTCTTCGGTGGCATTTTAAGCGCCCACTTAACAACATCTCGAGTTGGTTGGACCACCGCTTCTCATTGACTTGTTTATTGTACATACTAGAGCTACCACGTAGTACTTTCTTTGCTTACAGAGGCCCCCTCTGCTGCAGCAGATCAACTTTTTTTCCCTCTCCCCTGCCTCTTGCAGTGAACAACAGGCCAAATTTGGTGAGGAAAGAGGCGCGGCAGGCATACAAATCGACGGCAATTGAGTTTTGCGCGTGCGTGCGCGGCGTTTGAGTCGCCATGGTGGAGAGAGAGAGAGAGAGAGGGAGGAATAGGCACAAAGTTTTGGTGGAGCCTCGAAGAGAGTTACGACGTGCTGAAGTACGCAAGAGGCTCCCGACAAAACGCAAATTATAAAGCCCTTCATGCCTACTGGAAAATGAGTTACGTCCACTCTAACAAAAACCTCCAGTGGGAGAAGAAATGAACTGGCTGTTGCAGTAAGGACTTCGAGGACTGAATTTTAATCGAAGCATCTTCACTTCTCAAAGTTTCCCCTCTGTCTTTTTCTTCTTTCAGCACCTCGGGGAACGTAATTGCACGTACACATAATAGCTGTGTGTAATAATACTTAGACGATTTCGCAGCATTACGGCCCGACGCATGCGCTCGCTCGCTAGCTCGCTCGCTCGCTCGCTCGCACGCACGCACGCACGCACGCACGCACGCACGGAGCCGGTTATTTGGCACTACAATAAATCGTTGCCCGACCTGAGGTAATTAACACCCACGCCATGGGTGGAGGAGAAAGAAGAGAGCCATCGCCCAATTAGTGCAGCCAAGTTGCTGACTGCCTTCGACTTGGCCAGCCACAGCAGTTCGGTTATTGCAAAAATGGCGGCCGCAACCAGCGTAACCGGCGTCGTAACCGCCATTTCACGCTATTGCCGACGCCCCTTTTTCATTAGGCAACGCTGATTTTTTTGACTGAGGAGTACTGGACGGCGTCAGGACACGCAGCTGCCGCACGCTGGGGTGGACGGACGCACTAAGGGGTGCGCGCTGAACTCATTTATTCCAAGAATTAGTATTGTTAGGCTCTGTCGTCCTAACGTCGACTAAAGGCCTGTGGTCCCATTGTCCGGGCATGAAATTGGATAGCTAACCTGATAATGTTTCATTAGGTAGGGGAGAACACAACAACTAATGCGCTTTTACATTGGCAACTTGGCTATGTTCTGCACCGTTTGAATAGACTTAGGGCTGGTAAGTGCAAGGCACGTCGAAGGTAGGCATTTCATCCATGTGGAAATGCCCTGGCCTTCCCGACTTTTCTTTCTTATTGGACTTCAGTGATAAGTGCATGTTCTTTGCGTCTTATCTGGGCCCTATTGTGTTCTCAAATTGCCTGGTATGCCTCATTTCCAATCAGAACAGATGCAACTGACAACTTGGATCAGTCATGCAATGAACCAGTCGAGAGTGAAGAATTAAAGGAGACAAACGAATGATTTTAGTGGTGCCAGGGCCACTTTTTTTGGCCACCGCCAACGACAAATATACCTATGGAGCTCAGCTCGCCTCACAGACATCCTTGCCCCACGATATCGGCTCAAACCTTTTAAATGACTTTAAACATGTACCACAATGCTCAGATTGATGAAGCATAAAAAGGGCAACAAGTGTAGAATGGACTAAGAAGATTGGCAAACCGCCTACGTCGTATTGCACACGAGTTCCAAATCTCCTTAGTCCACCTTGTACGCAGCAGTCCGAGTGTTCACCCTTTGATCCGGACAGTGAGAGGGGTTTTTTTTTGCTGTGAGGAAATACCCCCTACGCTATCCTCTGTGCCCACCTTAGTAGTATAAAGTTTGTGGGCGCGAACTGTGAGTGAGAAGAGGTGTTCCCGCCCCTGCCCGGGGGTAGCGGGCAGAGGTGTGAAATCGATGCGCGCAAATAAAATGTCTTCTGGTGGCGTCTAAAAGAGCCCCCCAAAACAAGTTTTAAGTTTCATGCAGCGAAGAAGTGCCAATTCCCTCCTCCTCCTCCTCCAGTCAGGTCTGACTGTGTGGCACAGCTGAGATTGGTGGCAGACTGGAGTGCTCTTGACGACGGCTGCCACGGCGTAATCGCAACAACTGCATCAATCATGCTGTCTGTTGCAGATTCATTTGTCACGTGAGCTGAGCAAAATGCTACTGAATAATGCTTGTTCGTTCGTGTGCTGCTTGTGAGCCTCGTGCATGGAGGAAGAGGCAGCGCCAGACCGACATTAGCTCATCACGCCCTTTCCTGCCTCAACTATTGTCGTCGCCGTCGCCTTTAGTTGATTGCAAGCCACGGTTTTTTTTAGCCTAATGACGCCTCACGCATTGCTCTCCCTTAATTGCGGGACCGAAGACTGAGCTTGTGCATCTGTTTTTCAATTCCGACGAAATGATAGAGTTTTGTCTTACTTTCCCACCTAGTGAAAGATTAATGACCCTTCTCTCTCTGTCTCTGCGGACCAGTGAAGTCACACATTTCTAAGCGTGAGTGCGAATAAGGTCGCTGAAGCGCATGCGCTGGGGCTTGAGCGTCGGCGCCATGAAATATTGAGCGGTACCATCCTGGCGGGTAAGAAACGCAAAGATATATTTACTAATGTCAGCAAGACGTCACTGCACACTGGCATTAAAAGATCATTGTCGACTCTTGACGTTGACAAAACGAGGATTCGTAAAAAGGGTGGTCATTTGTGTTATCTTTGAGGGATGCAATTACTGTACAAGAAAGCCACATTACGTCATTGTGCGGCTTAGCATATTTATTGATGACGATAAATGATCGACGATTTCTTCCATGTCAATTATTATTATGTTGGTGGAGAAGAAGAAAAAAATCGTCCAGGTATACCAGTAATGGCTGAAAAGTATACACGTCCGCATCACATCCTGAGTACCTAGTCAATCACATGAGGGAAAAAAAATCCTCCCAGCTCATGGCCAAGCAGCGACTGTGCAGTAACGTTGTCTTCTTTAGGGCTGTGCACTTAAACATTATAGATGGAATAGGTGTGGAGAAAGAAAGAACAGCAGCCGTCGCATGGAAAGTAGTTCTAAAGGCGAGGGGTATTGTAGGACATGGCTGCTGACCCACACAGTAGTATTCAGTACGTACGTGCACATCCAATTACGTAGAATAGCAGTCTCCTTTGTTTCTTCTTATCTTTTTTTGGCAAACCATTATAGGGAGGCCTCGTATATGGTAGTGGTCGGTAGTTGGTGAAGGAGAAACCTCCTTGTTGCTGAATTCTTTAATGATCGCAATTTTCCGGGGGGTGGAAACGCCTAGAAAATGGTCAAGCAGAACGAAATGCGATGGCGCCGTCTGGAGAAAAAGAGTAGTCTTTCTGCCCAACATGGCACACGTGTGTACGCGCTGCATGACTTACTGTTTAGGACTACGAGGCTTTGAAGAAACTCACGTGCCATAACACACGAACGCACGCATGCACGCTTGCCCCGGCATGGCTTGGACCACGAGGCTCTGTAGCACCGACTTGATGATACGCCACATCCGACCGAGCATGCATGACGTCGACCTGGCGCCTGCTGGCCGGCTTCTTGAGGGCGAACAACTTCGTGTCACCTATATGACACGTTGGCGATTGGAAAAAATGATTAATATGTAATCACGCACGCACGGCTGGTAGCCGCTGGTGGAACTGGCTCCTCTCTCTATATCATCGACTGTGCCTCACTTGTACACATCATGCACACATACACACACATGTATATAAAGACGTATGTACTGCAACCACGTACACTCGGCATGCAGCGGCTGCTCCGCGGTGTTCACGCACGGTATGGAGCGCAGGTGCTGGCGCGCGCCCGTCTCAGACTCCTTTCGTTCCATGCCTCCTCCTTTAAAAATCGCAGTCTCTCTTGAAATTAGCACATTGATTGCCCTGCTTGATTTATCACGACGGCAAGCCGTCATTTTTTATTGTCGAAAGCTACAACTACCGCCATGTCCGGACTGCAGGAAGGCCTTTTTTTCCTTCTCCCCAATGCCGCCACTAACTCTTGTGTATTCTCCTTCTGCGGCTGCTAATAGGTGTTATTTTTCTCCCGAGAGTTGCACTCTGGCAAACAATATCAATCCAATAAAGTGGCAGTCACGTCAAGAGAGATCGGTTAGGCATGCCGGCCTATTAAAATGCAAAGATACCAGCTGAATCGCTCTCGAGTGACTGCACTGAGCGTACGCGGATGCGCGGACTCGTTTCGTAGGCGAACACGCAGGGTTCCCTTTTTTCCCGCTCCATTTTTGAGGTCAGGTAAGCTTCAAGCCTCCAGCTGGAACAGCCCCCTCTCGCTTTGTCTCTATGCCATTCTCAATGTTTACATATAAAAGTAATTATGTCGTGATTATACCTTTGAACTTTTTGCTCGCGTTTTCTTGCCTGGGTCCCTCTGGCCCTTTTCTCCTGCGTTTCATCACCATAAGTGAGCCTGTTTTTTTTTTTCGACTGGAAACGAAGTCAAATAGTCTTTCACACGAGATCCGAATGATGTTGTCGTTAGAACCAAGACGGAAAAAAGTAGTTTTTTTGGCCTTTGCGTGTCACGCCCTCATTAAGGCTTGCTTAGCAGCAGGCCAAGTGGAGAGAAATGAGAGAGTGAATGAACCGTATAAACGTTGATCATGCACACAGCCTGACAAAAAAGAAAAGAAAAAAAATCCTCATCTGTCTGCATTGGCAGAGCAGCCGCCGATTACATTTCCCAAAGACGCTGACGCAAGAATTCAACTAGCGCGAATTCCTCGCGATTTTACGGCTCACTCACTCACCTCATTATCTTCTACTACCGACTGCTACGAAATGCTTAGATGTAGAACAGTTACTTCTCCAACGGCTTTCGTTTCATTTCATCTCCCCCCCACCTTCATCTGGTCTGTGTACACACTGTAGATAGTACATACGTGTCCATACAGGTCCCTACGTGCGCACGTACGTGCACAGTCAGAATCCAAGAATGGTGTCGGTGCAAAACTTGTTTACTTCGGGTGGAGTCCCGGAGACGACCGTTCGTGAGGTCGCTAAAGAGGAATTCGGATCGATTTAAGGACCAACCGCCAGCTGGAGCAAAAAACAGCGTACAAGAAATAAGAAAGGGTGAAAGAGAAGGGAGAAGAGGGCTTGGGCAGCAGGGCAGGGCAGGTACCTTCATTTGCCTTATCAGTTTTATACATACTCTTATAGCTTTTACCTGCAACAGGTAAGTGATGGCAGAAAAGGAGCTCTGGAGAATGCTTCCACTGGAATTTGGCATTGGCACACATGTGCAGGGAGGAAGAGACAGACAGTGGGTGACTCATGTCAGGCAGATCAATTTCTCATGGCTCATTGCATCATCTTTCCCAAGTGTAGCCCACAGCAGAGTTACCGCATGGCTCGTGGCCACTGTGACGTACACAACACTGGACTGCCTCGCTCGCTCACTCGTACGTACTTTAGTCTGTTCGTGATTCCACGGCGATGACACAGTCAAATCTTTATTTATGCCTCTATCAATTTTCTACCGAGTCGACGGGCCAATCTTTTAGCTTCTTTATTGAGCCATCAAGGGGCGAAATAGCCACGGAAAAGCACTTTTGGCTTTTTATTTCTTTATCTCTCTCAGACGCGCCAAGGAGCCTTCCTACGTCTTCATCTACCATCAGCACACATTTATTATTTCATTCTCCCCATCTCGTTCTCAGCATTTTGAGTGGTTCGGAGCGTAATTCGCACTGGCGGTGCCGGTGTACGAGCCAGATTTGGCGTTGACTTTGGCTTTGGCTTTAGCTTTGGCTTTGGCTTTGGCTTTGGCTTTGGCTTTGACTTTGACTTTGGCTTTGGCTTTGGCTTTGGCTTTGGCTTTGGCGTTAGCGTCGGTCTCGGTCATGTTCTCGGTCTACGTCTCAGTCATGTTCTCGGTCTACGTCTCGGTCTCTGGCCTCATCTTTTCTTCCTATTAAATCCGTGGGAGAGAAAGAAGGAACAGATAAGACGGACAGACCCAGTTTTACGCAGGCGGTAATTTCACAAATTGAGGCATTTAAGCAGCTTCAATCACACACCCATCTTTTGCCCACCTCCCCCATCTTAAAAGAAATCTTTGGGGCGAAGCAACGATCCGCGTAAACAAAAGACGAAGCGAAACACAGTACAGCACGTACCCACACGTCTCCTCACCTGTGGCAGAACAGGACGTCGTGCTTTGACTACACGGATCTTGAGCAGCAGCACCTCGTACTAATCCTCCGTCTTTCTGATCGCGTATAAAGTGTTGGCAAAAGTCCTGTGCAAACGCGCCTTAACTAAGCTGAGGGAGTGAGTATATCTCCCTTCTCCTCCTCCTCGTCCATGCCCAACGCAGGGGCGATGAAAAATCGCTTTTGGCATGGTCTAAGGAGTTTGGAATCCAGTATCTCCGGCCCAGCCCCAGGAAGGCAAGATTAATATCAGAAGCAGACGGGACCTCAAAATATAAATGTTTCTTTGCCGCGAGCTTGAGGGTCACTTTGCCCGTATAATTGAGCTACGTTCAGCTATGCCACAGCCGACTTAGCTTAGGATGGTGATGCTGAGAAGAACCGACTCCTCACGCACTGACATATTAAATGTTCCCCCTTTGTTGCAGGAGCAAAAACTTTTCTTCGGGGACGACGATGAAGAACTGACCGCTGGTTTCCATTGCGTGATTCGACCGGAAAACTCGCTTACCGCATATAAATTGACAGGCTTGTTCTGTTTGTTTGTTTGTCCTGCCGTGTGTCTGTCCGTGTGTCTCTCTCTCTTACACACATACACTGATACCGAAACCGAAGGAATATCGTGGCATGTACGAGGCAGACATTACCAAGACAAGAAAAACCCTCTTAAGACTTAGCCTTTCAACCCAGACTTGGTCAAGACAACCTTTCATACCCGACATTATCCACACTTAAAAATGTGCTTATGAAATATCACTTTGCTGAGACTCCAATTCTTGTTGGACTTCGCAGACAGACTTCATTGTGCCTTTAAATGTCTTCAATTTTATATCAGTTCATGCCTACCTTCAGCCGCCTGCCCTAGAGTGCAGTAATGAGGTACTCCGGGCAAAACTCTAATTGTTGCTAAAACTGTTCTGCTATTAGCAATTAAACAAGGTTCCTTTGCCCACTTAATGTTGCTGTAAAGACAAGTCGACAAGCCCACCATCATTCACTTTTACCTTAACTACAACATTTTCAAGGACCCGTTGTTGAGTAGGACTGTACGGTCTGTCTGTGATGAATTGTTAACAGCAAATTGCCACAACTTTCTTGTCATTAAGAGTAAAGAACTCAAATTTTCTGGCAGCAAGATCTGAACCTTTGGTCAACTCTGTAGCACTCAAGTCTCTTTTTTTTTCAAAGCTGCAATATATTTGGGGGTAACCCGCAATAAACTTGGAATGGTCAGAATTTTGAACATCACCCTTCCATACCTTCATTATCACCAGATGAAGGAGAGCACCCTCTGTAGATTTATGAACACTTCCAGCCCTGCCCTAAAAATGGTTCAGAGACTCTGGCTTCTGTGGTCAACAGACATATATGAGAGAGTCAAAACTCTGGGGGCCTAAATCCAAAATAATAGTTCTCACTCCTGTTTCTTACTTCCTCCGATCACTCAACGTCCATAATCTGCCAATGCCTAAAGACACTGTTGGGCTCTCAAGGTTCTTCCAACGATTGTCGTCTTCACCGGGAGAACATACCAGTATATAATATTCAATGGCCCTGAAATGCTGGAGGTGCCTGGCCAGGCTTTAAAAAGAATGGAGGCAAATCGATGTGGGGCACTGTGAGAAGTTTCTTAAAAGCTCATGTTAATTACCGTTAGTGCTAAGCTTTGCGCAAATGTGAGCAGCAGTTGTCAACCATGCTATTGCCCTTATCATGTGTGTGTGTGTGTGTGTGTGTGTGTGTGTGGATAGAACAAATAGTTCGCAGCTACTCTTAAGTTGCGTCTCAACTTAAGCACCGCAGTATGAATGTTTCAGGATACTGGAAAAAATGCCGATGCCAGCAGTCACTTAAAGCCCCTTGTTGAGCATGAATTTGTCGTTAAATCATATATCACCTTTACTATGTACTGAGCTGATACCTTCCGTGAGTTAATTTAGGGCAGACGACAAATGAGGAAACATCGTTTCAAAGATCTTCACAGGGCCGCTAAAAAGTCCTACTGAGTTCCTGGAACCCATGAGCTTTTCTAGCTGAAAGAGTACTGCGCCTGGAAAGGTTCCTGCTGACACAGCAAGACGAATAATGTGTTTCATAAAGACAGCTAATGCTTTTAGGAAGAAAGGCGTCCACTTACAATTACTGCATTTGTATCTTTTGGCTTGACTTTAAAGGACATACTTTCTTCTACGAATTACTCTTCTGCAGTCTTTCGGTGCTACAGGGTTTGAACTAAGTTCTTACAGCGGATCTAAATTTCTATGGTGTAACGTAAAACGGCAAATGTCCAGGTGTTGCGTCCTAAATAGTCTTGTGTGCACGTGTGTAAATAAATACACTTATGCACACACTCATGCTTTGCGCCTATGTCTGTGAGTGGTAATGAAACCGAACTGGCACAGCAAGGTGTTCTCCAGGGCGGGGACAAAAAATAACAGACAAGCTCCTCTGAGTGAGCCTTTTAACGTTAGTCCAATGCTAAAGTACTGGCTGATACTCTCCAGTGTCGTGAGAATGCTTGGACCGGCACCTTGTCTTGATAATGTCCGTCTTGACTTGGCATGAACTTGACAAAAGTCTCTCTAGACAATGACTGGGCTAAACCCTTGTCTTACTCACGACTGTCTTGACAATGTCTGGGGTGAACATTAGTCGTGAGAAGGTCTGTCTTTGCAGTGTCCCTACAGACGCTGCAAAGACAGACCTTCATGTTTGTGCTGCTGCTCCTATGGTACGCAGAGTATCTATGGATCTATTGCTGCGAGAACATAGCAAGTCATTCCGATAGATGAGTTGGACATTGAGCGCGCAATCAAACATGCAAGGCACTCTATCTTCAGATGATGGCCATCATGATCATCATCATCATCACGGGCTTCAGATGACCACTAAAAGGGGTCGACCTACGTCGGAACATGCGAGTAGGCGATATCTAAGACAAAGAACTGAGAGGGGAGCAGGGAAAAAAGCATAGGTTTCACTGCAACCTGACATTTACCGAGGAAGTCACTTCGAACACATTTTTTTTTGTAAAAGTACTCTTTTCAGACCTATGCAGCCTTTTTTGTGTGATGCGCTTAGGGTGGGTAAAAAAATATAAGAATTGAAGAACTTGAGACGTCCGACCGTTGGCTTCTCTAACTCTTTTATTTTCCTGCCTCCTTCTCCTGAAAGAAACTTAGCTCTCCACTTCACTAGTATGAATGGTAGTAGCAGTTGAGGACTGACTCGACGTGATCAAATATGTTGCTGCTGCCTCTGCTAGGCAGGTGTCACTTTGATAAATAGGCGATTGTAATAGGTTTAGATCTGTCGGGCTTGAAGGAGCGAGAGACGGTAGATGCAGGAGCCCTAATGCCAGCCAGCCTGAGTACGTACGCATACGTCTGTCCGTGCATTGGGGAAAGGGTTGGCAGCCCGGCACAAGTGTGTGTGTACGAGCGGGACCTATGTGTTTAGCACACACACGTCGAGGAAGAGGCATGTGCATAGTAGTTCGTCGCAGGCATTTCCAGACGCTGCCTGGTGCAGGCAGATCTGATATCATAATAAACACAACTCGCGTGCAAAATGACAGCCGTCGTGATAATCATTCTCTCTCTGCTCCGCTCCAAAAAGAAGGCCTCTCTGCTGACGAAGAATTGCTTTGATCTGCCACGTAGAAGACGTAAATAACTACGGTAATGCCGCTTTCATCATTGCGAGCAATTTACGAAAATTCCAGGGAGATTGCTCGTCGTTATCTCTCTCGCTCTTTGCGCACGCATGGTGTTCGTCTGAGGGTGGAGGACGGAGCTGCTGCTTTTTTTTTCTCTCGCAACATTGCAAGGAGCACAAAAGACTTTCCTCGTACGGTCATTGCTCCATAAACAATTACACTTTGGGGTTCCAGAAGTGAGGAGACGCGTGAGAGCTTGCGAAGCTGCGCTGCTTGGCGCTGTCCGCGTGTATGCGTGCGGCGATTGTTAAGATTGTCGTAAACAGACTGTCCCGCGGGCAGCTAATGCTCCTTCAGCATGATTTACGGCTCATACAAAGTGAGGAAGAAAAGGAGAAAAGACCGAGTCGTCGTTCTTTCGTTGGAAGAAAAGGCCAGGCAAAGTTGTAAAGAAGCAACATGTGTTACTGGAATCACCTCCTGGGCCGGCCGGACGCGTGCTGATGCCGCTGGTGAGCCTCGCCGGAGCGTCCAGCGCATTTAAATAACAGCCATCACCGCGCTAAAGAGATCGTAAGCACATTCACCGGACACCTTTGGAGCCAACTTGAACTGGCGAGCCTGTTTCGCCTCGTCCAAATTGTTTGGTCTTGTTAACATTGGTGCGATTAACTTGTGTTATCGGAGGTGTACTGAGGCACGTCAAGCATGTGCGCCTGCCCCCTTGACATGGACGACGACATCATGCACGTGTCTGTGTACACAGTCAACCGATCGCCTCCCTTGTCGAAACCAGACCGATTAACACCTGCCCACACCCTTTTTTCCATCGTATCACGTAGTGCGAGGCTCCTGATGACTCTTGTCTTGTTTAACAGACAAAACACAAAGGAATCAGACCATCTGCTCGGGAGGGGGGGAGAGGAGGGCAGCAAAGGTAACAGGCAAGCTCATGTACTATACATACATGTATAGCGGTGTGTAGAATTGCTGTCAGTACTGCATCTTTTTTTAAAAACCCTGATTTCTAGTCAAGCAGATGGGATTTCTGCCGTCCTGAACGGACGCTTAAGCACCGGAAAATGTTGGACAGAGAAAACCACCGTTCCCTTCACACACACAAAATCTCACTTTTCGTGTGAATTGGATTGTCGATCTAAATTGCGGACGGCCATCCAATGGAGGTGGAGAGGCAATTTACACAATCACGCACGGTCCCAGAAGGTTGGCTGGCTGGCTGGCTTCGGGCGATATCTCCCTCAAAGCGTGCCCCATTCTCAGTCGTTCACAGGTTGTCGACGTGCTCACAATGGGATCAATGGGTCACTCAAATCGACACGCACTCACGCGCTCTTTCGCCCTCCCTGTGTGTGCGTGTGTGTGTTGATTTTTCACTCGGTATCACGTCAATAGCAGTACAACAAGTTCACCAAGGGGTCGGTGGGCTTGATTGGCTTTTATGACGGGGGTTGACACGGTTCATTCTATTTGCACTTGGCATTAAGCCTATTAAACGTTACACATGCCAAGGGAGTGAGAAAAATGCTGTCGTGTTTTCTGCCTCACATTGCTGGAGTGGCGGAGAAATGACTCACGAGGCAGTCGGAGATGTCCTCCTGGGGCGCATCCCCGCATAGCGGCCATTGTGCCCGTACCGTGCCAATGCTGATCCTTCGCTGAGCCAAAAATTGAAAATGGCGCCTATTGCATAGATGAACTCTCACGCAGAGACAGTCTCATCTCTCTCATTTTCCCCTCTTCTTTTTGGCGTGTATGTACGCATTTGCCGCCGCTTCATTGGCCATCTGCTGTCATGTCAGGAGTCCAAAGCTCGAATTCCATCTCGGTTCCAAGGACCTGACCAAGATTGCAAAGGCAGACCGAGAGAGGAGCAGAAGATCCCCCAGCATAACGACTGACTGGGCTGAACATACAAAAGTTATCCCTGCATCGCCCCTCTGTGTGTCTGGCGCGCACCCGGGGAGAGCACCACCGACAGCAGCGCAGCTACCAAATGATAGCCAAGCATGCTTCCCCCACTACCCCTGAAGTCTGTAAGTCCCCTTCTCCCTGCTCTTTCTCGTCGACGACCACGAAATGATGATTATGGTCATTCTCTTCCCCTCTCCCCTCCCATTTTTTTGCTTTTTCTCCTCCACGGCTCTTCTCCTCCCCACCGTTCATTCCCAAAGGTCAAAATATTATCTCCCTACCCTTCCTCTCTCACATCCCCTCGCTTAATTGGCCGCAACATTTGCAGTTTTGTGGCTATGAAGATACCTGAGACCGCAGCAGTGGACAAGAAAGAGATATTTTGAAACTGAGAGGAGAAAAAAAAGATTCTTTGATTAGACTGCGACCAGGTTGGTTACCTGGACTAAGACATGCTCCGACCTTAATTTAGAGCAAGATCTTTGTGACAGGCCAGCCACGTACACCGGTATGTGTTGTCCGCCGCGCAGAAGCACGAGGAGCCCAACGCAGTCACCACAGCTTTTATGACCTTTCTCGTCAATTAGCCCAGACGTTTCTTTGCCCCTGGAAAGAGCGTCTGGGGGCTCTTAAGCTTTTTTTGCAGGCACGTCAGGCATTTCCATCAGTTGCGTTATGTTAAACAGGACAACATTTTTAAACCCGGTGAACTGTAGCAGTGTTCGTCTGCGCCGTGACGGACTGCGTGCATGGGTGCTCACTGCGTGGCCTGCACCAGTCATGTAGGTAGTAGCTAATAACTGAACAAGACGTCAGGAGCCACACATGAAGTCATCACGCCCATGCGGACACATAGCAATCGCTGCACTTTGAGGATCATTAAGAGAGGTTCCACCAGTCGCCTGCTCCTCATCCCAGAGGATCGTTTCGGTTTTGTTGCCTCCACGTAGGCACAGTGAAAGTTAAAAGAAAATTTGTTGCGCCATATTTGGAACCTCGGATTCGTTAAGGTCTCCCGCTTGGTTGTACGGTATAGTACTTAGGCCCGTTGCTGCTGGCGTCGCCGCCGCATGACTGAGTGAAGATTTGTGTAACTGATGCAGGCGGCCGAGCGGCGCTCATATTTCACCAGCGTCGTCGGGGCGTATTTGTTCTGCCCGACGGAGCCCATCTCGTTCTCCATCCGATACGCTTTTTGCCTCCTCCTCCACCTCTTTCGCGGCCTATTATGCATGAGAGAGGGGGGGGGGGAGAGGCTGACTAAGGACCGAAAACCGGGTTAAAAATGGGTTCGCTCAGGCTATCGCGACCAAGAGCTCGAAATGGAGGTGCCCGACGTCGTCGACAAAGATGCACTTAGCTATACCTTATCTGAGCCTAATCTATGCACCACGATGGGGCAATGCAAACAACCACTTCTAGTGATTGAGCAGGCGAAAGGATTGCAGGAGGGGGCTTTGAGAGGCGGCTAGCGGAGTTTTGCTCCGTGGTGTGCCAATTAAAACAGAACCTCGCCTCATTTTTCCACTGCCGCTTATTATCTCCTCACCACCACTTTCGATCGTGTTTGCCAAAGAGCAGAGCAGTAAATGAGCACCAGAACTCTCTCCGGTGCTGTTGCGCGCGCGCGCACGCGGAGGACGGCAAAGAGGGCAAAAAACTTCTCCCCGCCGCCGGTTAAGAGCACGAAAAATCGGGTCTCGATCGCATGATAGATCTGCCTGTCCCGAGTGTATGTATTATCAGCGAATTAGTCCCCATTGTTCTCTCTCTCGGCTGCGAAACAATGGCCGAGGTTTGCTTTCAACGTGCATGTCATTATGAGGGGTGAGAGAGAGAGGAAGAAACGGTGGAGGAAAAAAAAGTTACGCCATGATGATCACCTGTGGAGGAAAAAGTGTTCCAGAAAAACTTGCGGTAATAATCCCGCAGTGGAGAGAGAAAGAGTAGAGAGAAGACGTGTATCTTGGCTGGCATGCGACTGACTGAGGGCCGCGGACGCGTTCGCTCTCGCCTCCCCCCAGCCGGAGGACGTGTTGCTGCTCAGCAAGATGAAGTCCCTCCCGCCGCGAGTGTGATTTCGACTTCCTCCGTAAGCAGAATTGATTCCCTGATGGTGACTCGACTAGTCCGTCCGATGCCTGCGCCATTATTTCACTTCCTCGCCCAGATTCATTTCCCCCGATGGACGCTGATTAATTCGCTCAGAAATGGGGGAGGGAAGAGGAAACGACGCCTTTTTTCACCCGGACGGGAAGTAGGGATGGACGGACGAGAATCTGATTTTGCAAGGTCATTCGTTTTCTCCCCGAGCTCCTCGGTTGCTCTGATCCTGTCCAGCAGCCTGGTGTGGAAATGATCGCTCTCTCCTCACCCGCCTGCTCGCCGGTCGAGCTCCTGTCGGCCTTCGACACCAATAAGCCACTAGTAGTGCTTCAGCCACGTTCGTCGTTGCACGTAATTACAAGATTAATTGACTGTCCGTCAGCCCCGACTGACAAGTGCCAGCAGTAATAGCTGCGGCTGCTCTCGTCAATATTAATATTCATCAGGGAACAACCGCCGCTATCGGCGGTGATGAGCCCACCACTTCAAGAAGGAGAGGAAAAAAACAAACCAAAAAACAATGAGACGTGTCTGACGGACAACAAAAGTGAAGTCTTAATTTGGCTGCTGACAAAACTGTGGCCTTAAATCATTAACTACAGTCTCGATGAAGAAGCTGAGCCCATTCCAGCCAACATGATTTTGCTTGATAGTCCAAGAAAATCGTGCTTTCTTCACTAGCAACATCGCTCTGCCAATCTCTCAGCACTTGTCAGGTAGCTCAGGAGAATCTCTTTGCTGCCTTATCATAATCACTAATGTCTGCCGAGTATGTTACAACTCATTTAGATTAGGCAGAGACCGCCGCTGACTTATGACTGGTCCAACTATCACTTAAATGACTTTGTCGCTCCCGTAATTAAGACTTCCTAATTCACTTGACTGCCGTATTAGGCACTTTACACAAAAAGTCAGCGCTTTGGAAGCTCTGTTGCTGAAGCTTCAAAAAGTGCTGGGACCAGTACTATATGGCGTTGTACTGAGCAGTACCCAGCTCTAATCGCAGTTGACGTAAGGAACTCGTAACGAGAGAACACGGTATAAACATGAAAAACGTGAGTTTCCACGATAAGTGAGGACATTAAAATTTAGTGGCGACTGATGAATTTTGCTTTATTGCTATGACTTTCCCGGGGGGTTCGTTTGTGCGCAAGTCGTGTTGTTCTGGAACTGTTCCATTTTGTGCGCTCTCCGCCAGCATGTGTAATCAGGAGTGAGACTGAGAAAATGTAATAACCAAGTCGTCAACAATAATCAGACTTTAATTTAGTCCGCCGTCAAGTCATTTAGGCGCATTATTTTTCTTCTGACTGTGGTAACATGTACAAGTGTGGTGTCTACTGTACCATCTCGGAGAATGCGAATACTTGCCGCGCCAGAAGAGGGGACTTAATTGCAAAAGCGTTTTTATGGAGGAAAATTACCCCGAAACAGAAAAAAAAAGCATCGGGCCATTCCGGCAAACGTAATAATGCGTGTTTCCATGGTTCAAACGAGCCACATTGGGAGAGAAAACAACAGGAGATGGAGCTCATTTTTTTGTTGCTCATTTTCCATCGTTACAGCCCCACTGGGACGACTGGAGGTGGACTGTCGTGGACGCCGCTGTCGGCGTTTGCCAGTAGGTTCGTACTGTACCGTTTCCCGCTGCACTGCTGCACTGCACTGAGCAGCACCGTACGCCACGGCGGAGTGATGCGAGCTGGAGAATTGTCCGCAAATGTCTTGAGCACGACAAAAATTGTGAATAACAACATCAAGCCCGCCCTAAGAGGCTGTTATGTAGTGCGGCCGCGCACGCACTTGGACATGTGCGGTCCAGCGGACCGTTAATTTCCTACGTATGCACTGAGGAAGAGAGGGAGGAATATCTCAGGAAAATTTAGAGTCTCTCTCTCCAGCAGACACCTTACCTACCTGGTGGTCATTCTCAAATGATGACTAATACGCACCCACATTTATCTTGGCCCTCCGCTGGACACGGGGAATTGCGTCAAATCATTACCGAGCGGAGCCCAATACATCATGGCCTAAGTAAGCAACAATGACTGTTGGAGGAGGAAACTGGAGATTCATCGCCCTGGTCATTTGCATTTTTTGGCCATTGCTTGCGTCCCTCTGTTACAGTACATCGAGATAGGCGCATACGGTTAGGTTATACGGTTTGCCAGCTCGCAGAGAAAAAGGAGACTGAAGAAAGAGAAAGATTTATGTCTGGCGTAACTTAATTCACTATTAGTCTCAAACGATGTGCCGTAGCACATTTTTCTTCATTAGCAACTTAATTACTTTGCGTTATCATTGCTTCTTCCACAGTCAGGATCGTTTTTAGAATTACTAATCCACGTCTGCCTTTTGTGCACCAGCCCGCATTTCCTCAAGGAATATAAATGATAGTTGCGATATGAATCTCGACAGCGTTGGTTTTTTTTTTTCCACGTACCCTCTACGTGTGACATCGTTTCTCAAAATGTACCTTCAACCTGACACTCCGCGTGCAGTAGTGCGTAAGTGATACAGTGCTCGGTGCGCTCGCCGGGCTATGAACAAACTTTGGTACGCGATTCTGTACTGTACTTCTCTCTCTCGTTTACATGCACCCTTAGTACAGAAAGAGAGAGTTGATGTGACCGCCTTGAGGGTCTCTCTCTTCCCTCCACAGGTTATTGTTCTTCCCCTGACAAATTTGCCTTTTGTTATCTGGCGATCGGCGGCAGCGGAATCGGCATTTTGGCAAGTTGCAACTTTTGCTGATGAAGGCGAGATAAGCTGCCTTCATGTTCCATTTAGCCACTTGGCCCCCCTCCGCCGCTACTCATTCCCAAACCACTCCCTGATTAAGCGCTCTCTCTCCCCACCTCATCCTCAGGTTCGCGCACGCGCGCAGGCGCGCACGCACGCACACACACACACACGCGCGCGCATGCGTATGCGTGCAGCAACATTTATTAGACTGGCGAAATGGATCATAACAAGGAAGGGAAAGAGCGAGGAGGAGAGCGTTTTTAGCGCAGGCACGATTTGGAGTGGCTAACGGGGCCTTCTCACGCCATTCGCTACCCGTAATGGGGCCAAGTTGTACGTAGTTGAGGAGGAGGGAGGGGGGAGGGAGGGGGGAGGGACGGGGGAGGAGGGAGGGAGGGGAAGTCCCCAGAGGACAAGTATTATTCTGCTCCTATTCTACCCTACACGCTGGTGCTTTATAGAGGAAGGAACACTACTGTACATGTGAGTAGGTACAAAAAAAAAGCCAGGGTAGTTGCCTTAGTTTCGGTTGTTTGCCCTCCCTAAACGTTGCTTATCTGAAATGAAATCGAGCCGCGATTCCGAGGGTACATATTTCGTCTGTATGAGCTGTGGAATAGGCTTTTTCCTTTTTCATTAGCGACGGTGATTGGACAGACAAAATTATTGTTGATTTAAGCGATTTCATTACGTCCATTCGGACTCGCCCTGATACACTGACGATTATATGTTGCACGATCACGCCAATTTTTGAAGCGCACTCAAGTGGACTCTGGCGCAAATCGGCCAACAACAAACAACCGGCAGAATGCTCAGCCAAATGTCACCGACATACGGACGGGTCTGTCTCCACTGAGTCGGCCTTGAATGCCCACGAGCGCGTGCACCCAAGTGCACTCGTCAAAGGCCTGCCTGCTTTCAGTCGGCCTTTCGACCCAGTTGGGATATTGGCATACAACGATTCGAGGCCAGTTAGCACGATTGACTTCTTCCTCGACAAGGAAGTATCACTTGGTTAACTCGAATACTATAAATCACCAGTTTAAATGCCCCCGCCACCAGAGCTTCATCATAGCTCATGCAGTACGTACTAGGGAGGAAGAAGATGCATGGCCATGCATGTTGGAAGCACTTTGTCAGCAAATTACCCTTCCTCGCCGAGCTCCACCATGCGGCAGTGAGCAAGTGGCTACTGTTTCAAAGAAAAGAAAATATACACGTATATGGAAGTGACGGCGTGAGAGTTCTCGCTGCGTCAAGTCGACTACCACACTGACTGAGAGGGAAATATCAGAGACATCGCATCCCTTCCACTTTCTTATATTTGAATGCGTGCGTGCCTTGCAATCCGCTCTTTCTCCCTCCCTCTCTCTCCAAAGAAATGCGCAAGTCACTGTTCGCCCATTTTGGTCTTGACATGGCTTTTCTCCTTCTCCTGCCTAACCACAGCCTGACTCATGCAACAACCCGGCCTCGAAGAGGGACGAGAAGAGATACGAGTGGCAGGTGGAACTGCAACGTGAAGTGAGGAGAGACGCACGTACAGACGTCATCGGCTGTTGCGTCGACTTGCACATTCCTACCAATCAGCACTTCTCCAGTCGACCGAGGAAAGTCTTGTTGTTCTGATAGGAAATTACAATTTCTCTCTCTTCACACCAGGTGGAGAAGGAGACTGAGTGAATCTTGAAAGAGAAAAGGATGAAAAACAAGGCGGCTTCGGCCTTGTTCTTTCTCCATTCTCTCTTCCCTCAATTTCGTCCCACAAAAGGTTGTTGATTGATCAGAAGTCGGTGTTTTCGAGGTGTGGCCACAACACGACAGAGGAGAGAAAGGAGCAGGAGGAAGAGGAGGAAACAGTCCATCAAATCGGCCCTAGGAAGTGTCGGACAGATTCCGCGCAGCAGCCCACAAAGCTGGTAATTAAGACCTGCCTGCTGCACTTTGACGTACTACGACGACGTACGCACCCACCTATGTAGTACTGGGCTGTGCGGTGCAGAACAGTAGCGCACGTCGGAGCAGTGCTATTGTCGAGGTTACTGGAGAGGAGAGAAGGAGGAGGACACGTCTTCATTTTCTCACCTACCGCAACACAATGATCTAGGTTGAGGCTTCCTTCCTCTCACCGCAGAGATAAAAACGGTTGTCGACGACTTGTGAAAGCAGGAATCCACGCTGCACGCGGGTCTCTTGTCCTTCAGAGACTCCAACGTCTCTCTTAGACACAAACAACTCCTTCCCTCCCCCCGCCCCGGCCTACAAGAGTTTTTTGTTGGAACTCTCCTAATGCAGGGTAGCAGTTGCAATAAAAATAAATAAGGAGCTCGAGTACAAAGGAACTCGAGCTCTGGGGAATGCGCCAAAAGATTGCCAATAGCACAGGCTGCAGCGCGATGCAGGTGCAACTCTTTACATTTGTGACTGCAGTTTCTTCTCCCCAGAGAAATCTCGAAACGGCATCTTAAAAGAACAATTCGGAGCCGGAGGACGTTGCGGAGCAGACAGCGCATTCTTTTCTACATTTCCGCCGTCACAGTGGACTCCGCCTAGCACGTTACCAGGTTGGCACGACCATCTGCTCAGTTACTGCAGCTCCCCAATTCATTAGCGCTCGATTTACTTCGGATAACATGCCAGACACTCCTCTTGACGCATCAGATTTGCGGCTTTCTCAATAGGCTGGGGAAATGTTTTCGTTGGCTGACACGAATTGTCAGAACCAAACTCTGAGAAAAAAGGTTGGTTGGTGCACTGTTGCCAACGAGGCCAACAAACGGAGGTTCTTAAAAAACCTTGGAAGAGAAGAAGAACCCACCGGAATCATACGACACATTTGCCAAAGGTAAGGGGACTGTCTCATAAGTCAAGGGAACTCGACGAGGAGAAGAACTCGACGTGGGGAAGAACTCGACGTGGGGAACTCGACGTAGTCCTATAGGCCATAGGGATTCAATATTTTTTGGCACTGTTGAAGTAGCATGATCTCAAGCGGACCCCACATTTCACATATGAGTCAGGCCAAGGCAGCTGAGCGGCTTCCCGTCAAGGACCACCCTACTGGAGGGCTGGGACAAGATTGAGCCAGACACCTCCCCAAGGCTCCAGAAAGCCATGTAGGTCGGGGAAAGACAAGGCTGTGGAGCCTGCTATGCATAAGTGGATCTGACAGACTTCAGAAAGGAACGCTTCCCTCAGCGGCGCAACGAGGCAGAGGGAGTAGCGAAGAAGATAGGGAAGACAAAGTTCAAGGCTACGACAGGATAGTTTGAGTGCCCAAATAAGAGGGAAGGGATGGAGCACATGAAACTCCATGGCGAAGCATACAAGTCAGATTTGCTAGGCTGTCAGAGGTGGCTGTCCGACCAGGCCTGACTGCAAAATGCACACCCGAGGACGTCTGCAAGAGGTATGAAAGTGGTATCCACGTTCGTGCCCTGCTGAGTTCTACCCTCACCTTCTCAGATGACAATCAGAGAGGGGAAAAAGTGTCACAGGAGAACGTAACCATCCTCTTCACGGCATCCCTGACGGGGGAGAAATGAAAGCTGCTAAAGTCAGGAAAGCACAAGTACCCTGGGTGTTTGGAGGCAGCCAAGGTATTCCCTGTTGATTGCCAGGCAGACTCATCAGCACGAATGACAGGGAATTTGTTCACCAAGCGGCTGCTGATGTGGGACGTCACCTTGGACTGCAATGGGAAAAAGATTTCTCTTGCTACAAGATGATTGCAGTGCTCATCCCCAGTCAGTGGAGCTGAAGAACATTGAAATTGCATTTCTTCCTCCCAACACAATAGCATTGCTCGAGCCCTGTGATCACGGCATAATTTGGGCAACCAAAGCCGTCTACAGGAGGGAGAGCTGCTGAATGATCGTGCAAAAGCTCGACAACACTGAGGAGGGTCAGCTCTGCTCTGCATTCGTGCGAGCGGAAAAGATTTCCCTTCATGACGCCATCCATCTTCTCGCAGCTACTTGGGACCAAGTTGAGGAGGAATCCATCAGAAACTGCTGGAAGCACAAGAAGCTGGTGGCAGGAGAAAAGGAGCCAGAAGGAATCCTGCCTGAATTACCAGAATCTCTATCTTTGAGGAATGGGCAGAGCGAGCGGATTCTGAGGCCCTTCAGTTGCAACTTGCTTAAATGAGGCCATTGTGGATGATGTCATGGCTGCGTATGGTGTGGTGGGGGACAAAAATGATGACAATGAGGAGAAAGAACGTCTTAGAGATGATGGAGAGGATATGGAGATTCCCACTCACCAAGTGGTGCACAGAGCTTTGGAAGTGCCACAGGGACGATTGAGGGCTCGGCTCGAGAGTTTGAGAGCTTGATCATGCTCTGCTCAATAAGTTCAGCAATGGGGTCAATCTAGCTCTTACAAACTCCCTGAAACAGTCAACCACTGACAGATCCCCCCCTTCCAATAAATAAATGATTCCCCTTCGCTGAATTCGGCCCCGACGAACTCATATTCCTGGAGAACGCAACTTCCCAGGACCAGAATTCAGACTGCGGTTAGCACGTACGTAGCTTCAGATAGTGTTAGTTTTCTGTCAGCCCTGGGCTGACGTGCTAAGCGGAGTCCACTGTATCTTGCACTTGCATGTTTGACTGGCTGCGTATACTGACCCCTACGAAACAGACAGAACTTGGAGGCCGGCGCATCTCTTGATGGATTATGGCGTGTGCAAGCGTGCGTGCATCTCATCAAGTCTTTCCTCAGGCTATTTCCATCCACATACGAAGAGAAAACGAAATATCGTGTGCGTAGTTTGGTGGTCCAGTAAAGTTTTAGTGGGATAACTGAAGTTTTTCATCTAGCAAAGCGTAAGAAACTTTTCCTTGGAATTGAGCCATTGCACTTTGTTCATTTGGCAGCGAGATTAGGGTGTCGGACTTGGGACCCTTGCTTAATACCTGGGTTCTGAGTTTTCGGAGGATGAACTTAGTGTATGTACTACGTACGTAGTAGATAAAGAGCGGGGAGACGGGGTACTTATACTTATTTATCTGTTGTAGTCTTGATAGTGCAGAATGTGGGCATTCAATGCATCATCATCATTGTGTCTGTACTTCTTCATTTTCGCTGCAAACATGCGACAAAATTGTGCATCTCTGACTGTAGTGAAATAGGTCAGCTTGTCTGCTGTGCTCTGCAAAGTTCATCAAGGTTCTCTAGCCATTCCTAGATCGCCTCAAGCAGCTGCATTTCCTTTAAGCACCAGCACTTTAGTGTACTTATGGACATTCAGATGTTGGAGAAAAAAAATTGCCCCCTCAGATTGGGGTTCGTAGAAATGCTAACCCCCAAGTGACATTTACATATTGTACGTAGGTACGAGACCGGGAGACGCAGACAGACTAATTGTACGTCGCTCTTGGCTCAAATGATAATCTCGTCTGATCTACTCGAAAGATTCTTCTAAAAATTAATCGGGCCCCCGGAAAATTTGCACCTAGGCGAGACACACGATAGTGCATGCGTGCGTGCGTGCGTGTGTGTACGTAGGTATAGGCATGAATAGCCCCACAACGACTAATGACCTCGGCCCGTCTGCAACTTTGCCCCCGAGGCGGGGAAAAACTATCTCCCGTTCTTCAAACAATCGCACTCGCACAGACTTCACGTGGACGGGTCGTAGGTTGCAGCGCAGCAACTAATTTATGCAAGTTGCAGCACCCCGACTACTAAATGCAAGAACGGGCTATTATTGGCTCGCCGCGTTTTAACGGCTTCGACTCCTCTATTAACACTGAAGTGCCCCGCCACTAGGGGGGAATCATTACAACAGAGCAGTAAAATTCCTCCTCCTGCAGGTAAGAATCACTAAGTACTCGCATGTACTGGAGGTACCCACCTGCGGTACGAAGACAGTACTACCCTGAAGCAGTACAGTGGTGGGTGCCATGAGCCCCAAAGACGGTTGAGGAGGGGGACAGCCCGAAGTCTGAGATTACTGCTGCTGCCTCTAATTGCCCTCAGTAGGGTCTCAGCCGTCTAGAAAAAGCACCTGAGGGACAAATGCAATCGGTCGGAGGATGCAGACACGCGAGAACGAAGGGCAACGGCCTGACTGACATCTTACGCAGACCTCCTTTGACCTCCTCGTCTCTCTCTCCCTGTCGTCCGCTGGCTCGCTCACTCTTTACTCTTTATCTGTTAGATATGCGACGAATTTGCATTTTCTGCCATAGGCCTAAGGCCTTAGAAGAGCTGTTCTCCACACATTCTTACATCCATCCAGGAATTATTCACCGAACCGAGCGCCACTACTGCTGCTACTTTTTTTGTCTACTTCTCCCCTCCCACCCTGGAGAAGAATAGAAGAGCGATTTAATTTCGAGGCATAAAGTGGGATAAAAGGCTGCCTAAATTACATAGTATGACAGCCAAAAAAGCCCATTATGATGGCGGGTGCCCCATCATTTGAGGAGAAGAGAGGCATCTTCACACGACGACAGTCAGCAGACGCGGTAGGCCCAGTGCTGCTGCTGCTCATCTGTCTCCATTTTGTCAGCAGCGCGGCCACTGAATTAACATAATCGCTATATCCGTACTTAACGAGGAACACACTGCGGCTGCTTCACCCGCTGTTTTTTTAAGACTGGCTACTGACGAGCTCTCTTCTCCACATTCTTCTTCTTCTCCTTCTCGACCTGTCCGTAATGTGTGTGCTTTGTGCGCGCACATGAGGTCGTCGTCATTGACACAGGGCAAAATATGGCTGCAACAACTCCCCGACTCTTTGTGAAGTTGCTAAACGTGAGCAGCAGAAAATGCGTCCACTGCTCCGCCTCCTTCTTCCTTTTCGTCTACGTCTCCTCCTCCTTCGTGTGGAGAGCGCGTGAAATTTGTCTACTGCTGCTCCAAGATTAAGGTGGCGGATCAAATGATGGATGGCGGGAGACAAGGTGGTTATTATGACTCGATCCGAAAGCCACTATTTCTCATTAAATCGCCACTACCAACACAGTGGCGGCCGTCAGTGCAAAAAAGCAACTATGACCGAGTGTGAAAAGATACAAAATGCCAGTGCAAGCTAACGTCAGCG
>JAAUXU010038081.1_pt1 | contig 24016 bp, 17 predicted proteins | sample 7278151 | NCBI WGS metagenome assembly JAAUXU01 (sample SAMN14350113, study PRJNA611818) | marine sediment metagenome | isolation source: surface marine sediment (1.8m) | place: French Polynesia: Moorea | collected 2018-08 | reverse complement strand
TGAGAACCTCTCTGAGAACCTCTCTGAGAACCTCTCTGAGAACCTCTCTGAGAACCTCTCTGAGAACCTCTCTGAGAACCTCTCTGAGAACCTCTCTGAGAACCTCGATTCGAGACCAAATACCCAACTCTTAGTGACACCAACTGTCGACATCGTGGAAAGGGATTTCTCACAGACATCTTGTGGCGTCAGCTGCATCAAGCAGTGTCTTCACAAGCTCCTCATCAGCAAGAAACAGACGTCGAGCTCCAAAAAATAGGGGAGGTGTCAACAGCACAAGTTTGATATCAATGACCATTTTAATGCCAGAGTGCTCAAACTGCAGCTCCAGCGGGCACCAGGTCAAAATGAGCCATTTCTTACCTTGTTTTTCGTAATTTTGGCTGGTGTTTGTTACCAAAATCAGCTGGAACTTTCTGTCCGGGGAGGGACTCTCCAACTTTCGAATCCCATGAGCCCATGGGTCATCCAAAACCTCACTTTCCCGAGTGTCTGTTCAAGCCTGTTCCTCCAAGCTCGTTGCCTAAAGGCTTGACACCACCTCGGGCAAGCTCAATGAGTCCATCACTACTTACTCTGTTCCCACACGAACATAGCAATTTCAGCCTCTGACTCACACATGTGAGGTCATGAGCATGGGGTCCACTTGGGTGGGTGCAGAAGAGGGTGACCCCCCCATGGGACGTGGAGGGGGCAGGAGTCCCCCCCCCCCTCCTCCCGAAAGTTTCAGCTGATTTGATACCTTTCGACGTGGTGCCTGCCAGAGCTTGCTGCAGTTTCAGCACTTTGGCATCGAGGTGGCCAGGAACAAAGTAAGCAGCACCATCGAAAAAAGATTATTTCTGCACAATTTGGACAATTGCAGTGCAGTCAGATAGAGAAACAAAGAAATGTGGTTCAAGAGCAAAAGTGAAGCTCGTTGCAAATTTTGCCAATTTGCTCCCAAAATAGAAAAACCTCACGGTTTGGGGTACGTTTTGGCTGTTGTCCCATTCATCCTGCAAACACAATGGGTCTTTTGTCTTTGCAGATTGGCCAGGTCCATGATTGCTTTAAGGAAAGCATCTTTTCCCGTGATCCGTGGAACGCAACAACGCCAAGTCCATCTGTCATTTCTGCCCCCGAAACAGGTCTGAAGTGTTTGCTCAACGTGACGTCGGCGTTTCTCGCCACCCACGTGACGGCGGCCACCTGAGACGTGATGTGCGTCGTGTGGGCAGAGGAAGACGTGCCAGATCAACTTTCCGAGGAGCTCCAAGCAGGGGGAGAAGGACCTTCGGCCGAGTGGCAGGAAAGACGAGAAGACTCGTGCCTCTCAAGGACCAGACCAAGTCGGAGTCCCTAGGGAATGCTCAAGTGTTTCCCTCACCGCGCGGATAGAGTGATATTGCCGGGATCGAGACAGAGGAGCTCTCAGTGCTGTCGTACACGGTTGGTCAGCAAAACCGGTCACACGTGTTCTACGTCAGCACCGACGCGGCCGTCCAGCACCGGGCGAGCACAGACGCCGGCGTCGTGGACCTGGCCCATGTCCATGACCACAATCTGAGGTGAAACACCATCATTCCCCACCAGGGGGAGGCACGTTGGCTCCACATCTTTCAAGCATCTTTTGACATCCCACCCTGGAGGCCGACCGGAAGTCGGACATCAGCCCGAGCCAGTGTGCAGCTGACATAGAGCTCTCGATTTCCCTCCCATGGGGATCTGCAGCGTGACCCAGGGGAACAATAACAGTCAAGACTCACGAAAGCGATACAGATTCTTCTCCTACATAAGTGTGCCGTAATAGCGACATCTGACAGATGGCGACAACTGCGCTCCCTTTTAGCTCTCCAGGCTGAAGTCCAGGCCCACGTAGTCGAGTGGCAACAACTATGGGGTACTTTTAGCAGTCAGAAGCAGCTTCTGAACATGAATGAAATGAATAAAAGTGATTTCTCACGAGTGTCTCTCGACAGCGACTTTTTGCTGCCAAATTTCTGCCCAAACTTCGCCCGAGGGTCTTGAACAACCTCTGCAAAATTCCGGACTGAGTGCAAAAAAGCTTTGTTGAGTCACTTATAATTATGACACGTTTTGCACCCTTTTCCGCCCTCTGGCGGAAAGCGTTGTTTGTCCCCACAAAGTAAATGGAAAAACGAGAAATGCGATGTTTCATGTGAGCTAACTCGTGTCTGCTTCCAAACGTGGTCTCTTTGACGTCGAAGCATCTGTTGTGAAGGAAAACTGACTGGCAGCTCTTGCATCTCTGTCAAGGATAGGGTTTGAGGAGCCTCTGGCGCAATTCCTTGACGTGACAGTGAACTTGTCAGAAATGATTCATTTCATAATTTGGGGATTGGCATAACATTGGTCTCAAGAGGTGTTGCTTGAGTCTAAAGGACAACAAAGAAGGCGCAGAAATGAAGCGTTGGCTCAGAATGACACTAAAACTTTCGTTAGGCTGTCTGAGACGGTTGTGAGGTAATTGTAACGGACTCTAGGAAAGTAATTGGTGCTAACACTGCTCATTTTAGGCTTGCACAATTAGTGAAAAGATGACAACCTTGATAGCTGCTTCGATTACAATTAATTACAAGAGAAGCCCTGGCATATTTGGTCATCTTGTGTCGTGTTCACAGCACTGCAGTTACTGCATAGTCACTTCATGGCAACAGTGTCTGAAGTAACCACTCTTCACCACAGTCCAGGCTGGGCTGCCTGGTTGTCGGCCAAAATGGCACCTCACACCAGGCTCAACACGCTGTTTTCCCAGTGATCACCGAACTTTTACTCATTCATCTGGTTGTTTTTTTTAAAAGCTTTTCCAAAAAGTTATAAAAGAAATCGTCCAGAAGAGAGCACACTTGACTGCTGGTTACTGAAATTCAGACGTGAAACTATGAACGTCGCTTTCGCCCAAAAGGTCGAACACCATTATTATCTCCTTTAATAAACTAAAAGGTCAGTTGGGCTAATGCAGGAACAGCTCATAAGTCTGGCATCCATCCTACTCTAGCTGCTGACTGCATATCGACATTTACTTTCTACAGGTCACGTTTCAGCACCGTTCGACAGCATCGGCAGAAATCTGTCTGTTTGTCTGTCTGTTTGTCTGTCTGTTTGTCTGTCTGTTTGTCTGTCTGTTTGTCTGTCTGTCTGTCTGTTTGTCTGTCTGTTTGTCTGTCTGTTTGTCTGTCTGTCTGTCTGTTTGTCTGTCTGTCTGTCTGTCTGTCTGTCTGTCTGTTTGTCTGTCTGTTTGTCTGTCTGTTTGTCTGTCTGTTTGTCTGTCACTTCCCGCACGTGCAGCCTTGTTGTAGGAGGATCTCTCTCTCTCTCTCTCTCTGCCTTTTGAAAGAAGTCTGGCGTCAACGTGTTCATCAGCTGCCCCGGCGAAAAGACCAATGCGAAGTGCTGAGCCGTCTGGCCCTTGTTGAACTGATTGACCTCAGCGGCCTCAACTGTACTAACAGTTCGAGTGAGGAGCCTCCCGGCGTTGTCGCCAGCAGCACCTCCATGCATGGGAACAATGGAAAGTGGCGCACAAACAGCACCTCGCCACGCCCTGCTGGAAACCTGCTTGTCTGGAGAAAGTACAAGTTCACCTCTTAAGTTTCTCATTCATAGCAAGTGTTTACATTACCAAACCAAGGCTGCGTCAAGAAACATTTTCTCACTCTGATGATACCTACTATGGCTGAGTATTTTCCAGTGGCTGGATGCAGAACCTACAGGGTGCGTCTGAATTGGCCTCAGCTGGAAATGACCACGAGGTTGAGTTTGGAGCCAAGTGCTCGGTGTTGTCAGATCAAGGATGCTGTGGCCAGACCAAGAGGTGGGATCAGTTTGAGTGAAGTGTGCACAGCAGTCACAAGTGCTGACACTTTAAACGGTCTTAACTTAAAGAACTTTAGGAACAAGTTAAGTGCTGTCACCTCAGTTTGTTGAACATGCCTTGTTTAGCAGTGAGAACATTGTGGTCCCAGCTTAGCCTCATCCAGTCCTTTCAAGAGTCCGGCCTCAGACAAGTGGCCTTTGCACAATGGAGGCAAGGCCAGACTGGACATTGGCTTTCACCCACATGTGAGTCTTATCAAACAAGAGTGTCCCAAGCAGACATCTCAATCCCTGTCACACATGACACCGGCAGAAAATGCCACACATCATTCAGTTTGCCATGCCTGTGACACTCCAGGTGAAGAGTGAACAAGTGTGATGCTTCAGGTGTGACTGGGGTTCTTGGTGACACTCAACGTCAAACAGAGCTACAGCGCTACATAACACAATGCTTGTACCTTGTGATGCCTGTGACATCGCAAGGTACAAGGTGAAGAGTGAACAAGTGCGCTACATGGGGTGGCCAACTTTGACTTCCTGGCAAGAGTTGCATGAGTGGGCAAAAGAGATTTCGCCCCACCCTGTACACAAGCCGATGCCGCGGGATCCACTTCAAGAGGCGAGTGCTGAGTGTACAGTGTGTCCGCCTTCTATATGCAGACGCCCTTTGTTAAATATTTCATGAATGAGTCAGTTTGGTGAGCTGAAATCCGTCAACGCAGCTTTGTGTAACGGATGGGTGAGTCTTTGACGGTCGCAGCCATGATTTCCAACGTCTTCAGGTAACTAACATGATGCATAAAATGCTCCTCGTCGCCCAGATGCACTGTGCTGTGCTCCAGAAGCCCTGCAAGTTCAAGGGTTCCCATCCACCACTTGGGAGCAGTGATGATTCTGTTGACCAAGAGTGACACCTCGGTAGTCAGAAGCTTTAGCATCCTCCACAAAGAGATTGGGTCCGACCCTGGTGTCAGCCAGAACAACAACAAACAAACAAAGCAACGCTGCTGTCTTTGTGTCTTGCTTTGTACGTGCGTACGAACGTCTTTGTGTGCGTCCACGTTGCGTACGCAAATCCCGGCGGATGCTGCAGTTGCTCCACGAGCCAGCACAATCGACGACATCACGATTCAGAGCAGTGATACCGAGAGTCTCAGCCCACCAATGGAATCAGCAATTTCATACGCACTGATGCCAAAGCACTGATCCGTGCTTGACGCAGACGACGCGACACGCATGCCTGCATACGCGTGCGACGCGTACAGGGCCGACCAGGCAGATACAAGCCAAGTTGGACGGCACCGAGAACAAAGACGAGTAGAACATTTCTCATTCAATTCCACTGAACCACAGTCAGGCTGTTGTCGGTCCTCATCAGGACCTCCACGGGTCTCTCTCGAGCTGGCCTAATTTCAACTGCTTCTGCATGGAAAAATAGTAGTACACAAATGTGTCGACTGCAACAGAGTCGACACTTGTGACCACGTTAGTAATCAGTAATCGAGTTAGGGTTGCCACAAATGACGCAGAAGGACACTTTGTCAGCCAGCAGAGTCAAGAATTGAACAATAACGTAACACTCATCACCTGTCGCAGCCCTCTGATATAGCAAAACAATTTATGACCCCGCCCGTCCGAATGATGCCCCGGACACGATCGCGACAAAGGAAGTTCGCCATCATCAGTGCCCGTCATCCATAATTGACTACTTAATGCGTTAATAACACATCGAAAACTTCACTCATAACTGGAGACCGGCCAAACTGAGAGAGGACGGACATGCAGCCCTCGCCCTTTGTAATTCAGAAGATATATGTACAACGTATATGTTCATTATATCGGCCCCCTATGAACAAAATTCCCCCCTCAGGCGACAAAATGGCGCATAAAGCCGAACCCCTTGAATAGAAATGTATTTGACAATGAAATCCTCATCTAGGCTTTCTCGGAGGGAGATGAGGATTTCATTGTCAAATCCTTCAAAGTGTGTGGATCATCATTAAATCCAGATGGGTCAGAGTTACTAGTCCAAAGATGACGCAATCACAGGCTGAGATAAAGAGGAGGTGGATAAGTGTTGAGTTTAGTCCACACACACACACACACACACACACACACACACACAGTTACTTAGTATTCTTCAGAAAATGAAAGTTGTTGAGTGTTGTGTTTGTTCAAGCCCACCTTAAATACTTTGCAACTCGAGGAGAACCCCGCTGAGGGCACATTGAAACCTAAAACCCCGGGGGTCATTAACGAGCAACTAATGTAAAAATTGCCATAAATTTTTGCTACATGACAAACAAAGACTTCACAGTCGAATGAAAATGGTGCTTTACCCTTGCCTCAAACCATGTAAAGATTTCTAGACCCAGAACATAAGGATGTTAGGTCAACATTTTAAATTTGAGGTGGGCCTGTTTAGTTAGCTTCCGGATGCTGTACTGAAGTGGTCTCAAACAATAAAATGAAAGACAAAGTGTTTGCAGCTTTGTCCCACAGTCTTTAAAATCTCAACACCTCTTTATGTTCTGAACTTATGTAGTAAAAGTTCATCTTGGGAGAGGCAACGCTAAATGCAATTTCTTTCCAAATCTGTTTGACTCCAGCTTCATCATTTGACATCACATAAGAAACCCCAAGTGCACTCAGGCAAATTCCAAAATTGACCCCTTATCGACCTAACCTAATAAATAGCCTTAACCATGTGACGAAATTTCAAACACATGTGAGCAAAGTTGGGGCAAGATGTTGCAACAAGCTCAGTGACGCAGATGGACTGGTAGAAGATGAACATGGGCCCATCACCTTCAACCAGAACCTCGATTAATCCCCTGTTGTCACTGATGGCACAGGATTACTTCGACTCCACCCACTTGACCCAACTCGTCATCGTTGCTCCCCTTGGGGTCCTGGTCGAAGTCGGACAACTTGACGTTGTCCACGCAAGCTCCAAATCACAGCAAAGTCTGTCAAATGTACGCATGCGTGAGGCAATGACCTCTCATAGAAGACGAGGGCAAAAAAGCAGTAGAAGCAACGGAAGCACTGAACAAGTTCCTGATAAGTTGTGACGATGCCTCCATGGACATCTTATATAAGTTTTTAATATCCGTTTCCTATCACACTTGACTATTTCAGAAAGATTCTGCTTAAATGGGGCGGATGAAGTTTTTGGAATTTAGCACAGTTTAATGCTTCAGGGCTTTGTGAACAAATGAGTGATGATAGGTTGGGTTTTAAAGGACATTCTGTGGAAAGTTTAACCGCTTCTGTAGCTCAATCCAGTCCAAAGTTTTAAGAAAAGGATGAATAAGAAACTCTGCACTGAGCACTCTAAATACAGTGAATGAGTTACACAACTTTGAGTTTAATATGCGCATAGTAAGAGATTCGTTTTGAAAAAGAAATGACTTGCGCTGATACTCGAAATGGTCACAAGACCGAATTCCCACCCCAACGAGACCGACGAAGCCAAACATGAACGAACGCACAAACTAAAATTGTGTGTTTCTCGAAGACAGATCTAAGAATGAGGCCGATTTGACGTCTGGAAACGTTTGCAACGCGTACCCGACCCCGTGAGTCCCAAGGGGAGGGACGGAAGTCACCCCGGGCGCAGGGGAGGACGACAGCAGCAGCAGCAACAACAACAACAACAACGGGGGCAAAGGGCGGGGTTGTCACAAAGCTGCGGCGGACACGCCAGCCAGCCTGCAGAAAGCTTGTTCGTGGCTCACACGACCTGCCTGCAAGGTATTTGTGGGTCCCTATTGGTCTCCACAACTCACCGAAGAAAGTGGTGGTGCTCGGCAGGTCGCACCTCGACGACGACCTCCTCACCGGCCTCCTTGGCGGCCGCCTCCTGGCAAGAAGCTCGGCCTCCCTCTTCGTCGCCTCGGGTCCGGCCGCGGGACCGGCCTCGGCGTTGTCCAAGGATGGCGCGAAGTGGTTCTGGACCTCGTCCGGCATCACTTTGAGAGCCATGACGACAGAGGGGGGGCGTTGTCGTGGGGGACAGCGCCGACGGACGCACACTGACGCACGCCGCTCTGGCACGAACGACTTCTGCTTCACTTACAGCTGGCTGGTGAGGGTGTTGGCCCAGACTGCTTCACGTCTCTTCTCGTCCCCCGTCGGCAGCAAGAACAACAACAACAACAGCCCCACTTTCACTGTTCACTGCAACAGCATCAATTTACCTGCCCCTGTTGCGCCCCCCTCAAGACGGCCAACAGACCGGCAGCTTCTGCTTTTACTCCCCGGTCTCTCACTCATCGGAAACTCGACCGCGACTCCGTTTGTCACTCACTCACTCACTCAGGCTCGGCCGGCCCGGCCCGGTGTCCACCTAGGCATCGGCAGCGCCGGCGTCCGCGCCGTTGGGCGTGCGGGCGCGCGCGTAATGTCACACAATGAGCAGCCCCGCGAGAGTGTGGAGGACCAGGACACTGGCGGCTGCTTGGACAACTTGGACGGAGCGACGACAAAGTACGCGATCGGTCTGTTTGCCGTGGATGTAAGAAAAGGTGACGACCCGACTTTAGCAGCCGGGTGTGCTGACTGCGGTGCAACCAGGGACTCTTTCAGGCCACTGACAAAGACTCTTTGTGGCTGTTTCCCGGCACAGACGGGCTATGGGACAGTGGGACGGGCGGACCCAGGGGCGGGCGGTGGGACGGGCGGACCGACGGGCGGACAAGCTGACAGACGCACACACGGACCGACAGGCGGACCGACAAACTGACAGACGGACAGACAAGCAGTTACGATGTACAGACATCATTCCCGCCAGATCTGCGTCGACAACAGCATGGCCAGACTTCACTTGGCTGTCACATGAGCACCTAATTGAATGTTCAACCGTGAGAAGCCCAGCCAAGGCCTGACTGGCAGGCCTAGCCCAAAAGGCCTGTTCATGTGCTGCCTTTTAAGGCCTGGCTTCTGCTTGAATCACGAATAGGTCATTGCACTACAAAATTGACTCAAGTACTGGCGCAAGATGCCAATTGCGGGTGTCCATAGTACGAACTGTCAATCTTCGATATTGTAAGTGGAGGAATGACTTTGCTGACGGTCTTGGCTAGATGGAGGATTCCCATGTCCTGAAGTGGGTCAATTGCGTCAAAGTCGGACCTTCACGGTATCGAGGTCGCTACGTGCGTACGCGTACAGGGTGCTTCACATTTAATCTTCTTTTGGCTGGCGCCCCCCGAGGCTCAGTCGAGGCTCAGTCGAGGCTCAGTTCGAGGTAACATTGAGCACTTTCAAGGCAGCCATGTCCAATGACAGTGAGTCGTACAAGGTACAGCTCCTGACTGTGACCTGCCCGCAGTGCAGCTCCTCCCTCATCGTTGACAACGTGTGCATGAAGTCATACGTTAATGTGATGTTCGTAAAATATCGACGTCGTCCGCGTACGGTGACAAATTGGAGTCGAACCTTAATGTTGAGCTGGCGTGAGCGCAACCTCTGATTCATGCCAACATTCCCAGAACGTCCGTCCATGTGCGCACTCCGTGATCACTGAAAGCCGTGTCAGAAGATCGCATTTCCGGCGATGGCGGCAACCGGGTGCAGCAAAATGCAGTGCAGGATGCGTCCAGGTCTGCGCTAGTTAGTTCCAGGGGAGCGCTGCAGTGATGACTCCTGAGGACGGTTCTTTAAATGAAGTCTAGGGGGATAAAATCCAATTCGTCCCAGGTTGACCTCTCATTCTTCCTCTAAAGAACTGAGGCGGTCTTCAAACAATGAGGAGGTCAAATTGCAGCTGAATTGAATAATCGAGTTCAACTTACTTCAGTGAGGGCAAGTCTGTAGTGCTGTGCACTAGGGATGGGTCGAGTCTAGACTCGCACTTGATCCATCATACTGGACTTGTACTCAAAAGACTTGCGAGTCAGACTACCTCAAGTCTGACTACTATCTCGAGTCTAGTGCAAGTGGCAAGATTTAGAATCCTAGTTTGTCTGAAATCCAACCTGAAGTGAAATGTTGCTTTGTAAAAAGCAAACTCGAAGAGATTCGAGAGTTCACACTTCTCAGGCAGCTTCATATATTCAGTAGAATCAAAATTTGTTTGAATCAGACTCAATAGGACTTTTGGGAATGGACTCAACCCTCTCCATAACTGTATTATTATACTCGACTTGTACTCGAAACTAGACTCGTACTCAAAGCTCCATGCGTGTACCTGACTCGTACTCGAAGCTCTCTCCTCGTACTCGGCTCGTACTCGAAAAAAAAGGACTCGGTCCAACCCTTCTGTACACGGCCGCTTGTTTCGCTTTCTGTCTTCTCCTTGGTCATCATGGTGAACAGCAGTGTCACATAATGAATCATCTACTGGACGGCCGATTCGACCAACCTCAAGAAGAAGATCGGCAAGCTCGTTGGGAGCTTGCCGATCCTTCAAGGCAGGGAGCCTCGACAGCTGTGGCATTGGTCCCGTCCACTCGTTGAGTTCAAGGACAGTGACGTTGTTGATCACTTTGCTTTTATGAAAGTTAACTTCTTGAAGGTGGTTGATCTCATCGACGAAGACCTTTCTCACGCAGGTGGAAGAGCTCCAGCGATGCATTCCTTGGAATCTTTGTTCACTTGCTTGGTGTAAGGAAGACACGTTCACTGGACGATCAAGCGTGTGTCCTCTGTACTCTGTCAAGAGTCACACATTGGCATGCCCTCAGTCCAGGAAATGAGAGTCTGCCACAGATCTACATGAGCGTCTTCTCCCTCCAAACATTGCAAAGGCTGTGGATGTGACTCAAATCAGATTGGACAAGAAGCCCTCTGATCCAGAGCTGCATGCAGAACATGTTCAGGAAGAAGAAGATGCACATGATGAGAAGAGGAGAGCCAGGAAATACGAGTCTAATTCAACTTCAGTCAGAGAGGACACAAACTCCTACTCAACAGATTCTAATCAATGCAAAAATGACATAGGTTCAATTGTCATTTCTGTTCTGAACCCCAATTCGTATTCGACCAATCTTAAAGAACCGACCTCAGAGGCCGTGAAAAGTCGGTCATGCACTGATCAGACACGAGATCCGTGATCACCTTGGTCACAGCCCATTTGGACGCTGGAGCGTTGACAGGACTGCATCATGTTTGCAAAGCACAAAAAACCTAACAATTTAAGCACTTTGGGCGCTCGAGCATCAAAATGAAGAGTAAAAAAAGCCTATGCATTCTTGTGACCATCAGACCGAGGACTAACACTGGGTGTCAGTGACAGATCGAGAAGTTAATGCATGCACGCGTGCGTTTACAAGGCCACTATAAGATTATATTTCTTTATTCTTTAGGTATTTGTTTCTTTAAATAGTGGTAGCATATTGGAGCATCGTATGTTTTCTGCTTTAAAACATCTTGCCATGATTAAGGCTCCCGCGGTAATCCTGCTCACAGGGCGCAGATATCTTCCGGCCACTTACTTATGAAGTACAATGACAGGTCTCTATTCGATTAGGGGGAAGAAGCACTGAAGAAGCACTCTTAACGTCAGTTCTTGCTCGTGTGGAGTTCAGCTCTGGGATGAAAAAAGCAATTCTTCCCTGTTCTTCGTTGTTTCGCTATCACATCTCGGTTGTGGTAGGAGCAGTCAGATTTTTCACCGCGGAACTCGGACTTGCTCAAGTCCGTGACCTTGATTCAACTGGTGAGAATCCAATACTCGAAACTGCATTGGCGCTGCTGCCATGCAGCAGAGGAGAAAGTTTGAAGTCACTTCAGGGCTTCCTGGAAAGTCCGTCACGTTAAGCTGGACTCAAGTACTTTGGGCTTGACTTTCGCTGCTTTCGTGTTCTCATCTTCTTAGAGCTTCACAATGCTTCACTCTCGGCGGTGACCGAGACGCGTTCGCTGCGCTGGCGACGAAAGGACCTTCGGGAAGCAGCGCCGCTAGCGTTGGCGCCGCCGGCGGGGACACCAACGGTCCCGTCCAGGTTGGCTCTGTACGGCTCAGACTTGAGGCCCAGGATGATGTCCTCGAGGGTCCCGTCGCTCACCTCTTGAGGCTTCTTCGACTGCTGCTGGTGGCGCTGACTACGCAACTTCACCTCCAGCTCGTTCTGCAGCGACCGGCGCAAGTTGGTGGCGTTGGTCCTGGCGGCTTCCACCACCGCAGCCGCCGCCGCCGCTTCTTCCGCTTTGCGTCTCTTCTCGTTCTCCGCCTCCGACTTGCGCCAGACGTCGGCAAAGCGGGCGAAGCAACCGAAGAAGGTAGCAGCATCGGCGGGCTTCGCCTCCGACTCGCCGAAGAAGGCGGCGCAGTCGGCGAAGGCGGAGGCGGCACGGTCCGCCTCAGTTCCGACCTGTCCCGCAGCCTCGCTGGCTCTAGAGACGAACGCTGCCAGGGCGTCGTTCTGGGCGCGCTTGTCGTCGGCGTTCGGGGCGGCCAGACGCGCCGCCAGTTCGCGTCCGGCCGCGTCCGCTCCTCTCTGCAGTTCCTTGGCGTCGGCGAGTGCGTTCTCCAGGGAGAACTGGGCCGCGCGTTCGGCGCATGCCAAGTCGGCAGTAAACCCGCACAAGTCGGGGAACTGACGCCGCAACAGCTCCGCCAAGTAGTGCACGAGGTGCCTCTTGCGGTCGCCCGCCTTGGTGATGGTCAGGGAGTCAAGACTATGCAACCTGAAGCCGTAGCAGGGACCCTTCTTGGTGCTGTTCATGTAATTGCCGAAGGCCAGAATCAGCTCCAATACCTTTTTCAGTCTGGCGCTGTTCCTCAGAGTCTTGGAGGCTGCGACGATGGCCGCCAATTGCGGTCGCACACTGCGCACACTTTCCTCGAACGTTGCCATGAAGATCATGATCTGCAACTTGGCAGACAGTCTCTCTACACACGCCAGCAGCCTCATGAGCCGGTCTTCCTCGGTCAGTCTCTCCGGGTCGCCCCGGCGTGCATTGTACTCTCGGTAGGCTTTTATCTCAGCCTCGGTGGGCACCATCCTCATCAGCAGTTCCACGGTCTCCTGGCCGCCGACCGCAGACACGTCCAACGCGTTGACCCCGCGGATGAGGTCGGACGTGGGGAGCCCTGCCGGCAGCTTCCGCCGACAAATGGCCATATTCTTGAGGCGCGTGTGCTCCAGCAGCGTGTCTAGGGCCGGTGCCGATGGCTTCTTAGCGCTGCTCGCGTTGTCTCCGCCGTCGGGTTCGTTGCTCTTGCTGGCCGACCTGTTGGCGTTGTTGCTGACGGGATTTGGGCCGAGTTTGAAGGCTTCTTCGAAAGAGGCGAAGTCTAGCTCTTTCATCAGCTTCACGTCGTCCATCAGATACCTGCAAAAGAAGGAAACTACCGCAGTTCTGCTCGTGCTCAATCAGAAGGCTCTGATGCATGGACGACTAGAGCTGAGTCACGTTCCACTGCTGGCCACAGACTTCTCTTACCATATCGTGTCCTTGGTGTCGTTCGGCTTGAGCGTGACCCAGTGCATGGTGGGCAATCGGTACGTGGTCTGGATGGCCCGACGAATCGTCATATTGGGGTCCGTCCTCGTCGGCAGTTGCTTCTGCTTGCCTGCCATCGCCGGAGGCGGCGGAGCAGGTGGGGGTGGACCTCCAGAAAGTAGAGGAGGGGGCGGAGGGGGTGGTGGAGGTGGGCCCGGAGGGGCGGGGGGCGGAGGGGGGGGAGGTGGCGGTGGCGGAGGAACCGAAACAGTCGACGACGTGATTGAAGTAGATTCTCCTGCTGAGGATAGTGACGAGTTCGAGACACCGTTGACGAGTCTGGATCGCTCCTCTTCCAGAGCCTTGATCTTCTCCTCCAGCATGGACTGGCGCCGCTTGGAGTCCTCCTCCTTGCTCGACAGGGTCTTCCGCAGGGTGGAGTATTCGCTCTCGACCTGAAAGTGGAGGAGGTAATGAAGGAAGGTGTTTGCAGCCCCTGGTGCCAGCTGTTGCCGTACCTGTTGGCTCTTCTCCAGCAGTTGATCCCTCTCGCGCTTGACTTCTTCCAGCTGATTCTCCATCTCCACCTGTCTGGTCATGGCGTCCACCTCCAACTCTTGCAGGAGCTCGTTGGCGCGTCCCAGCTCGTCCTCCAGCTCCCTCATCCTCTCCACTGCCGCCGCCTTGTTCTCCGCCTCCTCCATGAGAGAGGCCACGTCAAACTCGTTGTCCACGTAGGCCGAGATCTGGACGGACAGTTCCTCGCTCTCGTGGTGGCGGAGGCTGTCCAGGCAGTCGTCCAAGCCCAGGGATGAGAATTCCCATTGCAGAGCCACCTGTATGTAGCAAGTGTGTGACACTTAATGTTGCATCGCTGAAAAGTATAAACTTCATATTCGATCGGGGCCCATTTGTCCTGTCCTCGGACCTGTCTGTCGTGGCCGAGGGCAGGAAAGTTCCCAGGACGCGTCCAATGACGAGGATCAACACGAGGAACGTGAAGTCTACGTAGACGTTATGTTAGTGTGACAATATAGGACTGGCTCGAGCCACATTCAAGCTTGAGCCAAAGTCAAGTCCCACTTCTTCCCCCATGGACATCCAGGCAGCTCTTCCAAGGGACTGGGTCATTCACACCACATCTGGGCAAAAGGCCGTAAGACCGATGCTTTTTGAAATAAAAGGTATGTCTGCCCAATTTCAGGTGTTAAACGAGTCTTTTACTGTCTGCAAAGGAGTGCAGAAGAAAGTATTAAGACAAACTCTTAATACAGATCAGACATAGGTCTGATCTGCATCAATTTAAGAATCGGCAGATGTTAACTAATCCAACACGAGGCATGATCGCAGGTACTTTCTGCCTACGGGCCGAGATTTCCAGCACACTTCCCAGCACAATCAAAAGTATGATATCCTAATCCCACTTCATAATTATGAAGTGTTCATAGGAAAGCTAATATTTGGTTCTGGGAGAGAATCTGTGGGGTAGATCTGGGCACAAATCACGCCTCTTCTCGCAGGGGATTATATTTCTATGGGTGTTTGAGGAAATCTTGCGATTCTTTACATCCTGGATTAGGATTTTGAGTTGCTACTAACACGCTTAGCGTTGGGATTTGTTTGAGAAAAAGGTACGCAAAACCATAAAATCCTCGCACTTGGCAATTTTGCAAGCATCCATTTTCGCAATGTTGCACGAGCATCGCTCATGCCAGAATTCCTACGTACACGAAGGACTTCATGCTGAACATTTTACACTGTTATTCCTCGTCCAACTTGAACAATTTTAGCAAGGACTGCCTTTGGACTCCACCAATAGCCGAAAATTTCCGAAATTTCGCTGAGTGCATCTTAGGTTTTGTTACCTAATAATAAAAGAAAATTGAACCCTCTCGTGAGATAAGATTCTACTGCACAAGTTCAGTAGAGAAAAAAAGTGTTTAGATTTGGAAGGCGAATTCAAACACACTTTGTTGACTACAGTGCTGCAGGTTGGCACCTAAAAAGTAACTAAGCAAATTTGGAATGCTGACCTGATACTGTGTTTTTTAAGACTTTGTAGCCCACGAGGGGACCCAGAAACACGTTACTTTTTCATTCTGTTTGACTAGAATGTCTTTAAATGTAGTCTGGCACCAAATGAAGGCATAAAAATTGGTCTAGATTTTTTTCTTTACTGTCGAGAATTTTTTGTTAGAGTACCTTGGTTTGAAAATTTCTGGCTCCCTAATATATGTAGAAATATATCATACGTCCCAGGGCCGATGGTTTGACGTCATCCCCCCCCCCCTCAGGACAAAAAGTCAGCAAAAAAGAGAAAAGTGGTGATGCAAAAATCTGGCGTCAAATTGCAAATTGCATTGGCGGCTTGCAGCACTTTACTCTTGCTCTCTCCTGGCCAATTTGACTTGTCCTCGGCCTCACGCTGTCCTCGGGCTGCCGTCCTCGAACAATAGACGACCTCGGACTGGTCAAATCGTCTCGGCCAAGAGTCAGAAGTGCTGCTACAATGTGACTATGCAAAGAGCGTCAGTTGAAGCAGCAGCAAAGTTGGCATTTGTGGAAAAAGTAACTGCGTCCTCAAGGAAAACGAGGCCACAATTTAGCTGCCAGAAGTGACCAAGACCTGGGCTGGTCAGGAGAGCAAAACTGATGATGCTCCCGAAGAGGTGGAGAAGAGGGAGCTGAAGAAGTTATTGAGCATGATTATGAAGAGAAGAACCAAGAGAGATGCAATAGGAGGGTGAGTCAACCTTTGGCATTATGCGTTATGAAGATGAAAAACTACCATCTACCAGCATAATCCGCATCAGAACGATGTGGCATCGCAATCACAAGAGGTGGAGGTAGAAAATGAAACTCAAGTGTATGAATAGAGACTATGTTAGGGTAAATCGACCTTTATCCCATGAAAAATGAAGCACTGCGAGACGGAAGATCTACCACTTGAAGCTGCTGTCCAATAGCAATGGCATCTGCATCTGCAGTCAGATAAATGTGGCAACAGTAATCTCCACCAGCAGTCAGAAAATTGAGTAGTGACGAGGGATTGAATTGGCACAAGGATAGAGGTCAATGTGCTAGGAGAGAGAAGGAGATGCCAGCTCAGGAGCTGCCCCAGGGGCCCAGCCGAAAGCCTTCCAGGCCTCGACATACGTCTCTTTGTCAGTCCCCGCTTGCCCTAGTCGTCACTCACCCTGAAGTTCATGTCCTCCACGGAGTGCACGACAATGTTGATGAACTGCATGCACGCAACCATGAACTCAATTTGGAAGGACTCCGGATGCGCAAAGTATCGCATGAGCGTCTCGAAGCGCCTGGACTCGCCCATCTCGCGCTTGAAGTGGTCGAAGGCCGACAGGATGATCGAGTGGCCGCCCTTCACCGCCAGGCAGATGGCGGCCAACAGTTCGAGAACGAGGGCCTTGGTGCGGAGCTTTCGATGGATCTGCAGAGCAAAGACTGTTCTTAGATGTGATCGGACAGACGAACAGACAGACATACCAGACTTAGTGCGATGCAATTGATGGCGTGGCCGTGCTCGATGACCTTGTTGAAGCCTGCCTTGTTGTTCATGATGGCCCTCAAGCACATGATGCACACGTGGATGTCGTCCGTCGTCTCGCCCATCTTCAGCTTGGTCGACTGGCGCATGAGCTTGGAGAGGCGGGGCCCGTCGAAGTCGAGGGTGCCGCTACTGCCGTCCACGCTGGAGCCGCCGCCTCCCTTCTTGGTCGGGGAGCCGCCCTTTAACGTGCCCTTGAGAGATCTTTTGGAAGAGCTGCCGGAACTGATGGTGGCAGCGTCAGCGCTACCGCCGTTCGACAGCAGGAGCTCCTCTTCAGCCCGCATGAGTAACAGCCTCTGGGCCAGGTAGTCCACGAGGACGTCCAGTCCTCGATTCGAGTCCCCCAGAAACTCTCGCAGCCACTCTATGTTATTGGTCCGCAGAGAGATTTCCAGGTCGCGCAACACCTGCGTGGAGGTGCGGCCCATGGCGGCTGCGCGGTCGGCGGCGTGACGGTGCTTGGAGCTGCCACCGCTCCGACTTCCGCCTGATCCTCCGCCTCGGCCACCGTCGAACAGGTAGGTGCGGATGCGCGCCAGGTACACGGACGGCGGCTCTTTTGCGTGCACACGTTCCTACGAAGAAAAGAGTTCAGCGTAAGTCACCACAGTATAATGTGTAGGACTTGAAGTGTGCAGTGTTAGCAGATCATTGGTTTCGTGCTGCCTCGTGACTCGGCAAACGATGACGAACGAAAGAACAGACTATTATGAGGTCCGCTTAAGTGACAACATAAATGTTGATTCTATGTCATGAATGTCACATTGTGGAAGTGGCCACCCAACCAAGCAGCTGACATCACTGAGAAATGCTGGCCATGATTCCTGGATTGGCTCCCCTGCAGTTGATGCAACCACCTCTTCCACTGCCTTCCTCAGGTTGCCAACATCACTCTCGTCGAGCCCGATCAATAAGACTCTATCAGTGACTTGCATCAGGCACTTAGTTTGTGAACTGATGAGAAGCTTCCATCCTGTGTGAAGCCCTGAACGTGTCCTTGAAGTGCGTGATTACACAGGACATCTTGCTTGAAGGGTTCCTACTTCAGATTCATGGAATGAAATCGACTTTCATGAGCTCGAACAAAGATTTCTGAGAACAAAAGCTCAGCTGATAGGTGACAATTCTCCAGACAGGTAGACTAATTTTCTTATCTCCTTCTTGGTGTTACATTTGATGCAAGGCTGCATTTAATGACATTCTTGTCAAATGGAATGAAAAAAAAAACCCAACATTTTTCTGGGTCCTCTCCTGGCCTTGAAAATTTTAAAAACAAAGTACGCATGGATGTCAGGTCAGCACCACAAATTTGATGAGGACCAGCATAGTTACTGTGCAGGTGCTAAACTGCAGCACAGTAGTCAACAAAGTGTGCTCAGTTTTGCCTCCCAAATCTGAACTCCTTGTCATGTACTGAGCCTCTGTGATGAAACTTTATTGCCAGAGAAAAGGGTCTATTTTGTTCTTGAAAATAGTGGGACTACATCTGTACCACTTAGTGAGAAGCCCAAGATGCAGGCAGCAAATTTTCCAAAACTTTCATTTTGCCGTCTGTCATGTAGTCTGCTAAAAACTTATACGTAGATACATGAGGTATCCATTACGTAGCCTTCACCATTGAAGTATAGGACGCATAAGATACCCATTGCGTCGTCTATATCATGCAAGTATAGGATACAGCAGAGCCGTGACACATATAAGTAAGTTTGAACGCAACCAACATTCAAATATCTCCACAAAAATTGGTGTCTCAGCTCAGAAAATCCGGTCTGTCAGATACTCTCCGTTATTCGAAGAAAGATATAACTCTATTTTGAAGCACTCAAAGCTTCCGGCTTGGTGCGCAGGTACAAGGCAGCCTTCCACTGGAGCTGAAAGGTGCTGTAGTCCAGCCATCAGGGTAATACATACCTTGCGTAACCCCAATCGTAGAGACCACACACGTCACATCCTGACAGGCACGTACGCTAAGTGTTATATGTCCCGTGTTCCTGCTGAGAGGCACGTACTGCCAGCTACGGAGAACATATCTCACCCGCATAAATGGCTCCCCGCAATAAACGCACGTACACACTTGATTGAGAGGTGTAACATTGATTCAATCTTTGCACTATATATCTTGAAAGCATAGACGTGCCTTAGGAATGATCGTTATAACCGATTGCCCAACGTGCTGCAGGCTGCTACATTTGGACCGGTCAACAGCATCGTCCCTGCGCCAGGTTAACTTACACCACTGAACATGCGTTGTTCACAAAGTTCACTGCACTGCTCGTACTCGGGAGATCGCAGACAGAGGATCTCTGTGTCCTACCTGATCACACACAATCTCCCACTTCTTGTCGGCCGCGAAGCCCCTCAGATGCCTGGCCCTCTCCGGCGGCAAGTCCATCTGCATGAGGACGGCGTTGAACCTCCTCTCCAGCTCCTCCTGGTCGGTGGGCATGGCGGGCAGACGGTTCTGTCCCATGATGACGGCCGACGGCGCCGGGGCGGGCCGGCCCACTGCGGCTGCGGCGGCAGTGGGGTCGGACGCAGAAGAGGACGAGACTGTGGAGGACGAGTGAGCGGGACCGGAGTCGCTGCCGCCGCCGCCACTGCTGCTGAAGGCCCCACCCATGGCGATGGCGACGGCGTCGGTGGGGTGGACGATGTCAATGGAAGGTCTGCGACAAAGAAAGAAGGAATCAAGACTGTTTTCTTTGCACCTACTCTAAGTACATCTTCAGATAAGTATGTGCAGCTTTCTTTGCACGCACTCAGCATTAACAAAGTGTGTTTTTTAAACATATACTACAACATTTTCACTCTCACGCAGAACCAAGCGTCGACTTGAGCGCAAAGCCCGAGTAGCAGAAGCAAACTTCGTCGTGCAGAGAACGGGGTCGTGGCCAGACGCGAACGAGGCTTGAAGCAAAGTAGAGCAGAGGGTGAATCTGCAGATTTTGATCAGGATGAAGAATCACTGAAGGCTCTGTTTGACATACGAGGGAGGGGCGTGTTCAAGCATAAACCGGACAACTCTTTGTATTAACTTATATGACAACCAGCAGCTGTGACTTTTTTACCGGGTGGCTCTTTGTCAATGCTGACGATGTTGTTCGGCATCAAGCTACACCTGTTGACGCTAAATAAAGTTGGTAGCCCGATGCTTTTCGGTTCCCCCCCCCCTCCCTAAATTCAGTTTAGTCCGTCCACGGACAAAGCACAGTTGCCATTGGTGAAGGCCCTGTTCCACGTGGGCCTGAACAACAAGTTCTATATCTTGTCACCCTGTCGACTATATATTGCCATATGTGTGAATCATTTAATCAGCACCATTTAGGCTGACTCCCTTTTTTGAGACAAAAAAGACGTATGAGTTCAAGAACAGCGAGAGCAACACTTAGTATTAGTCTGGAGAAGAAAAGAATGGCGAGTTCCCCAGCACCGTTTGGAGAAGGTTCCAGCCTCCTGGTGCAAGTTGTCGACATTGCGCGCAATGTTCACCTTCATGTACTTCCTCAGCTCGTCCATGGTGAACTTCGTGGGCTTGTTCTTTGCAGTGCACAGGCGTGAGATGACACAAATGAGCGCTAAACACCCACGGAACTTTGAAATGCCACAAAAATCCTGCCTCGACCAGACAAAAATCGACGAAATGCCCGTTGGAAGTCGACTCCCGAGATGTTCTGGCGCACCTGGCAATCTTTATATCATTCCAAACAACTTCTATTTACTTGATGTCAGCTGACTTTCAACAAAGGCGAGCCATAAGCACTTAAAGAGAGGAGTCCTGCACTTTATGGCCCTGTGGAAGTCGAGTGCATGCGTCACTTTACGAGAAATCAGCAGTTGAGCTTGTCAGCAATCTTGACAAGCAGGAACAATGAATCTTCCTCAGTTATTTGTGCCAGTCAATGAGTTCTGTGCCGCAGAAAGTATCTTTCATCCAAATGTCTGACAACTGTGAATCTTTATAAGTCTTCTTCAAGTTCATGCAGCGTGTTAAAAGTCGACTGACACGAAGTAAACGAAAGTTGTTTGGAAAGTTTTAGACATCTTTCACAACAAATCCCGTTCGTGCAAGGAGTCGCACGGCTTCATCTCGTTCGTCTGCGGCCCATACATGAGTGAGGAGGGATCACACGAGGACGAGCAGGACTCCCTTCAGGTTAGACACTCATTGGCCCAGACAAATACTTTCCAGCACCTTAGTCAGGTCGGACTCGTGTCAAAAGCAATAGTTTCCTAGAAGGAATGTCTTTGTCACTCAGCCTCTGGCCTCTTATATCATTTTCTTCGTTACTTTCGTGCAACATTGCGGTACATGAAAAACGCACGAACACGTGCGAAACACTGCAAATTACTTTAACAAACTTTTAACTTATATAAAAAAAAACTTTTAACAAGTTCAACCGACCCAGAATCTCCAACTTTTGAGAGTCGCCAGGTGGTGGCAGCCACAGGGTTGCTACTTGAAGCCAGCCGACATCGACATGGAGAAGGGACCCCTCGAAACGAGAACGTTGACCTGCAGAAGAGGGTCAAGGGTGGGCCCTTTCCGGGTTTTTTTGGGGGGTGGGGAGGGGGCTGGCCAACCTTCCGTGACCAACTTTCCGAGGACCCCGAGGCCGTTAGGCCGGAGCAACGTCGAAAAAGTGATGAGCAGCGACAACGACAACCTGATGACTGAGAAAAGCTCGTTGGCCTCGGACGCAACAGCGCCGGAATGAGCAGCAAGAGGCCCCCAAATCAACAATGGGCATTGCGTGAGCAACGTTGGCCCTCGTGGCATTCCTGCACGTGCAACATAAGATGAAGATGCCTCAGTGTCGTGGGCCCACAGCCCGACGCCCATGCCACAGGCACGCCAGAGATATCACGATCGTGCCGACGGCGGCTGCAATTGTTCGCCACAGCAACGTCGTGCAGTGCAGACGCCATGGAGATGGCTATGGGCGGAAATGCAATGTGCAGAATGCCCGCAACAACGAGAGGAGCAACACTACCTGGCGCACGCACGCACGCAGCGTGGACACGCTGGAGTGCTTGTTGAATGATATCACGCATCAGCTTCGGGAAGTGCACGCAGCTGAGCACCGACCCGGGGTGTAGACGACTTCCGTCGGCAGCACCAGCAAGTGGCCGGAGAAGGGCTCCATCGAGAAGGATGAAAGCCCTGGGGCCCTCCCTGACTCCAGATCAAGAGCGTGTCCGCCACCGTCGTCAGCTTCATGGATGCTATTCCTTGACCAGCAGCTGGGTGGACACTTACAGAAAGCAAAGCGCCCAAGAAATGTCTCTTGGCCAAGCCGGCCTCCCCGCTCGGGTTGCCAGGCCTCCTCCCGGGGTCCCAGGCCTGCCTACCTGCTTGTCCAGCTATCGGATGGGGAAGACGTGCTACAGCGACTACGTAGCGACTCCTTTACTGTCAGGAGTCCGATCGAGTCAACACCCACGTTGCGTTATCACAGGAAATGCTGAGCTTCTTCGAGGCTGCCTTGAGACGTCACAATCGAATGCCTTCGTCACTCATGCGGTTCTTCCCCAGCACCTCATTGAACCCCTCGATTCTTCGTCACAACTCTCAGTTCCAGGAGCTGTGGGGATTCAGCCACCCACACGTTTATCTCTCCAACCTCAGCAGGATCTTCATGGCCACCTGAGGCATCCTGCTTGTGGTCGAATTCGACCTCAATTGCAAGGGGTCGAAGGAAGGGTGTGGGGACGTGCATGGCGTACGTGATTACGGAGGGTGTGTCCCAACAACTACTACTTGGTCTGGCGGTGGCCGACCCGCTCGGGCTGCCCACCTATGCGGACTCATCGAGCTGAGCCAGAGAGAAAGCCTTGTACGTCGGGAGCTCCGCGGATTCACTCACCCTCCTCTTCCTCATTCCTGTCCCGTCAGGAGATGTGCAAGTTCATGGTCCCTGTAGGATTCTTCTATGATTCCTCTGGGATCCGACAACACTCGAGGTCGATCCAGAAGTCACTCATGATCTTTCAACATGTCCTGAGAGATTTCGAGGACGGACGAAAAACCACGTCAGGAGGTCTTGGATTCCAGAGTCTCAAGGGCCTCTCATCCTCTTGGAGTTGCAGATTTACTTCTGGCTGGTCCAGTTCGCTTTCGTCCGGCCCGTCGACTTGGCCGCCACAGTGAGCTTGGCCTCTGCTTTGAACTGGCGTCGTTGTCGATGTCGTTGTCGTCGCCCTCGTCGTCACCCTCGCTCTCTCCTTTTCCTCCCTCTTCGCCTCCTTCTTGTTCATCTACACGTACGTGGAAATGCGGATTTTGGCCGGATCGGGTGGGTCTCGGGTCGGTAGGGACGACGGCGGCGGCGGCGGCCACTTGTGATCTTCAAGGGCGAGCAAAGCAGAGCAAAGCAGAGCAAAGCACCAGCAGCAGCAGAAGGCAACGCGACAGCTGCGCCTCGAGTAGCAGCGTCGACGACACCGACGACGCCAACGACGCCCACGACGCCGCTCCCTGGGCCGCGTCTGCCTGGGCGCTCAACGCTCCCTCGCCACCTATGCTCGCCATTTCTCGGAAACGGGTTTATCGGGAAGGGGGAAGAGGAGGAGGAAGAGGGCGACGGCGACGGCGACGACGACGACGGGGACGCCGTGGACGCCGTCCGCGTGCGCGCGCCCTGCCAAAGACGCAAAAGATGGCAATAACGCACCAGACGCAAGTGGGATCGTTGGAGGAGGAGGTGGAGTCAGCCGAATAGGGAACTCCTCGACCTCCGCCTGAGGGGGCTAAATCAACGACGCCTCTCGAAACTTTCAAGTCTGAAAGTTACGTCGATGTCTTTTTTTTTTCTCTTATTCTCCTCAGTCGTCTTGTTGCAGTCGGAGAGTTCAGACCTCTCCAAGTCGATGCAGGACGAGGGGAGGGAGTGCTTTATAAAGTCCTCTTGTAAACCGACGCTTGGAGCCAGTGAGAAATGTGAGCTGTAAAGAGCTGCAGAGTTCTGGACCCAGCGAGCCCGACTTAACCCAACGTGAAAGGGTTTGTGCACGCTCTCTACGAGTGTGCAGTGCACGGTTTTTGCACATCAGTGTGCAGACGGTAGTACTAGTACACTGTGGACTGTGCATTGTGCGCAATAACCGGCAGTACTGGCAGTGCAGCAGTACACTGTGCATTGTGCGCAATAACCGGCAGTACTGGCAGTGCAGCAGTACACTGTGGACTGTGCATTGTGCGCAATAACCGGCAGTACTGGCAGTGCAGCAGTACACTGT
>JAAUXU010024046.1_pt1 | contig 24024 bp, 17 predicted proteins | sample 7278151 | NCBI WGS metagenome assembly JAAUXU01 (sample SAMN14350113, study PRJNA611818) | marine sediment metagenome | isolation source: surface marine sediment (1.8m) | place: French Polynesia: Moorea | collected 2018-08 | reverse complement strand
GCTTTCTAAAGACTGCATGCAGCAAATAAACCTGGTGAAAGCCGCGACTTTATCGAATTATTAAAAAAGAATGGAACGCTTTGATTCACTCAAAATGCTACGGCAAACTTCTGACATAATTGCCGATCTCCCGTTTCAACGTCTTGGATTACTTTCTCTGCGGATACAACGAGGCTGAAGTTCATGGACAAAGGCCGGATTCAATGGAACAGCTCAAGCAAGCAGTAGAAGATGTTTGTGAGGGCATCGACCGTGAGATGGTCTTGTCTGCAGTTGGACATTGGAGCTCTGAGTGAGGGAACAAGGTCACCTTCAGCAGTTTCTTAAGGGTAGAATTTTAAAACCAAAAAAATTAATGAGCAATTTTCCATAGTCAACTTAATTGTCATTACTGATGCTAATGAGACTCACCGGACTAATTCTAATCGCTTTCCCTCCTAAATAATGCAAATGGAGACTCTCTACATGCGGTAATTGAAAAGTTAAGGGGAGCAAGACGCACTATGATACACCCTAAATTTAGTACGCAGTATGCAACTGGAATAGTGAAGACTGCTTCAGACGTCAACGAGATTTTATTCTGCTGCCTGAAGTAAAGCGCTACTCTGATTAGACTGACCTGCCAACTTGTTCTATACTCCAAAAGGTGACGCTTGTCTGGTGGAGTCATCAAACTTCACCAAATATGCTGTAGGTTGACAGATGCACATTATTGAGAAGGGTAGATGTATGCACATACGTGTGCGCTAAGGTTCCCTATTTATGTACTGTTATTACACCTATACTTTACGTCAGTAGTATTCAAGGACGTCATGTCTACAGTCTGTCATTTCAATACCTGATCGAGTGACTTGCATTTCCAATTTCTTTGAGCATTCTGTGATCTCGCAAGTGGCAAATGTAAAGCATGTTGACCTTGACCTTTCAGCTGGAAAGAGTGAGTCCGATGTCGCCAAACTCAAGTGGTGCAGCTGTTGATTTCCAAAAGGTCCTACTTTTCCGTGTACAGAAATGTCGCATCAGACGGGCGTTGTCACCTCCGGAGAGATAATGTCAGAGCGGGTTCGGGTCGGGACTGCCAGTGAGCAGAACTCGTGGTCACTAAGTGTTCCTTCCTTCAGTCTGGACAAGATTGAGGTGTCAACTCTTATACTGTAATAAAATATTGCTGTAGACTCAAAACTTATTCAAAATATAATGAAAATGCGCTGTGTCCCCTCGGTCCTCGATCACTCACGACGCCTCGAAGTCTGGCAATGTCCTCAAGGATTCCACCGGCTCTCAAGATGATTGTTGAAACGAGTACAACACTTGTCGACTGTAAATTTGCGTATGCACTAAGGTCTACGTACTGATGACTACGTCAAGGGGTCATCGTGACATTGCAGCTGCTACTATTCTTAATATGCAGGGTGATACGAAATCGGTTACGGCGCAGGGATCAACTACCAGCTACTCATACGGTATGAACTTCTCCTATGCTCTGTTTCTATCTCTTTCAACGTCACCCCTGAAAATCGCAGCGGGTACTCAGCCTTGCCACTTAGGTTAGGTCTGGTTAAGTTATGTTACTGATAAGGACGTTGAAGAAGTCTCTGGCAAGCCTGAGCACCTCCTCCTGACTTTTAGTGCGCGTTAAAAGTTAGAGCTCTGCTTCTGTCTCTCAGATTCAGGGTTGCTACATGTTAGAGCATTGCCTGACCAAATGCTGACAAAGCGATAGGTCAGAGGGAAATCTTTTGCGTTTGGCTAAGCTGTGCCAAATTGTTTCATCCTGTCTCCCTCTTCCTACAGACTTAGTTTCCCGTCACTGCCATCCGAATGGTACCTGGGACAACTACTCCGACTACAGCTCGTGCAAGGTGCTCCAGTACGAACCGCCGCCCGACTACACCTTCATCATCTACCTGTGCGGCTACAGCCTCTCCCTCATCGCTCTCTTCATCTCGTGCGCCACGTTTCTCTACTTCAAGTAAGCCACACTTGACCCACCATGAAAAGTTTTGAATACCACGAGGTTGTGAGTGCTCTGACAAAACGTGCAATTTTGCCCAAAGCTCTTAAAGATGCATGGTCACACATCCTCGTAATGTGCGTGTGATCGAACGTATGTACAGAATTATAACGCCCAAGCCCATTTTCTTCCCTGGGGACCAAGAACGACGAATAAGCATAGGAGCTTGAGGGGAAAACGTTTCTAGTGTTCCTTTTGGTGGAGAAATAGTTCGAAGAAGAAGGAAACATACGGAGAGCCTAATTTTATCACAATTTCAGGGAGATTCACTGCTTGCGCAATAAAATCCACTTCAACCTCTTCATCACGTACATTCTGTCAAACTTCTGCTGGATCTTGTCTGGCTCCCTGCAGGTAATCAACCATACACGTACGTAATAAGTGTAATATGCAGTCCTGCGCGTGGAGTTGCCGTAGGATGTTTTCGTACGACTTGAGTAAAAAGCAAAGACTCTAGTTGCTTGCTGATCATCCATAACGTCAAGTGGGCGGGTCGGGGGGGAGGGGGGGGGCAGCCCCCATCCCTGCTTCAAAAAACTTCGCGAATAGGTGGTAAAAAGAAAATTACTGAGACTCGAATCGATTCGTCACCGATTTCTGAAGACTCGCCTGCCCCGGAGAGACTCGACATTAGTCGATGTTGTTGCTCAAAGAAATAGCGAGTTATTACGACTGACAAGAGAGAGTCTTGTGAAATCGTGAAAGGTGTCTTTCAACAACACATGGGCTCCTCCACATTCTACCTGAATGCTGCAGCTCATCATTACTTCACACTTTTTACGAGCCACCAAACCGGAGAAGAAAAAAAGAAACTTTATAGCTTCTGCTCACCACGCCAATGTATTGTTTTGCACACACATGTACGTATTGCACACAGTTTTAGGAGCGGCCTTTTTTTCTTAGGCCTGTGCAGTCTGGACTGCGCGCGCATTAGACAGTTATAGCGAAGAAAAGAACGAAGCAAGCAGGGAGAAGGCTATGGACATTGCAATTTGGACGTAGCTACGAAAAATGGCTATTGCTGGTGCCTTTTCCCTTTTTGTGGCATAAAATGCAGTCAGTCGGTCGTGCTTCTGCTGTTGTCGCTGCTGCTGTTGTTGCTGCTGCTGCTGTTGCTGGCCGCGGCTGCATACGGGTTAGTTATGTGCAAGATGCCCTTGATGCCAAAGTTGTAGCCAGTAGTTTCTTATGGTTACTCCGTTACTCCCGATCTCGTGCCCGTAGTGGGCGGAAACGCGCTGCTTCTTCGATGCTTTCGCCGCCAACGTGTACTTCGTTCATTTGGTGTGCGGATCCGGCGCCAACTGCTGGGTGGTGGATGGCGAGAACGTCAAGGCTTGACTTCGGAATAAAAGAGCCTTCGAAGAAAAGGCCACGAGGGAAATGGGGAAGAGAGGGAGAGGAAAGGCCACGTTAGGGTGTCACACTACATGTACTCCCTGAGTGGCAATTTCCAGTGGAAGATAGCGGGGGGAAATGGAAAGGCAACTGTGCGCAGTAGCGCAAGGTCACCAGCGCTTTAGGGCGCAGATCTGGCCGAGCGCAGGGTCGTTGTCGTCGTCGTCGTTGCGGGAGTTGTGGGCGTTGTCGACGCGTCAAAAGGAGGCGATCACGTCCGACGACAGGAAGCAATGAATAGTTTATTGCGCATCGTCCGTATTGTCCTTTCTTGCTTCCTTTTCGCATGAGTGCACTTCTTAAATCGTTCGAGCCCCAGAACCCCCAGCACATTTTTAGTTCTCCCTCCACGACCTCAACCCACCTCACATAGGGTATGCAAATAAAATGCAGCAGACTGGACGAGTGCGCGAAGATTGTCCTTGACCATAGTCAAAGAGAGCGCTTTGGGCATCTACGCGATCTTGGTCTTAAGTAAGTTTCACCACACCGCATGTTCAGTGCAGTCGTGCAGTGCCGGAGAAGCCCAGGAATGGCCAGCAATGCTCCATTCTGACCACGATCGTTTTCTTTCTGTCCGCCATCAACCCAGTTTAGCACCAGCGACACTAAAATGACGTTTCAAAGAAAGGCGGATGCTGAGACACGCACAGAGCAGAGAGAGAAGCGTGTTTTCCCCAAACGAGTCACAAGACGACGCTTGTAGAATTGGAGAAAAAGTACGAGTATCAGCAGCAGCCCAAGGAGAGGTTTCATCACTCCCATTTTTTTTTGGCTACGAAATGACAAAAAGTTCTTCTCAACCCTTTCTGTCGATCTTCTCCAGTTCCTGCAGAGGCCACTTTAGCTAATTGGAAAGTCTTGTTGAGTCCCATGAGAAGAAGAAGATTAGATTCCATTCGTGGAGTCCACCAGTCCATACGTCAGCCTAAATACATATATTACAAGTTAATGGTTCACAGTGCACTTCAGGTGCATGTACAGATCGGCATATACTACTTGTGTGCAGTGGCAGCCTTCTCAGAAGCAATGACTCAACTTGCTCGACCTGAAAATTGGCTCTTTATTGGTTCTACTAATTTGACATTTCTTTCCCCTGACACCGAAGCTTCCAAGTCTCGTTCATCACAGCGCGTTACGTAAACAGTACAACGAGAGTCGTCAGCGCAGCCAATCCTTGCTGAAAAAAGTGCTGCACAGCTCGTGTGCATGCTTCCCTCAACTTCTTAGGAATTAATCAATCTATAAGTGATGAATATTTCATCGTCTTTTTCGGTAAAAGAGGATCATAAATTCAGCAGTCCCCGGGGGTCCTTCTTGAGCTGGGGAAAGAATTGCATACCTCGGCTTTCCTCTCTTTTATCTCAAACATTCCACTGCATGCAAGGAAAGTTTTCAGTGGCGCCCAAAAATGTCAAACATCCTTGTCAGGAACAGTTCAAAGGTGCAGCAGACAAGACAAGTTCTTCACTTGTTCTTGGTGGGGCCTTTGGATCCACGACCCCTCCCCGACCGACGGCCCCCGGAGAGTTTCTGTCTGTGCGCACCAGACTTAAGGTGTTGCTGTGCCCCTGGGCCTGGACACGCTGTCCTACTACGCAACCATGGTGCATAAGCTGACGCAGCATTGCTTTAATTGAAATAAAAGTTGTAACACTTTTTTCTCCATGGGTTTCTCTCAGGCCACCGAGCACGACGGGGACACGGACAACTTCTGGTGCTTCCTGGTTATTTGTGTGCGTTACTTCCACCTCTGCACGTTCTTCTGGATGTTCGTGGAAGGTGAGTGTACATACGTACAGGCATGATGTAATTGTACAGAGCTGTGGTGGGCACACTAGTCCACGCCCCCCCTGGGATGTATGATTGCACACCCGTCCATCCAAATGAAAAAAGTTGCGACTTCTCTTTTTAGTCATATATCAATGTTATTTTAATCTTTCCCTTCCAGCAACTCGTTCACCTTCAAACTCTTTTTTGTTTTTAGTTCCTTAACTGTCTCTTTTACTCAGCCCCTTCTACTGCCAATTCAATTTCGTCTTTCTCCGTCTTTTCGTTCAGCTTTTTGGGGGGGGGGGGAGATGATTGCTTTTCCCACCACAGCCCAAGAGAATCTCCTGCTTTTCCTCTCTTAGAGAAGAGAGTAAGTTTAGGTTTGATCAACTAAGAATCACAATGATTCTCGATACAGTGGACAGCGCTTGTTCAAAGGATCAGACGCTGGTACCAATGCAGAGACGAAGCAAAAGTCGTTCCCTACCCTAAATTCTGAAGGGTGCAACAATCCATCTGACGGATGCATGAAGCAAAATTCCGGAAAAACTGCATCCACATAACAATCCAATCTGAGTGCTTGTACGTACAGCCCAGCAGTGCACAGCAGTGAGCTGTGTGTCAATTTGGCTGCCTTGGTCAAAACTTGATTCAATCTTGGATTGACCACTTTTTCTCTATTGTCGCCCAGAAGGTCAATGAGACACGTCCAAAAATGCTTTTGAGCCCATTTTCCCAACAGTTTTGAGGCCCAATCTACTAATCATGGGCAAACGAATCAGACGGATGTACGAATCAAAACATCCCCCCCCCCAAGTTAAGTTTGCTAGTGCGCAGACATAACAATATGATGATGATCAATATCCCGTGCACTGATAGAACGCGACAACAACGATAATTATGTAATATTTCATCATAATTAGAGGCAGAGTTTGTCTGTTGATCTCTAAGCTAGGTCGTGTACTGATATCTGAGCCGGCGTTAAGGAGCGTTTCCGTTGAAGCTAGAATGATCTCTCCTGATAATGTGCGTAAGCAAAAGATGGTGTCTCGAAAACAAGTCAAATGTCATTGCTATGAAGAGACTCCTACTTGCGTAGTACAGTCAACCTCCGACATTGTAGGCTAGGAATGACCTTCCTCTATCAAAGGTTCTCATACAATAAATGGGTTGATTGCAAAAAGCACGCAGAAGGTAAGACATCCATCTCGAATCCTCCTTTATCGAAGGTCCACAATACTTTGTGGACAGCAGCGGTTGCTGTCTTCATTGGAAAGGTCAAGTCTCCTCCTCATTATTAATTTAACTTGCATCGGCCTGTAGCTAAAGGCTGCTCTTTGGCAACCTCAGCAGCCAGCCTAAAGTCCCCATTGAATCTTCTTCATATTTCATGCCATGGGGATGTCGTTCCGGTTTGCCCGCGCTCACCGCGCTCGCTCGCATGGTCTACAGGGTGACCCTAATGCCTTGACAGGCTGAAGAAAATGACCTGACCAGGTCTGACCTTAGTCAGACCTGGAAAGGAAGTCCTTTGATCAAAATCACTCAACGATGCCTTGACTCCCCTTTGGGATCTCCTTGGTCACATGGTGACTGTGATTGCTAAGGAGTCCATGGCTTCACTGTGTCCCGCAGCAAAGCCTTGACGCCCTGGTTCCTAGTTGCGATGGAACCAGGTTCCTGGGGATGCTGTTGATGCCTGAGGCCACAGTCCCGTGGTTGTGACTGTTGTGGACTGCCTCGACAGTGAAACGATCATCAAACTTCAGTTCACTCTGAGCACACGCGATCTGGTAAGCCTCTCAGTCTTAGCTTCCTTGCTCAGAATCTGACGCTTCTGAAGCTGATGGAGATTCATGGCGAACCTCCTCAGCGTTGACTTTCAATTTTCCCTTAATGGCACAGGACACTATGTCCTCTGTCACGTCCATTGCCTCCCACGTCTTGGTGTTGTCCCTGCAGCTATTGCAAATGCTGTGGAGCCTGAGGAAATGACCTTTTCCTCCTCGCTGTTGGCTTTTTGGAGTTCACTGGATCAAAATAACACAGAAGATTGACTGACGATTCCAGAATGGAACACCAATGGGCGGTAGTTTTTAATACTAAAATATCACACTTACTGCCCACATCACGTATGCCAAGGTACGTGGGTAACCCGGTACTTGCCTCCAGTGGCAATCCTAGTACATATCTGCTGAAATGTGCGTAAGTCAAAAAGATCTTCCTCCCTTGAGGCTTGAGGCTAAAAAGTCCTCTCTAGAGAGGAACTTCACCTAAGAGAAAACTCCAACTTTCCACGGAAAAACTTCTTTATCTGTGTCTTTCTCCTCTCTTGATGAGCCTGGAAGTAGCTCATGTTAGGATGGGGGATGGGGGGTAAGCCTCACATCGAGAGACATGTTAAAAGCGCTCGTCTGCCTAAGATATCTTACAATGCGTACATAAGGTCGACATTTAAACACTGGAAGGTGCTGGGACCACTTTAACAATGCTGTCGTGAGCTTGGTCACTGCTGATCGAATGTCCACTACGCATTGAATGGTGTGGGGTTCGTCATATCCCTTTGCACAGGCACCTTGGTGCAGCTCAATGATCTCGTAGTGATTACTTATGCGCCATCTAATCTCACCGTCCTCATCGCACACGTTTAATGGACTGTTTCTTGCTGTTCCGTGCACTTCCTGCTGCTGCTACATGACCTCATTCCGGACATTAAGCCTCTTTTCAAAGAGACTAAGAGCACATCATCAATAGAGGCGTGCTCATTCACTGTACTGCACTTTGTACTGTACGTCTGAGCTGTCACGTACCACGCTACGATGCATTAGGGACCCGGGCACCGGACGCGAGTAGCCTGGTTGGGATAGGCACCGATCGAATGCCCAGGGATGTCCGCATCAAGTTGTGCACTCAGACCAGGAATGGGTACAGAAGTCAGACCAAGTTGATGCCAAAAGTAACGAACATCGGTGTCGATTGATAGTTGAAGGTCTGAACTATCGATGGCAACACTGAACATCATCCAAAGCCTCCTAACAACAACGTAAAATATGGAATGAAAATCACACTACTTCTGTTAGATTTGAGGTGGAACCCCCAGTAGTTGCTGTCGTAACCGATGAATATTTGTGCCAGAAAAGTCAGTTATCCAATGCAAGGGTAAGTTGTATACACTATAGGCAAAGTTAAAATCTTGATGGGTTGATGGGATTTTATGCCAGTGCGTGCTGGCGATGAGTGATACAGAAAGGATGTATTACTCAAGCTCAATTCCCATATACTCAGCTCTTTTTCAGCTACTCGATATCCGGGTACTTTCCTCAAGTACCTGAGTCGAGCAAATTAAAAGCACACCGTGGGTAGTCCATTTTGTCATACACCGCTTATGCTTAACGACTGACTGCAATAAAGGCAGCAAAATCCCCACAAAAGACGTCGACTTTTGAAGAGCAAGAAAACTTGAATTCCTTTAACATTTTTTTTTTTTGGAATTGCAAGTTTATGCAGGAAAAGCATGTGTAACAGTACTGTGGTGTCCAAAGCGATGTTTGCCAAAAGAGACGTCTCCAGCGGCCACTGACAACCCCGCGGTGCCCACCAACAACTGCAAAAAAACGAGAAAGCCCCAAAGGACCAACGCTAGCTAGAACAGAGGTGATTTCTGCTGATCAGAAAAAGTTCATATTTCTATGGCATGAAATTAACATCTTTTTGGTTATTTCTCTGCCATTGAAATTGTCTAACACTTTCTGGTTGCTGAATCTTAGCTGATGAAAATAGGCAGGAGACTCTTGAAGCGTTGCAGATATCATCGGAATTTGGAATCAAGCCATTGCTCATGTTTTCCCCAATAAACTGACCCTGAAAATCGTAGACAATTTTGTATTACAGGAGCAAAAAAAGATTTCTTTTTCTTTAGCACTCAACTACCTGATTTTCTACTACACGAAAACCACTAGTTTAGTCTTGTTTTAATCACAAATTCTCGGTCACACCCTTATAGGACACGGCTGTACCGTGTCTTGGACGTTTTCAGTCACTGGTCCTGCAGTCACAATATGGTTCAATCCCTGGACTTCAGGACCTAAGCTGGGCTTAAAACCGAAACTGCTGTGAATGAAAATGCCGTGACTGAAATAGACCGGGACGAAAACGGGTTCAACCCTAGTTTAGTCCGCTTAGCATTTGGTAAACCTCGATTTAGAGTGAATTTGACTGACCAAACCTGAAGATAATTTCCTGCTTGATCCATGAATAGAATGAACACAACTCGTTGGTCTTTCAACACCCTTCACAAATTACACTCTTCAAGTGTGTGGAGGCTCCGGACACAGTCGCAGAGCAACAGCATCAACGCATTTGCACTCCATATTAATGAGTGACCTAAGAAGTGATACACCAGATTGGAACAGGCTAAAATTACAGAGTTCTCTCATGACTTTGTAAGTACGGGCTGAAGCATCGACTGCTGATCATTATGATTCAATATTGCTGTTTCATGCCAAAGTACAAAATATATCATCTGCACACCATGGCTGAGGAGGCAGACCCGTGGCAACATGCTCAGATGCTGTGCCAAGGCACCAAACCTATCAGTCACAAAGTGCCCAAAGGCATCAGTTATTCCACCATTCCTCCGGCCTCGTGCCAAGAAGGCCCAAAGAAGCACCAGAAAGACCCAAACTCGTGCATCAAGGGCGACTAAGTGTGGAAAAGAAGCCTCCACGACGCAACATTGGCCTGGTGTAAAAGTTCGAACACCCCGGCCAATGCAATGCACCGACTGCACCATGCGGCAGGCTACCAGTGCCAAGCTGGTGCCACACCTCTTCAGTCCAGTACCATCAGGAGGCCGCTCCTCTTGTCTGGATTGAAGGAGTCAGCGTCAGCGCTCTGAAGTAGGCAGCGATCCTTCAGGAGAAGTTGGGTCCGTGGGTTGAGACGAACTATGCAGGGGAAACTTTTTCCTCCAACAGGATGGCGCAGCCAGCACATGCATACATGTAGTCAGCTCTTTTGGCACAAGATCTTGAAGGGAACTTCAGGATGAAAGAAGAGTGCCCTCCCTGCTGACTGGAACCCAATCCCTCGATTGCAGCGTGAAGGAGCAAGTGTGTGCTCAGACATGGTGCAATCCTGCACCAAGTATTCCCAAACTGCACTCGTCACATCAGCGGCATCTGGCACACTCTAAACGACGATTGCGGGTGTAACAACCGGTGTTTGGGGACCTTCATCAGCGCGGGTACGGCGGGGATGGCCGCATTGCAACAAAAACATGCAACGTTTGTTCATTCAACAAGGATTGCTGGGGTTTCATGGCTGTTTGAGACATTTTCAATGCACTTTTCTTGTGGCGCCGTCATGCACCAAAAAAGTCTGCTCGCTCGAGTAATCGACTATAATGGCCACCAGGCCATTCATACCTACGTCATGCAGTGCGTGGCCTTGCTGGCCAGGTATGTGCGAGGGTGTTTCCAGCACAGATAGTCGTTTGCTCATAGATACTTCACTTCCTGCGATATCGTCATAGTGCTACTTTTCGACATATCACCCTTGACGGCATTGCTCTTCCCTCAACTCATCATCTCCTTCTTCATGGCGGCCATGAATGTCATCTTTTGATAGGATGTTATTGCTCCCCTGGCAGGAAACTCTCTTAGCCTCTTCCTCATCATCATTGAGGTCTCTCCACCGTCTAGAAGTCATGTTGGACTAAACCAGGTGAATGGGGTGGGTGCGCCACCAGCCCGACCTTCTCTTTCAAGTGTGTGTGTGCCAAAATTAGCCAAAGTATAGTAAATTTTCTGACTGTGCAATAAAATTCATCTCGGTGCAGTGAAATTCAACTGTGTGCAGTAAAATTCATCTCGGTGCAGTAAAATTCAACTCTGCGCAGTAAAACCCATCTCTGCAGAAAAAGACAGAAGAGTAGGGATGTAAAATAGCCCGATTGGCGAAATGTCAGCCCGTCGCGTCCTTACAGGTTAGGTTAGTCAAGTCAAGATGAGAGAAGTGAGCTCGAGTGAAGTCATCGACCCAAAGAGATCCCTAGAGCTCCGAGCTCATTGGCGCTATAAAAAAAATCAGATTCAGCATCTGTCACATTGGTTTAATCGGTAGATAATGCCTGCGCTGCCTGAGTGGAACACCTCACAGAGATGAGTTCACGTCAATGATTTTACAACACAGAAATGAATTTTACGGCGCAAAGATGAATTTTACCACAAAGAGATAAATTTTACCGCAAAGGAATTATTTCTTGCGCAAAGAGATTAATTTAACTGAACAATGAAGTTTACCGTGCAATGACAGACGTTACCGCACAGTCAGAAAATTTACCATACACAGATTAATGCCGCATGTGCGATTAATTTTACCGCATGTTAAATGCTCTCCCTACTTTTTGGCCCAATATGACTTAGTTATGGTCGCATTACACTTGTCTTCACTGTTGGACCAAAATTTATAGATGACGCATTTTGAATGTTGAACAGTCGTGGCTGCAGAGCAGCAAGTTGGCATCTCACCAGTATCTCCAATTCAGGGTTAGCAGGAGACTCTTCTGCTACTTATTTATTGACAGACAGGTACAAGGACTATGGTTCCTCCATCAGTAACATGTCTGTAACATGTCTGGTTAACAGATCAGATGATCTGTTAACCAGACATGTTTAGTACGTGCACTCGACACGGAGTTACAGAAGAAGCTGTGACTCTGACAATGCGAAACTAAAGTAGATGTTTTTCTGCAAATGCAAATGCAAATCTTTGGTAACTAATCTGCCGGGTGGGCAAGTCAGTTATTGCCAAAATAATCGGCCATCACAGGAAACAAACGGAAAGGAGTCTTCTGCAGATTTGGGTCCAACATTGTTGATGCACACCTAATGCTGCACTCGTGTTAATAGACAAAGATTGTGTACTGTCGCCGAATAGTTTATTCAAGCGGCGATTAAAAACCTTGAATCGCACCGTAGATTCGCACTTCCACAAGGAAAGTAATTTGAAATAAATCGGTTCACAATGCAGTCCAAATGACCATCCATTTTTGAAACGCCCTCGTATATCTAGTCACTCCCGAGGCGAATTGAACAACTCTCGGTAGTGTTCAGTCCATGCCATAAGATTGTGTGATGTGTCGTATCGACCTCGAGGACATCGATAAATTTGCAAATTATGGCATATCGTCAGGTTTGCCAAGTATCGAACGTCACGATATCTAAAAGTACATCGCGGCAGATCATCCCGAAACTACCAACAGCTCCTGGTCCTTGGGATTTCTGTCGCTCCTTCGTCCTCGTCCAGGTCGCGGCCCTGCTACGTCTGGACAATCCCATCCACAGGGAAAAACATCGTCTTGACCAAACTGTCAAACCATTGAACACAACGTATGGTTATTGATATCGCGATATTGGATGGATGGGGACCCAATATCGCGATATCGATTAGCTTGAGGCATCGCACAGTCTTCGCATGCAGCCGAGTACGGATGATCGTGGTACATCTCGTCTGCGTGGTTGGGCACAAATCCGCAGCTATATCTCCCGCCATGTCTGGACCAATTTTCTCAAATGAGTATTGGCAGGGACGCTCCCCTTCTTGCCTTGAATGATAGCAGGCCCATTTGGGGCTCTGGAGCTACAAAGAGAGGCAGAGGAAGTGATGGGTGGGCGTGGAGCTCGGCTGTGTAGGCAGAGAGGCTCATTCTCATACGCATTAGGCTTATGTTATTGCTGCTTGTGTATGCCTAAAGCCTCATGCTAACTTATTGTGAGCATTCGCTAAAAAAGGAAAACAGCACAGCCCTCCCTCCACAGTAGCCACAGGCTGATCTTTTATGCTGACTTTCATCGCGTGAACCAATCTTACAGGCATGCCTAGGGCTTGTATTTTTGGTGTTTCCAAGAAGGATGTCCTACGAGCGTTACACACACAAACATGTTGTTGTTGTCGTTGCCGCACTGCAAGTAGTGGAGCGAGCTCGTGAGCGCTTGGCTTGACTTACACTCGTGGGTCGTTGAGCAGTGGTGCATGATGCTGGCCATCGCGATAGCAGTAATGGACTGCCTGACGACTGCCTAGGCCATAACGTGGAAAGGTTTGCTTACCGACGAGTTCATAAGACTTCGACCAACAGTCATGTAACTGCGGGCCCAACCAAAGGCCCACAATTGATATGCAAGGTTTTCTTGGGATGGGGCTGAGGCAGAGCTTGATCAGTGCGCCAAGTAGAGATACAATGGACGTTGATAAGAATTGTTGTGAGCATCGAAAGTTAGGCAATATTGTCCTAGACTACTCATGCAGCCACACTGCACTTCCTAAGAAGCTGCTTTCGGTACGGTCAGTGCAGTTGCTGAAGCAGTCTGGGACGCGATCACATAACTTTCCGATGTCCAAATGTTTGGTGGGCCTGCTATTTTCCTATTCTTCTGTTCTCGTGGAGAACATCGGCTCAGGACGGCGAAAAGAAACCATTTGTTCTCCACCAAGATCGCACATATGAGCTCACTGGCGCGAATCATCCCCGGATGACGTACGTGCACTGCTGAGAACAAGGCTGAGAAGGAATAATTTTTCCGAAAATTTGCACCTCCGCTTTATACGTGTGCTCTACTGTGAGGTCGTGCATTTCTAACTCCTTCTCGTTGGCCTCACTTTGCATGCACAAAGTAGCTGGTGGGCCTGTGGGCCCTCATGCCAGCCAGACGTGCGTAGAGGTCCAGGAACTGAGATTAATACTTTACCCTTCTTTCTCCCCAATCCAATCAGCTTCTGTGTGTGTGTGTGTGTGTGTAGCTCTCAGGTGGAGACTGGCCTTATCCTCATATGAAATTCAGATATTCCAGAGGATTTTGAGAGCTCAATGAGGTAGCAACGTTCTGGTGGAGCCATAAGATTTCCAAAAGAGTATTCTCTTTTTGCAGGGAATTCAATTTTCAAAGAGTTTTTCAGTCAATTTCACCCTCAACTTCTAATGATTTCTTCCAATATAATTTCTTATGTTGTACGCATATGCCAACTTGTACGCACGCGCACACACATTACACAACAGTTTCCCCATGTCCTCCTTTGGACTGGGAGGAACTTCAGCACCTACACGAAGCACTGGCACACGACGCAGCACAGCATGCCCCTGTATACCTTTTTTCTCCTTTGGAGATCACTGAGCCACAGTTCCTGAAGAGGCTATGCCATAAAGTAGGAGAGGTTCACCCACAGACACAATGTGTTGCGAGCGCCTGTGCTCAACGACTTAACGGCAGACAGAAAAAGCTCTGTGTGTATGTGCGTGTGCGTGCGTGTGTGCATGCGGTACCGTACGTAGAAATTATTTCTTTCTTGCCACGGAGAGAAAGGATCCCTCCTGGCCTGACCTGACTCGCTTGCGTCACATTTTGCCGCACAATTTCGTGTCGCAAGCAAAGCTGCCTGTAAGAGCAGTGATGTAAGATAATCAGTTTATCGTAGCGGGGTCCGCACAGGATTATAAGCTGGAGAAAAGTGAGTGAGACCTTAGGGACGTGGACGAAAGTTGCTGCGCCCGAAAGCAGCAATCCTGCCTTTCCTTGAGGCAAGAGAGCAAGAGCAGAATGCACTTTTTGCCCCTATTGACAGAGGAGAGGAAGAATTTGCTTGACGCTTCCTTCTGTATCGCGAAAGTCAGCGAATCTTTCTCAGATGCAAAAAGAAAAGGCGATTCCCCCTCCTGGAACCATTCCTCATCGTTGTCGCTGACCCTGACCTTTCGGCTGCTAGGGAATCCTGCAACTTCTGTCGGTGCTGACGCACGTATGCGGCTGCCATTGTACCGGATGTTTCATATTTGGCAGACACTCTCCACTGTAGTCGATGCTTACGACAGAGCAACATACGTAGATGGAACAAAAAAAGAGCAACATAGAGAGACTACAGGGAAGCTGGCCTACCTGGCTCTAAAATTGACTTTTAAAAATACTTTATTATCAATATACTTAGCCCTGAACACTTTTACAACCTGTCACTCAAGCTGAAATGGCAGCTGAAATGCCGCACTTCCAGTACACATTTGATGAGAATGAATGAGTGAAAAATAGAGGTTAAGAACTTCAAATGACTGAACTTTTTACTTAACTGACATTTTCAAGTGTCAGAGCGACTGATTTATGTTGGACACATCAGCCTCCCATTTTAGGTTCAGCTTACTTAAGTAGAAAATAAGAATAGAGTTGACTACCCGCGTAGGCTTCCAATCTCCTCCAATTCATTGAAGGAGCAGCATTTGGATTCGTGACTTGTTCATATTTCACTTCTCCTAGAATTTAAAGGAGATTCTTTGCTTTCCGCAGAGATAAGAACCACTTTTGTGGCGCAATCTAGTCAAAAGTTATGCCAAAAGAAAGAAGTGCTCTCAATACACATCAAACACGGTATGTCGTAAAGTTGAAAGTGCCCTTGGTAAAAGGACTTTTCGGAACTTTTTATTTCGCGAAATACAAACATTTTGACCTGATGTCGCAAGCATCAATTTCATTGGCCACAAAAGTACCTTTTCAATCTGCCTTATAAGCAGGACTACAACTTAGGACTACTTGTGTCAAACCTCACTTTCTGCGAGAAGAGGATGAAATTACTCTTACAGACGTGCATACCGGGTGTACAATAAGTCATTCATTGTGCATGCTTTGGAGGCCACATTCAGTTTATGGGTACAAAGGCAAATGCTCGACATTGAGTCTAGTCTGAGCTTTAATTTGCTCTACAATGTGGCTTTGCACTGTAAGTATGAAAGAGTTAAAGGAAGATGGCTGAGCTCTGGTAAAAAGTTGTCACTTAGATTTATGAAGTGATGAGGCTTCCAGCGCAGGTTTTTTTTGTCACTAAAGTAAAGATTAAGATTCATGAAAATCACCACCAAATAGCTCAGTTTTTACCTCAAAAACGTGCATATACTTGACATCTGCTCTCTGCGCACTCCTCCCAAAGCAGTCAGCGTATTTTAACTGCTGCGTGATGGACGACAGCATCCACAAGATTGGCAACGGCAACAAGAGCACTGCCAGCTGTAGGTTGCCGACGACAACGCCTTGTTTATCACAGAGAGCTAAAATTTGATAGTGAAGGAGAAACTTAATCAGGTATCGATTAATAGCCGCAAGTCTGACTTCAAGCAGAGGTTTTTCCAAAATATGCACCACGACTTATTGTGCATCCGGTAGACACATTTCCTCAGCACAAACAGTTCATTCTTCCATATCAAACTGGCATGTAGTGGCAAAGTGATCTCTCCCCTATATAACCCCTTGCATATTTATGTATGCAGGTGACGAAACTCCCAAAGGAAGAAAAAAAAATCACCGGGGAGCGAAAGAAAAGTCAGGAGGGAGAAGGAGAGGTTGATGGATGATGTTCCTGCCGGAGGAAGTGGAAGCCTGGTTTTTTTTTTTCTTTCTGGAAATGGATGGAAACGACGTAATGAATTGAAGACTTAGTTAATTATCTCCTGTAAAAGACATAATTATGCGCTGCTGATCTCCTTGATGAAGGCACTGCACGCACGTACGAAAATTAGCACAAATTAGGCATGACGTCGGCTTCCCTGTTGATAGTTGTCCGGTGCAGTTGCAATTGGGTTGCTGCGCTTGGCCTTTCTCCAGGGAAAACTTTCGGAAAGTTTGTCACTCAGTGTCCGAAAGCTCATTTTCAGGAGCTAAAGTTGCTCCAAGAGTCCTTTATCAAGCCAAGACGATGCCATTAGTTGCTGCACTCATAGCCCTCACGCGCACAAATAAGTACACATTAAAGGATTTCATCGCAGCGCGTTCCTAAGTATCAGGTGTTCCATATTGATACACCTGCTGGGTTTTTGTACGTGGTAGTTAGGTGCTTCTTCTCTAATTGACAGATGTTGGCAAGGAAACTTTCCTCTGCCTTGCCAGAAAGTTATCCCACGAAAGGTAACGGATCAGAGGCAGACTTCACTTGCTAGATAAAGTGCTTCATAGCCTGCTAAAAAGTAAGAGCATTGGGAGCTGAAGAATTTTTAATTCACCTCACGTAGTCGAGGCACAGGTATCACCATAGCTGTAAGTCCATAAGCATTTGAGCAGTCCCACAGCTCAGTATTGCGACGGACTCAGAGAGAGAAATGCCTGGGGTTCTTCATGGCTCAGTCGTGGCGGTAATTTTTCCCCCTTCTCATCACCAGACGTTTCCCCCTCAGTGCCTCAGAAAGAAGCTGGCCGACGGAATCGTGAGTGGTAAGGGTTGCCACACAAGTATCGGCGTGCAACCAGATCGGCGCACGCCAGTTCGGTGGGGCAGAGCTCCAGCGCTGTCGGAGTCCCCGCCCTCAAACAGGGAGACAGACGACACTAGGGGTGGGTCACTGCAATAGACTTGGACGGTAACGTAGCTGAGCTGTGCCAATCCCAGTCAACCGGCGGCCCGACACACCTCTAGCGTCGTCATCTGCCTCCTTTTTAGTGGAGGGACCCCCAATAGCGAAGAGTGTTGGTACAGTAGGTCTGAGAGGAAAACATGAGACATATCTTTTTTGTTCTTCTTCATAAAGTGTACATTACAGTATTTCTGCATTAGTGCATAACTTTTACAGACTGACGCTAGGTAACTTCGTAACTGAGAAAGCAAAGAGGATCACAGTCAACTCGAGGTGAACTTTCGACAAGGAGAGAAATCTTCATCGGAAACTCATCAGTCAGTTTTTACTAGAGGTAGGAGAAATAGGCCCAAAAGCACCTTCAACGACGAATTTCAGCATAAGAAGCAAATGACGTTCGGGAGGCGAAGTTAGCAGATCCTCCTCTGCAGAATTCAAGGCGACAACCTTGGAAGTTCTCTTTTCCGATGAAGACTTCTTTTCTCTCTAGAGGCAATTCGAAAAAAATTACGTGGTTCCACGAGTAATGAGTGCATTTTTTGGATATCTCTACATCACCAGGTGCGACTGCAACAGTGCGACTGCATTACACGAGTGCCAAAATTAGACCGACATAGTTGCTGCTGTGCTAAGCTTTCCTAAACACTCCTTGCCACACGAAGGTGTCACTGTAGGTCTGTGGCTCATGTTTATGCTCGACGAAACTGTGGTGGGGAGAGGTGATTTTGTACAAAAACATACCCATGCAGAGACCAGAAAGCTTCGCAGGCTCAGGAAGTTATGCAACCCAGCCAACATATTGTACCATTGTCGTATTGTCAACAGCACAAATGGGTCGGTCAGACTGCAGCTCTAGTAGAGATCTTTTTCTGAAAGGGGATAACTGCTGCTTGTTTGCTCTCTTTCCACCACCATGTAGACCATCATTCATCTGAGAAGTGTACGTAAAATAGAGGAAGAAGCTACAGATTGGGCAAGGAGAATATGTGGGAGAAGTCCAGAAGTTAAAAGTACAACATCTGTGAGAAAAGTTGCAAAAGGAAGCCCTGGGACTTTTCAAAGTTGTGCGCAAACGTCTGTGCAGAAAAGTGTTGTCACAAGAGAATAATCGGAAGCGATCTCATGTGGACAAGAAGAGGGTCCTGTGTCATAAGCATAAATTCATCCACCATCACTGGTTCAGGACCAAGGACCAGTTGTCTGTAAAGGAAACTTTTCCTTTGAGGACTTTTTACATGCTGTATCCAGGTCTTGGTTCCTTTACATTTGGTAAAAAAAAGTGAGGCAAACAGAAGGCGCAACTCACTTAAAAATCAGAGCGGAAAGAGAATCAAAACAGCCGAATCATCTCCTTGCAGACTATTAACAGATCACCAAATATTTGATCCGAGATCTGATCAAGGTCAAGCGCCAAAAATGATGTGAGATCAGATCATGGACCATAGATTTTCAAAGGGATCAGACTTCAGATCACTCGGTGACTGCTACGTGTATTCAGGGTAGTAACTGCCATTGGCTGGACCTCCATGGCGCAGGTTCTAAACCACGAGGAAGAGCTATATTTGTACCAATTGATAGGGGAGCTCCCAAACCGACCCTTTTAATCCTCAAAACCTACGTCGGGGTCAAAACAGACCTGTCAGAGAAACGAAACTTGGACAAGTGCTGAATAAAGTGAGTGGGAAAATGGCTGGATCTCAAACAGCATCTAGTTTCAACTCCCTAAAATGGCGCCAAAGTTCGATCTATGACCAATTTCTCCGGTTATTTTTATGAAGGTTCGTGATCTCCTTTTCACTTTGACACCAGATCCTGTAGGAGCTCAGCTTTAGACGCCCAGAGTTGCGTCCGGCAAAGGCAAACAACGGACTGGCTTGAGTGAGACATCTTCCAGTGCTTCTGCTTTGTACCCAGATGGTTCGCAAATTTTATACTTTTTCTCGCGATTTCCAGTCTGCCCCGTGCGTACAGAGACACCTAGCAGCATTTCAGGGGTGCATTGAGCCTGGTTGCGGCGAGTTTGAGCAAAAAGTGGACTGATTTGTCTTAACACCATTAAAAAGTGATCTTTTGAAAGAACCTAATCCCAAAAAAGGTCTGAGGATCAGATTATTTCCTGAAAAAAAGGATGTACGATTTTCGAACTTTCAGTGGGAAACCGAAGCTAAAGCTCTGAGCTGTCAAATAGTCGCTCTATAAGAATTTTTATTGAACCGCCAAATTCTTCCATGCACCCTGTAGATCGTGACTTATTAGATCCTCGATCTAAGATCGCCCATGGTCTGTCTGCCGGTTCACCGGGTCGAGGATGTCAGTATCCAGGACATGAAGGGGGTGCAAGTCCAGCCCCGAATTGACAGAAAGACTTTACAATCGAGTCACACCCTGTGCGTACAGAGACACCCTTGACCTCGACGATGATGCCTTGGGATGATCAGAAGATGCACGCTTTTCTCTCATTTGACTTGCAGGTCTGTACCTTTTTGTTCAGGTGATCGCTGCTTTCTCCATCGACACCACTCGACTCAAGCTGCGGCATTATTGCATCATAGGATGGGGTAAGAACACGAAAGAAGGAAAATCCCGTCCATAATTCAGGCAGAGGTGATTTTTTTTGCAAGCCTTGTCTTCAGCCCGACCTTGGATCTCTTCTTTATGCATGCGCAAACCTTTTTCATGCCAATTACAGGGGCATTCGGAGTCTGAGGAGTCGCTCTGCTAAGCACAGCCAGATCACCGAGATCTAGCAGTGCTAGATCTGTAACTGCTAGATCACTAGATTTCTGCTTTACCTTTCTTTTCTCCGAGGAAAACTTTAAAGGCCAAAGAAGGATCTAACGACTGCACTTCAATATGTAAGAGTCTGTCACTCAAGTTGCCACCCGACGCACCGGGTGGCTCAGATTTAGCTCTGACATCGACACCGGCGGCAACAAAGCGATGCTGGCCGCAGAAAAACGAATAGGATGGAATAAGGAAAGGACGGACTCAAAGACGAGACCTGAGATTTGTTACGAAAAAAAAAAGCTTCCTGTTATATGCACAATTTATATGGGCAACTGCTCAACACCTTAAAAGACTATAACTGAAGCTTGGGAGGCAGCTGAAACTTTTCACATGCAGTGTGGACTGAAAAGTTCACTTGCATTAACTTTTCCCAAAGAATTTCCATAAAAAGTGTCGTTTCATTCATTTCCTCATGCTGTCTATTGCTTCATCCTCCTGCAACTTGACTGTAATTTGAGGGTGCCACTGATTCGCTTTGTTGTCTTGCAATCTCACCCATGTCATTGAAATTGTAAGCGGCGTCTAGGCCATTGACTTATGACTCCCAGTGACCTCGCAACTGCACGAAAGTTGCTTTCCACCGCTTTACGTACTGCTCAAGTGGTGGAGCAAGTGCGCATCGCTTTCCCAAGTCAAGCCAAATATCGGCCATCTGCTAGTACAGCATCCTTGACAGAAGCTCCTGGACTGCGCTTGTACGTGTGTAGTTCTCCCTAGAGTAAAGTGCTTTCCTGCTTTAAGGTGTGGTACCCTAGACCGACGCAGACTGCGTATGTAGTTGGGAGGTAACACAAGCATGTGCACAGCTGTCCCTGTATACATCCTGACTGTTGCACAGGGCCGTAGCGATAAATTGTCGCGTCGTTTGACGAAGGAGAAATCTCTTATATGGAAACTGGAAGAGATTTTGCGAAGGGAAATCAACATAGATGGGGAGAACAAAAACAAACATGAGTGCAGTATACGAAGAGCAACCCTGAAGTCAAGGTTGCATGACACAAGCAAATTACTTTTTAGCTGATTCACCAAGCAACACTAACGTCAAGTTCATTAAGATGCCCTTAGATTCTCGATCATTCAATGCAAATCCAACGCTCGCCTAATTTTAGACATCCACAATTCACTAATTTGATATTACTACATTATTGGGTGTAAGTGGTGCTGACAAGATACGTCGCATCGTCGAGAACTTAGTGTAGCTGTTTACTGTTCCAAAGGCCTTCCTAACCTCCTCCACTTCTCGAGATGACAGATTAGTCTAACCTGGCCACTAGCAGAAAGACCAGTGAAGGACTGCCTACTCATTCTCAAGGGTGCTGGTGGTCACTGGGCCTTCAAGAAAACCAACGTCTACAAGCTCTACAAGGAGAACACAGCGGGCAGCGTCAGCGTAGTGAACCAGGGGGCTGTCATGCTAACGCGAAGCAGCTGGTCTGGCCAGGGTCAACCAATTCACATGTCATGGCAGGCGACCGCTAAGAACATTGTCTCAGAGGCCATTTCCTTTGAAGAGATCCACGTCATCACCCATGAGGAGCGGAAACTGTCAAAACAGTGCGCCAGGTGTGTGCCTTTTATCACATCAGCATGAAGGTCAATGCCAGATGGCTGGCGAGACATTCCAGGGGCGACAAGATCAAGCTGCTGACTGTGGATTAGTCATGGGTGTTTCACAGCGGAGCTCAAGAGGCAGAGTATCCAGTGGCAACCAAAAGGAGCAATGCAAAGTTGCAAAAGAAGCGTAGGAATGGTTATGCTTTTTGACTCTTTGGATCACTTATCAGCATCACATGCCAACACACACACCTGAGGCTACCATCAACTTCGACCACTGAAGCACTATATCATTCCTTTCCTGTGTCATCTTCGTCGTCAGATACCATAAACGTGCCGCTCTGGTGATTGGGTGCTGGAGTTTTGACTCGAGTCATATTTTGGCCTGACTCGACTCGAGTTATTCTCTGTCTGACTCGACTGGCATTTGACTTTTTCTGACTCACTTCACCACTAACTGAGTACTAAGTACTCGCGCGGGAGTTGAACAATGTTTGACTCGTGTCAAACACGAAAAATGCTTACTATTTTGTCAGTAAAATAACACCGCTTGAATTCTTTGCGCCCAAAGGGTCATGACATTTCTGCATGCACCATATGGTCCTGATTTGGCAATTTTCTGGCTCTTTTCTGCCCTCAATGTGGCAAATTTTAACGCCGATATTGACATTGGAGAAGAATGTGGAGGAGGTTATGAAGGAGCTTCCAAAGAATAGTTTGGACTTCGTCTTGGACGAGAATTACAGCCAGATGATGACGTGTATAGACGTGACTGGGGATCAAGTCGAAAAGTACCAGGTGCGCCATAAGCCGTTGTGGATATTTTTGAGGTCACTTTTTAGGACACTTCTGTACGGGTACAGAAGCAAATGCAAAAGAACGCAAAAGCAGCTTAGACTGGACTTAACGTCCAGTCTAAGCTTTAACTTGCTCTTTCGTGTGACTTTGTAGAATAAGCAGAAACAGAGATACAGCAGGTGTCTGAACTCTGGTGAAAAATTGTCACTTGGATTTTGGCAGATGTAGTGTGAAGGGTTGCTGGACTCAATTTTTTGTCACCAAAGTAAGATCAAAATTCATGAAGATCATTACCAAACAGCTCTATTTTTACCTCAAAAACATGCACATACTTGACATTTGCACTCCTCACAAAGCAATCAACATGTTTTAACAGCTGCCTGATGAATGAGAGCATCCACCAGATTGGCAATGGCAGCAAGAGCACTGCCAGCTGTAGGGCGCCGATGACAACACCTCATGCACCATAGAGAAATTTTGAAGTTGATAAGAAAATTTATGAGGTAACGCTTGATATTTAATAGCCGCAAGTCTGACTTCACCCAGAGCTTTTTCCGGGCGGAAAAAATATGCACCACGACTCATGGCGCACCCGGTAAAAACATTGACGTCCTGACAATGTCGACTGTGTCAAAACTGATTTCTTTCCCGTCTATGTTGATTTTCCCTGAGGAACCCTCATTTTCAGTGATATGACAGTGATGTGGGTGTTTCTGCTTTGAAAATTCGTCTCTTTTCGTCTGCTACCTTTTAAATTTCTTAAGCAGACTTCAACCCGAAGTGCTCATGAGGTGATTGAAACCGCCATTGGGGTGACCCACGCGAATGTAGTCCCCTGTCTGTATGTCAGGTCAGCTTGCAATGTCATCACATGCTTATAACAGTGCGTACGTACGTAAATTTGCAACGGTCACGCTCAAGCTTTCTCTCGCAAACTCTCGTGCAGGCTTTCCACTTATGGTGGTGATTCTGTGGGCCTCATTGATCTCCAACGTGGGTGGCGGCTCGCTGATTCCAGCCGGCGAAAACGGGACTGAATTGGTCACTTCAGCTGCAAACGGCACCAGAGAAGTGGTGAGTGAGTCAACTCCATTTCATTGTACGTAGCAGCATGTTGTGCACTCTGGCATGTGTGTGTCGGGGGTGGGGTGGGGTGGGGTGGGCTGGGCTGGGGTGGGGTGAGGTAGGGCGGGGTGGGGTGGGGTGGGTTCGGGCGAGGTGGGGTGGGGTGGCCTGCGGCGAAGTCAGCAGCGTCCGCCATGGTGCGCAGGGTGGACGCAAAGCGGGGCGTAAAGCGGGCAACGCGACGTGTGAAGTT
>JAAUXU010024390.1_pt1 | contig 24032 bp, 26 predicted proteins | sample 7278151 | NCBI WGS metagenome assembly JAAUXU01 (sample SAMN14350113, study PRJNA611818) | marine sediment metagenome | isolation source: surface marine sediment (1.8m) | place: French Polynesia: Moorea | collected 2018-08 | reverse complement strand
GTCAATGTCAAGGCTGCCCATTTTGGTGCTTGAATGCTCAAAAGGAGGCCACCTGGAGAGGGACCATGCCAAACAGAAGAGAGATTTGGCTGTTTTAGGGGGTAAAAGTGGATGAAATGGCCTGAATTTTTTATGGGGGAGTCCGGACCCCCTGGCCCACCATCTCCACTGGGAGTCACTCCCCAGGCCCTCCGGCGCCATGAGCAAGCATGCCAAAACGCCGTGTCCGGGTTGAGGGGTTGCTACATTCCGTGAAGCAGCAAAAAGAGAACGACGAGGATCCCGATAGAGATGGTTTGGTTTGGTCAACTGCAGCTATTTACTTTTTATGAGTCGTGAATCTACATTTCACAAAAATCTGCAAATCGTGCAAGTCCTAATGACACATTATAAATCTTTTGAAGCTGGTCTCACCAGCCAGAGATATTTTGGATTTGATGGGTGAAATATTTGTGGTGAAGTCATGCGGATTTGGCCGCACAGTTCCAATATGAGCCCGATGGATTTCCTCGGGGAAACATTGTTGCGTGCAAAAGAAGAGATAAAACTTATCCAATTTAGTGATAGAGAAAAATTTAAGGTTGTTCTTGAACCAAATTGAGACTAATGTTAAGAGCGATTTCCCTACTTAATACGCAATGATCGCTAACAGATATCATTCCGTCCAACATTGCACAATCTTGAATAACGAAGCAACAACAGAGCTGACTCACTCAGACAGAGTGCGAAAATTGCTTTACGAAGTCCACAATAAAAAGTTCACACAGAAGCCAAATTTAAAATGCCAATTCAAACACCAATGAGGAAAGCAACAAATCTGCAAAGAACTTTTACTGTGTCTGTCACAATTTGCTTTCTGCCAGACACCGAACCTTTAAAAAGTGAATGCATCGAGTGCACAAAAACTAGGCTCCCTTCATGACTAAGACATTTTGACATGAATTTTGATTTGAAGAACTGAGGGAGTAAAAGTTGCTCCCAAGGTTCTCATAGATTGCGTTCAATCTACTAGAATTGGTTAAAATGCGTGTAGAAAAGAAGTGCAGTAGAAAGAGCTAATTGCAAGTTGCATATTCAGTGGCTCCAGCCTGTTGGTTTTGGGGGGGAAAGTGGCAATTTTAGTCGGACAAAGCTTGATCTCGACCATCTCAGAGCATTCAAGGTTGCAGCTTCTTTCCCCCCGTCTGCTTGCCTGACCTCAAGTGGAGGCTGGAGTGGCAGTCACGGTTTTGCCGGCGAGAACAGCTGCTTGCCAATGATGCGCAACCTCCACAACCTCGATGATGACCGGCCATGGTCAGGGACGGCGAGAGGCTCTAGCTTGCCAAGATGTTGCAGTTTGAAAGAGAAGGGGCGAGAAATCTCGGGAGATCCTTAAAACAGTCAACATCGGACAAGTTTTCAAAAGGCTGAAAAGTTTCTTGTGTGAAGCAATGTGAGTGAAGGACTCTGCAAGCCTTAAGGAAGACCAAGAACTGGCGGTGCTAACGCAGAATCCACTTCTTACGACATTTTGTCGAACAACGGTTGTAGTGCAGATTAGCTCTGGCCCCACTCTGGTCCATTAAATCCACTGTAGAGCAAAGCACCGGGGATCGCGCCTTTTCTGGACAACGCTTAATCCAGAATCTCATTTTTTCGGACCAGTAATGAGGTCCCAAATCAAGTACGTACACCAAAAATTGCACTCAATATGGACAGTACATTGCTAATGTACCGATCGGTAGAAACATTTGGTATTTCTCTCATTTGGATGGTGCAAATTAGCCTTAAAAAGATTTTTCTTCTCTTACACAGTCTTCAAGCTTTTCATGTTTCAATGCTTATTCCTTAATTTCTCAGGTAATCAGTTCTCAATAAAGTCATCTCACCAAAACATGCTTCTACAAAGTCTCCTGCTACGCAGAGATTAAGATGGATTCATTCAGTCAACAAAGACAGTGGAGAAGAGATGTTATATTCTGGTGCATTTATTAAGGTGAAACCAAATTGAAAACAAAAACCTTACACTTTCAATTCATGGTGGCTGTAGACGTGCTGATTGCTGTGATGACTCCTTGATGACCCACTCAGAGCTACTGTTGTGTGTCTGATTGCTCAGACTTGGTTCATGGACAGTTCTGCAGCTACATTTCAGTTGAAAAGTAATCCTACAGGCTCCAAAAAGCAGCACCTTTGAATAGGAGTTGAAAACTAATCAGACTCTAATTTCAGGGAAAAAGAAGTGTCAAGCACTCAAACGGAATAAAACCTCAATAGTAATTTGCTTACTTGACGTCTTTGGCGACCAGGAAGAAGCAAAATATCACGCGCATTTCAGCGAGCGCCAAAAACTTTCTCAAGTTGTTGTCATTGCTTCAGTGACAAGCAGATGCCGAAGAAATGTCATTCCTCTTTCATTCTTTCTTGAACTTGAAGGACCTTCTCTTGATCTATTGTAAACACGTGTCATAAACGTCAGGCTAGGGGTACTTGGGAACCTGAGGGCCCGACAATATTCCCACTGCTACTCCAATGCCATTGCCCCTGCTGCTGTACTCTTACTAAGGGAATGTTTTCAGTGCAATGCAAGAATATGGAAAATATAATGCGCAAAATATCATTGAAGATCCCTAAATTTTTCGTAGTGAAAGTTGGGCCTCAAAAAACAACGCTGGTCTTAATCAGTCTGTGGTGACGCATTGCATGGGTCGTATGTACACTTCGATTGTACAGTACACAACACCGAGTAACTCGGGGAGTCTGATCAGGCGCGTCTCAGGCCAAAAACCTCAGACCAAGCCAGCACAGCTCCAGCTTTACGAACACTGTCCATCTGTCCTACTAAATACTAAAGTAAACGTGAAATAACTTAAATCTATTAAAAAATAGGAATGGATCAAGAACAAACAGAGCCATACAGGGTAAATTTCAGCAATGCCGCAAAGAAATGCACTAAATGCAACATCACTTTTGTGATGACTTCACCATCGATGCTCATGCAGGTAGCTGGAAACTTGGAAGTAGCTCGTGCTGAACTGGTGTCTGATTTTCCTCGCGATTTTTCACTACTTGCTCTGTTCTGTGCGTGCACACTTTCATCCTCAGGATGCACAAAGTGCTGTTCATGGATGACAGCATCCTGCTTGTAAATGCCTCCATGAATTGTGGCCAAAAAGATGTAGCTGGGAAATCCATCTAAAATGATCCTGGTACCTGGCTGGACCCATTCTGTGATGATTGCCTTCAGGGTTGCTGTTGCTCTGTCAGGGACCTCCACCAGAAAATGCTTTCCACTTCCACTCTCAACACCACCAAATAGCTAGAAGCTTGGGGTCACATGATGATGATAACTCCGCCTGCTCTTGGTGGTGATGCACAATTCATCAATCTCTTCAACCTTAGGCATGATGTCAAGGTTGTCTTCCACAGTGATGCCACCTATCTGAGTTGAATGTGCAATCAGCCATTCCTCGCAGACACCTATGCACACCAAACCCCAATGGGTTTGTCATTCCACCGGACTCCTCATTGCAGCAGTACAGTGCGATATCCCAAATTAATAGAGATTGCGATATTCAACTATATTCGGCCAGACTCCATTCATCCTGGCTGTGGTAAGTGGCACAGCTATCGTCACCTAAGTCTTGTGGTCCTGCAGATGTAGCTGCAGGACGGGTCCAGGTACTCCAGAAACAAGTGCTCGTCGCCCTGGATGAAACCAACTACCTCAGCAACTGGCTCTTACACACTCTCTTTGAAAAAGTGGGCCTCAGGAGCAGAGAGAGGCTCCTTCTTGGCCTTAATCAATAGGGACGGGAATGCCCGGGGATCTTCCTCTTCGAACAGCTTGACACGCTGACATGAAGCATGGGTAGAATTCTATTGGGTGACTTGAGGTTTTAGCAGGACTTTGGAGACGCTCTCAGCCACAAACTTGGCTATTTTTCTTTTTAGAAAAAGTACGAAATACGAAAAATGTCATTTTCGGCCATTTTCTGGCCGGTTCAAAAAAAAATTACTAAACAAAAGGGGTAGAGCTCGTTTTTCTGAGTCTATGCATATTAAAGCTCAGCTAAATTGGACGAGATTTCTACAAGGTTTATTGTCTTTTCAGTCTAGGCAACTTAAGATATTTTACATTGGAACACACTTAGAAAGATAACATTGGGACCAGAGAAAAATTTGATCGTCATATCCGTGTGACCGCTCTAACCATATAGCGGCAAAAAAGGGGTAAAAAATGCACAAAATCACAATAATTTAAAGATACCCTCACAAGCACCAACCGACCCTTTCTGGCTTTGCCCCATGCTTCCTGCTTTGAAAGGCAGAACAAGAGTTGACAGCACAATGACAAACATTCTAGGCGATGGGAATGATGATCATTTCAACTGGACACAGAAGAATAACGCTTGATATTGCCCTGACTCAACTTTTTGCGCATAGTTGCACTTACAGCACTTTCAGACTCATCCAACAGGGAGATCAACCCCACGATGAATGAGCCCTTGCCCAGGGTAACAGTGCTCTTTGCATCTCAGGTGATCGTTGATTTCATTTTGCGGTACTCACGTGATCGCTATATCCATGAGGCACTCAGTACAAAAATGCTCATTGGAAATGGGACATGACTTCTTGACCGTTGTATCCAGTGATCGTAATAAGTGTGTTCCACCGTATCGCGAATTGACTGCAGACTTTGTCAAGTGGATGTGGCCGTACAGAAGAAGTAGTGGTGTAGACATGCCGGTGGTCATAGACATGGTTGTGCGTGAGTAGTACCTCCTGGCGACATTTCCTCCTGGGTACTCTCTGTGGAGTGACGGTGTCATTCTCTTCTGCCTTTTAGGGCAACTGTTACATTGTATGTTTGCAATTAGGTAGGTATCTAGCCTTGGGACGACAGATCAATGTCAGATCATGGTTAGACTCTTCATGATGGTTGGGACACGAGGGTGTTGATTTCACTCTTTTTCTCCAAAACTGAGAGAACAAAGGGCGGACAGCTTCTCAAAGGCCAGGATGGCCACTGACGTTGACATTCCTCCAAGCATGATGAGAGCCATGAAGAGGACACTGTCAAAGCCCAAGGGAACAGCGTCATCAACAAAAATCCTCTTAGAATCGTCCTTGGGGCCATCTTCAGTCCACTTTTTGATCAGCTTATCAATGTGGCCCGTGTTCCACATCTTCAAAAGGTGGAAATTAAAAACGTCTAGAAATTCTGAATCCTTTTGTAGTGCAATGCCCAAAGCGGAAAAAATGCTGTCTTCCAGCTGAGCCAGTCTTTCGATGTCTGAAACGCCAAAGAAGCCCATTTGAGATCCAAAGAAGACACTCTTTTTCTCTGCAGACAGAACCTCATAGGCTTCAGCTTCGCCCTGCACGAAGGCTGAAGGATTTCCCTCCATTGTCTCTTGGTACGCCCGCTGCATGTAAGTGCCAGGAAGAGCATTGGCCAGATATGTATCAGCACTGGTACCTGCCCACACAATGACCTGGTAGCCTTGTGCAAGTACGTCTTCGAAAGATCGTAGCGTCGGAGGAGGTTCCCTGTGAGTCATCATGGCCGTCAGATCAGCTGTAAAGTGGGCGAATAGGAAGAAGGCGGAAAAACTGATGGATAGGACGAGGATCTTGGACGAGGCGTTGGCCGAAGTGATCTCGTGGCTCAGCTGCAACAAGGCTTTGAAGGCCAGTGCTAGCCCACCCGTAGAGGCCCAGGAGGAGTCTTTGCCAAAGTTCCTCAACGTAAAGGCTACCACTCCAGCTGAAAGCATCATCAGTCCGATCATCAGCCAGGAGTAAGAGTTGAAGACATCAACGTATGCTGTGAAGTTGACGGGTGGTGCAGCAACGCTTCTCTTCACGAAAAATGCGGTCCAGTCGTCATAAAATCCCGCGGTGAAGTCAACCACTTGCTGCCTGTCTCTGGTGACTGTTAATCCAGCTGAGGAGAGGTCAGCTTCTTTTCTAGCCACCATTCCCACCATGCCTGTGAAGTTGAGCGGGGAACTCGGAGACACTGGAGATCCCCACTGTCGATCAGCAGGACTTGTGTAGGTCACTGTAAAGTTGAGCATGTCTTGCAACAAGGATAGCAGGTCCGGAGCCATTCCTCTAGGAGGCTGACCCTCTGGCATGTACGTAAATGGTTGGAACTCCAAGACAGTGTTGATCAATGGGACTCCCATGAGATCAGTTCTTCTCCCCCACATATGGTCAACCTCAGACGCTGCCAGTTCATGGGATGTATCAGCAAAGGTAGCAAAAGTCTTGGTGATGTAAGGTCCTGACTTGACACGATACCACTCAAGAACATGGCGACCATCTTCGTGCAGAGTAAACACACTGCTGTCCAGTCTCAGTGGCAAGTTGGGTGGCAACTTGTGGTCGAGGAAGAGCCAGACGAATCCCGGATAGAAGAGCTCTGGGTGTCTGATATCCATTCCCTGGCATACAATCAAGGTGAAGCCTTCTTTGTTCTCCAGAGCCAGCAAGGACTGGACCAAGTGTTCCCTCTCCTGGATGGAGTGCTCTACTGAGGCGTGGTCGCTCAGCGTTTGAGCCAGACCCCACATGGTGTCGTCATCATTGTTGTCGAGGCAGAGGAACACTGCGTTGATTTTGAAGAGTTCAAAGAAACTCTGCAGTAGCTTCGTGTTCGCAACTGTCATTGTCATGCTGCAAATGACATGACCACGAATCTACCTTGACTCAACAAACTGGAGCTTGACGTGTCACCGACGCTCGTTCGACTGCCGCCGGACATGAGAGAGCGCGAGTAGAAAGGTTTCTTTTTAGCTGTTGGAGTTGTCTAAATCTTGCCACGTAGACGTAAGCAACTTATAGTCATTGTGTGAGTAAAAAAAAGTCGTTTGCACAGTACATACTCGATCACAATGACAGACGCCATAGAGAGGTAAAACCTAACGACCTATTTTTACTTTGTTTCTTGAACTTAACTACCAAGATATGTCTGAAAAGGACATTTCTGGTAAATGCACAAAATCATATCTGTGCAAACTGTTACCAACAAAAACTTTATATCATACTTCATACATATACATCAGCAGTGGCCCACATCAACACTGTAAATATGACTATGTCAATACGTTATTACTTTCACTGCAACCTGGAAGTTAATTCCCAGAAGACTAGAACTTACATCGATTCTGGTGCTTCCACATTTTGGAGATCTGCAAATTATTGCAATTTTGCCTCTTGATGGTATCGTGCACTGTTTGTGCGTCACTCTAATACGTTACGTATTGGCACTGTGGTGACAGTCGGGGTAATGGACCGTTTCGTTAAATTGAGGGTCCACTGCATGACGTCATAGGAGTAAGGAGGGAACAGGAGACTTAGAGTTGAACGTTAGGACGATTCAGACGAGTAACGACGACGAGGTAAAGGGATGGTGACATTTCGGGCAGTTTTTGACTTACACTGCAGCTCTACAAAGGTAATTAGAGAGTAATGGAAGAAGAATGGACTTGGACGAAGAATTAAAGGTTTGCAGAGCCTATCCTGTATCCTGAAACCAGCGAACCGGATGGGTGGGTACCACTTGTCCCTATAAACTTGCACAGGGTGGACAGAAATTCGTGTGGAGCACCAAAAGTGACTCCCCCCGAACACATGCTTTTGCTCAGGCCGGGTGGGACGAACAATGGTGACGGACGAACGGGGCTTTATGGAAATATAAGTCTACAAATTGTTATTTATATTTTTCTTAACTTGGGAGAAACTCGAGCAAGCTCAGGCCTCCCAAAGTTGAAAATCATGTTGACTCAAGTTACACCTTAACCTGTGCAATCTTTCTATTTTTTGGATTTCATGTGGGAGAGAAAACAAAATGGTCAGCATGAGAAGGGTTGTATCCAACCTTCAAAGTCTTTTACCACGTTCGATTTGGGTGTGATTCTCACTTCTAAGACCCTCCCGTACAAAAAACGAATCCATGAACTTGGCACAACCAAAATTGTCGCAAAGCTTATTTACATCTTTAAGAGCATGAAACTTTTGTTAATCGCTGCAGTTCATGTTGTAGATCACAGAACAAAAAGCACGATTGAAACTTCTTTTGTATCTGAAAAGTTACGACTGTCTTTGTGGTTATAACTGTTGTCTTGGTACATATTCCAGTGCTGCACTGGACTGAGTAGAGTGCGTCGCACGCTGGACACAGATACTCTCACAGGCACACCCGTAAATACAGCCATTGCGCTTTTTTATGTAGCTATGGTCAGATCGTCTAGTTATATGGAGGACTACGACAAAGGATATCGGAGCTTTCAGTGGATGCATCATTATGAACCTTTGGCCAAGTAGTTTTCAAGCTAGATAAAAAAAACTTAGGGCGCACTCTATCCGTGACACCCGGTATATATATGCAGTCCTTGGTGTAAAGATCAGCCATGCGCATGACTACACCTCATCCGCTACACTGGGACATTTTGAGGTGGAATTTTGAGGTGGAACATGTAGATATGATACTCAGGTACAATGTTCAGTACAGGGGTTCTGAAATGAACTTGCCCGGAACTTGAACTTGGTCTCTACTTGACTCACCCGGAACAACATACAGGGAATTCAATTTCGCAAGGGTCAGAGTGAAGATGAGCACGCACTGCGAGTAAGTGCTGACGCCAAGCGGCACTGACGTGAAGTGTCATGACTTCCCTCGTTTGGACTTTGTGATACATTTCCCCATTTTTTCAGGGCAGCGCTGCACTGTGCTTGTGTACCTTGGTGGAGGGGTATTCATGGGTGGTGCGTTGTGACTTTTGACTTTTTCCTCAAGTTTCATGACTTCTAAACGGAATATTCTGAGGCTGCTGGAAACGTTGTATATGGGCAATAGCAAAAAAGGCCCAACCGACTAACTCAAACTCAAACGACTAATGCACTGTCAAACAGGCCATTAAATTTTAAATAGTGAAGAGCTGTCAATCAGCGTGCAATGGATTCTGCGTAATAACTGTTCAATTAACCATGAATAATGATAAATAGACCGGAATCACTCTCTCAAGGCTGCTTTATTATTTCCAACCATTTTTGAACCACATCACCCCTCCTGACCTCATAATAGCCTCATTTCTACACTTGCTCCACGTATGAATATCTCTGTACTTAAAGTTGAAAGTCACTTATTGTAAGACCCTCCCATACGAAAAACCAACCCAAAAATGGACGATATCTGGCAGATATTGGAGTAATGCGAAAACGTCGCAGAAACAGCTATGAACTGATTGATGCCTTGAAGTCAGGGTCGTCTTGCTGATCTCAAATAAATAAATATATATTAGGCTGGGTCAACTTTTTAACCTCCTGTGGCATCCTAGATTTGTTGCAAGAATCTACTTGAAGTCCTTCTTCAATGTATTACAAAGTCCAAACGAGGGAAGTCATGACACTTCACGTCAGTGAAGTGCGAGTAAGTGCTGACGCCAAGCGGCACTGACGTGAAGTGTCATGACTTCCCTCGCTTCCCTTGTCGCTGGACAAGTGACTGCGGGAAAGGTAACAACATTTGAATTTCCCGCCCACAGTGTTAGTCCCTCTCTTCTCTTCTGGCCGCTAGTTTTGCCTGCCGCCTAATGAGATTCCAACCACCACATAGAAGTTTGACTGAAGTTACATTCCAAAAAAGGTCACCATTACTGGACAGGTTATGCAAGTTTTCCCTGCAACAACAACTATGTATACCACAGGTGCGAAAAGTAGGGCTCTTTTCCCGCATGGGGGAGCTCCTTAACGTCCTTGAGGAGGTGGTGGTCCAAGTTCTTCTCCAGCTTCGTTTGATCCCGGAACCTTTGGTCCAAGAGGTCACATTGATTTTGCCTCCAGATGGCCTGAAATGGCTCAGTGGTGTCTTATGCGGCCAAGAAGCGCAGCCTCATGTGCAGTGCTTGCCGTAAGTAATTGTGTCGAGCATGACGTGACCTGAAACAGTACTGAAGCGTGTTGAGGAGAAAATTTGATGTGGAATGTGTAGATGTGATACTTGGGTGCAATGTTGACTACAGGGGTTCAAAGTCAAGGCTGCTCATATTGGTGCTAGAGTGCTCAAAAGGAAGCCACCGGGAGAGGAGAGCATGCCAAACAAGAATGAAATTTGCCTTTTTCAGGGGGTAAAAGTGGACCAAGTGGACTTGCATTTTATGGGGCAATCTTGACCCCCAGGCCCATCATTTCCACAGGGTTTCATTCCCTGGGGCGTCGTACAAGCATGCAAAACCCCCATGTCTGGGGTGGAGAAGTTGCTAAGTTTGGTGAAGCTACAAAAAGAGAGCAAGAGGGTGACTATTTGACATGTAAACAAAACCCATCGACGATAGTCAGGACATGTCGCCCCTGATATACTGACGAGTGTGATCTGGGCTGCAAGATTAGTTACTGGTGAGTGTGACCTGGAGTACATTCTCTCGCTACTTCTTGGACCAGTGATCTGGACTGACAAGCTTTGGACCTCATTCTCTTACTACTTTCGAGTATCTGGACTGACAAGCTGTAGACAACTGCATTCTCTGCTTCTGCAAGGTTTGCTGTGAAGAGGGATCGTTATTTGGATCTCAGCAGTTGCAACCGCACCCTTCAATGTAGCCACTGTCTGTGTTGACCACTTGCTCAACCTGGCTGTGGAAATGCTGACATGCCTGCAGCACCTTGTCTGGGGTGAAGATGTTCTGCCTCTCCTTGAAAGTAATATGGAAAAGAGTGACACTTCCTATAATATAATGTGGATATTTCATGCTTACTACTTTGATTTGTTGCTGCAAAACATTCAAGATCCTGACCTCACTTGATCTGCACATGGCATGTCAGAGAGGGTCCCATGCCGTGTAGTCCAGTGGATTGAGGTCAGGGGAGTGTGCTAGCTGGTGGGACTTATGAAGCACCTCTCCTCTGACCTCAGTCATGGCCTGTGACATTGCGGCCTGTGTGGCATTCACAGTTTGCACTGGTGCACCATCCATGAAGAGGAGACTGTTTATTATGTTATATGTTTGATGTAGCGCTTGGCTAAGTCCTCAATGCCTGTTTTCTTCTATGCCGGCAGCTCTTGACCAAGTAAAGAAGTGCTGCATGGCAGCAACAAATCTGCACGAATTAACTGTTCATGTGGCTAAAAGACATGGCACCATGATCTGCCATTGGAAATGAAGGCACCAAGCTCCACGAGGCCATCCCTACAACAGCCATTGACGCCAGTGTCTCCAGCACTGATTGCCACAGCCTCATTGACTTTGAAGAGCAACATGAAAAACAACATGACTGGTGCTAACAATGTCATTTTCAGAGGAATGCCTTTACCTATCCTTGGTTGAGTTGTGGTAGGGGTTGAGCTCATCCAGAAAAATCTTGGTACCAAGCCCATCCTGTAGACATCTGAGTAGGTGATCTGCCTTCTCTTTCTGCTGCTGCTTGTCTCGAGGCATGAGCCTTTGCCTCCTCTCCCTGGTCATGGAAGTATCACATCTGGATATTTCACATTTAGGTCCCACCAGAAAATTCCACAACCTGGAGTGCAAGCCCTGAATGGTCATGACTCATCCACTGGTTGTCTGAGACACAGAGGTATCACGACCGCACAGTTCTGCACCCGGCACAGTTTCAAGTCAAAGATGTGAGCAATGTCTTCTTTGCTCACGTGAGGAAGGGTGAATGCTCTTATGATGGCAACATTTCGAGAGGCCATGAGGTCTGTCTTTGACAGTCTTAGAATGTTGGATCGCAATGTCATCCTAACCGAAGAAGTAAAGATTGCACAGTAGGGTGGCCAAAATTTTTGTGATGACCTTGCTCAGTCATCAATGTGTAGTCATGGACCCCCAATTGTGTTGCATGTTTTTGTTTTTTCTGAATTCCTAAAGATGAACATGCTAGAGGTTGCCAAAGTTTTGCAAAAATGGCTATGTAGTGGAGCACCCTGTAAAAGTCATTTTGGGATGGTGCTTCTAAACTGAAGGTCACCCTAGAATTGACTGAAAAGTATTTTTGCATTTCATGGTCAAGTCACTAAAGTCGACCGTTTTCAACATATTGGAGGGTTTTGGTCACTACATAACATTCCAGGGGCCAAAAGAGGTCCTAAACAGGGGTCCCAAGAGCTTGCTCAAATATTTTATTATGAAACATGCCTATGGCCAACATTTTTTGTTCAAAAAGATTTTCTCCTACATCAACCAGTTTCATGCTAGAAAAAATGCACTTTTCACCTCGACCAAACTTTTTTCACTCAAATACTAAGTTACTACGAGTAACTTAGGCCCCTTGTAGTACAGTACAGTAGACCCTTGTAGTACAGTAGACCCGAGGTCACTCTTAAGGGGTCTACTGTACACTTCTTACTTACACGACGCACATTTTTCCTACACACGTTGCTCATTTTTTGTTCAACAAAGGAAACTCTCTGAAAAGCTTGGAGCATCAGATGTGAATGCTGACATATAGGATTATTGTCTTCAAGTCGATTGGGCAGAGTTGGCAACAGTGGCTGAGAGCGGTTTCAAGTCATATTCTTTTGTGAGCAACTGTAATGTTACAGTTTTAACAGCTGGCAAGCCTAAGATGCGAGCTACTCGAGTCTGGCAAAAAGACATTCAAGCCTGAGGAAATATCAATGTCCAAGTGTTCATAGAGGTCAAGCGATGTCATTTCAAAGCGTTGATCACACTGAAATATTCGTGCATTTCAACACTGCGGCCAGTGGCATGACGGGATCGACCTCTGACAGGTCAACGCCAGTCATGCCACCCGTGAGGCTGTTCGAGAACGCCTGCAAGCAGTCGTCCATCACCCAGGAGCTGGTGTGGAACACCTTGGATATCCAGTGCCTGTCTGCGAACCCCACCTGCTTTGTTTCAGCTCTCATCATTTGAAAAGGTTATTGTCACAAATTGTCCGTCGAAGAACATCTGTGTGGCGTGAATTGCTCGCTGCTGGCCCACGACCTCGCAAGTCGAGCCAGCCTGCAGCTTCTCTGCCTGCTGCACCGTGAGTCTGTCCCGACTAGGATGCATCTTTGTGGGTAGTAAGTAGAAAAACGTACTTTTTTTTCTTTTGCTCAAGAACGCGTGCGCTGAGTACGTCTACGTAGGACGCGAGCCTGGTGAGGTGAGTGAGTGAAGTGAAAAGAGTGAGAGGATGAGAATGCAGGCTTAGGTTGTTGTTAGCGATGCAGCAGGCTACCGCTTTTTCGAGCTGGGGTCGAGTCGGGCTGACTTTGAGCTCGGGACTAGGCTTGATGTGTCCCTACTAAAGAAGCTTGCTTTATTCGGGTCGGGACGGGCTGACTGGCAATGGCTTCGAGCCTTCGCGCTTTCGAGCTCAGGCCCAGGCTCGAAGCATCTCTAGTTGTTGTTGGGCTGGGTCTGGCCGGGACCGACTGACGGAGGCCACTCACATCTGCATCTGCGTTGCACTCACGTCGCGCTCACACTGACAAGGGCGAAGAAGGATATCCTACTTGGTGGTCTCGCTCCTCGTGGTAAAGAAGAAACTACAAGTGTCATGGCTGAGGTCGAAGCCAACGGAGATAGTCAGTGGATGCCGGTGGTCCTGGCACAACTGGCGCCGCGGTGAGTTGAAAATTTGCATGCAGATCTCCACGTACATTGGGGGAATTTCCATTTTTGTTTAACTGACACTGCAGTTTCGACGAGTTCGTCGGCTCCGTCCTTCGGAACGATGTCGAGCCGGCGGTGCAGAAGTCTCTCTCCAAGGCGTCACCCGAGGAGTTGCGCGACCTCAACCAGGAGAAGGAGGAGAGCAAAGGATCCAAGATCTTCAAGTTCGAGAAGATCGACCTGGTCAGGCAGTTGATCATCTTCATTGGCTTTTTTTAAGCGTCTCGATTTAACCATAAGTCTCGATATAGTGATCGTTTTGCTGATTTTTAACTTTTTCTTTAAAAAATTGGCCTCGACTTAACGGTACTGCAAAAAGTAGAATTGTCGACTTAATGAAGAAGATTAGGTGCTCGGGATTATCATGGTTGAAATCGGAATGGTGGATGAAGCTGACGAGGACGAGAAGGTAGATGAGGGAGATGAAGCTGAGGCTGGGCAATGCTCTGAAGCTGCCGATGTCTGCGCTGAAGAGTGCTTGCCTTAAGCTGTTGGCTTCTTATAACGTATGTCCTTCTCATACTAAGGCTTCAGTAGAGGAAGTTTCAATATCGTGTGGTTGTCGCAGACGGAAAATGTCATGTCGGTATCAAGAGTATGCGTAGTTATGCGTACGTCTTGTTTCCTCCTTGACAGGGTTCCAAGCCTCCGAAGATCACTAACATCGTCGCTCACGGCGGCGACAAGAAGAAGATCGTGCTCGACTTTGACGTCAGTTATGTGGGGGACGCCGACCTACAAGTGAGGATCCTGGGCATCCACAGCGGAGTCAAGTGAGGAAACGATTTTGAGGGAGTTTAATACTGCAGGCTAACATAAGCCTATCTCAGGGATGTCCAGCTGGAAGGTCGAGGTCGTCTGGTGATGAGGCCCCTGATGGGATCTCTGCCACTCATTGGAGGAGTCCAGTTTGGTTTCTTGGAACCACCAAAGTAAGGAATTTGTACCTGTGCATACAAGTGTTATGGACTGTGTAAAGTTACTTCCATAACTGTGACAAACTTGGTCATCTTCAGCCTGTTCCTGGAGAGATTTTGAAGTTGTTTTGGTGTTAACAAATTGTCAACAACTGATGCTGGAGAAGGTAACACCGATATTTGTTCCAATTTAACGCATAAAAAGTCACGTCAAAGAAAGGACGAAAAATGCGAATGTCCTTGTACGGTTCAAGCTCTCTCAGTGTCTAAAATCACCTAAAAATTTCCGTAGGAACAGTGAGAATAACAGAGTTTTCCAGTTATCATGAGTCACCTTTTATGCGTAATCGAGAAAGAAACTTATAAAACAAGAAGTCGTATTTCTGCTAAAATGGCTCGTCCTGGCTAGAAAAAGACTTTTTTGAAGTCGGCAGTTTAGGTGTAAAAAAGCGACAATTGATCTACACGAAAATAGTCGTAAATTATTTCTGAAGTATCGGTAAAATCTTTTAGGATAGAGTTCGACCTGGAAGGACTCGCGAACATCTGTGACTGGCCCGGACTTCGATCAAAGGTGCAGGTGGGCGTGCTATAATGATGTCATCGATTTACATAGATACTATGTTAGGTCCGGCGAGAAATCTCGGCGTCTCTGAGCGCCAAGTGCGTGTACCCCAACCGGATGTCCGTGTGCGTGGGCGCCGGGGTCGACCCTGAGGACGTCAAGGCTTTCAAGCCCGAAGGGATTCTCTTCGTCCGTGTCGAGAGAGCTCAGGGGTTGCCAAAGAAGGGAGGACTCAGGTAGGGAATGACTGAACAGTTTAGCACTCAAGACCCACACTCAGAGGTTTGAGGAGGGAAGCGTTACCGCCAACGTCACTGCTGCTGCCGCCAATCCTTTCACCATGATTGACCCTGACTTCAGGTCTCTGGTTGGCCAAGATCGTCCAGATCCCTACGCCAAAGTTCAGGTCGGGACGTGGCTGGAGCAAACCGGAGTTGTCAAGAACTCCTGCGAGCCAGACTGGACAGAGGAAAACAAATGGTGAACGCGCTAAGTTAAATCGGCACTAAAAGTTTCAAAAGTTTTTCATCAATCGGGCTAACTCTCATGCTGAGATAGTCAAACATCTGCAACTCGAGTTCAGACTTCAAGTTCTTAGGGCAGCGAAAAAAGTGTCAGGTCCACTTGCTTGATCAGGAAGTACAACGTTAACTTGCACTGCGCTAGATGCGCTAGATCTTTAGATCTTTAGTTGCAGTCGACCAGCCAATCATGTGCTATAATATACTGTACGTGCCAGTCGAAAACATTGCAGAAAAAGCCAACATGTTTGCAAGAGCTCTGGAAAGTCCTGAGTGGACCTGGTGACTGATAAATTGCACTCGTGAATGCTCAGCTCGAAGTCTGTGTCTGTGCTGCCTACTAGGTTCGAATTTCCCTTGGACACCGTTAAGGGTCTCAACCTGAACTTGCGTCTCTTCGACCACGACTCCTTCACGCGTGACGACTTCCTGGGAAAGTGCGCGATTCCCCTGAAGCAACTTTCCAAAACTGGAGATGAGCACACAGAAGCTTTATTAGGCAAGGTCATTGAATATATGTAGGCACTCAACTTTGGGCTTCTAGCAAGCTTCCATTTCCAGATGACCCCAATGAAAAGTGCAAATATGACGAAGTGAGCGGCGAGGTAACGGTTGTGACCAGGTGGCTGGAGTGCAGCACAGAAAACGTCTCCCAAGAACCTGTCTTCCCAGGCCAGGTACATGAAAGTGGGCAAGTCCACAGAAAAGGCCGCACGTCTCGTTTCCTCTTTAGGTCACTGTGGCCACGCTGAACGTCTTCGTGTACTCTTGCAACAACCTGGTTGTCCTCGGCTCCGATGGAATCATACAGGATGATCTGCCAACCACCAAGTGACTAACCTTAGTGACCTTGTTGAGGTATACGTTGACTTGAAAGAATCATGTGCAGGTTGACCATCTCGCTTGGATCTGAGTCTGCTGTGAGTGACGTGGTGAAGCGTGATCCGGACCCCCGGTTCGAGTTCGGGGCGTTCTTCAAGCTGAATGCTCAACACTTTGCGGAAGCGGAAGAAGCAGGCGTCGTTGCCCAGGTGCACGATGAGAAAGGTGAGTTCGGACACTTGGCCGTGGACGAAATCTCAACATCTGAATCGCCCAAGCGATGAGGTCGAAGTCCAGCACCAGACACTTGACTGATTTTTTTTTTTATGTCTGACCGAGCTTTTCATCCTTCTCCCATACTTACAGGGACCCTCTTATGTGAACTGCGCCTGCCGCTGAATGAATTGATCGCCGGCGCAGGCGCTGGCGTGGACGCCAAGCGCCGGCTGGTCCAGCTGGAACCGGAGCAGAGGCCTTATCTCACCATGTCCTATTCTGCCAGGATTGCATTTCTTAACCAAAAGGAGTAGAACTGATATGGATTCCTGTGTTTAAGGATTTGTTTATTTCTCTGAATTCGGAATGAAGAATACAATTCACTAGTTGCTTTTTCTCGGACAGCCGCGGCGGCGGCTGGTGTTGTTGGGAGGGGGAAGTTGGACAGAGCAAGCGAGAGATTTATCAAAAATCAAAGTGAACACAATTCTTTTCCTCAGTATTAATACTAGATGTTTTTTCTCGAAAAATGATATCACTGCCAAAGTTTTTGTGTGATGTGTCAGAAGGCCTCTTTTTCTTACTCAATGATTTTTGTTTCTTTCCTCGCCGAAAAGTTACACGTACAACTTCGTTGAGTAGTAGGTTTGTCATAAAAATAGTAATACAGCGAGTGAGCATGAGGGTTTTGGGGATTGCCTCGAAAAAAATGGTCACGCATCAGTCTTTTTTTGGGGTTTTTTTTTGAAAAATATTTTAGTACGCACATCTGTCACTACTGTAGCTTTTCTAAAAGGAAGAAAGGAAGAAGCTTCTGTTGAATCTCTGTTTTCTTTTCATCTCTCAGAACTCGCTAATTTGATGCTGACTATTGCGATTTGGGGCCCATGTTTAGGGCATTGACGGAGAGGAAGATAAGAGATTTTGGGGGGCTTTTTGGTGCAGCTTCTTTGGTCACTTCTTTATAGGAGCGAGAGATCGTGTCTTTTACATGTTCTCTCATTTTGATCATGCATCTTTCTTAACCCTTGATTACACGTAACAATATTCACTGGAAGAAGGGGGGCTTTGACAAGAAAGGGGGACTTAACAAAAAAGGGGGCATCATAGAGATCATCAAAATTTGCTTTGCAAAATCCTCCACCAAGAAGGCAGCAGCATTGATAATAAAGTATAACAAGACTTGCAAAAATTCTCCAGACTAATGATGTGCTTGCAGTGTGCATATTTGCATGGGAAATCGGCAGACTCTTGCGGATTTGCCGTCAACTTTTTTCTACTAAGCAGGTTTAAAGCATTCTACTCGTTCTTCTTGCATTATGAAATACAGTCCGCGAGATAATCATTTTTCTCACAACTTCATCAAGTATGTACACATCATGGTTTTAAACTGCTAGAACACTATACTTACACAACACTAATTAAAAATTGGCAAAATTTGGCATAAAAACGGGCCAAATTTGGCAAAAAAGCGCACGAAATAAAGGAAGATTGACATAAGAGACGGGCTTGCCAACAGGGCCAACATCATCATAAAGCTTGGTTTTGCGGTAAAAAAACAACACTTGAGTGACATCTTTTGAGATCTTCAAAAAAAGTTCCTAGGAAAAGTCTTCTCTGTCAAGTGGCATTTCTGAGTATCTTAGGAGAAGGTATTTATCGGTATATAATATATATCAGATACATATGCTTCATATATCCAATATCTGTAATGCCCATATCGGATCAGGGTCCTGCCTGTCACTATAAAGCAGGTGGATACTGCAGCCAGGGGTGGTGATGGGGAGGCTGCGGCGAAGGCCACAGCACGGGGTTGGCTGGAGGGAACCCCAGAGGGTGTGGGTGGGGAGAGGGTGCGACGGCTACCACTGGCTGCTGGTTATGGGGGTGATGGGGGTGCTGTTGCTGGTGGTTGCCCACGGCTGCAACGTCCAAATTGGCAGGTTTCAGGTCGCTGTTGTTGCAGTTGCTGCTGCCGTTGTTGCCCTGCTCTTCCCTGGCAGCCTCGCTCAGTTTCCGGAGCCAAACGTCTCCCCCGGGAGTCGTCCGGAGAAAGCCTAGGTCTGGAGGCTCGATTTCGGCGAACGAAAGCGTCGCGTTCGCCTCCACGGTCTTGACGTTCTCCGGGAAGATAAGTCCGGCCTCCTTCATGAGGGAGAGCTTCTTGGGGCTGGGGATGAACTTTCCTTGGAGCCAGGCGAGGTAATCACGCTCGTGCTTCTCCTGTGAACAGATTTAAGTTCACAGTCAAGAGGTTGCAGAGAGAAACCTAACCTAACTTAGCCCTAATTCCAACCCAACCAAACCCTGACGCATTTTACCTTGACACGATTGCACCACTCCTTGGCACCATGCTTGGGATAATTCAAGGCCTTGTGCTGATAGAAAACAAGCCCAATCCTGGTAGGATAGTTCCTGCAGACAACAGAATATAAGTGGTTGGAGATTTCCATGTTTAGGATGGCAGTATCACACCTGTTTGGGTACTTCAGTGCTGTTGTTGCGTGCAACTCGTGCTTGGCACACACTATTAGCACAGAGCCGTGGGTGAGGGCCAAAGCCATCCCACCCATGTTGACATCGTTGATTGCTTCGAGGTTGTCAGTCTCTTCGAGTTTCACGTTTGGAAGGTTGCTGCTGGTGGGCGACCCTTCCATGGACTGGGGTGTGGGAGGCAACTGATGCTGCTGCATTTGCTGGGGGGGCATCATCATCATCGGAGTCCCCTGGTAGGGCGGCGAGCTGGCGAAGATGGAGTTGATATTGGACCATTGGTTGCCTGGTGCAGGCGGTCCCGGCTGGAGTGGGTAATAGTAAGGAGGGGGTGGCGGTGGCACCAGGTTGGACTGGTACGGACTGGGCTGATATCCATAGGGCGTGTGGTACTGTGAGCCAGCTGGTGGAAAGAAGGCAGAGGAGGCTTGATGAGGTGGTGGAGGTGACAACATTGCCGAGGATTGTTGCTGTATCTGATGAGCTGCCAAAGCAACCCTCTCATCACCAGTGTCGTCAGCTGCACCATCCACTTGGGGAACTGGGGAGTTGCCACCCTCGTCGTCTTCATTTCCAGCCTCTCCATCAAGTTGTGGAAGGGCTTGCTGTTGCCAGACTCCGGGTGAAGGTTGGGCTCTCCAGGGTTCTTGGCCGAATCCAAAAGGGGGCTGGACGCTTGAGTCGTTGGCCATTGGCACGGATGCGGGTCCCTGGGGTGCCGATTTCGACCCGGAGGATTTGGGTGGCCCTTGCCCGCTCTCCTCTGCTTTCTTCTTTTTGAGCCACTGGTCCAGAAACCTTTTGCGATCCCCCACTGGATGCTTGCGCTTGCACTTTTTGGTGGGCTCCTCCCTCAACGAGACTACGCTGGGGAACCTAGATAGGGACATTTTTTTTTTTTGCAACGTACGAAGTCGGCTTTGCTGGGAGTGTGATCTCACTTTTTGAGTATTTCTAGCGCTCCTTCCTCAACCTTCTTTTGCTGCCCGTCTGTGGACCCGGTCTCGTCGGTCTCGTCAGGGGCGTAGTGGGGCAACACGTGCAACTGCTCGTCGTCGGGTTTGCACCCAAACTCGCGGTGCTCGGGCTTGCTCAGGGTCAGGACCTGGAGAAAAACAAAAACGCGCACTCTTTAGATGCCCACAGAATGCTCTGCGAAGTGGAGAAGGGTGAAAGCAACTTTCGCTTCGTTCACGACCGCCTCTCAGAGTATTAATGAGAGCATTATTATTAACAACTGCGCAGTGACCGCATGCCAAAACCCCGATCTCCTTCCTGTACCAAAAGACAGGTACTTATTTCTAGCCTCCAGACCACTGCATGAGTAGCGTCAAAGAGGCCTCTATGCCAAACTCTCTCTGACAGAGAAGTTTTGGCATGCTTTAACTCATTTTTGACTGCTCAAGCAAACGCTTACCACTGTGCAGCCGGCGTTCATGTTGTGATTGTCCCTGTGTGCGTGCGCGCAGTAGTCGGCGACCGCCGTCACCCCGGAGAACGGACCACCGGGTTTCAGCCCGATGCGGCAGTCCTAAAGCAGGAAGAGACAACGACTTCAATGCGATATGCTCTTTAAGCGTGGTCATTGGAGTTACTTCCAATCATTTATCTATCATCATTGATAAAATCATTTGCTTTTTTTCCCAAGTACCTATCATTGCTGGTACTTTTTCTTCATAAGCTAAGGCAATCGACTATTTTACTGTAGAAGTTCCTCCTGTGACCACTTCGGCGTAAGCTCGACAACTTTTATGTAGTGACCACAGGCCAAATTTGGCCACAGAGTTGGAGATTTCTTTGACGCTTCTGTCGGTGCAACCTTGAGATGGTCTCTGTCGCAAAAAGGATCGTTCAGCACAAAGTTGCGTCTTCTTGACAGTCATTAAATTCTTATTGACCTAAGTTTTTTATCAATGCCGCATTCCTCCTCTTCGCCAAGCACAACCACGACAGCGACAACAACTTTCTCAATTCCGGGTCTTGCTCGAGCTGGCACATTTCTCGTTATCCTACGATTGCAGACGTTTGCTTGTTGTCTGCTCACCTTTGCCTGGTTGGAGAATGCGGTCATGTTGTTGTAGGCGTCTGGTGTCAGCCTCTGGTACAGCGGGGCGAGGTCAGTTGCCAAGTGTTGCAAGGTGTTTTCCACCGCTCCCTCCTGCAATGGAGATCAGGTCATAGACATGCTTCACTGCACCTTACATATAAAAAATAAACTAGTAACTTACGGCCTCTTGCTCCTTGAGCCTGAATTTCCTAACCGTGGCCGAGTTGCTCTTGGCGAACTTGCACAGGTTGAAGTACATGGACCAAGAGCACCCAAAGCTAAAGCTGGCGCCACCGGTCTCGCTGTTTAGGCCCTGACAGGCGCAGTTGTCCGGGCCGTTGCTGGAGTTCCTCCGGCTCACGGCCTTTCCATACCGGCCCTGATAAAAAAAAAATAAACAGATTTAACGACAGATTCGCCACTGTTTAATCTTAACATGTAGTTACTTTGAATTTGCGCTTCCTCTTACCAGGTGATAGCTGAGAGTGTCATAGGCCTGATCGGCCTGTGGCCTGGGCACACCGTCCCACGCTACCATGCAGACGACGATCCAGGCGGTGGCGCACTTGTGGCCCAGCCTGTACTTGACCACCACGAGGTACTTCTCCGCCAGGGACGAGCGCCGCACGATCTGGGTCGTCAAAATAGAGCACATTCTCTGACATGTCCTGACTGCGGCAGACACCAGTGAAGAGTCAGACTCACGTATTTGGCGATGGGACAGCCGTTGGTGCCCTTTCCCTCTTTAGGGCAGTGCTTGACTTTCTCGATCCGGAGCCCGGAGCCCTCGACGCCCGTTCTCTTCTCCATAATGGAGCGGAGCTCGGGCAGAGAACTCGCCACTCCGAGGTGAGAGTAGTAAGGGCCACTGTCTGGAGCGTCTAAGAGAGAGAGAGAAAAGAAAATTACGTAGGAATTCGCATGCAAATTCACTCCAGACTGTTCCTATGTGCCCAGTCAACATCACAATCGTCCTACGCTCCAGCAGAGAGAGGTGGAGGGGAAATTACGTTCAAATATGCATGCAAATTTAGTCCAGACTGTGCCTACACCCTCAATCACCACGGAGTCAAGTAAGTTAAGTTGTTTACAATACAGTTAACTACACCAATACTAGCAAGAAGGCAAACTAAAATGTTGCAAAACCACACCATCCATGTAAACTTACTAAGTGGTTGGTTCGTGTCCTCTGCTGGAAATTTAAGAAAAAAAATAGAACAATGTAGTGTTGAAAAAAATCAAACGAAGTGAAAATGTGACAATGGAAAAAAGTAAAAAAAGCTGCTTTCTTTGAAGAATCCACTTTTTCTGATGCAAAACTGCGTGAAGTTACTTTTTTTCACACATTTTTTACTTAGTTTTGCGCTTGAAAAAGTGGATTTTTGAAGAAAATCCCACCTTCAAAAAAAAAAAAAAAAATGGGGACCTTTTTCCACTTATGCATTTTCGGTCTGGTCAGGAAGGCCAAAAACGGCCTCCCTTCCCCTCGGAGAAAGCGTGCGTGAAAAAAGTCTTACTTTTTTTTTCCGAAGAAATAGGCTTTGTCTTATTGTTCTTGCTTTTTCCTCACCTCTGTCATTGTTGAAGCAGTCGCAAGACGGAGCCTCCATCTTCAGGTTGAGCATCAAGTCCTCCTTGGCCAAGTCTGGCTCTTCTTTTATTTGTGGCTGTTGTTGTTGTTGCTGCTGTTGCTGTTGCTGCTGTTGCTGTTGCTGCTGTTGCTGTTGCTGTTGCTGCAGTCGGGCAATATTTGTGTTGTCCTGTGGAGAAATCATACTTTTTGCTCACATTTTGTTCAACATTCGTCACTACATTGAACGACGCTTGTTTCCCCGACCCGGGCTTGTCTTTGCTCTATCAGTGCCCAGGGATCCGGTGACACTGTTGGACGTCCACATTCCCCATACCTGATTGTACTGTTGATGATGTTGTTGATATGGAAACTGTTGGAGATCTTGTGGTTGTTGTCGTTCATGATGATGCTGGTAATGTTGCTGTTGGTAAGCCTGTCCCGGATTCGCCAATGCTCCCCCGGTATCTGGGTTTGGGGCTGGGACTGCCCCACCAAGGACCCTCCGGGTCATCGGTGGCGCATTCCCAGCGCTATAGGCTAAAAAAGACGGCTGGTGATGGCTGGCGGCACCATAATTCGTCAGGAGCTCTGAAAGAAATCTCACTTAGTTGTGGAGTGAAAGAATCCCTTTTCATTTCCCCCCCAAAATATTAGAGAAATTGGCCACATTCGCCTGACGTTTGCTCCAAAATCAGAGCAATCTTTGGCAGGCCCATTGAGTTGGCCACACTTCCCATTTCGAGAGTGACATTGTGCTAAAAAGTTGATATTTTCTCTGGCTTTTTGAGGTTGAGAGTTTGTCGGCTATCAGATTTGGCAAGACCTATTGTGTGAGAAATAAAAAAAACCAGCGTTTTCTTTCTGAAAGGTCCTCCTTGCTGTTCCTCCCGACATTTCTCTTATCCTCTCTATAACGGACTCTCCCCTCCTAACAATATTGCATAGCTTTTGACTCACACTGTAACTGGTGCTTGCACTGAGGCCCCTTGGCGAACCCACACGTACTGGGTGAGTCACCAAAATGTCCTACAACTCCCTCAGCCTTTCCAAGTTTCTTCCGACATCGAACATTTGTTGACTCACACTGAGCGCGCGGTAGACCGCATCAACCCTTCCTTGGCAAGTGTATGCAGAATGAAATGCTGCAGTGACGTCAATCGCAAACATTTTTTTTGAGGGGGGGGGGGGATTTTTTGGGTATTTTGAGTCTAGTGCTTCACGCCGCTGTTGCGCCAATCACCCGTGGTGGAGTCCGGACTGTT
>JAAUXU010046789.1_pt1 | contig 24036 bp, 25 predicted proteins | sample 7278151 | NCBI WGS metagenome assembly JAAUXU01 (sample SAMN14350113, study PRJNA611818) | marine sediment metagenome | isolation source: surface marine sediment (1.8m) | place: French Polynesia: Moorea | collected 2018-08 | reverse complement strand
ACTACTTCTGGTACCACTACTTCTGGTACCACTACTTCTGGTACCACTACTTCTGGTACCACTACTTCTGGTACCACTACTTCTGGTACCACTACTTCTGGTACCACTACTACTACCATTGCCACTGGTACCACCACTACCTCAGACTTGGCTACCACCACTTCTACCACTTCCACCACCTCGTCGACAACTGCAACATCCACCATCACCACTACTGAAGAGGGGCTCAGGTCGAGCAAACGCCAGAAGAACAGGAAAGGTACTTGTGGTGCATACAGTACATAACTTGGATAATTTACTTCACACATTGTGGTATTCTATCATTGGCATTGATGACATTGCAGCAATGAAAGAGAGGCTGAAGAAGCTGAGAAGAAGGAGGAGAGGAAAAAGAAGGAGAAGAGGAAAAGGAAGAGTTTCCAGACCCCATTAAATGTTTGGACTGTGCAGGATGGGCAAAGTGAAATTTGCAAAATCTCCTTGGTTCACCCTGTATTTTTCCCTGCTGATGGAGATGATGTCCAGCAAAACCTTGCGAATTGTTCATGGGAAGAAAAATTTCTCTGACAAAGCACTCGTTGATTCCTGTTCCTGCTTGAGACGTCAATGACTTGAGCATCACTTGCGAATACAGCCTGATGATGGTGGTGAAGTAAATTTTGGCTTCCCCCACGCAAGAGTTGGCCCTCAAAAAAGGGGTCAACATGCGTTGGATCCTGTTTGGTTAGCCCAAGAAGGCAACAGGTTACTTAATGTTCTTTCCCTCACAAATTAACGGCCTCTCTTCTTCTTCTTCCACTGAGGTGTGTCGGCAGGCAATTTCTCATTGCTGCATACCTGCAGCAGAGGAGAAAAAGGTTGAAATAAATCTCCCAGCACAAAAAAGGTCAGATTATCGATAGCCCATAATTACGGTCCATTAAAAGCCAAATAAGTTGGGCTCTTCTCCTCACACCTCCGCGAACACGAGCTGGGTGGCAGATACAGGTAGCAGCAGCAGCAGCAGCTGAACATCAACTTCACCTGTGAGCAAATATTGGCTTTTCGTGGATAACAGAGAGAGAGATGAAGAAGGAACGCGATCAAATCCAAACTTGTGCTTAGTAGCTTAAGCAGGTATTGTTTAACGACACTCTCGAGTCCACCCCTGCAGTACATAATTCATTTGTGGACGTCCTGGCAGATGAATTAATTTCTCCCTCCACCTCCTTGGCGCAATCAATGTCGGCCCTGGCAGATTTATCGCCGTGCGACAACTGAGAATTTCTCTCCTTTGTTGTCCGTTGCAATTAATATTTCACGAAGTTCCCCCCCCCCCTCACACACGCACACACAAAGGATAATTTTTGGGCACAATTCGTACAAAACTTGGGGCTTCCCATGTTGGAGCTGGCTAACAAAAAATATGGGGAGGGGAGGGAGCCACTTCTGTGCTGACTCGTACGTACTTTGGCTACATAAGAGCTGCATCAGGGGTCTAATCTGTGTAAAAGCCTTTCAATTTTATGCCTGGCTGCAGCTTTCTGCCTCTCTCTCTCTCTCTCCCTCTTCTCTGACTTTGCTGCCGTTGTTGTTGTTTGCTCAAGATTTCGAACCATCGATTTTTCACGCGTTCATTGGATCAAAAAGGAAGGGCGAATGAATGCAGGAAGGGGGAAAAAAAGGCTTTATATTTCACGCCAAAACCCTTTACAATCACATGGCAATTTTGCTCGGCCACAGTTGAACTGATAAATTAGGAACACTTTTGGCACAGGTGGGTTGGGATTTTCTCCAGGTCTAATAATGCTGGCTACTTTGGCAAGCGCAATAACAGACGGGTAAGAATTTGTGCTGCAGGCCAGCAGAGCAGACGTGGTCAAGCGAAAATAAAAAGCCGAGGCAAAAAAACGCCGCCAAATTAAGGAGAGAGCAAAAAAAAACCCTCGCGAAATTAAAGTCCCCTTACTAGGCCGAGCGCGAAAATGATCATATCTTTTCCAATGTGTCAAAAATTGCCTCCTTCTTTTGAGATTCTGAAGAATTTTCCTGTGTAGACAATGGATTTTTCAGCTTCTGAGAGGGGGAGGAGAAGGAATTTATCTCAGTCTCTATGTTAGCATTTAATGTCGAGCAGCAGTTTTGTTACGTGCGTCTTTCACAATCGCATTCCGAACATCTGACATTTAACACAAAAGGGTGGGTGAAAAAAAGGAAAAAAAAAGTGCTCTGACCGAGCACACACAGGAAAAAAAAATCTCAAAATGACAAAAGGTTGAAAAATGTTGGCATTTTTGATCATTTGAGTGTCAACCGGGGCTGCTCTTGGCTGGAAAGTCATCCTTGGGTGATACAAGTTTCCAGAGTCTTCCTCTTACACCCCTGAGGCTTCCTTTCAAAAAAGTTTGGTGGAGGCAATTAAGGGGTCGATTGGCTTCATCAAAAGAGATGATGCAAAAGTGTGATGAACCGATAAAAATGTGGAAGAAGTTGGGAAACTTTTGTCCTCTCTCCCCCTACAAGAATGAAAAACCTCCGCACCGTCTGTGCGAACATTATTCTATAGGACTTGTACGCTGTTGTCACCGCTCCTGTGATGTACGTAAGTGTTAGCACATATTAAAGGTGGGTGCGGACATCACGTTACCCGACTTCGTACGACCAATTTCGTTTCTGCCTCATTTCTTTCCCATTTTCTCTCATGCCAGAGGGTTTTTTCTCCCCTCTTCTTCCTACCTGAGGCTCTCTCAACCCGTCCAAAACCCACTGCTGTGAGTGTGGATAAATTATTTACATCCAGTCGTTTCCGCACAATTTCTTTTGGGAGAACGAACGCCACAGCTGAAATCCCTCAGGACTAATCATGGACTGAGCAGCCGTGAAAAGAGTTTCTTTTCTGCCTGCAACTATTGCTGAGGCTGCAATGCAACAACCCTGGTGTGACAACGCAGAGAGAGAGAAAGACTTCACGTACGCCCTGTTGCTCGGGGTGGATCTGCCAATGGTCACCACTGCAGCTAGTTGCGGGGACGGGACAAAGACCGTTCACACCCGGTGTACTTTATCAAGGTCAACCTATTCATTCCGAGGAGACACAGTGCAATTCCTTTGCACTGTCTTTCCAAGCATGAAATGGTCGCCACTCATAAAGACAACCCAAGAATCGGGGCTTAGCACGTGGTCACCGGGGCCCTCCGGATCAGCCGAGGGAACTTCATACATGCAGTCTTAGTGTGTAAGACATTCTTTAAAATGGCCACAGTCTACAAGAACTGGGGCCACACTGTTCATGGTGTCGGCTAGACCAAATACCGAAGATGTTGTAGCGTGTCTGGCTGCATCTCAGGTTTGTTGCCTAATGCCAAGGAGAGTAGGTGTAGTCAAGTGGTCTTTGAGCGAGCAATGTTGTTGACCCCCTTCTCTCCTGCACCTTCTATCTTCTCCATAACTGTATTGATGCAGACGAGCTTTGGTATTCAATACCGCTGGACCCCAAAACGGATCATTTCTTCATTGTATTTGACTACAATGGATTCGATGGGAGTCGGGCAACCAATAAAGGACGCAGAGAGAGATTAAAAAATTGGGTTAGCCTTATATATATATATATATATATATATATATATATATAAGAGCAGCCTTGAGACTGGAGTTGCACTGGCTCCAGGGACCCACCCATGAACTGTCATGCATACTGTGTCTGTCTTAAAGAGAGTGATGTAACATCGTCAAGCTCTTCGCACTCCAGGTCTAGGACAAGCAAAGGACTTTTGTTGCTGGCTTCTTTGTTGAGGTCAAAAGTTTGCCTCAAGGCTAAGAAGAAACCTTCTGTTACCTGCTATCATGCTTGATCATGCCATAGCGTGAGAGGACAGTCCATGCTGGAATAAAGTGACGTTGAAGTTTTATTTCTCGAATTCCAGCTTTATTTGGGGCGACATTTCTGTGTGTATGATGGAATTTTCACGTCTTCCGTTGTGTTCACTTCTCCCTGTACTGTCTGCTTCGTGGAGCCTGTAAATATAGTTTCAGGGTGTCATTCAATCTCTTAACATCTGCCAATCTCTTAAAAAACTAGTGCCCATTCCCTATACGTATGTACATTCTTGTAAGCAAAAAGGGTCCCATATTTCTTCCTCAAGTGCACCAGCGCCGCAAAAGCAAATTATATTCCCCTCTCGGAGAAGGAGGTGGCGGAGTCCACGCCTAAGGTGGCCTGGGCGGGCGACGTCAGCGACGCCAGCGACGCCCGCGGGCGCGAAACCAGAGACTTGAAGATGATTAGGTGAAGCATTTAATGATGAGTTGCCAGCCAGCCTGGCAGGCGGCAGGCTGGCAGGCAGGCAGACTTCGGGCTGGCCCCCAAAACACCCCCCTCCGGAGCCCTGGGTGGTCCTCTGGGCCAGCAAAAACGAAAAAAAAAAACCACGAAATTATGGGAGCCAAAATGATATCGATGCTCATGGATTGATGGATGATGCAGCCAGCAAAGGCAAGGCTCAAAATGAACTACCAAGATAAGTGAAATCTACTCATTGCGCGCCCAAAATCTCCACAATCTGTCTGGACTGACAAAAAAAGAAAGAATCATAACGCACTCTAAGCAAAGCTTTAACTTTGAGCTTCGTCTTCCCCTGTTTCGGCCCAAGTTTGCGCATGCAATTGGGGCCAACAAACCCACTGCACGATTTGAATGACAAATTTGATCAAAGCTTCTGTTGCTGCCACCATCATCATCTTTCAATTTCTTGCCTGCATTTACCTGTCAGGAGCACCGTAATCAACAAAGCCAACGTTTCTACTTCCCCCATCTTTTGGGGAGAAAAAATCTCATTCATCATTGCTTTTTGTCTACAGTAGAGGCGAGAGGAGCAGCAGAAGAACGAAAGCTCACGTAAGCATTCGCTATTTTCCGCCCTTCTGCTTGCAAAGAATTCAGACCAATCTGCAGTATTTCTTCTGCCTTCTCCACACAGGTTGGACACATCCAAGTGATGTACAACACGGACGACAACTCCGGTTCGAATGAACTCGGTCCTCATATGTGAGGCTACAAAAGGGTGGAGGACACTCGGGATGGATGGGTTTGAAGCTTGGTTGTGCTGCAACAGCGCAGTGTTATAACCGCCACCACCACCTCACGTGCCATATCCGAGGTGAGACTACTGGTCTTTGGTGAAACTTGGTCGAGAACCACCTCGTGTGCGACGTTGGGACACTGTTTCTTCCACTGGAGATGATCTGGAGGCCGTCTTTCTAAACATATTCTTGCCCTTGGCCTCAATGACGGCCTCATCCAGTCTCATGGCTGACGGTTAAAACCTTGCAAGCGTGAGCTGACCTCCGATATGGCACAAGTGCAATTTGGTCATTCGAATTGCGCGTGCGTACCAGAATGACGATGTGCCACCCTGTAGCTACAAGACATGTCGGTACGTACGTCCTGCATGCGGATGAGAGTACTGAAAAGAAGTCCCTCCCTTCCTCCTCGTACTGAGTGGCTGAAAGAGAGCCAAGCTTTGTGCTTGCATTTGCTCGCAGCCACCCTGTACGTGAGCCAAATCACATCAGGTGTCACGTACAACCCTTCTGGTGCCCACGTTGTGGGGAGCTGTCTCAGATATCTGAACACTCCCCCCCCCCTCCCCCCAAAAGTTCTGAGCACCCATATGAACTTCCTCTGTTGCTAACAAGCACTGGGAGCCCCAATTCCAAAACTCTCCTATTTAGCTGCAGGCAGGAGAATGTTCAAAAACTCGTCGGTGTTGCCGAAGAGATCGCCAATGGCGGCGAACTCACCAAAGATTTTGGGGGAGTAAAAGGTTGACTCTTTGCTACTGCTGATGCCTGGGGGGAGGGGGGAGAGGGCAAAGAGCAAAAAAAAAACTTTGCCGCTGTGAAACTGCTTTTAAGGCCTCACCCTTCTCTCGACACAAAAGGCCATTTAGTAGAGAAGATGTTTAATGTGAGAGATTAAAATCCTATCAGGAGGAGCAGAAGAAGCACACGCCCAAAAAGCTTTTGTGTCGTCGATTATGAGAGGAGCTTCCTTTCCTGACAACAAACATTGCGAATTTTTTTTGCTTCTTTCTTCCTTTTCGCAAATTTTACGCGCCTGCAAAAATTACAGCTTCTTGCGGGTGGTCTCAGACGACTCTTTTTTATTGCGATCTGGTACGGAAAAACCACATAAGAAGGAGTCATGCGAGGTGACGTTGCAAAAATTGCTTTCTGCACTTTTCCTAAGCCATTCGAGAGTCTGGTACGGGCTAGGAAATGAGGATTAAGCGTTGAACCTGCAGTAAATGGTCACATTTTTCTATACAGATTGACGCACGCGTACATTTCTTTAAATTTATTCTGCGCGATTCCAATCACGTGCCTTATTTTCGTTCTTGTTGTCCCTTGTGCTCAAAAGACAACAGCAACAAAAAGGCCAGAATTCCACCGTCTGCTAGGATGTGCTACTACGTCACAACGATCGGGAGGTAGAGAAGAGCTCCGACATATCGACTTGACCCAGATCAATCTGTGGGACATGCGGACAGAAGAAGCGATAGGCAATCGTTGGTAGAATACGTCCACGGAGATCCCAGACATTGGTGAGAGTGGACCTGCTCCAGTCGGACAAGTTAAATGCAATTGTTCACCCTTCACGCACCGGCTGAGCCAAAGCGACGACAACCACAATAAAAACCCGACTGCCTGAGCAGCGCGCACACGCGGGTTTGGCCTCGGGAGTCTCGGCTACGATAAACACGGGCTGGGGAGCAAAAAGTGGACCCTTTCCTGTTTTCCTGCTGTTCATAGAGATTCCATCTAGCTGATGCAACCTTTGAATTGCCCGATTTATGGCCAAAAAACTCGGACGAGTGAGTTATGTAGGACCACCGCAACACTGATCAGGGTTACCACTTACCTGATAAGGAAGTAAAAGCGCCGCCTGACTTAGTCGAGCCTAAGGTCACCTTAGCACATCAGATAACTTATAACCTAACAAGATTTAATCCGTCCAACCTAACCAGATCTAACCTAAGGCTCAAAGCCACTTCTTTTTCCCTGCTTTGCTCCCAGATCAAATGGCAACGCTGGCCAATGTTGTGGCCCCACGTAACTGACTTACGTAGGCCCAAAAGTGACTGTCTGTAAATCAGTGTCACCCTGAGCAAACCACAATGTGTCAACTCTGCCCGATTGTGCCATCTGTGGACAGCAAGTTTACTTGGGAAAAGTAATTCTTTTCATTGCTCGTCCGTCCTCTGGCGATTTTCCCACACTGCTAATCAGGACGAACAAAGCCTCAGTGGCATCAAAAACCCCTCTTCTCTTCTCTTCCTGTCCTCGGCCTCGGCCTCGGCCTCAGCCTCAGCCTCAGCCTCAGCCTCAGCCTCAGCCTCAGCCTCAGCCTCAGCCCCTTTTTCTTGGTCTCTTCCGATCAATTAACTCCGCTCGATTGCGTTTTTGCAACAACAAAGCAAACACAGAAGAAGGGGTTGAGACGGAGAATGAAGAGACCAGGTCAGCGAAGAGAAAAAAAGACCAGGGCAAATATTTGCTTCTACACCTCACGATTAATATGTGGAGCGAGTTCTTCTTGCTCCTCTCCTTCCATTCGAGTTTCATCTTTATAATGCGGAGTTATTGTTCTCAGTCAAAAGAACAAATAGGTGAATGTCAACAACATCGAAGGCTTCAACAAGGCCAGCAAACAAATGGAACCCACGTGCCTTGGAATCATTTGCATAATGGGACAAATAAGAGCAATTAGAAACAAATGTCCGGATTGTGACAAAGGAAAAAATTGGACGTGGATTAATGAGACCTTATTCAATTTTCTTGCAGTTCCTGCAGGATCATTGAGGATAATTGCTTAGACACAGTCGAAACAAGTGTCTATAACTAATTGAGGGCATCTCAAGGATACTCCTTATTCTACACGTTTGCTACGTACTCGTGGAGAAAAAGAAGGTGCACGCACGAACGCATATACGTACAGGGTGATGGTCGAGATAAGCCAGGACTCGGCTCAGAATTCCTACTTTAGTTATAAGCTTTGTTCAGTTCAGATTTACGTGAAAGACGACGGGGATTGAGAGGGAACACATTGAATGCCTAACAACACATTAAAAAACATTGAATTGACGACTCATAAAGGGGACTAGGATCTGAAGGTGACTAAGCATGAATCTTGACGCATGATTTTCGGAATATTTCCCCGGTTTTTTACTCTCTGGAGGGACATATTTCAGCACTATGTATATGTCCCTGTAGGGTGTCAGCCATTTCTCCATCGTGTGTGAGAGTGTGAATCGAATTTTGCTGACTCACTGTCTTGTACGGCCCGTCAAAAATTTGTGTTTCATGAAATTTGACTTGAGATGGAGAAATACTCTGAAAATTGTGCAGGTTAATTACAAGCATACTATATTGCATACTGAGTACTTATATGTACCCTCCTTACGCTGTCGGGTACACATAGTCCTACAATACGAAGCGTTCACACATAGCCTCTTCCCGGTACACGGACTTACCACTGAGCACGTTATAGACGAGACAAGAGGGGCCATCGAACGGGGTTGACTAGACGAGTGTTCGACTTCGAGGATATCAGCGGAAGCACAATTACATTCACTGTTCTACACTAGTTTGGCTTCGTACTTGCTTCTTTTTAGGCCTTTAAAAAAGTTAAGAAATAATGTAAAGCAAAGCTGCGTCCGCCCACAAACGTCAAAAGGTCCAGTTTTGCGAGGCAAAAACCATTCCTGATTTATCTCCATCACCCTGTAGCTCGAGACTTCTTCCTCCTTCCCACGCCAAGAAAGAGACCGACCGCGTTGGCCGACAGATGGCGCCATCCCACAGAACAGAAATATAAATTTATCGTTTATTCAATAATCTCTCAGTAATCATCCTTAGTTAACGCCAATGACTCGTACGAGCATGTAATAAGATTGACAAAAAACAGGAAACAGAATCTCATGTACACATTTTCGTAGGCAATTTAGCAAAAAACCACAGTCACACCACGACCACGACTAGTCTTGTACGCATAATTAAGACACTCGGCATTTTCCGTCATTTATCTTTTTCTTATCTCTCTCTTCTCAGGCAAAGGAAGCAGGTAAAAATCTCTTCTTTGTCCTTTCTCTCGGGTCTTCTTGCCTGTCTGCAGCACAAATCACAGTAGCAAAAGATGGCGAAATCGCCCGCACACCCAAGTTTTCCCTTCTTTTTCTTCGTCCTCGTCCTGGAAAACTTTTCTCGGTTGAAATCGTTTTCCCGCCATTTATCTGCTCGTGCGATCGAGCCTTTTTTTCACCCAGAGGAGACAAATTCGCCAAAAGTTTGCCGCAGCAGGAGGAAGAAGAGGGGAGGAGGAAGAAACGATGACATCACTGACTGGAGGAGACTGCGGTGGAATGATGACGACGCACTAGATGACGTGATTTGGAACAGCACTGGAAAGAAACAGAAAGAAATGTGTCGCTTTGAGGAGGGAAAAAAGTGGCCACAAATCTAGGGGTTTTGGAAAAAAAAAGCCGAGTGGTTTTTAGCCCAAATCAAAATTAGCCAACTTGGATTTCGGGCAGCACTGACGAAAAAAATCGTTGGGTGTTTTTGGGCGAAGAAAAATTGGCCACAAACTTGGACTTGGCTCGGTACCTTTTCCGGGGAAGTACATGGTCTCCTCTTTGATCGAGTACGACGTCCCGGGGATTGTGACAAGACACCCGAACACGGTCTCGGGCTTGAGGAGATCCTCGGACAGCGTCTTGTGCACGGTGACGTCGAACAAGCCGTCCTGCTCGACCGTCAACGTCGTTGTTCGTGACCGCCCGGGTCTTTCGAGAGCGCTGAGGAGTGAGAAGAAAAAAGATGAACATGAGCTTTATGCACTTTCATCTTAAAACAGCCTTTTGTCTTGAGGAACTGCCTGAAGTGTTTTCCACAACAGGTCTAAAGTCGACCGACAGGAGACGTAATTATTGGTCCAAGTTTCACAAAACAAAGTCACACATTAATACACGATGGTCAAGTTATTTTGCAGCGTTTTGCCACACAGTTTAAATGTTGAACTGAATAAAGGTTGTGGTTGAAACCATGTTCAAAACGTCACTCGTTTACGGTTGTCTGCTTAGAAATCCTCACCAAAGTAGCCGTTTGGTGTAAAAAAAAGTGCTGGTTATAAAGAAAAGAAATGATCTTTATGAAATGACCCTTAGATAAATCGTCTGATGCTAGTAGATACCAACACTGTTACCAAAATACACATTTTTTCTTTCTAAATCGGGCGAGAAAAAGCGAGGATCCTTTCTACGAAAAGGAGATGAAGGTTTTTGTTTTTGCGGAAATGACGTCCGTAACATATCGGGATAGATAAAGGAGAAAGAGGGGGGACTTTTCCTACACGGACCTTTCTAGGGCTATTTTCAGACCACTCGTCACATCCATGTAGCACAAGGAAAGTATCTCTATCCCAGATGCAGCTTTTATGGCAGGGGGAGGGGGGGGGGGAAGGATCGCTTACTCACTTTGGACCCCAGGACAACTTGACCACGGGCTGCGGGAAGACCCCCGAGGCCGAACACGTCAGGTTGATGGAGTTGGAGTCCGGCTTTGTGTAGATCAGCTTCACGTCCTTGGCGGGTGCTGCAGGCAAAGAAAAAGAAAACACGTTTGTGTGAGAAGAAAGAAGATGTGTTTTTTTAATTCTTTTCTCTTATTGGGCATTTCTTCCTTCTTCTTCGTCTTCTCAACGCATTTCATTTCTGTTCCTCCCCATTTCAACTCGATCGAGGAGAAAAAGTAAGGCGATAACTTTCAACTTTTGGTGCCACAGGCAGCAGAGGCAACAACAGAAACGACAGCGAGAGAGACTCCATAGTTTTGAAATTTCTTCCTTTCTCGCGAAAGTTCGTTCCAGGCGTTTAGAAAGCTCCGAAAGAGCCTTGAACGAGTAGACAAAGAGTAGGGGGAGACACACAGACAAGGCCCACTTTAAATTTTCCCCTCTCCTCGACAGGAATTTTTGCACTACTTAGTTCCTACTTAAAAGCGAGGGAACTTTTTTTGCGCGTCGATGGAAGGGTTAAAATACTTTCAGACTGGGCAAATGGGAGGTTTTTCTTCGCAATTTTTTTCCCCTGCGGAAAACTTTTGGCCGTGTGTATTACCGATCTAATACTTATTATACCCTTTTGAATTCAGTAAGTGTGCGGAGGAAAAAAAATTACCATTTAAGTGTCTCAAAGTCTAATAAAAGGTGATCTTTTCTAGTGATAATATACTTAAAGAGGACCCTCCTAAGGTTTTGTTTTTTAAAAAAGACACTTTAGGCCTCGACGTGGGCTTGGTCAGCTTCAACGATGGGGTCTTACATGATTTGGACCTGCTTCACTCAACAAGACATATTTATACTTTCGTAGTGGCACAAAGATTGTCTCAGCATGAAAAGGTATTCTGGGCTGAATGACAGAAGATATGTTGAGATCAAAAGGCAATCTTCATTCAATGATATTTGACCTCCGTCAATGGCGCATACATTGTCTGAGCGACTGTTGTACGTACAGGTCGTGTTGCTGAAGTGGAGCGTTAAACGAATCAAGGTTTTTCAGTCTCTACAAATAACCTATGCATCGTCCTGGTCACCTATCTATCCACACATTCAACGCACTATTTGTCTGTCATGAGGTTGGCGCTGCCTCCGCTGGATTGCTCCGAACTTAGCTTACTTGTAGTGCCCACACTGATTGCACCTGAGTCTCTGCATGCAGTTCTTCACGCAATTGTTTTGACTGTTCTTACATTTCTGGTATGCTGATAAGAAAGCGGTGCTTCATTGTCACAGTTTGACACCACAATGACTGGCCTGATGAAACTCTAACTTGGTGAGCTATGGTGGTTGTCTGCCGCCCACAGTGAGTTATCGAAGGACAACAGTGAGATTTAACTGCTAATGTTTTAATTAGAAGCCTTTAAATTTTTAAATCCCTTTCAGCCAGTGGTTACCCTACCCAGGAGTCATCTTTTGGGCCCTTCTGGCAGGCAGATTGGCCAGGGAGTAGATGGTGTGTGTGTGTGTGTGTGTGGAATTCAGCTAGGCTGAGTTTAGATCCAGGCAAACTGAGCGAGCCAAACTATGGCTCTGCTTGGCCCGCGACCTGTCGACAGAGGGTCTGATGCCTTCACCACAGGGAGAAGTTGGTGAGGAGCTACTGAATCGTTCAGTTTCGAAAGGCCACTCAACTGTTGAACGTGGGAGCATCGGAATTTTTATCATTTGAACCAGAGCATTGTCAGGAACACCTGCAAGTACAGGTAGAGCTAAGAGTTAACATAAGTTAACCCCCCATGGATATCCCATGCAATGTCTGAGTGAGCATTGGAGGGTGTTCTTAGTATACTACACTTCATATGTCATTTTGTGAAAAATTGAGTGGTTCCAAAGGTGTTTATGACAAGCCGTTGTGGGAGGATGATAAGTTCCACCAATGGGTAAAGCTCTAAAATCCTAACGAAGTTGACCAAGTGGGCATCCAAACTTGATCATTTTGGCGTCAACTTCTGCATTCATACAGTACTTTGAAGCAGTGAGCGATCCTGGAGGAAAAGTTCACATCACTTCAGTTATATAAGAGATTCCCAGGTTTCTATAGAGAGGTGAACCACTTCTATAGCTCAATCCAGTATAAAGTTATGGGGTCTCAAAGTTGACTATGCTGGAAAAAAGCCTAACTTCTTGCTGTGAGAGCAATGACAAAGAAAAAAAGGGACCAAGTGTCTTCACTTGCTCAGTGTAAAACTTATAGTGGTCAGATCTGAACGAAATCTGTGGACGCTGTTAGAGAAGATTCACGAGCAGTAAGTTTAAGCGAAGGACGTCTAAATACCATTAAAATCCGGACCCGAGGATTCAAATTTTGAGAAGTGTAATGTCGGGTTTCAAATTCCGATTCCAGAAAAATACCACTATGGCCACTCTCTCAAACTTTCAAATCAAGGCCTCCAAACTCTGATATCAATGTAATAATACCCCCTGTCATACTTTACACTGCTTGAGGTCAAACGTTTGCATGCAGCGAGGAGAAAAAACAAATGTTCCCTTCAAACGCTCTTGAATGCCAAATGCTCGACTTGTCCTCTCATGCTATGGCATTGGTTTCGGCACAACTGAGTATTATTGCAGAGGACAAAAAAGTTGCATATGCAAACTGCAGACTCCACTGCAACTGAAGAGGCGGTGATGAGTCCCTGCTACTGTGATATGAAGGTGTATATTTGGCACGGAAAATTACACCTGTATCTTCAAATTTATCTGTATATTCCGCGACATATCTTCAGTTTTAAAAAGACCCACATGCAATGGGGATCCTGAGAGGATTTACGCTATATTAAAACTCATGTAGATAAGCTGGAGAGAAAAAACTTCTTTTGAAATGCCAAACAGTTTTATTTTCACCCGTGTCTATTGATTTTCGATGTTTTGAGCATGGATCTTGACGACGTACAACGTTCCCATCATGAAAGATGACCTGTTGGATGTTGGTCGATCCACCCAGAAGTTGGTCAGTGCAATGAAACCATCCTATGAACAGAGTCCCAAAGTCTATCGTGACGAGTGTCTCTCCCCAAGAAGCCAACTTCCTCTGCATCTCCACTACTTTGGCCATCAGATGACGATTCGCCTACTTGTTCACGACAAAGCTTCTTATAGCTTGTGCAGACCTCTGATTTTTGCAAGTGCCACAACGAGCACCGCGTGTGCGCAGCCACCAGCTCCTCAGAAGGAAGTTCTTAGTGGATAAAAGCAAAGAGTTGTCCAACAAAGAAAGCTTGCCTTCAGCCAAGTGTGAGTCCTCACAAATGGTCCTCTTTGACGGGCATCTAGGACGCGACAAAAACGGGCCATCTTGCTTACCGGAGATGGTGCAGTTTTGACATGTGCTGGTACTTTTGAGGAAGTGTCTCTTCGCAAGCCCACTTCATGGTGTTCAACAGAGCGGCAGTGTCAGCTGCAACGAGATCCAACAAGACCAAACAACATCCGACAATGTCCAAGCCAGCAAGACCGAGCCAGTGTTGACAAACTTCTCCATGAGTCGAGTCAATCAACAATGGCTACTCGATCCAAACTTGACTTTATTTGACTCTACAATCACGAAGTCACCACAGTCTAATCGAGAATACCAGTTGCTACTCGAGTTAGATTCCAATCACTTGAACTCTTGCAATGATTCACATTTACATTCTTTTGGGGGAAAATATGTTTGTGCTCCTCCTCTGACGGGTTTTTGAACCAAAAAGGTGCGCTCGTGCTCCGAAAGGAAATCGACTTCTTCAGTTTATTCTCATATCAATCAGCTCCTTTTGCTCCAAATCAAGTACTTGAGCCCTTCTCAAAGGTGAATTGAGAGCGCCATTTGCATGTGAACGAATGGAGTCGCCTCGGCAATCAGCATGCACAGTCTCAACAATCAGTGGTTTAGGGTTAGATCAGGTAGGGTTAGGTTAGGTAGGTAAAGCACGAGCAGCCAGCGTGGGCCGAAATTAGTCAATGTGGAGCAAAATTAGCCGAATTAGTGCTCAAGTCGTCGATTTGAGGTGAAACACCTAAGTTGGTGCACAATAAGTCAGTTCGGAGCACGTGACTTTATCACCCATTCTTTTTCAGTGACCTCAATGACTTTTTTGGTTGTTTTTTGTGACCAACTTAGGTGTCACAGAGTCATTGTCACTTGTTACATGTGACTCCGATGGAAATCTGCGCACACGCACCAACGTTATGCGGTATCATAGACAATGTGCAGGACAAAAAAAGACATCGTCCAAATTGCATTACATTTCGGCAGACCTGATTTTTGGGTGACCATTTTCATCATTGCTGAAGTCAATTCACTGTCCTTCTGAACGTCAACTTTTGAACTAAAGGTGGTCTTGCTGTACTTTCCTCCACTTTGGTTACAGTCCTACCTGGATAGGACCCACTTAATGTACGTTTACCCAAGAGTCTCATGGGGACTTCAGTTTCAAAGGAGAGCTCGGTTAGACAGATCAAGGAGGGGCGTCAAGAGGGCGTGACGTTGGGTGTGACTAAAGGAGGAAAAATGTCTGCGGAGGAAACATGGCGGCCCTAATCGTTGTTTTTTTGACTACTTGACAGAGTCGGGGCAAAAATTCAAGTGTTTGACTTGGTGTGCAGCCTTTAGGGGCTACATTGGGCCTGTCACTGAGACTATTTGATCGTTAATTTTTCATACGTATTTTATAGGGTTGGTGTTTTCTTGACTACGAGACAAAGTGGGGACGATGGTTCCTGTGTTTTTTGATCATATGCTATACAAAATATTGCTGGAATAAGAAGTTAAGAAATCCTGTGTAGTGAAACACATCCAAAGAGGCAGCATCGAGGCCTAAATTAACATTAGGATTATTTCCCTGCTTAGGTACTGCCTGGAATGCTTCCACCATATTTCCCTCTCCACCGGGATATATTGTGGTGAGGCGTGGTTGCTCCATCACGAACTGAATTCTACTGACTCACATTCGGCACGATATGTCACAACTTTGTATTTCACCTCTTTCAATTTGTTTTGAAGCAGTGAAATGCCAGTATCATGAAATATTCCGAAAATTATGCGTTACCGTGCAAATTAACGACGCGTAATGTGTACTCATATGTACCCTCCTTGGACCTGACACCACTCGGGTCCATGCAGTACTACAATATGCGTCGTTGATATATAGTTATCATTACAGTGTTGATCTTTTCTTGCCCATGAACATTCACGTGTTTCAACGTTGTGTACATACATGCTGCTGTGTAAACAGGAAGAAACAAAGTAAAAATAAAGTGCTTCTGCTTGTCGTCGCGTCCAAAATTTGAGTATGGCACTGGGCAAGTCCACCTTACTCAAAGACGCTTTTAGACTCAAAGACGCTTTCCTGTTCGTGCAGGAAAAAACGAGTAAAAAATAATTCATGCGTTTTCAGTGCTGCACTGCATAAGAATCCTTCTCTTTCCTTGGCAGTTTATTGTTTCCCGCCCGCCCCCACATGACTTTCCATGTACTTTCCATCTCGATGACCGCTTAATGCATTACGCAACCGATCCATTTCTCCCTGCTGTAGCTCTGAAAAAAGCTGTCTCCTGAGGAAAGTCGCAAGTCTCTTGCCTAATAATATCGCTGTTTGCTGCATGATGCTCGTTGCAACATCTGGTGAAGAAGAAGCGCGCTTGTTATTGGAAGAGGAGACGGATGTTGGCATTATGCGGGGAGGGAGGAAGAAGAAGACTTTCCTCTTATAGACGGAAAAGTTTCAATTTCCCACGCGAGATTAATACCGGAGGGATTTTCCCTGACGGATTTCCCTGTGATGTTGGCTGCCACATAACAACAGCAACAACATGGAAAAATGATGAAGTTACTTAGTATTCACGGCCCTTTTTTTCTCTGAAGGCATAATATATGTTCCGTGTCCCGAGAGAGGCAGAGGAAGAAAGCCAGATAGAGGATTTGGGGTCGATTGCAGGAAAACACACACAACTTGAGTTTGGAGATAGAAAGAAGACTCTGGAGCCCCTAGAAATATATGCTACTCGCATGGTAAATGTTTTACTGTCAATTCTCAAGGGGCCATTTGGCTTTCTCTTTCTACCTCCTGCCTGGCGTGATGTACCTTTAAGCAAGCCTCCAGAGCAGAAGAAGCCTCTTTAAAGTGTAACTTGGCTCACACCGTGTGCGGGTGGAAGAAAAAGGTGTCCAGGCGTCTCTTGACTTTTCGCGACCCACAGTGTAAATGCCCCGAAAGTCATTGGTCTATGAAAGCAGCTTGAGCTTTCACTGAAGGAGCAGGAGGAGGTAGCGAAGATGCCCACTAACTCAGTTATCGTCTTTTGGGCGAGCAAACTACTAACACATTGCCTTTTCTTTTGAAAGGCCAGTAGCAAACTGCTCTCCCATTAATATTTTAAGGGGGCGGAAAGAGGAAATTGGAATCTGCCTCCTATACTTTCCACTGTATGTTCTTGCAAGTTCCCAACCTATGTAGCAACTGTACTAGTGAGGTGAAGGCTTACGTATGTAGCCACCCCTACGTACCTTTGTGGGCGGTAACTTGAGAAATGGGGCCCTTTCTTGCAGGGGTTAAGCCGAGGCCAAAAGGGAAGAAGAAGAAGAAGGGAGGAAAGTCTGGGTAATGGCTTGGAAAGTCGAGAAGCAGAAATTTCAAGAACTGCCTACAGGAGCAATAAAAGAACACAAGGATAGAACCAACGAGCGGGAGGGGGCAGCAGGGGAGACATTTCTTATTGGAGCGTCTCTAATGGCAGCTTCATAATGTGGAGATGACGTTTAGTACCTGGGAGGGATCAGGGGGGGGGGAGGCAAAGGCAAAGGAAATGTAAGGAGGGAGGGAGGGAGGGACGACCTCATACGTCTGTGGAGCATAATCAGTGGAAAAATAGGTGAGGATTGGACAGAATGGGCTTTTTCATGAGTCAAAAATGAGTTATTTTATGAGTTTTTTTAATGTATCGCAATGTATGAAACTTATGCCAATGCGTAAAACATATCGGATGTGAAGAAATATTGTTCTGCTCTCGAACGATCACCAACCAACCGTTCCAGACTCACCCAAGAATGTGGTACAATTCGGAAAGTAGTGGTAGAATGTTCATTTCTCTCCTGGATGGAACCAGAAGTTCCAGAACAGACCAATGCGGATCCCGAGACAGGGGCAAGACCAATCTAGTGCAAAAAAGGGGTTACTTGCGTTCTCCCATACAATGATTGTCGATTGTCGATGTTTCTTTGCATGCTCAAGACTGTTTCTTTCTTGTGAGTGAAAAGCGACTTTGGTTTATCGCCAGAAAGTTTTTTGCGCCAGTCCCGTATGAGGCTGGGGTTGGCGGAAAAGCAAATTCGTGCCTTTCCACACAAAAGGAATCCCCCCCCCCAAGTTTTTGGACCCCCCCAAACGAGGCCATAACTCTTTGGAGACGTGCCTGAGCGTGTATTTATCAATGTTTCCGGGTAGACGCGATATATTTGATACATTTCCGGGACGCGCGCTGTCGGCGCGACTTGGTCGACACCGTGGAGGACTCGCACGACTACTATTTATTGGGCTGCTTCTAGGAGAGTTGACCTTCGCAATAAGAATAAGTAAGTCTGCTGCTGACCAAATTTGTCTCTTTTAACACGACTCTCTAAAAACAAAAAAGGTACCTAAGGCAACTGCTCTAGATTCAGAATACAAAATAAAGTCAAAAAGTGTGTCTTCGGCTGAAGGAATGAGTTTTCGAAAGAAAATTTGAAATTCAACGCTGCATAAACACAGGAATGCTGGTCATGGGTATGAGTCAAAGTCGGCTCAAAAAGATTGTGGCTCGAGCCGGTGTCGAGTCGGTGTCGAGCCGGTGTCGAGCCGGTGTCGAGTCGGTCGCGAGTCGGTCACGAGTCGGTCGCGAGTCGGTCACGAGTCGGTCACGAGTCGGTCACGAGTCGGTCACGAGTCGGTCGCGAGTCGGTCGCGAGTCGGGGTCGAGTCGGTCGAGAATCAGCTCGAGTAAAAGAATGATTCATGCCCCTCACTAGAATGCAGCACTTCTTGCAGGAAAAGGGAAAAAAGCAAGCAAAAAACCTAAATCCTACTGCGAAAAGCTTACATAGCTACTAAAACTTCGCGATCATGCAAACTATTTGACATTGACAGTCAACGGTTATTTCGGAACAAGATTTGCACTTGTCGGTATCGGTTGTTTGTTATTATAGTGGCAAGTATTGCTTCCTTGGGAAATGTACTATTTCTCAATTTTATTGACTATACGTTTTCTCCAATTTGCTCATGTGTTTGAGCACAAATACCAGTGCTCATGCATTTGAGTTGTCCAGTCAGCGATCACAGTGTGTCCTCATGAAGAAAAGAACTCTTCAGAGGCTGCACTTGACTCAGGCAGCTTCAGACTTCATCCAGTCGACCTGACAAACCGTGCATTAGTTTTCTAAGTTTTCTTTTTTCAAACTCTGAATTTTTCGAGATGTTTGAGATGTTGATGCAATGCGAGAAGGCGGGAAAATCAAAACCCCGAGAATTATTTTAAGAAAAGCCTGGATGTGTTTCAAGTTCAGACAAACTTCTGGTGTCGGTGTCGGTCACAGTTTTTATTTCTACACCTTGATGGCATTTTCATGGGTATGAGAATGATTTAAGGATATTCTTATTTTGGAGCTCAACTCAGCTGTACTACTACTACTTACAGTAGACGATCATCCGCTTGGTCATGAAGTCCTCGTCCACGAAGCTGCTCACTTTGCACTTATAGACGCCACTCAGCTCGGTCGTGGGTCGGAGAATCTTCAGAGCGCGGTGTCTGCGGTACTTGCCAGTGTCGGACACCCGGTGGTTTAGGTCCAGGCGACCTCGGAACAGCTCTCCGATGGTCTGTAATTTAAATGAAAGCAGAGCTGCTTATGGTAACTGCTCGAGGTGCTGCTGTCTTTTCTGTTCTCTAGTAAATTTGTGTCTCGAGATGCCCGACAAGTCGACACTTGGGCTCATACAGAAAAAGTCATCCGTATTGATGTCATACTCAGTGTCATGTCATGTCACTCTACGTCAACGTCCAACGTCTGGAATCCCAAGTTCTCTTGAATGAAACTACTTCACCCCTGTAATCCGCAGAACAGAGAAAGTCACTCTCTCTCCCGTTGAACTCACGTCTTTGTTGCACAACAGTTTGACCAGGATCTGCGAGAACGTGTTCAAAACTGAGCATCAGCTATGGGCGAGAGTCTCATCTTTCATCTGAGCCCAAGTCGCAGTTTGGTCGCATCTCATGAGTACCAAACTTGAAAAAAAAAAGATGCACCTCGAGCATCCAAGGCAACATCAGAGCTGAATGTAACCTGATGCTCAGCTCTGTTCCGTCCTCAAGCCTTCCCATCTGATAGACAGAGCAGATATATCTTGACCTGGGATCAGCAGCTCGTCCTTGGTCAAGCACTTGAGAGAGATCTCCCATGTGCTGCAATCATTGCAGTGGTTGAGTTCACGTTGGGTTCAATGTTGATTCGTCCGAACATCAGCAAATGCATGAGCCCAAGCGGCGGTTTTGTCTAGCATCTCCGTTCAGTGCGTGATACACACAGCATAGTCATCAGCTCCATGAATTACACGAACAACGTAGGACAAGGACTTGCATAATGCTTATTTTTAAAAATGTGATCAATTTAAATATAGTTCTCACAAAATGAAAACAGACACTACAGGTAGCACTACTCCCCTTGGGTAATTTAATAACCAAACTTTGTTTGCAAAAACATGAAGCTTAAGACTGCGTCGTATGTACCCAAAGTTAAGTACGTAGCTCGTATTTACTGCGTAATACAGGCATTTCTATTTGATTTTCTGTACAGTTTGTTACTATGTGATTCTATTCACCGTCAATTCTGATACAGCAAATTGGCAAAAGTATCAGTTGATTCATGGAAGTTTGCTGTGAAATATGCATTTTTTTGTTCTACTAAAGTTCTTGCATATTTTAGGCATGAGTGACATATTTCTATTTACCAAAAATTTCCCCACTTTTCATAACTAACGACTTTTTGTGCACCTTGCACAACTTTGTTGCGAGAGTTACAACCCAATATAACAGTTACAAGAGTTACAATGTAAATGTTTTTTACAACTTTGTACTTGTCATTCTCAGCCGATTTTCCTACTTGTTTTTCCTCAATCCCGACGAAAAAAAAATACAAAAGTGAAGAAGCTGTATAATCCATGTTCGAATCTACATCAATGTTGCTACCTGTGGCTTTCTCCCCGGTATCCACTGGAAGAATGGCTGTGGGTCGTTGCCGAAGAACCACTTGACGTCCATCTGCGCGGCCTCGCGCTCGCTCAGGTCGTAGTCACAGTCAAGGATCACGAAGTCTTGTGTGCCGGACTCGATCACGGAGGGCACGCGCATCTCACGGATCTCCACTCCCACGACTCCCATCAGGGCCAGACCTGCAAACGTAGGAGAGTAAAGAGATGTCAACCCTTATTTTTTTGTACCACACGCGTGCGCAGCAAAACTAGATTCAGTCAAGTCAGTCAGGAAAATATTGACCATATCTAATGCACCGCACAAAACTGCTACAAACAGGTCAATGTTGCCATAGTTCTTTGGGGCCTCCTTCTCGTTCTTGACCAACTTGCACACGGAGACACTGGATTCTTTTGCAATGATCACATGACCAAATTCTGGCAAGGTCGGACTCTCCACTGATCTTGTAGGCTTTGTTTTCCAAAGAGAGACTTTTTCTGCTGTTCTTTTCACTTCCGATGTTCATATTGAAAATTACGTTTGATTCAACCACAAGGCAAATGTAGTTTTGTTTCTTACGCTGTGACTTTCCAACAGTTGCTACGTTTTTTTCATACCACATATTATACTACATACAGACTAACATGTGCTGAAGCTCCCGTGAAGTACAAATGTTGTTGCCTCAGCAAAAATTGACTAAACAGCAATGTCATTGAATCTTTAGGCATCTTTTGTTTTGCACCAGAGGCATATGTTGCCTCCCACTGAAATATCAAGAATGCTTTATCATGTATGTCTATAAATGAAATATGCAGCAGCATTTTTATTATGGCTATGCATTATGTCAAAGAATATAAACCTCTTATCATAGGGACGTCTATTCTTTCGGCAGGTACTAATGGCTATCGACAAGTAACTTTGACGACCCCCAATTTGTAGGTAGCACATTGAGGAAGGGTCTGGAGGCAAAAAACCTTTGAAAGCGCTTACTGTAACATTTCAAGCACAAGTAGGCTCGGCAAACAAGTTTTTTGATGCACGCAAAAAAGCACTTGTTTGCTGGGGAACCCTTGAAGTAGCTCATAGCGTAGGCTTTTCTCTCTTCCTCCTTTCTCCTCTGCTGCAATTATGTCAATGGCCCTGCAAATATTTCCAAAAGAGTCTATGTCAACAGCCTGCGCACGTACCTACGTGGAGAAGAGCGAGAGCAAAGTAAAGCAGCTAGGGCGATGGCTGCTTACTTATCAATTGATAGCGATATCGACGGTTTTTGCTTCGTTCCTACGTGTTACGAGCAACCGCACGGACGTTGTAGAGCGGAAACAATCCTTGCGTGATCAAGGACAGTCTAGTTCAAGGGGCTTCTCTGTACAGGTGCAATTCCCACTTCAACGTGCATACCTAACTCTATATATTGCACGATTTGGAGGAGGGGACGAAGCTGTGCAGGGTGGCCAAAAACTTCCGTTACGTTGCTTCTACCTCAACAGACCTGTTGACAACATAATCAGTGTTGCTGCTAATCGTCAGCAAGTGATTGATATGGGGCCATCATCGCCGCAGCACTGATAGGGATTGACATAGGTCAGGAAGAAACGCTCACCTAAGGAGCTAATCCAAGTCAACCTATACTGACCTTAGGCTAGGGTAACCTAGGCTAAGTAAAGTTAACCTAAAGCTAAGCTTAGCCAACTTATGCCAGACCACGCTTCCCTTAGTTCGCTACGCTAAGCTAGCCCAGGTCAGCTCAGCCAAGCTAACCTAAGCAAAGCTGAGCTGAACCAAGCTAAACAAATCTAAGCTAGGTTAACACAGCCTTATTTCACCTTGCTTAGCTTCAGTTAGCCTGAGCTCGTTCCATATTTTATTCGCCGATCAAGCGCCAATCGCGATCAGTGTTATGTTGTCCGTCCTACAAAATTCACGGAAGCCCTCCATCCTCGGACCGCACAGCAGCTTGGAGCCCTTGGAGCTCACCGAGAAGTCGAGGCACATTAGGTGCGTTCTCCTGGTCCCAGCTACGGACCAGGCCCACATCCATATCCGAGAAGTCCTTCCTGGGCATTTTGAGCTTGTCCTGACTGAATCCAATCCCGAAGGCTTTGCAGCATCAATATTTCCTTGCACCTTTTTGTCCACCCTGTCACATGTGCCAGAGGACATGCGAGGAAAACATTGCATGCATGAGGAGAGCAGACAGAAGTGAAGTACGCGCACAGAAAGTATGCCAGCTTTCGAGCCAAAGGTTAATTGCTTTCTGCAAATGACCTCCTCGTGCAGTTTCCTTGAGCAAATATTTGTCTGCTCTGTTTTTTACCTTTTTCCCAGCAAAAGTGGCCGGCCTTGAGTGATTTAGGGACACGTACGAGTTTTGTTTCCAAGTCTCTCAAACAGAAAAAAAGTCACCGACGGCGTCTACTAAATAATTCAACAGTCTTGCCGCCTTCGCAATCAGCACCTTGTACGACTAAGCCGTGGACGAGGACGAGGACGAGGTTGCGCCTTCGCATGCGCATGGGTTAGCGTCCTCTTGAAGTATTGATTTCTCTTAAATAAATATTAAGGGTCAGACAAAAAATATTGTCAGTGTTGCCACATAGGACCACCTAATCACCAGTGGGGCCTTCGTCGAGACCTGATCGAATTGTAATGCTGACGTGATTTCGTGGACTCCCTCCACTCTGCCCTCTGCATCCCTTCGATGAACAGCTCTTGGTCCACAAGTTCACCTAAACCTGTATATTGGTGTGATCAGTGGCAGCGCTTGGATCGTCTCGGACTTGATTGTACAGCTCGTCCTCAGGAAGCGCGTCGACCTCTCCTCGCTTCGCAAGATCCTCTACACGGGGCCGCCGGAATTGGTGCTACTCGAATGGCAAACGTGGACACAAAGGTTGTGGTGCTAGACGTCGGCATCACATTTGGTGACGACAAAGTTGATACTTCCATGTAAAAGTAGTGACAACGATATTTATTCATATTTCTTTAAAGAATAGTTGAATGTGCTGACATCCTTGAGATTTGTGGCAGTAAAAGATAAGACCCTTTTCGGGAATTTCACCAAATTTGACAATGTTGCGAATCGCCACTGCGACGCAATTTGCACCCACTCAAATATTCTCCAAGTCACCTCTTCTGCCCAGCTTTTGTGGAGAGCTTGAGAATGGCTGTTAAGGTGTCTTGTTTACTCGAGAGGTTCTGAGACAATAGAGCTACATAATAACGATGAATTCAAATTTCAATTT